>Ga0181536_10003607_pt1 | contig 16809 bp, 9 predicted proteins | sample PEATcosm2014_Bin_41_FD_121105 | JGI IMG/M metagenome (GOLD analysis project Ga0181536, IMG submission 121105) | Peatland microbial communities from MTU Mesocosm Facility, Houghton, MI, USA - PEATcosm2014_Bin17_60_metaG | ecosystem: Environmental > Terrestrial > Soil > Wetlands > Peat | place... | reverse complement strand
GTGCCGCTGGCGATCTTCCACAGCACCACGCTCAAAGGCCGGCTGCGCTCATCTCGCACCTTGCACTCGGTGGCAAACGCCTGGTACGTGATGCGGCTGAGCACCGGCCGGGTGAACGCCACCCGGCTCACGCCAAACACCATCCGTCCGAAGCGGTTGTCTGCCGCGAGCCACTTGATGGCCTTCCCGTATCCTTGGGCGAGCGCCTGCTTGTCGATTCCGTCCCGGAGCACGGTCTGCGCCAGCCGGCTCGCCGTCACGTGGGCCGAGAACAGGCCGTCTTTGTTCAACCGCGACCCGACCGCGTCGCCGATGATGGCAAACCGGTCGCCGAAGGGGCACTTGGCGGTGGTTACCGTCATTCTGGGAGCACAGGCACAAGCGATGGGAGCCGCCTCGATGCCTGGCAAGATGCGCTCGATCTGAGGCAGGGTCAGAAAATCGTGCACGATCTGCTGACTGTCTCCTGCCAAGACTGCCTTGTCGATTGACTTGCCGATCATGGCGACGGTCAAGAACCTGCCCTTGGGAACGAGCGCGGTATGCTCGAGGGCGAGGTGCTTGGAGGCGTATTCGATGAAGTAGATCTCGCGGTGCATGTGGCGCGCCAGATAGTCCTCGCCCACCTCGAGCTCGAAGATGAAGGCCTTGCGGGACTTTCCGGGAACGAACCCCGGGTTCAAACGTTGGAGCGAGGCGATCAGGGCGTCGTCGCGATAGTCGAGGCCTCCGTGTGCATTGATCCCGATAGCGATGGTCACGAAGTCAGCCTCGAGCGGGATCCTCTCTCCGGATTGTGTTCGCACCGTCAGGCGGGGCATCCCCGACGCGGCATAATCCATGGCCTCAACTTTGCCATATAAGACGCGCGCGCCTTTTTTGACCGCCTCACCCAGCAGAAACGCATCGAACCCTCCGGGTCCGCCGCTCCGTCGGCTGGGTAACGAGCCCCTGAATACGGAGTACATCCGCATGCCTTTGGGAACACGAAGCCGGAAGTTCTTCCACTGGCCCTTTATCCAGACGTAGTCGATGCGCCCCTGGATGATCTCCTCCGGAACCACCAGACCCTGCTTCTCGAGGACCTCATTCAACCTCGGTGAGATGCCGCCCGCGCAGAAGTTGCATCCCCAGCACTGAAAGCCGTCGGCGCCCAAGTCCGTCAGACCACGCTTCTCGACGATGACCACGTTGAGGTGTCGATTCAGACGCTTGGCTTCGCGAAGAAGATGGATGGCGAAGAACGAACCGGCGGGCCCACCACCTACGATGGCAACGCAGTCGTTGTCGCGGAGGCTCCCTGATTGAGAAGAGGCGCGCTGCATGGTCCCAGCCTGTTTGGCAAGGACGCGAGGTCAATTCAGGGCGCCCATAAAAGCCCGCTGCGGCGCAAGGGCAGCATCCTTGTTGAGAGACATTTTAGGCTGCCTGGGAACGCAAATCAAGCGGTGAGAGGGGTTGAAGATGAGTAGCCGTGCCCAGGGGCGAGATTTCCATTTTCTCCATTCGTCTCATTTTTCGTGGAGTGTTCCACCTCCGCGGCCGCTTATCCCAATGTTTTTCAAGGGGTTGGGACAATCGCGGGATATATGCTGGCAAGCGCATATGTGTATCATCTTGCCACACGGGTCGGCGTACGGCCCTCTTTGTCGGTTACTTATCTAGCCTATAACCCGTGAGTCACCCCGCAGGCTCGCGCAGACTAAAACTCTGCGACTATGGGATCAGCAGAAAGCCCGTGCTGCCGAAATTGCTGGGAAACTTTCATCAGCCTCCAGCGCAAGCGGTGACTACCAAAGAGCTTGGTGCGACGATAGGCGCTGGAGGCTATAAACCGCTGAAGCACAGAGGTGCACTCTGCGCCACCCGGCGGATGCCTTACCTTCTATCTCCTCACTTCTGTCTTCGGTTCTCTCGTTCCGTGTCCTGAATACGGACTCCTGAACCCCCGTTGAGCCCCTAGCACCTGACACCTGAAACCTGACACCTGCTCTTGCGACTCCTGACTTATGCCGACAAGCCGCAGAGCCTGCCCTGAGCGGAGCGAAGGGTCCGAAGAGCGGGAAGTAGGAGCCGGATGCTCTTCATTCTGACTCCTGACTTCTGACTTCTGACTCCTTCAGGAAAGCTACCAACTGCTGTACGGGGTGCCTTCGAGTGAAACGAGGTTCGAGCCGCTGTGCACGTCCACAATCCCCAGCGCCGTTTGCTTTGGCGAGAGGGGCGCGTCTTCCTTCTCCTCCTGCCAGGTCTCGTTTGATCCGGTGAAGGGGTCAGTCGGGATTCTCCCCAGATAACCTTTTTCCACGAACTCTTCGAGCCGCAAGGGAGCGCGGCCATTGTCGAGAGTGAAGCGGTCAATCAAGGCGCGCAGGGTGAAGAGGTGGTCGGCGAGAACGGCCTCACGCGCGCGCACCACGGCGGTCATGTAGATAGGGGCAGAGATGGAAGCCACGATCAGGATCACCGTGATGACCATCATCATCTCGAGGAGCGAGAAACCCTCGCGGCGACTTGCGCTTTTGCCCTTCTGCCGGTACATGAAGCGGGGGATTGATGCGCTTTCCATAACGACCCACCGTCAGCGGAAGCTCAGAGACGGGGCACCGAGCGTGGACCCACCCGTCTGTGCCAGCCCGTTGGAGGCGCCCTCAGGCGCATACGAAAAAACCACTGTTTGCGCCACGCCCGAACATCCCTTGCCGCACCTGTTTGCTTGCGACAAGTTGACGTCTATCACTTCAACAGCCGCAGACTTCGAAATGCAGAAAGTCAGCGCCAGCTATGGAGGCGTTCGCTGGGGCCTGCTTGTCTCCTGCTCCGCGAAATGTCTCGGGAGGGAGTCGATATTAATGTTGCCCAAGTTCCCTAACAGAAAATCTGCGGCGTCGCGGAACGTGGGGGATAGCGGCTCCCCTCGATTCACCGCGTGATAGATGCCTCCCCGAATGGCCTCGAGCATCCAGCAGGCGCCGCCCATCCGGAACACTCGCATACGTGGCAGGGGGGGCGGCATTGACCAGAACTCCGCGGCGCTGAGCAGGCGGAGGAAGGCATCCTCATTTGCCCTCGACACCTCGGTTCTCCGGTCAACCAGCAGGGGCGAAGGCTTCCTATCCGTCTCGCCTAATTTGACCGTCAACTCGCCAGCGGACGTGGAACTCAGCTCAAGCCTGACGATGATCGGCGACCGAAAAGCGGGGAGCACGACAAGCCTGTAGACCTCGGCGCCATTACTGCCCGACACCTCGCTGAGCGGACGCTCCCCCATCGAGTGGAGGTACCAAGCGTATGCATTGGTGGCCCTCCCGAACCCGGCTCCGAAGATACCGGAGGGAAAGAACTGGGGGCTCTCGCCGGGGGGAAAACAGCCCGGCGGGCCCCAAGGGCTGCATAGTGGCGACGACTGCCCGCGAGCTCCCCCGGTACTTGCCAGACAAACGACGATGAACGCAAATCGCAAGAGCCTTGGTCTCATACGCTCCGCCTTCCTGGTCCAGCCCTCATGCGGCAAGTACGGCACGCTGCCCCCCTAAGGGCACATGTCGGGCGACCCAGCAACTCCTGGCTGCCCGACGAGGGTGCACTGGAAGCCTCCCGACCCTGGCCCGTAGTAAAGCACGAAGCCGTAGGGGGTCGCAGTGTAAAGGGCAGTCCGCCGTGGTTCGGCTGGTCTGCGCCAGGTCGAAATCGGCCAGCCCCGTTGCCTCGCCAAAGGGCATGGCCCGACTGTGTCCGCAGGCAACGATCCTGCAAGAGGTGCACACTCGTTATCGCCGCGCGGGCCAACTGGAAGCGAGCCTAGGTCAAGGTTGGCCAGGCTTGTCACCAGGAAGTTCAGGGAATCCTTTAGGGGGCCTAGCTCCGAAGTGACACGGTGAACAAGATGATAGCTACCTTCCCTTGTCCCCTCGAGCATCCAGCCGGCCTCACCCATCACCACATGATGGATGTCGAAGGGCTTCTGCGAGGGCATGGACCAGAAGTCCGCTTCCCCCAAAAGCTGAAGGAACGTGTGCACCCCCACAGGTGAAGGGTCTATAGTTTTGCTCACAGTCAGAATTTGGGGATGGCCGCCATCCCGTCCCACTTTGGCAACCAGTCCGCTGACGCCGTCGGTCCTGATCCAGAGCCGGACGACAACGGGAGCGTTGTAGGGCCGGGTCTCGACCAACATTCTGTAAACTTGGGGGCATTCTGGGCTCACGTATTCGCTCAATGGCTTCTCCGCCATCGAGCGCAGGTACCAGGAGTAAGCCCTGGCGAGGATTGATCGATTGCTTCCGAAGACCTCCGAGGGGAAGAATTGTGGGTTCTCGTCGGGCCCACGGGCCCTCGGCTGGCCTTGTCCCTGGGACTGGCGAACCGCGGGCCCAGCGATGGCCAGCGACATGGCCACCAGCAACAGTGGCTTGCACCCACCATACTTGACCATAGGCCCCCTTTGTGCCTCCGACCGGCTGTCACCAAGTTAAGTTTAGGCAGCCATTCGTCGCTATTGACATGGTCCTGCATTGCCGTAATACCACGGTCCTCCGACAAGTACGCACTCATACGGGCCTTGAGTTGCTGGGTCATACAGGAGAACGCGCCCGCCGCCGCTCGTGGTACCGCTGTACAAGGGAAATGACGTGCCCATTAGAGAGTTCGCCCAGTCAATAGTGGTGAGATCGACCGATGGCGACTCCCCGTTGGTGGCTCGCCACCATCCCTCTCCACTCATACCGCTCGGAAGATCTCGAAAAAAGAGATCCGCCATGAACGACCAACCGGATTGGCCGCCCTGGATTGTGGATGAACAGAATTCACTTCCGCACCCAACACTGCCGCCTATTTCGTTTCCGGTCTGCTCCAGGTACCAGGTCCCCCACTCTGATGAGGCAATCTCGGCCTGCTGCACGGAGTCGTAAATCCCCCCCGGCCCCCATACGGGATAGTAGCCTTGCCCTCCGTCTGCGAACGCAGTGAACTGCACGATCTGACCCCACTCGTTCAAAGCCTCGCACACGTTGCCCGGACAGGGGACTGTGGACTCCGAACCACCGAGGCTCCCGAAACCGCCACCCAGGAGCCCATCCAAGCCGGAAGGAATGTCTCCGCCGCCATCGATCGACACCCCGCCTCCCCCGACGCCTCCCCCGGGGCCGCAATCTGCGTCTGTGGTATGGCCGCTCCTCATCACGAATTCGGTGACCGGACATTTTGCGGTGAGCCCCAGCGGGTCGGCGAAGGAGGTGGGATTGTTCATGACATACCCGTAGCGATTCCAAGATTGCGGGTTGAAGAGATCACCTCGGTGTCTGTCAGGAGTGAGCCAGCGCCCCAAGCTCGAGTCGTACATGCGGTGAAGCGTGTGGTCGTTACCCGTTTCGCTGTCGCGTTCCAGGCCCGTGAATTTGTAGTTCTGCGCGCAACTGATGGTGTAGGGCCTTTCGCTCCCGAAGGCAAGGAAGTCCGCATCATAACACACCACCCCCGCAGAGGTGGTGAGGGTTTTTGTCGTCGCCAGTTGGTCTTGAAAGTAGTAGTACACATTCCCGGAAGAGTCTCGCCGGGCGATACGATTGCCGTAAAAGAAGATGTATTCGTTGAGAGTGGTTCCGCTGGAGTTGGTCTCCGCCAAGGCCGTTCCGTCGGGGGAATTCCAGTAAAGCGTGCCGCTGGACTTCATAACGCGTTTGCCGTCCCCGTCGTAAGTGTAACTAACTCCGCCAGCCGATTGGAGTCGGTTGCGGGCGTCCCAGGCGTAGCTATACGTGCCGTCCGAAGCCATGTCGCCCGAGGCGTCGTAGGCGAAGCCTGAATTTGTAATTTGGTTGTTCGTGTTGACGCTGAGGCTCAACATCGGCGCCGTACACTGCGTCACGGTGGCGGTTTGCAGGTTGGCGTAGCGGTCGTAGCCAAAGCCTTGCCCCCAGCAGTACGTGCCGGACGTGGCTTGTGTCTGCGCGGTCGCCAGCCGGTTGAGATTATCGTAAGTGAAGGTTTGGGTTCGGGCGGTATTCAGGTTGTTGGTAATGGTCTCTACGTTGCGGTTGGCATAGTATCCAAAAGTCAGATTCAGGGCACTGCCAGCCGAGGAGGTCGCACTGACCGTGTAGGGCAACATCCGGTTGGTGTACGTAGCCGCGTAGGTGATTCCACCGAAGCTGCCGGACTCGCCAAGCAGGGCACCCCCAAGGGCCCCTTGCGGCGCGTAGGTTGCGTCAAGCACATAATTGATGCTGTCGGCGGTGTCAACAGCCGATTGAGCCCGTTGGGCGGCACTGACTGTGTAGGTTATGGTGCGCCCGCTGGGATAGGTGAGCGTGGCGATGGAGCCATCGAGATTATAAGTGTACGCGATGTTGTTGGTCACCGAGCCTATGGTTCGATGCTCGATCAGCACTCGCCCCATCGCGTCGTAAGCCCATTGCGTGCTTCCGGAGGCGTCAGTCATGGTAGTCCGCTGCCCCTTATTGTAGCAGGAAACGGACAGACCCAGGCAACTCGTCTGATCATAAGTGTAGGCGGTCGCCGTGGGATTGCTGTTAGAGTAGGACTTGCCCGTGTTACGGTTCAGCGAGTCGTAGGTGTAGGTTGTGGTGATGCCGCGCGCGTCGGTGCGGCGGCAGACGGCTTTGGGATTCCCACTACAGAGCGCGCCTGCGGTGGTGGAATAGTAAAGGTAAACCGTACCAGCCTCGGGGGTGGTCGCCTGGGTGAGCCGTGAGAGCTCATCGTGAACAAAGGTGCGCGTTTCGCTGCCCTGGAGCAGCTGATAAAGGTTGTTCAGAACATCGTATGTGTAACAAGTATTGACCGTGAGGCTCCCGCTCGAATTGGGTTCGTCGACCTCAATGACGCGCCCCAGCGCATCGGTGAACGTTTGGCGCTTATCCTGCACTTCGTCGCTGTACAGGGTGGGATACCCGTAGCCGTACGTGGACGGGGAACAACTCTGGGATGCGCTGCCACCGTAGGCTATTTGGAAATACGAGGAGTCAGCATGGGTGACCTTGGTCACGCGGTTCAAGGCGTCATACGCGTAGGTGTTGCCCACGGACGAGGTTCGATAAGGATTGCTGACCGTCGAGGTTCGCCCCAGCGCGTCGTAGCTGGTGGTCACATAAGTTTCTCCATCGGGGTCGCTCACCAGGGCGCTCGTCAGGACACGGCCTAGCCCGTCCAAATCAAGTTGATCGTGACGGCTCGTGGAACTCGTGATGGCCGTTTCGACATCGGTCTGGGTGGTGCTGGTGTGGGCTGTTGTGGTTGAGCCTCCATTCGGGAATGAGGTCTCAGCCACGCGCCAAAGGTTGTGTGTGGTGTCATAAGAGTAGGCCGTAGCCTGGTTGTTGGGGTTCTTCACCTGAGTAACCACGCCGCCGTTGCAGTTCCAGGAAGTCGAGGTGAAAAATGAGAGCGGCAAGCTGGCAGTTTGGGGAAAAGCGGTGTTACTACCGCAGGCGAAGCTGCTGTAGCTGGTCGTGTTAGCGTTAAAGTCGGTCTGGCTGGTAAGTACCCCATATGACCCGTACGTGAACGCGCGGCTGACGGTTGAAGGGGTTCCGCCCGTGTAGTCTGTTTCGCCCGTTCGGTTCCCGCTCGCGTCGTAGGAGTAAGAGGCGCTCGCCACCGCCCCGCCTGATGCATTCTCAATCGTCAGTGTGCAAGCGCGGTCGACGACATTGGCGTTGGTGACACCGCAGCCAGCGTAAGAAGTGACTGTCTTGCGCACGAGGGAGGGTGCGTAGTTGTATTCGTCGGTCTCCGTGGTTAGGCCGTAAGTATTGTAAGTGGTGGCAGTCTGGGAGGGAGCAGAGAGATTCGGGAGGGTGACCTGCACGGTGCGGTTCGAAATGGGTAACGTGATGGCGGTGGTGTTGGAGGCGCTCGTGCAGGGACTGGGGTTGTTGTTGTAGCACGTGTTGACGGTCTCCAGAAGTGTGCTTGTGCCTTGGTTGACCTGTCGCTCCGTCTCGTAAATGCCTTGAAAATCTATGACCGTCTGGTTCCCTTGGGGATCCTGGAGGGTCGTCGAAGCCTGAGAACCCGTTCCGCGCGTGTAGGTCCATTCGCCGTCGGGTGTCGTGCGGCTCAAACCCGAAGCGCTGCCGTCGGCGCAGGTGATGCCGTTCGAGTTCGAGCCGCCCGGGTAGGAGTAAGAAATTGTGCCACCCGTAGGCAACTGCACGGACGCAATTCGGCCCGTGACGTAATGAGGATTGTGCGTGTCCCCGTACGTCGCCTCATAAGTAAAATTGTAGGTGGTGAGGTCGGGAAGGGTAATGCTGGTCACCAGATACTGCGACGTGGCTCCGTACTCGGTGACTCCGCTGCACCCGAAATTCGTTTGCACGGTCATCTGGGTGTAGCTCATTGTGAAGGACGAGTTGCCTCCGCTCGGGTTGGTGTAAGTGAATGTCCTGGCATTGGGAGGGGAGCCCGAAATTGTCAGGGCGGTAAGCCCGAGGGTATCGGTGAACCACGACCCGTTGTAGCTAATTTGGTTGCCGTTGGCGTCCGTGGCGTACACGCTCTGCGAGCCCACCACTGGCTGAATCACCGTGCCGGACCTCGCGTAGGCCGTGGCGGCGGGGGCGGCGCTTACCGCCAGCGTGTAGCCCGAGCCGTCGATGACGGTGGCTTTCGCGTTGTAGTTCGGACCCTTTACTTTGCAGTTGGGCGCGACAATGCTTCCGTTGCCCACCTGAAGTGTGAACGGGGTTGGATGCGGGGCGCCCATTGAGTCGTAATAGACCCACTTGGAGTAGAGGCTGTAGTAATAAATGTCACCGAGCTGGTCGTTGCAACTCGCCTGAGACAAGGTGTAGCTGACGGAGCCCACCTCGGGCTGGCTGAGGGTTCCCCAACCCCAACTCCCCACTTGCGTCCACGTCTTCGTACCGCTTGCGCTGCTGGGGTACCAGACGGAGGTGTCGTAGGTGAGGATGTAGTAGAAGGGCAGGCCACGCCCGGCTTTAGTAAGGATGGGGATCTGCATGTGGTCGTTCAGGCTGGCGTTGTTGACGGTGTCGGGGCCCCCCGAGAAACTGCCTTAGGGTGGCAGGCCGGTGGTGACTTGGGCGGACGCTGGCGACGCCGCGAGGAGGATGGCTACCAGCAGGGATGCAAGCCACAGTGAATTCCCAGCCTTCAGCAAGCTCAGAGTAAGCTTCGCGCGCGTTCGCCCGCTTCTGACTCCTGACTCCTGACTTCTGGCTCCTTGGTTTGCTATGCGCGTCATTGGGCACCTCCTGTGGGCAATTCGGGAATGGTGAACGTGCTCGTGGAAACACCGGAATTAGGCGCGACTTGAGTGACGGTGAAGTCCAGCGTCAGCGTGCCTTGCAGAAACTTCTGAATCCGAAACGGTACCTGAACGCCATTGACGGCGCGATAGTCTCCGAACTGGATTTCGACGGGGATGTTTTGATTCAGATCGTTGTCGGGATGGGTGTTGAAGTCCAGGGCGAGAGGCAATAAGGACTTCGGGTCGAGGTAAAGGTCGACGGTGCTCAGGCCTTGAATTTGCGTGCTGATGCCGGGCGCCTGCCCGGGCACGAGGTGCAAGAATTGAAGGTGAAGCGCTGCCACGCCGTTCCATTCGGCGGGGCCAAGATAGACGACTCCCAGGGTCGGATCGGAGGACAGGGCTTGGAGGGTCAGGGCCGGAAAGAACCACGACGCGTCCGCCCAACAGTTATGAAGCGCCATCGCGTGCTGGACGCCGTCAGGCCCGCTCCAGGCCCCACTCGGGCCGTTGCGGATTTCCTGCCTTGTCCCCTCGCTGAGGTTGAGCGTCACGTGGCTTTGCACGTTGCCGCGCGCGACCAGCGTGGCGGTGCCTGTTTCCTGGTCGGAGCCGGCGATGTAGTTCGCGCTGGCTTGCAGGGTGATGTCTGTGAGCCCCGTTGCACCGGCCAGCGCCTTGAGCGCTTGGCTGGCGAGGGCGACCGCAGTGGGGCTGCTCGCCGGAACGGTAGACTGGGCTTTTGCCGAACTTAGAGTGAGAGTCGTAAGGAAGACGATGAGAAACAAGCGAGGAAACATCTCGCACCTCCGAGATCAAGAGTGGATTCAATTTCTCCGAAGAGCCAAAGCTCGACCGGTTGATGGCGTGGATAATAAAACTTTGGTAAGCGTTTGTCAAGAAAAAAATATTAACTTTTGTCATAATAATTCCCAAGTTGTTGAAACGCTGTATAATATAGTTGGGGGTCTCGAATTCGCCACGACTTACTGTCGGCTTTGATTGGACAGAATGACCGGGGCACTCGCCCGCGCAGGAGCTGGGAAGGAGTTATGAAACAAACCTCTCACCACGGAGACACAGCGGGGCATAGTCGCAATCAAAAGCAGATTCTTCGCTCCGCTGCGCTCAGAATGACATGTCATCCTGATAAGTACCCGTGGGCAAGGGCAGGGCACTGTGATGGCTGGGCCGCTGCGCGTTGGGGGAACCGGAAAATCAGAAGGCAGAAAGCAGAAATTAGGAAACAAGGCTGCCAGTTTCCGATTTCCATTTTCCAGTTTCTGGTTTCTCCATGCAGGCCGCACGACCTGGCTTGACTTTGCTGCGGGCCCGCCAGATACTTAGCTTGGTTGGTCTGCGAATTACGGGGCAAGAATGAACTTCGCTTTCGAGCGGCGCTACCGCGGGCCTGGCCCGACTCCTTTGGGGCCAGTTTCCCTGCGTGCCTGGGAACCCCTCTGGCGGGGCGGCATGGGGGCCACCCCACTGCTGCTATGGGTGGGCCTACTGGCGGCGGGGGTGTTCAGTGGCGTGCCGGCTGCTGCCGGCCAGGGCTCGGGTGAAAAGGAAATCGCCACCCAGGATGTTCAAGCCCCGTTCAAGATGCAAGTGCAGCGCAACATGGTAGTGGTGCGTGCGATCGTGCGCGACTCGAATGGTCGTCCCGTACCCCGCCTGCGCAAAGAAGACTTTCGATTATGGGACAACGGCAAGCCGCAGGAGATTGACCAGTTCGCCCTCGAATCTACCAGCCGCCCCTCCGTCATGGCGCGCCCGGCCTCCGGCGAGGAGAAGGAGTCGGATGAGGAAGCCGCTTCACAGGCGGGAGCGGCGAATGTGACGGCGCGGAACTTCCAGGCGCTTTACTTCGATGATCTCCAAATGACATTTGAAGATATCGCCCACGCCCGCGATGCCGCCGACCGCTATCTGGCGGCCACGCTTACTGCTACGGACCGGGCAGGCATCTTCACCTCCTCAGGCCAGGGCAACCTGGACTTCACGGACGACCGCAGCAAGCTCCACGAAGCCCTTTTCAAGCTCCGACCGAGGCCCACGATCTCAACAGATACAAATTCCTGTCCTGATATTGGTGACTATCAGGCTTACCTGATCGTGCAACAGCGCGACCCCTTTGCCACTGAAATTGCGACACAAGAGGATATTCAGTGCAATTGTCAAGTCAATGACAACGCCTCGCTGCAAGCTTGTAGCAGCCAAGCGGCAAACATGGTGCAGGGGGAGGCAATGCGGGTGCAGAATGTTTGGGAGACGCAGTCCGAGGCGGTGTTGCGAGGCCTTGAACAAGTCATCCGCCGCACCGCGCTGATGCCCGGGCAACGCAGCGTCATTTTCCTTTCGCCCGGTTTTCTCCTCTACAACCTGGAGACCCAGATCGCGGAGATCGCGGACCGAGCGCTGCGCTCCAGCGTGGTCATCAGCGCCCTGGACCCCAGGGGCCTGTATGTCATCATTCCTGGTGGTGATGCCAGCCACCAAACTATTCTTATCGCCAGGCATCCGGATTTGAATGGTAAGAAACAACAGCTCATCGACCAGGGACTCTCCCTGGCCGAGGAGGTTCTTTCCGATCTTGCGGGGGATACGGGCGGCCAGTTCTTCCACAATAGCAACGATCTGGACAGGGGCTTCCGACAGGTGGGGACACTTTCGGACGTTTATTACGTTCTGGCCTTTTCTCCCCGCAACCTCAAGTTTGATGGTCGATTCCACAAGCTGAAAATCAGCTTGGTGAACCCCGCGGGCTTCACGATTCAGGCGCGCCGTGGCTATTTTGCGCCCAAAGCGTCGGTGGATGTGGCCACCAAGGCCAAGGAAGAAATCGAACAGGCAGTTTACTCCCAAGACGAATTGAAGGAACTCCCGATCGATGTGCATACGCAGTTTTACAAAGTCAACGAAGCCGAGGCGCGGCTTGCCGTACTTACCCATTTGGATTTGAGTTCCGTGCGTTTTCGCAAGGAACAGGATCGCCATCTGAACAAGCTCACCTTTCTAACCGTCCTGTTCGACCGGGATGGAAAGTACGTGATGGGAAAAGAGAAGCTGGTCGACTTTCACCTTCGCGATGCGACACTTGCGAGGTTGGCGCAAACCGGAATAACACTGAAGACGGAATTCGACTTGAAGCCCGGGACGTACATGGTTCGCCAGATTGTCCGGGACTCCGAGGCCGGCCAATTATCGGGGCTGAACCGCACGGTGGAGATACCTTATTAGGGGGTGGTGTATGCGTCGAAGAAATAACTTCGGTTTGTATATTCTCCTACCGGCTGCCATCGGAATTCTGGGAGCGCGGCTGGTTCTCACTCGTGCCCAGAGCGGGGGAGCGCCGAATGCTCCTCCCCAGGTGGCCGCCACTTCCCCTCAAGTCATACGAGCCGAAGCGAATCTTGTTCTGGTGGACGTCATTGCCACCAACAAGAAAGGGGAATACGTCAAAGATCTGGAGGCGAAGGAATTCGCGGTCCTCGAGGATAATCAGCCCCAAGTGATTGCCAGCTTTTCGCGCGCCGGGGAGGGTCGGGGTCCTGAAGGGCCGAGCCAGCCTCGCTATATCGTGCTCTTTTTCGATGACTCCACCATGAGCGCCGAAGACCAAATGCTGGCCCGGCGGGCCGCCAACCAGTTTGTGGAGAAAACTGCGTCGCCGGAACGCTTGATGGCGGTGGTGGACTTCGGAGGAACAACCCAAGTGGTCCAGAATTTCACCGCGGACGGAGAGAGGCTGAGGCGCGCGACGGCTGGAGTGAAATACTCTGCGGTGTCGCCGAATATATCCACGCCGACGGTCGATATTGCGTCCATGGGGGGGCCGACTGCCGGAATTGCGTCTGTGGGACAGCTGGCTGAAGCCGACTTCGGCGTCCGATCGTTCCTTCTGGCCATCCGCGACCTGGCGAAAACCCTGGCGGTCGTCCCTGGCCGCAAGACGTTGATTCTTTTCTCCGCAGGCTTTCCACTCACTCCAGAACACCAATTCGAGCTCGATGCCACCATCGATGCTGCTAGTCGAGCCAATGTGGCGATCTACCCGGTGGACGTGCGAGGCTTGCAGGCACTACCCCCGTCCCGGTCAGCGTTGCCGCCAGGTGCATTTCTCCTCGATTCACCATTCCCGCACGAACCAGGATTGCTCGCTTCCTTAGCGGGTTCGCCCGACCCCTGGCCGCAGCATGGCGGGGGCGGGGGTGGGACCGGAGGAGGCGGGGGCGGTGGTGGGACCGGAGGAGGCGGAGGAGTTGGCGGTGGCGGTGGTAGCGGCGGGACCGGCGGAGGCGGTGGACATGGGGGTGGTGGTGGGACCGGAGGAGGCGGAGGAGTTGGCGGTGGCGGTGGTACCGGCGGGACCGGCGGTGGACGTGGGGGTGGAGGTGGGACAGGCGGAGGTGGCGGCGGCACGAAGGGTGGCGGCGGCACGAAGGGTGGCGGCGGCGGCAGCACTGGCGGCGCCGGTAATCGCGGTGGCTTGGGAAATTCTTACTCGAATACTCCCGGTAGCGCTTCTCAGTGTAACAACTCGATGGTTGCCCTATCGAATCCTCTTTGCCCGCAGAATCGCCTCCGGGCCTTGATCGATCAAAGCGTTTCCGCCAACCAGCAGGTTCTCGACGCGTTGGCTCGAGGGACAGGCGGCTTTACCATATTCAATACCAACGATTTCCTTGCCGGCTTGAATAAGATCGCCAACGAACTGGACGAGTACTACATTCTGGGTTATGTCCCACCCAGCCCAGTGCACGACGGGAGTTACCACAAGATCACCGTGAAGGTGACCCGCGCGGCAGTGCAACTCCGCCACCGTAATGGTTACTACGACTTGAAGTCTTCCGACCTGCTGGCCGGAAAACTCGAGGGGAAAACCCTGGAAGCGCTGGCGGCAGGTTCTCAGCCCGGACAAGTCCCTGTTTCACTCAGTACGCCTTACTTCTACAGTTCGCCGGGCGTGGCGCGCGTCAACGTTTCGCTTCAGGTCCCGGCTTCGGCGATCGAATTCGAAAAAGAGAAAAAGGAGTTTCATTCCAAGGTGCAAGTGCTGGGTATTGCCTACCGGGAGGACGGATCGGTGGCCGCTCGATTCAGCGATACGGTGAAGCTGGACGTGGAAAAGAAAGACCTGAAGGAGTTTTCCAAAGGGCCATTCAATTATCAGCACACCTTCAACGTTGCACCGGGAAGATACACGCTGAAACTGGTTCTGAGCACCGGCGGGGAGAAATTTGGGAAGTACGAAACAGCCTTGAGCATTACCCCCTTTGACGGCCAACACCTCGAGCTCGGCGGACCCGCCCTTAGCAACGCTTATCGTCCCGTGGACGAGCTCGTTGCCAGCCTCGATTCACAACTCCTCGAGGATCAGACTCCGCTGCTCTTCCAGGGTATGGAAGTATTCATCCAGCCGGGCAATCGTTTCCAGCGCGGCGACAAGGTCGCGTTCTACGTCGAGGTTTTTGAACCCCTGATGCAATCGAGTGTTGTACCGCGTGTGGGGGTGGTCTTCGATATCGTCAATCGCAAGACCAACCAGCAAGTGTATTCCTCGAACACGCTACTTGTGAACGAGCTCGCGCGCTCGGGGAATCCGCTGATTCCCGTGGCACGGCGGATTCCCACGGACAGCCTTCAGGCAGGAGAATACCGGCTGGAGGTAAGGGCCCGGAATTCCGCGGGCGGGGCGAGCCTCATACGCACGGCGGACTTCGTTCTCGAATGAGCGTTTTGTCTGCGCGCGGCAGGAAAGCTCGGTCCAAATGCAATGTCCGTCATTCATAGTGGGTAACCCCATTGTCTGTCATTCTGAGCGAAGCGAAGAATCCCGGCATTTTTTAGCAGTGATTGAGCTTTCAAATGCGGGGATTCTTCGCGGAATTTACCCTGAGCGGGCAGAGCGAGATCCTTCGCGGAGTTTACCCTGAGCCAACTGCGGAGATTCTTCGCTTCGCTCAGAATGACAAGCGAAGGGCTACCATCAAGCGGATGAAGTTCTCGGGCCAGGACAGAGATGCGATACGAAGTGCGCTGCTGAAGTGGTTTGGTCGAAACGCGCGTCCCCTCCCGTGGCGGAAGAGTGGTGATCCGTATGCCGTCTGGGTTTCTGAGGTAATGCTTCAGCAGACTCAGGTGGCGACGGTGATCCCGTACTACCAACGCTTTCTCGCGGCGTTTCCCACATTAGCCGACCTGGCGCGCGCCCCGCTCGAGCGAGTCCTGCAACTATGGTCAGGACTTGGCTACTATCGGCGCGCCCGTCACCTGCACCAGGCCGCAAAGGAACTGGTTCACCGCTTTGCTGGGACGTTCCCCCAGGACTACGAGCAAATTCGTTCGCTGCCTGGAATTGGGGATTACACGGCGCGGGCAGTTCTGAGTATTGCCTTCGATCAGCCGTACACCCTGCTGGACGGAAACGTTGCCAGAGTCCTCTCGCGTCTGGCGGCTCTAAAGGGTAATCTTCACCAGTTGGACTTCCGTCGCGCGGCAGAAGCCCAACTCGAACTTCTGCTTGCGCCTCGAAGCTCCGGCGACTTCAACCAGTCGTTAATGGAGCTGGGACAAACTCTTTGCCTGCCTCGCGCTCCCCGATGTCCCGCCTGCCCCGTGCGAAGCTGGTGCCGGGGATACAAATCCGGCCAGCCCCAACTCTACCCCCAGCCGCGTCCCAGGCGCGCGGCGGAATCCCATTACCTTGCCGCTGCTATTCTCCGGCGCGGACCCCGAGTGGCCATGGTGCGCGGCCTTGATGACGGCCTGTTAGGTGAGCTGTGGAATTTCCCCTCCGCCTTCGGCCGCTCCCGCCCCGAGGCGCTGGCGAGCTTACGCCATAAGCTCGCGGCTGGCGGGGGCGCTTCCGTCGCCATCCAGGACTCCATCGCCCAGCTCCGTCACGGCATTACTTACCGCTCCATTCGCGTCCATGCTTACCCGGCGGAGATTTCGTGCCCTCCCCGTAAAGACCCGTTTCAATGGTTTCCTGTTTCAAGACTGCGGCAGGCCGCGATTTCGCAACTGGCTCGCAAAATCGCGCAGCGGATTCCCTTTTTTGGTTTCACAGTCTCGACCCCCTCACCCCCGGCCCCTCTCCCCCAAGGGGGAGAGGGGAGAATGTAGAAACTCCAAGCCCTCTCCCTCGGGGAGAGGGTGGCCCGCGTCCGGCGTTTTCACCAGCAGGCGCGGGACGGGTGAGGGGTCAGTTGCACACGGCTCTCAGTTTCTCATTTCGGGTACAATAGCTACTACCAAACCACTGCACACTACCAGGAAACGCGCCTTGCGATAGAATGTGGTCCTGGACGGAACCGTTGGTCATGGCAAAAACAGCACAACTCGATCCCGCCACGCTCGTAAGGCTTCAATCCAACATTAGCGTGCAGCGTTACTTCGAGATTTCGCTGCTGCTGACCCTGGCGACGGGATTCATCACCCTCACCATGACGGGCAAGTTGGACACGCTCTCGATCGTGGTGGTTTCCAGCGCGCTGGCCGTGAAGCTCTGGAGCTACTCTCGCGAGGCAGACTATTCCCTCTCGCCGCGCACGGTCACGCGGATTTCC
>Ga0181536_10003604_pt1 | contig 16817 bp, 12 predicted proteins | sample PEATcosm2014_Bin_41_FD_121105 | JGI IMG/M metagenome (GOLD analysis project Ga0181536, IMG submission 121105) | Peatland microbial communities from MTU Mesocosm Facility, Houghton, MI, USA - PEATcosm2014_Bin17_60_metaG | ecosystem: Environmental > Terrestrial > Soil > Wetlands > Peat | place... | reverse complement strand
CCGGCGAAGCGCAGGTGCTCGGCCAGACGCGCGTGCTTGGTAAGCTGGCGAAACTCGCCGTGGATGGGCATGAAGTAGCGCGGGCGCACCAGGTTCAGAACCAGCTTTTGCTCCTCGGCGCTGGCATGGCCGGAGACGTGCAGCGGCGGGTTCATGCTGCCGTAGAGGACGTCGGCGCCGCGGCGCGCCAGGTGGTCGATCATGCGGAAGATGGCCTTTTCGTTGCCGGGGATGATGCGGGCGCTGAGCACCACGGTGTCGCCCTGTTCCGCCGAGACGTGCTTATGGTTATCGACGGCCACGCGGGCCAGCGCCGACATGGGTTCGCCCTGGGTGCCGGAGATGAGGAAGGCGACTTTGTCGGGGGGCAGGCCCATGGCATCCTGGGGGCGCAGCAGGATGCCGTCGGGAATATCCAGCAGGCCGAGCGAGTGCGCGATCTCGGTCACCGTCACCATGCTCCTGCCAATCACCGCCACGCGGCGGTTGAATTCCCGCGCCAGATCGAGGACCAGTTGGATACGGTGGATGGAGGAACTGAAGCAGGAGACCACCACCCGGCGCTCGGCGCGGCTGAATATCTCTTCCATGCGCGGGCGAACGGCGCGCTCGCTCTCAGTGAAGCCGGGGCGGTCGGCGTTGGTGGAATCGGAGAGCAGCAGCAGAACGCCGCGCTTGCCGTAGTCGGCGAGGGTGTGGAGATCGAACAGCTCGTTATCGGTGGGAGTGGGGTCGACCTTGAAATCGCCGGTGTGAATGACCACTCCCAGAGGCGTGGTGATGGCCAGGGCCACGGCGCTCACGATGGAGTGCGTCACGCGGATGAACTCGATCTTGAAGGGGCCGATGTCGAGAATCTGTTTGGGCTGGATGTGAATGAAGCGGGGATCCTCTTCGAGATCGTACTCTTCCAGGCGGCGCTCCACCAGGGCCAGCGTGAAATCGGTTCCGTAGACGGGGACTCCGATATCGGAAAGGAAATAGGGGACGGCGCCGATGTGGTCCTCGTGGCCGTGGGTGAGGATCAGGGCGCGGACGAACTGCTGGTTTTCCTTGAGAAAACTCAGGTCGGGCATAACCAGGTCGACGCCCAGCAACTCGGCCTCGGGGAACATCATTCCGGAGTCGATGACGATGATGTCATCGCCGTAGCGGATGGCGGTCATGTTCATGCCAAACTCGCCGCATCCGCCCAGAGGAATTATCTGCAACTTCAGATCAGTCATGGTGATTCACTGCCAACTGCCCATCATAGGCTATCCCAGGTAGCGCCAGAGTGCCATTTCCTCGCGAAATGCAGCCCGCCAGGGCTTCCGGAAGGAGGATCGAGGGCCTGGGGACCGGGAAACCGCCCTCCACGGCGCCGCCAGAACTCCAATTTGGAAGATAACTCCAATGTTTTCTGTAAAATAGAAATGCTCACCCCGAAGGGTGAGCATTCTTTCCCCTGTTCTACCAGGGTGATGTTCGATGGGAGAATCAGCTTCGACGGAATCGCAACCGTCAAAACCTTGTAGTTGGATCGTATTTCCCAACGGCTCGCAAGTCAAGAAGAAATCCGACGCAAAATTTTCGGCCGTAACCTCCTCGTATGGCCTGACTTGCGGGAACGTGCGTTTTTCGACAGTGGGGCGGAGCGGTGGAAAAGCCCGGTTTCCAGGCTGAGGATTTCTCTCTAAGGCAAACAAAAGCGGGGTGTTATGTGGCGGGGTCAGCGTCGTTCGAGATGCAGGGTGATCATGGCGTCGGGGTCCTCTCCCTTCCGGAAGCGGCGAAGGAAGGCCCGGAAACCACCCAACGCGAGACCGGACACGACACAGAACACCAGCAGCAAGCCAGTGAGAACAAAGGCATTTACCACTAGATTGCCGATGTTATCCCGAAGCGTGGGAACGTGCACGTCGTAGGTCACGTCGGCCCGAAAACGCACTTGAGTGAGCAGGCGCACGGCTTCGTCGGGGTCGGGCGGGGAGAGGATCACGGCCACGAAAGGACCGCTGCGCCTGACATAGGCGTCGGGTATTCTCCTGAAACTGACGGCCTGCTGCATGGCGATCTGTTGGGTGGGGTAGTTGAAGATGGTCAGTGCCATTTCGCCTTTGGGGCTGCGGAAAACGCCGAGTTGGGCCTCGGCGTCAAGATGGAAGGCCGCGACCGAGGGCGGGATGCCGGGATTGAACTTCTGGAGGCTGATAGGGCCGATGATATAGCGCTCGCTGTTGGGGACCAAATCCCGCAGGGGAAGGTAGCCAGGGAGCGTGGGAAGCGCAGTGGTATCCACGTTGCGGAGCGACTCGACAATGGGGTCGAGTTCGAGAGTAGTGGGCTTGTAACCGCTGAACGAGAGGACGTAATTGCCGTGGACCAGCAGCAGGCTGCCGGCGGTTTCGGCCGCCAGGGCAGCCAGTTTCGAGGGTTCGGACTTGCCGGGACGCTGCCAGTCGTAAACCGCCAGCGCGCCGGTGGAATCCTGGAGACGCCAGGCGGTGGCGGTGAATCCGGCGGAGCCGTTTTCATAAGTGGCGGTCTCGGATTCCCGCAGGCCGTACTCGTCCCAGAGGGGACCGTCGGCGAGGACCGGCTGCGAGGCGGCCGTCCGATGCCAGGCGCCGATGGTGTCGGGCCAGATGGCCGCCTGGGCCAGCGCGGGAACGAGCAGGGCGAGAAGCAATCGGGTCATGCTCAGGCGCCGTGGCATTTCTTATACTTCTTGCCGCTGCCGCAGGGGCAGGGGTCGTTGCGGCCCACTTTCTGCCCGGCCACCACTTGTTTGGGGCCGGTGGAACCGTCGCCGCCCACGAATTGCAATTCCGCCATCTCCTTTTCCTTCTTGCGCTGGATGTTGCGCGTGAAGTCCTCCATGGAGCTTTTGGCGGCCTGGCGCTGCTGTTCGCTGGGGTCCGGGCGCGGAGCCTCTTCCTCCTCCTCGTCTTCCTCGCTGGGGAACGGCAGGACCGGGCCGGAACCGGTGCTCACCTGGAGGAAGTAGAGGTAGCGGACGGATTCGTCCTCGATGCGGTCCATCATGGCGGTGAACAGCTCGAAGGACTCCTTCTTGTATTCGACCAGCGGGTCCTTCTGGCCATAGGCGCGGTTGCCGATGCCCTGCTTCAATTCGTCCATCGACAGCAGGTGGTCCTTCCACTGACCGTCGATGACCTGCAACATGACGATGCATTCGGTCTGGCGCATCACGTCGGCGCCCACCAGTTCTTCCTTCTCCGCATACTTGCGCTGGAGGCGCTCGTAGATGAGGTCGGACATCTCCTCGCGGCTGAGATCGGCAACCTCGGCGGTCTCCACCTTGTAGCCAAACTGGCTGAGCACGTCGGTGCGGAGGGCGCCGATGTCCCAATTGTCGGGGTGCTTTTGGTCGGGGCAGTGGCGGTCGACAAATTGATCGACGATGCCCCGCACCATATCCATGACCCGCTCTTTCTGATCGATGCCTTCGAGCAACTGGCGGCGCATGCCGTACACCGCCTGGCGCTGCTTGTTCATCACATCGTCGTATTCGAGAAGGTGTTTGCGGGCCTCGAAATTCTGCATTTCGACGGCTTCCTGCGCCTTCAGAATGCGCTTGGTGATCATCCTGCTCTCGATGGGCACGTCCTCTTCCATGCCGAGGCGCAGCATGAGGTTCTGCATGCGCTCGCCGCCGAAGATGCGCAGCAGGTCGTCCTGCAGCGAGAGGAAGAAACGCGAGCTGCCGGGGTCGCCCTGGCGGCCGGATCGTCCGCGAAGCTGGTTATCGATGCGCCGCGATTCGTGGCGCTCGGTGGCCACGATGTGAAGTCCGCCCAGAGCGGTGACTTCGTCGTGTTCCTTGTCGGTACGCGCCTTGGCGTTGGCGTAGATCTCGTCCCATTTGTCGCGGCGCACCCGGTAGAACTGGTCTTGGTGGGTGAAGAAGTAGAAATGCTCGTCGGCCACGTACTGGGCCTCGTCTTCGGAGAGCCGCTCGGCCACCTTGTCCTTGAGACAGGCGTCCTTGGTCATGAACTCGGGGTTTCCGCCGAGCAGAATGTCGGTGCCGCGGCCGGCCATGTTGGTGGAGACGGTGACCGCGTTCTTGCGGCCGGCCTGCGCCACGATGGATGCTTCGCGCTCGTGATTCTTGGCGTTCAACACCTCGTGCTTGACGCCCATGCGCTTCAGGATGGCGGAGAGCCTTTCCGACTTCTCGACCGAGATGGTGCCCACCAGAACGGGCTGGCCCCGCTGGTTGAGTTCCATGATCTCCTTGGCGGCATTGCGGAACTTCTCCACCTCGGTGCGGTAGACCATGTCCTGATTTTCTTTGCGGATCAAGGGACGGTTGGTGGGAACGACGGTGACGTCGAGATTGTAGATCTTCTGGAATTCGGCCGCTTCGGTTTCCGCCGTGCCGGTCATGCCGGCGAGCTTCTTGTACATACGGAAGTAATTCTGGAAGGTGATGGTGGCGAGGGTCTGGTTCTCGCGCTGGATCTTGACGTTTTCCTTGGCTTCCACGGCCTGGTGGAGGCCGTCGGACCAGCGGCGGCCGGGCATGATGCGGCCGGTGAACTCGTCGACGATGATCACTTCCGGGCCTTCGTCGCCGTCCTTCACCAGGTAATCGCGGTCGCGCTGGTAGATGACATGCGCGCGCAGGGCCTGCTGCACATGGTGGTTGTACTCGATGTTGGTGGCATCGTAGAGATTGCCGAGGCCCAGCAGCTTTTCCACCTTGAGCACGCCCTCTTCGGTTAGGGCCGCGCTCTTGTGCTTCTCGTCGATGGTGTAGTCGCCGGTGGTGTACTTTTCGCCCGGTTCCCGGCCCTCGATCACCTCGCCGCGGATCAGCTTGGGAATGATGCGGTTGATCCGGTAGTACTTGTCGGTGGATTCCTCGCTGGGGCCGGAAATGATGAGCGGGGTGCGGGCCTCGTCGATGAGAATCGAATCGACTTCGTCGACGATGGCGTAGTTGAAGGGGCGCTGCACGCAATCGTCGATGCGGAACTTCATGTTGTCGCGCAGATAGTCGAAGCCGAATTCGTTGTTGGTGCCGTAAGTGATGTCGGAGCCGTAGGCGTCCTTGCGCTCCTGGTCGTCGAGGTCGTGGACAATGACGCCGACCTTCATGCCGAGGGCCTTGTAGATGCGGCCCATCCATTCGGAGTCGCGTTTGGCCAGGTAATCGTTGACCGTGACCACGTGAACGCCCTTGCCGCCGAGCGCGTTGAGGTAGCAGGACAGGGTGGCCACCAGCGTCTTGCCTTCACCGGTCTTCATCTCGGCGATTTTGCCGTGGTGCAGCACCATGCCGCCGATCAACTGCACGTCGAAATGGCGCATGTTCAGGAAGCGGCGGCCGGCTTCGCGGACCACCGCGAAGGCTTCGATGAGGAGGTCGTCGATGGAGGCGCCCTGCGCGATGCGCTCTTTGAACTCGATGGTCTTGGCGGCGAGGTCGATGTCCGACAGTTGGCGGATCGCGGGCTCGAGATCGTTGATGGCCGCCACCGTGGGCTGCATGCTTTTGATCTCGCGCTCGGTCTTGGTGCCAAAGATTTTCGCCAGGATTTCATCGACAATCATCAAAGGTCTCGCTACGGGGGGAAGTCCGTCAGTTCTTATTTTACTCTGTCGTAGGGGCCGGGCATGCCCGGCCCCTACGGAGAAGACGGACGGTGTGAGAGGGGGTTTAGCGCGGTGGGGCAGATTGGCAATCTGCGGCCGAGTGGCACTCGGCCTGGGGCCGCGGACACGTGCCAGCGGTGGCGAGAGCGCGGCAGTCGCCAGGAAGGCGCACCGGGATGTGAGCACGACGAGAAGATGAAGGGTGAAGTCAGCAGGCCGATTACCAATCGGCCGCAGATTGCCAATCTGCCCCACGCGTTGGCAGGCCATCTGGGCATAGGATACCATCGGCTTATGGCCGCTTCGGCGCGCCGCTTCTCGCGCAGATCGTTTCTCGTGGCCGGACTGGCCGGGACCCGTCTGGCGGCCCAGGGCCTCAAGGGAACCACGTTTCCATCGGACTGGCAGCGGTACTCCGATCCGGCCACGGAGATGGACGTCTACCGCCTTACCGGCCCGGCTTATTCCAGCACCATGCCGGCGTATTACAACCGCGCCATCGCCCGGTCCAGCGGGTGGATGCTGTTTTGCTGCGACCGCGCCGGATCTCCCCAGGCCTTCCACATGGATTTGAAGAGCGGCGAGACGCGCCAGTTGACCGAGGCCGCGGAACTGGATGGCGCGTCCATCGCGCTTCTGCCGGATGACCGCTCGTTCTGCTACTTCGCGGGACGCTCCTTGCATATCGCCAACCTCGCCACGCTGCGGGAGCGCAAGCTGTACGAGATTCCGGAGGGCTGGGACCGGGGTGCGGGAATGAGCGTGTCGCCGGACGGAACCCACGCCGCCTTCACGGAGCGGCGCGGCGCAGGCTGGCGGCTGCGCATGGTGGCGCTCTCGCACGGCGCGGCGCGCACGGTGCTGGAGGCGCCGGTCGAGATGGGCGACCCCATCGAGCGGCCCAGGCGCGCGCAGATCCTCTACCGGCAGGCCGACGAGGCGCTGTGGCTGGTGGATTCCGACGGGAAACAGAACCGCCGGCTCAAGCTGGCGGCCGGGCGTGTCGCGGCGGCCAATTGGGCGCCGGACGGCAAGACCATCCTGTACTTGAACATTCCCGAAGACCGGACGCAGTTGAACGCCATCCGCGAATACGCGCCCGATACGGCCAGCGACCAACTGGTCGCCAAGACCAGCCAGTTCGCGACTTTCGGATTCAACCGCGACACCTCGGTGTTCGTGGGGGCCAGCGGCAATGCCGCGTCGCCGGATGTTTTGATTCTGCTGCGCGTGACGCGGCGGGAACTGACGCTGTGCGAGCACCAGGCCAGCCATCCGGAATCGGTGGCGCCGGTGTTCGCGCCGGATAGCCAGCGCATTTACTTCCAAAGCGACCGGGACGGCAAGCCGGCAATCTACTGCGTGCACGTGGAGAAGTTGGTGGAGAAGACGGCCACCACGGTATAGGGGCCGGGCATGCCCGACCCCTACGGGTTATCTTGCGACGGTTTCCTTGGGGGTCGAGAGATAGCCGACGATCTCGTTCTTCCCGACCGTGTTGATGACCAGTTCGTACGGCAGGCGCCCACCCTTGGAGGTGTAGAACTGCACCGGCTCATTGATGCTCTTATCCTTCTTTTCGGTGAGCTTGTCGTCCGCCATCACGTCGACGGTGTACCTGTTCTTCTTGACATTGGCATCCTTGAGCAGCAGCGTGATATCGCCGAAACGTTGCGGCTTCTTGGTTTTGCCCAGCTTGATATCGATGTAGTTGCGTTCGCCGAGGCGCTTGAGGGCGGCCAGTTCCTTGCTATTGGTGGCCACCAGGCCGCTCTGCACCCCCAGATCGCCGGTAACGGACTTGAGGTCGGCGATGGTCTTCTGCAATTCGGCCTGCGTGGCGGACACCTGGGTCTTCACGTTACCGACATCGGTGGAAACGTCGGCGATCTTCGAGTTGGCGGTGGTAGCGGACTGCTTGACGTCGCTGATTTCGGAACTGACTTGCTGCTGCACCTTGGCCTGCTCGGCTTCGATCTGGCGCGCCAACTGCTCGGCGCGGGCCGTGGCTTCGGCCTTGGCCTGGGCGGACATGGTTCGGGCCTGATCGTGGAGCGATGTGCGGGCAGCCTCCAGCTCTTCCTTCAACGTTTCCAGGTGGCGCTGCTGCGCGGCCGTGTTGACCGAGGAGGCGTCCCTCAGATTGGTCAACCCCGTCTTGACGGACTGGTCCAGCTTGGCCAGGTCGGTTTGGAGATGGTCGATCTGGATGTAGAGGTAGATGTTGGCGGCCACGAGGGCGATGATGGCGCCGGCCACCAGCGCGGTGAGGAGAGGCGAGCGCTGCGGCTGCGGCTCCGTATAGGTCGGTGTGGGACTCACGTTGTCGTACTCCTTTTAGCTTCTTACAGTATAGATGGCCCGGGAGGGCGTTTCGGTTTCGCCTAAGCGAGATCGAACGACTGGCCGGGCGCTGGGATCGCCACACTCAGATTGTACGTGGAATGCAGCAGTTTGGCGAGTGTCTGGGACTGCTGGGGCTCGCCGTGGACCAGAAAGACCCGGCGCAGGGATGGCGCCAGCGGCCGGATCCACTCCATCAACTCCCCCTGGTCGGCGTGCGCGCTCAGCTCGTCCAGGCTCGAAATCTCCGCCCTGACGCGCATGGGCTCGCCGAAAATCCGCACTTCCGGCCATTTTTCGACGAGCTTGCGTCCCAGCGTATCCTGCGCCTGGAACCCGGTGATGAGCACGGTATTGCGCGGATCTTCGATGTTGTTGCGCAGGTGGTGCAGAATGCGGCCCGCTTCGCACATTCCGGAGGCCGATATGACCACGAAAGGCCCGTGCAGGTCGTTCAGCTTCTTGGAGTCGGCCACCTCGCGGATGTACCGCAGGCGCCCGAAGCCGAAAGGGTCCTCGTGGTGCAACAGGTACTCCCTGGTCTCATCGTCGAAGCACTCCGGATGAGCGCGGTGGACCTCGGTGACGTTCAGCGCCAGCGGGCTATCGACGAAAATGGGGATGTTGGGAATGCGCTTCTCGTTGGCGAGCTGGTGCAGCAGGAGCACGAGCTGCTGGGTGCGGCCCACGGCGAAGGCCGGCACGATGATGCGTCCGCCGCGCCCGGCGGTGCGGTTCACGACATCGGCGAGCTTGTTGACGACGTGGCTGGCATTCTTGTGAAAACGCCCGCCGTAGGTGCTCTCCAGGATCAGGTACTCGGCGGGCGGCATGCTTTCGGGATCGCGGATGATGGGCAGGTTCGGCCGGCCAAGATCTCCGGAAAAACCCAGGCGCACGCTGGAGCCGTTGAACGCTTCGTGAAGCACGACGAAAGAGGAGCCGAGAATATGGCCGGCGTCGTAGCCGGCGTAGTTCAGCCCGGGGGCCAGTATGTGCTGGGAGTGGTACGGAACCGGCTGCAGCAGCGGCAGGGTGCGCTCGGCATCGGCCATGGTGTAGAGCGGCTCCACATGGCCGTCTTCGAGGCCCATGGACTTGCGGTGATCGAGCCGCTGGTTCAGGAACTGGGCGTCCTTTTCATGGATATGCGCCGTGTCGCGCAGCATCCAGTGGCACAGATCGATGGTGGCCGGAGTGGAGAAGACGGGGCCGGAGAAGCCGTTCTTCACCAGGGTGGGGAGGTTCCCGGAATGGTCGATGTGGGCGTGCGAGAGCACCACGGCATCGATGGAGGAACCCGGGAACGGAAGGTTACGATTCTTGCGGTCGGCCTCTTTCCGCCGGCCCTGGTGCAGCCCGCAATCGAGCAGAACACGCCGCCCGCCGGATTCCACAAGGTGCATCGAGCCGGTGACCTCGCCCGCCGCGCCCCAAAACGTAAGCTTCATCCACCGCCCTCCGAAAGGGTCATGGTAGCGCATCGCAAAACAAGTAGGGGAGGTTCTGTTTGGGCACCCGGCGGCTTACGAGCGTTTGCAAGAATTATGGCCACGGATGAACACGGATGAACGCGGATGAGCAAAACCTTATCCGTGTTTATCCGTGTTCATCCGTGGCTAAATTGTTTTTTTCGCACCTTCTTGCGCTCGCGGTTCAGCGCCGGGGCCAACAGGCAGGCCTTGGTATCCGAGGACGTCCATGGCTTCCCGGTTCAGACGGCCGGCGTTGGCATTGATGATCTCCGCGTCCTGTGCTTCGCGAAATGCGATGGATGTCTTGCTTCGAAGCATGAAATGGTGGACGACGGGGGGATCGAACCCCCAACCTCTGCATTGCGAACGCAGCGCTCTCCCAATTGAGCTAGTCGCCCACTCGAGCCACCCATTACAATATAACAAATGGCGGTCTGGCGGATTACCGGGCAGATCCGGCGCATGCGGCGGGATTGGGATCGACGGGCCCGCGAAAACGCGCGCTACTACGTGGTCACCGGCCAAGACCGCTGGTCCGACGAGGAGTTCTACGAATCCGGCCATGTCACGCTCGAAGAGGACATTCTGAACGACCTCGCCAACGTCTGCCAGGGCATCGACCCGAGGGACATGCGGGTGCTCGAAATCGGGTGCGGCGCCGGGCGCGTCACGCGCGCGCTGGCGGGCCTCTTCGGCCAGGTCTACGCCGTGGATATCAGCCGCCGGATGGTGCGCCAGGCCCGGCGCGCGGTGGACGGGTTCCCCAACGTGCGCGTATTCCGGAACAATGGCCTGGACCTCAGCGCGGTGCGCGAACACTGGTGGAACCGCTTCGGCTTGGGCGCCAAACTGCAAATAGACTTCGCTTTTTCCTGTATGGTGTTTCAGCACATCCCCAGCCACGCCATCATCGAGAGTTACCTGCGCGAGGTCTACCGCCTGCTGCGGCCCGGCGCACTCTTCAAATTCCAGGTGCAGGGATCTTCGCTGGCGGAAACCAAGCCGGACGATACCTGGGTGGGCGTCTCGTTTAGCGAGCGGGATGCGCGCGAGATGGCGGAACGTTGCGGCTTCGAGCTGCGATACCAGCGCGACGCCGGCAGCCAGTATTACTGGTTGTGGTGCTTCAAGAAGCCGGAAACCCGATAGCCTTGGGCCATCGCTCAGGAGCCGTGGCCCGACAAGTGTTTCTGCCGCTCCTTACGGCGGGCGGCCCAATACTTCTTCATCCTGTCGGAAACTTCCTGGCGTTCTTTGGGGTCCATGAACTTCCGGCCGCGGCGCTTGACGCCCTCGGTCAGAGCCGGAACGGCACCGGCACTTCGCTGCAATTCCTCCAGCGAAGCGATTACCCGCTCGAGTCTCTCTTTCTCGGCGTATAGTTCCTGAATCGCTTTAAATAAGTCCATAGCATGTCTGACTATCGACTAAGTACACAACCATTGTGAACGGACTACTTGATGTTACACCAGTTACGTGGCCCAATTCAAAAAATACAACGGTTAACGAGTCAAAAAGGGCCAGTGTGGTACTAGTTTGACCACATGCTTAGTAACAACGATATAGCCCACAACGGCTAGCAGGAGTAGTAAGGGCAGGACAATAGTCAGGACCTTACGCCATGGGAATCTGCGGTTTTCGCGGTGCAGTACTAGTAAGTACCCGGCGAAGATACCCACATAGAACAGCAGGCACATCGGCACCGCGAACAGCATCATGTTGAAAACGTCGGGGGTTGGAGTCACTACAGCGGCGATGATGAAGATGATCAGGATGGCGTAGCGGCTGTGCCGCACAAGAAACGCCGGCTTGACGATTCTGAGCAATGTCAGGAAGAAGATCAGGACAGGGAGTTCGAAAACCAATCCGACGCCGAGAATTACGTTCACAAATAAATCGAAATACTCGGTGATGGAAACCATCGGCTCGACATGGTTCCCGTTCCCGATGCTCAGCAGGAACGTCAGGCCATAGCGGAAGGCCACGAAGTAGGCGAAGACGCCGCCAAGAATGAACAGGCCGGCGGAGATGAGCACAAACGGAACCGCCCATCGCCGCTCCTTGCGGTACAGCCCGGGGGAGATGAAGGCCCAGACCTGATACAGCACCCAGGGGGAGCCGAGGAAGATGGAGCACAGCACGGGCAACTTGAACCAGATCACGTTGAAACTCTCCATGGGGGTGATCTGTTTGAGCGTTTGCGGGTAGCCGAGAGTCTTGAGGGCCTGCACGGCCGGCTGGGAGACGAAGTTCCAGAGCTCGTTGCAGAAGGTAAGGCTCAAGACGAAGGCTACGCCCAGGCCCCAGAGGGCCCGGATGATGCGCGTCCTCAGCTCTTGCAGATGTTCCAGGAAAGACATGCGCAGCATGCCGTCCTCTTCATCGTCGGAGTCGCCTCCGGAGGGAGGCGGCGGTGGCGGAGTCTTCCCGCCCCCGCCGGAGCGAGGTTTGGCTTTCTCGACCGCGGTCACGGGAGTGGAAGCGGACGCGAAAGGCGCGGCGCCAGCTTGGGGATCGGCGGTCCCCTTCGGTTCGTTGGAAGAATTCATTCGTTACGCGATGTGTTCAGCCGTGGGGGAAGCCGTCTCAGTCTGTGCGGCCGCCGTTTCGGCGCCGTGGGCGACAGTGCCCTCCGGCGCATCGGCTGATGGTGACTCAGCGCCCTCAGGTGCGGATGCGCTTGCAGTGGATGGGGCAGCGACAGCGGAATCGTAGGTTTCGGACCCGTATGAACCCTCGGGGGTGGATTCAGACGACGAATAATCGTAGTTATAGGTATCGTACGGATACTGGTTGGTGACTTGGTTGGCGACTTCCTTCAACGATTCCGTTTCCTGTTCCAGGCTTTTCATCTCCCGTTCGAACGTAGCCTTCAGTTCGCTCTGGGCGCGGCGAAACTCGGTCAGGGCTTTTCCTATGGAGCGACCCAGTTCCGGCATCTTCTTGGGGCCGAATAAGATCAGCGCCAGGAAGAAGATGAAGATCATCTCCTGCACACCTAGCGGGCCCATCGTTGTGTTCCTCCCATTCAGGCTTTCGGAACCATGATAGCACGCGCGGGCGAGCGGGCCGCGGAAGCCGGCGCTACGACTTGGGCAGCAGCGACAGGACGCCCTGGCTGGGGCTGGGAATCACGTGCGCGGCGATCAGCCGGCCGAGGCCTTCCACTTTGGCCTTGCCGGCATCCACTGCGGCCGTCACGGCCGCCACGTCGCCCTTGATCAGCACGGTGATGTAGCCGCCGCCCAGCTTCTCGCGGGCCAGCACTTCCACCGCCGACGTCTTCAACGCCGTGTCGATGGCCTCAAACACGGCCGTGAAGCCCTGGGTCTCAATGAGACCCACGGCGAAGGGCGATTGGCCCTGGTCGTTCATAGTTTCCTCCGGATACTGCACGGTTGGCTGCTCGATCAGCGGGCTGAAATCGGGCGGCGCTTCATAGGCGGCTTGCGAAAAAGGCGACGGCCCCGGGATAATGTCCGTAATCACCGGGGCGCCCATGCGATGGGCGGTCTCCTCGGCTGCTTGCATGGCCATCTGAATGTCGGCCAGGGGGCCGTAGAACTTCAGGCACACGCCGGGGCTGTCGTTCAACTCCGTTTGGAGCACGCGCACACCGGCGGTTTTTTCCATGGCGTCGACTACCACCATGGCCGGCGACCATCCACCGATCTCGACGAAGGCCAGCGCCCCGTTCAGATGACACCCCGCTTCTCAAGTTCCCGCATCACTTCGAAAATCACCTGCTCCACCTTGTCCTGCTCCGGCTGCCGGACGCGCGGCGCACAGCCGGCGGCGGGACGTTCCACCAACTCGAAATCGGCCAGAATGCACTGCAAGACCGAAGCCAGCGCGGTGCGGTCGGCCTGCTGCGCGCCGGTCTGGGGCTGGCGCGAGCGGCCCATGCGGAAACCCCGCAGCTCAGCGGCGGCGCGAAAGCCGTCGGGAAATTCGAACGGGTAGAGCATCACGTCGAACAGTTCGAGGATGCGATACTGCCACTTCATGGCCTCCGCGTAGTCGCCGGCGCGGCAGAGATCGTAGATGCGGCGGGTCACTTCCGGCACGGCATTGCCGCTGGCGTGCGTGCCGCCGTCGCAGCCGATCATCAGCATGGGAGCGAGCACGGCCTCCCAGCCGGTGAGGAAGCAGAAATCGGGGCGCACGGGGCGAATGGTGGAGATCATCCGCATCATGAAGGCCAGATCGCCGGAGGAATCCTTGATGCCCACCACGCGCGGAAATTCGGCCAGCCGGCGGATGGTGGGAACGTCGATGGGGCTGGCGAACATGGGGATGTTGTAGAGCGTGAGGTCGATGGGTGAGTGGCGGGCGATCTCGGCGAAATAGGCGTACACCGATTCGGGGGTGAGTTTGTAATAGAACGGCGAGACGATGGCGACGGCCTGCGCCCCCATGCCGGCATAAGCCTCGCAGGCGGCCAGAGTCTCGGCCACGTTGGCTTCGGCCGCCCCGGCCAGGATGGGAACCCGCCCGCGGGCCTCATGGCAGACGATCTGGACGATGCGGCGGCGCTCTTCCTCCGTGAAACGCGTGAACTCGCCGGTAGAGCCGTTGGGATACAGACCGTGGACGCCGTGATCGATCAGCCAGGAGATGAAACGGCGCAGCTCAGCCTCGTTAATCTGGCCTCGCTCGTCCAGCGGAACCAGGGTCGGAGTGAAGATGCCTTCGAGCTTTGCGGACATGGATGCGCCTTCATAGGTTTAACATCTTTCATTCTTGGGGCGCAAACCGGGTTTCACTTGGCGTGGCCGCGAATGCTGATGCCCAGCTCGCGCAACTGGCGCTCCGGCACGGCCGAGGGGGCGTCGCACATCAGGTCCGTGCCGCGCGCCGTCTTGGGGAACGGGATCACGTCGCGAATGGAACTCTCGCCCGCCAGAATCATCACCAGGCGGTCCAGGCCCAGGGCGATTCCACCGTGCGGCGGCGCACCGTATTCCAGCGCGTCCAGCAGGAAGCCGAAACGGCGGTGGGCCTCTTCATCGTTCATGCCGAGCGCGGCGAATACCTTGGCCTGCACGTCGCGGCGGTGAATACGGATGGATCCCGAGCCCATCTCCACGCCGTTCAGCACCAGGTCGTAGGACTTGGCGCGGCAGCGGGCGGGGTCCGCGGTCAGCTTTTCGAGGTCTTCATCGTGCACCGAGGTGAAGGGGTGGTGCGCGGCGTTCCAGCGGCTCTCTTCTTCGTCCCACTCGAACATGGGGAAGTCCACCACCCACAGGAACTGGAAATTGGCGGGGTCGAGCAGCTTGTGGCGGTCGTTGAACTTCTGCCCGCAGTAGAGGCGCAACTGGCCGCACGCCTGGTAGACGGTTTCCTCGGGACGATGGCCCTTGGGCTCGCCGGCCCAGGCGGCCAGGAAGAGCAGATCGTTCTCGCCCGCGCCGCAGCGCTCGCGCACTTGGGCCATGGGGCCGGCGAAATCGCGTTCCAGGCGCTTGGAATCGTCGTAGACGCGCAAGCCGCGCTCCTGGCCGAAGGCCTTGAACTCGTCGCGCTCCTTGCGCGTGGGCGCGCCCGTTCCTGGAATGTGGATGGCCACCAGCGGCATTCCAGCATTCGCCAGCTCCGGCAACAGGTCCTCCACCGGATGCATCGGGGGGATGCGCCGGTCGGGCTTGTCGCTGCCATAGTGGCGCATGGCCTGGGCGTAGGTCAGGCGCGGGAAGGGCGTCTCCACGCCGAACCCGGCCACGTCGCAGATGCGCTGGACCAGCGGCTCGATGACCTCGAAAATCCGCTCTTGCTGCGGGAAAGACATCTCCAGATCGATTTGCGTGAACTCCGCCTGGCGGTCGGCGCGGAAGTCCTCGTCGCGGAAGCAGCGCACAATCTGAAAGTACTTGTCGAACCCGCTCACCATGAGGAGCTGCTTGAAGATCTGCGGCGATTGCGGCAGGGCGTAGAAGGTGCCGGGCTGCACGCGGCAGGGGACCAGGTAATCGCGCGCGCCCTCCGGCGTGGAGCGCGTCATGAACGGCGTCTCGATTTCGAGGAAGCCCTGCGCATACAGAAACTCGCGCACCGCGAAGGAAATCTTCGAACGCAGGATGATGTTGCGCTGCATGCGCGGGCGGCGCAAATCCACGTAGCGGTATTTCAAGCGCACGTCTTCGCTGACGCCGGCTTCCTCTTCCACGGGGAACGGCGGGGTGCGCGATTCATTGAGAATCCAGATCTTCGACGCCACCACTTCGATTTCGCCGGTGGCCATGTTGGGATTCACCGTCCCCGGCGAGCGTTGCGTCACCGTGCCTTCCACGGCAATGACGTATTCGTTGCGCACCTGTTCGGCGCGCTGGTGAACCGCCGGATCGATCTCTTCGTGGAAAACCGCTTGCGTCAGGCCTTCCCTGTCGCGCAGGTCGATGAAAATGACGGCGCCATGATCGCGCCGCCGGTGGACCCATCCCATCAACACGACCGTCTTGCCCGCGTCGGCGGCGCGCAGTTCGCCGCAGCTATGAGTACGGCGAAGCTCGCCCAGAAAATCCAGTGCAACTGAGGTTTCCATATCCGATATTATCAATTCGAGGCCGCGGCCAGCTTGGCGGCGAGTTCGTCGCGGGTCAAGCTTTCCTGCTCGCCCGTGGACATATTCTTGAGCGTGTAGCGGCCCGAGGCCATTTCGTCTTCGCCCACGATCAGCGCGAACCGCGCTCCCAACTTGTTGGCCAGTTCCATGACGCGCTTCAGCTTGCCTTCGGCGAGCTCAACCGAGAGGCCGCTCGACCGGAAGTCGCGCGCCAGCAACGCGGCGTGCCGCAGGGCCGGTTCCCCCAGCGGCGCAATGAAAAGATCGAGCGGGGTGGGGCTTTGGCCACCCTCGACACTCATCACCAGGCGGTCCTCGCCAATCGAAAAACCGATGCCCGGCGAATGCACCTTCGAACCCAGAGCTTCCGCCAGACCGTCGTAGCGCCCGCCGCCCAGCACCGAATTTTGCGCGCCCAGCGATCCATGGACCACTTCGAACGTGGTGCGCATATAGTAATCCAGGCCCCGCACCAGCCGGGGACGCACCTGGTATGCCAGGCCGCGATCGGCGAGCGACTGCTTCACCGCGTCGAAATGCGCGCGGCACGCGTCGCAGAGGCAATCGACAATGCTCGGCAGCTTTTCGATGATGGGCTGGTCCGCTTCCACTTTGCAATCCAGCACGCGCAGCGGGTTGGTATCGGCGCGGCGCTGGCAATCGCCGCACATCCCCGGCGCCACCGATTTCAACTCTTGCCGCAGGCGCTCGACGTACTGCGGACGGCAGTTGCGGTCGCCCACGGAATTAATGAGCAGCTCGAAACCGGCCAGGCCGGCTCGCTTGAGGATTTCCACCACCATCTCGATCACCTCGGCATCCACGTT
>Ga0181536_10003603_pt1 | contig 16817 bp, 6 predicted proteins | sample PEATcosm2014_Bin_41_FD_121105 | JGI IMG/M metagenome (GOLD analysis project Ga0181536, IMG submission 121105) | Peatland microbial communities from MTU Mesocosm Facility, Houghton, MI, USA - PEATcosm2014_Bin17_60_metaG | ecosystem: Environmental > Terrestrial > Soil > Wetlands > Peat | place... | reverse complement strand
GTGACCATCACGCTGCGGATTGACCCGCGGATGCTCGCGCGGATCAAGCGGCTCGCCCGGTCGCGGTATTTGAATTATCAGAGCATGATCAAGCAATGGCTCAGCGAACGAATGGAAGACGAATTGCGCGAAAAATGAAAACCAATACAAGTGACATGTGGCAAGTGACGAGTGACGAGCTGGAAGACGTAACGAACCAGGCGCGTTCCCGTCACCCGTCACCCGCCACCCGTCACCCGTCCGCTTTCACGCTCATCGAGCTGCTAACCGTCATCGCCATCATCGGCGTTTTGGCCGCGCTGATTTTGCCGGTGGCGGGCGCGGTGAAAAAACACCAATACATTTATAACTCCCAGACGCAAATGGCGCAATTGGAGACGGCCATTGACCGTTACAAGGCCGCCTATGGCTTTTATCCGCCGGACGCTCCGGGCAATTCGATGACCAACCAGCTCTACTATGAATTGGTGGGAACCACCAACAACGGTGCGAATTACGTTACTTTGGATGGCAGCGCCCAGATATTGACCGGCCAGGTGTCCACCGCATTTCCGGGTGTGGGCGGTTTTGTGAATTGCACCAAATCCAACGGGGGCGAAGATGCATCGGCGGCCAGGAATTTTCTCCCCGATTTGAAACCGAACCAGATTACAGTTCTATCGAACAACACGGTTCTGGTGACCTTGCTCATCGGCTCCGTCGGCGGGCCGTACACCCAATACCAGCCGCTGGGCCTGCAGGATGTGAATCCCTGGCGTTACGTTTATCCCGGAGTCAACAACCCCGGTTCGTACGATTTGTGGATCCAACTGGTGTTTGCGCCGGGACAAACCAATCTCATCTGCAACTGGACCAAACAGGTGCAGATCAACAGCCCGTTGCCCTGAGTTTTTATGTGCGTTGCGCGAAAATCCGGACCCGGCCGCGAATATTCCGTCGCCGTTGACTGGCGCGATTGCGCGTGGTCTCCGCGCATCGTGGTGCGATTGCGGTTGGGCAAGGCGGCCGGTCCCGCAATGCGGGACGAGGGCGCCCGCGCCGCCAGAAATGGAAAACCGGTGACAAAACGGTTACCCGCCTCAAACCTGTTTTTTTAACACCATGAAAACCATCAACCTGAAAAGTGTCACGTTTCACGTTTCACGTGTCACCCGTCACCCGTCACCCGTCACCCCCGTAAAGGGGCGTGGCCCCCACGGGGCTTTACGCCCTCACTCACGCGCCTTCACCATCGTCGAATTGCTCGTGGTCATCGCCATCATCGGCATTCTGGCGGCACTGCTCCTGCCGGTGCTGTCGAAGGCCAAGGTCAGCGCGCAGAAAAGACAGGCGATGGTGGAGATCAGCCAGATTGTCGGCGCCATTCAACAATACGATTCCGTCTATGGCCGCTTTCCGGTTTCGCCCGCGGCGCAAAACCAGGCCGCGGCGAATGCGCAGGCGGGCGGCAATCCGGATTTCACCTATGGCGGCGTGTTTCAAACTCCCACCGGACCCGTTAACATTGGAACACTGGTGAATGGTTCGATTCTGACCAATGCGGAAGTAATCGCCATTTTGATGGACCTGACCAATTATCCCAACGGCAGCCTGACGGTGAATACCAACCATCAAAAAAATCCGCAGCGCACCATCTTTTTGAACGCCAAAATGTCGGGCTACGACCCCGCGGCCAATGATCCGCAGCCGCCGGCAGGCGTGGACATTACCGGCGTTGATCGCGACCCGTGGGGCAATCCCTATGTCATCTCGATGGATTTGAATTACGACGAGCAATGCCAGGATATTTTTTACTGTCAGAAAAATGTGTCCCAACAAAACGGTTCGGCGGGTTACAATGGTTTGGTCAATACAACAGATGCGGGCGGCAATGGGGACAATTTCCTTTATCATGGCAAAGTCATGGTCTGGTCCGCCGGGTCGGATGGGAAAATTGATTCCAATCCAAGCGGCCTTCCGGGCGGGAAGGCCAATTCCGGCCTCAACAAAGACAACGTCCTGAGCTGGCAGTAATAAAAAAGGATAAAGGCTAAATGCTAAAGTCTAAAACAAAATTTGCGCGCCAGGCGCGGAAAAGGGGTTCAGCCCTCAGCCTTCAGCCTTCAGCCTTTGCTTGCTCCGCCTTCACCCTCATCGAGCTGCTGGTGGTCATTTCCATCCTCGGCATCATGGCGGCGTTGACCGTGCCGGTGCTCAAAAATTTCGCCAAGTCGGACGCCACCCTCGGCGCCTCGCGCCAGTTGCTTGACGATGTCGCCCGCGCGCGGCAACTGGCCATCAGCCAGCGCACGACGGTCTATATGGTTTTCGTGCCGACGAATTTCTGGAACGACATTACCGGACCATGGCCAAACACCTGGTGGAACAACCTGACCCCGGCGCAGCAAACCGCCGCCACCAACTTGTGCGACAAGCAATTGACCGGCTACACCTTTGTCAGCCTGCGTTCGGTGGGTGATCAGCCGGGGAATCCCACGAGGCGTTATCTCGCGCCCTGGCAGACGTTGCCCGACGACACGTTCATTGCCGCGCAAAAATTTTACACCACCAACACCATTGTGGATCAAATTTCCGGCGCCACGTATCCCATTTCCGTATTCAACTACACCAACACGTTTCCTTTCCCGATGGAAACCGCTCCCATTACCGGGACACTTTACCTGCCCTACATCGCGTTCAATTACCTTGGGCAGCTCACCGCCGACGGGGTGAATATGGCAGGTTACGACGAATACATCCCGGTCGCGAAAGGCAGCGTGGTGTTCGCGAGGGATCCGGTCACCAAAATGTTCCGCTTCAATCCGCCGGATGTTTCGGAAATTCCGCCCGGCAACAGCACCAACGGCCTTTCCTACAGCATCGTCCACATTGACCGGCTGACGGGCCGCGCCGTTTCGGAATATCACAAGATGTAATGAAAATTCACGACAAGGCGAGTGGCGAGTGGCGAGTGGCGAGTGGCGTCCGCTTGGGCGGGAGTCTCGTCCCTCGACCCTCTTTGGCGGCTTCTCCTTCCGGTAGGGCGGAGCTGCTGCTCCGCTTGGCGGCGCGGCAGCGCCGCCCTACCAAATCAGTCAGCGGCTTCACGATGGTCGAGATTGCCATCTGCCTGGCGGTCATCGGCATCGCGCTCATCTCCATCATCGGCGTCCTGCCCATCGGCATGAACACCCAGCGGGACAACCGCGAGGAAACCATCATCAACCAGGACGCCACCGTGTTCATCGAGGCCATCCGCGGCGGCGCCCGCGGCCTGGACGACCTGACCAATTACGTCTATGCCATCACGAATTTTTGGGGGGAGTATAATTCAAGCGGTGGGTTGGTTTCATCAGGCGCCAACGGTTACACTTATGCAAATTTTTCCGTTGCGCCGGGGTATTATTCTTTGCCCGGTTCTCCCATAAACAACGGCACGAACATCGTCGGACTTTTGAGCACGCCGGAATACACGGACAATTTCGGCAATCTCACCACCAATGCCAATGTTTTGAACGGCGGATACAGCAACCATATCGTCGCCTATGTCCGTTCCATCAGCGGGCCGGCGGTGGAAAAGCCGCCGCAAAACAACGACATCATCGTCGGCGATTCCTTCGGCTACCGTATCCTGTGCGTCAACGCCCCGGTGGCCGCCGCCGCCAACACACTGGCCACCACGCCCTACAACTGGCAACTCGCCGCCAACCTGCACGAGCTGCGCCTGACATTTCTCTGGCCGCAACAGCCCAACGGCAAAGTCGGCCCCGGCCGCCAGACCTTTCGCACGCTGGTCGCCGGACAAATCGTGACCAACATCGTTGCCGGACAGATTTTGTATTTTTACCAGTCCCAATCCTTCGTCAACGCCACCAACGCGCCGTGAGAACAGAAAAATATTTGTCGAGAGTCGAGAGTCGAGAGTCGAGGGCAAAAACCCGGCTCCCGGAGCCGTCTAGCTCTCGGCCCTCGACCCTCGGCCCTCGACCGGCAATCGCCGCCTTCACGCTCGTGGAAATTCTGGTGGTGGTGGTGCTGATGGCGCTCATCGTGCTGGCGTTGATGGCGGTGTTCAACAGCACGCAGTCCGCGTTTCGCGCGAGCATCACGCAGACCGACGTGCTGGAAGGCGGCCGCTCCGCGATGGGCATGATCAAAAACGATTTGGAGACGATGGCCCCGTCGTTTGGCCAGAACAATCAACCCGCAGCCAACGGGTTAAGTTCCGTCCCGGTGAATCTTTCAGTCAGCGTTATCGCGTCGGGCACCAATACGCCGCTGGTTCAATCATTGACGGGCAGTGGTTATCTGCGCACGAACGTGCTGGAAGAATTTTTCATTCTCACGCGTCAAAACACAACGTGGACGGGCGTCGGTTATGTGGTGGACACAACCTCGACGAGTTATCTCAACCCGCTTTACCGTTTTTCCATAAGCACGAACGTGCTGGCCGCCGATCCGACGGTGCTTTACAACAATTTTCGTACCAATTTGCCCGACTGGACCGGCCGCCCGATTTCTCCAACCACTCCCGGCATGAGCCATTTGATGGACGGCGTGGTGGATTTGCGCGTGCGCGCCTATGACCCCAACGGCTATTGGATGACGAACGGCTATCCATTCGGGTACACAAAAATCGCCCGAAATGTCTGGTTTTCCCTGCCGGGTTACGGCCCCGGTCTTCGGCAGGGTCCCGGCTTCAGTTTTGGCGAGGTGGGGTTTTACATGTTCAGCAACACGCTGCCGGCGGTGGTGGAAATCCAGTTGGGCGTGCTGGAAGACCGCACGCTCCAGCGCGCCGAATCCATCCCGGATCCCAACACGCGCAGCAATTACCTCGCGCAACACGCCGGCCAGGTTCACCTGTTCCGCCAGCGCATTCCGATTCGCAACGTTGACCCCTCGGCCTATCAATGAAAATGAACACAGGAGCCAGAAGCCAGAAGCCAGAAGCCAGAAGTTCGGATTCGGACCTTCAGCCTCCGGTTTCCGGCTTTCAGCCTTCCCGCGTGTGCGGAATTGACAATCCGAACTCCCAACTCCCAACTCCCAACTCCCAACAGGGTGTTGCTCTCATCATCACGCTCATTTTGCTGTCCGTGGTGACGTTCATGGCCATCACGTTTCTGGCCCTCAGCCGCCGCGAACGCAGCGCCGTTGCCACCGTCACCGACACCGCCAGCGCGCGGCTGGCCGCCGACGCCGCGCTGGCCAACGCCGAGGCGCAAATCATCGCCAATGCCCTTTCCACCACCAATCCCTTCAACTTCGGCCTGCTGGTTTCCACGAATTACATCAACGCCGCCGGTTTTGTGAACGGCTCTTCCAGTTACACCAATGTCAGTTATCAATACCCAGCCGGTGGTTCACTGAACCAGAATGATTTCCTGCAGCTCCTCACCAATCTCTGGTACAGCCCGCGTCCGCCGGTTTTCATTCCCAACCCGACGAATTCAACCTTGCCGGCCGACTTCCGCTTTTACCTCGACCTCAACCGCAACGGACGTTACGACACCAACGGCTGGGTGGCGAACGTGGATAATAACAACAATTCACTTGGCCCCAATGTTTTCCAGGTTGGCGACCCGGAATGGATCGGGATTTTGCAGCGGCCCGACGCGCCGCACGGTCCGAACAACCCGTTCGTGGCGCGTTACGCCTTCATCGCCGTGCCCGTCGGCAACGCGCTCGATTTGAACTACATTTACAATGATGCAAAGCAACCCGATTCAAGCATGTCAGCCGGGCACGATGGTTTTCTCCGCAATCAAGGGGTCGGCTCGTGGGAAATCAACCTGGCGGCATTCCTCACGGATTTAAACACCAACCAGTGGGATCCTTTGGTCAATCCTTATGTTTATGACACTTGGAATGGGACTCTCTATAACAATGGGGCAGGTTTTGCCGACGCACTTTCATTGCTGAAATATCGGTACAATGACACTTACAACAATCTTGCCTCGGTTCAAATTCTCTACCCGCCCGGCCAGTCGGTATTTCTAAACGACATTGACGGCTACAGCTATGGGCCGCTGATGTACACTCTGTCGGGCACAAACATTAACAAACCAGGTATTGTTGGCTTGCCGTGGCTTGGCGCGGACACCACGAATTTGACTCATTTCTTCACCCATCAGGACTTGTTTAACCCGGCGATAACGGAAATTGGTGTGACGCCGCCCGGCTTTACCGAGCGTTTGCTCGCCGCCGGCACGAACAATTCCACCTACGACCGTTACACGTTTTACCGGCTGCTCTCGCAACTCGGCACCGATTCCACGCCGGAATCGGGCAAGATGAACCTCAATTATTCTAATGCCCTCGTTTTATATGATATACATGGCCTGGCAACGAACATCTCCATCATTCCCGGAGCCGAGACTAATTTTGTGCTGTGGCGGCCGCTGGACTTTTTCACCGTCGCCGCCGACCAGTTGCTGCGCGCCTACACCACCCAGTGGCGCAACAGTAACCCCACCAATTTTGCCACCACGTTCTATGCGGTTAACAACTTCACGAACCTCCTTGCGTCCCAATGGACGACCAATTTTCTCCCCTTTGGCATCACGAACATTCCGGTTTTGGTGAGCAACCAGTTTGTCTATTCGTCTGCCGTCAACCGCCTGCTCCAACTGGCGGCGAACATGTATGATGCCACGACGAACAATACGTTCGCGCAGGGCTGGAATTATCCCACCGTCTTCCGGCCCATTTTTGAACACGATAATTTTGGCAATGTATTTATCGTTGGTTATACAACCCTTTCCAGCAGTTCTGGACCCAACACCGTATCTGGCACAGGCGACCCACAATTAGCAACGCCGCATAATATTATAGAATTGCCCAGTCTTTCAGCCAATTTTACACCCATCACCGTTGCCAATAGTTATGTGAACGTCTATGGCGTGCCGTGGATCATCGGCGCGAAGAAGGGTTTCCCGAACTTCAACGAATTTTCGTTGGAAAGCATCGTGTGGATTGAACGCAAATTGGAGATCACCCGCCCGAGCCTGGACGCGCCGCTCAGTCAATATGTAACGAACCAGATGTATTTCCTGGCCATCAGCAATCTGCTCGGCGTTGAATGCTGGAATTCATATAGTTCCAACTACACGTCATCGTCACAAATCCACATTGTGGCGTATGACAACCTTTCGATGATGTTGACCAATGATGAGGTCAGTGGGCCCATGCCCGGTGGGGCCATGTCTGTACCTTGGAGCTATCCCATGGCCAATACAGTCAACCTGCTCGCGCCGGCGGTCTGGCTGGGTTCGGCGCCGTGGACCCCCCAGCAAAACAAGCCGTCAACCCCGAACCCTAGCTCGTTTCATACTCCGTTTAGCGCCACGGTTGTTCTTCCATTGAATCTCTCTGGTGTTCCAAGCACCAATGGGATTTGGGTGTACCGCTATCAATACAACAATTTCGCTCCTGCAAATGATCCCACCGCCGCCACCAATTATGTGGATAAAGGCATTTTTCCGTTGCCACAATTTGGTTTGTTGACGACGAACCGCTTGCAGGTATTCATGCTCGATGGCAACCACGTCATTGATTATGTCCAGTTCGCCGGGCCGGACAGCAGCCGGAATTTGAATGCGGAGATTGCCGATTATGATCCCATTAATCCCGACAATGGTATGTGGAACACAAACTTTGTTGGAGCCAGTTCCACGCCGTGGGGGGTTTACAACCAAATCTATTATGTCTTGAATCCGCTAGATAAATCCCACCTCACCATTAATGACGACCCCACCTGGAGAAATCCTCCGGGCGGGGGCACGGTCGGCCAAGAGATAGCGTCTTTGAACGCTTTCCTCAACCCCAATCATTGGGGGTCGGGCACGGATCCGAACACCCGCCAATCCTATTCCACCAGCAATTTGGACTTGAGTGTGCAAGTGGCTTTCCCTGCCTTACGCACCACCTACCAATACATTTCATGGCAGGCGAATGATCCGCTCGTTCATTATTTGGCCAGCGATTTGAATTACAACGGCACCGAGGCAAGCACCCTCCAAACCGGCACCCACCAGTTAAATTATACAGCAACCAATTTGCCAGCCAACAATCTCGGCCAAATGAATGACCGTTACCAGCCGTGGGGCGGCATACTCCCGGGCACGAACGTGGTGGATGCAAATCCATGCAATCCCGCTTATAAAGACCCGCTGGTGCGCCAGTCGGACAACTGGGATTTCCCGACGAACAAATTCCCGACGGTGGGCTGGCTGGGCCGGGTGCATCGCGGCACGCCCTGGCAGACGGTTTATCTCAAGGCGACGGACATTCTGCTAGAGGGTGGCACTATCAATAATATCGGGACCAACACCTGGGCGCAATGGACGGGCGACACGCAATTGACTTATGGCGAATATTTCGATGCCGTTAATTCCGCGCCGGTGCGGGACCGGCTGTTGTTCGATCTGTTCACCACCGCGTTGAATGACAACGCCACCCGCGGGACGCTTTCAGTCAACCAGGATCATCTCGCGGCGTGGTCGGCCTTGTTCAGCGGGGTGGTGGCGCTTTCCAACAATGCGCCCGATAGCTCCCGTATTAGATTTAACTCTGTTCCACAATACCAAAACCCGCCGCCCAGCAACTCGTGGCTGATTATTCAGCCGGCCAGTGCGGCCTGGACCAACTCGGCGTTGGGACAATTGGTGACTGGCATCAACCAGACGCGGGCCAACACCAACCTGTTCCCGCTGCAAGCCTTCGCGCATGTTGGCGACATTCTGGCCACGCCGCAACTTACGGAGCAATCGCCGTTCTTGAATTGGAACGACAGCCTCCAACAGACGAATGGTATCAGCGACGAGATGTATGAATGGCTGCCGCAGCAGACAATGTCGCTGTTGCGCTGTACCAGTTCGCCGCGCTATGTGATTTACAGTTACGGCCAGGCGCTCAAGCCCGCGCCCAATGGCATTTACACCGGTAGCGGGCCGTTCTTCGGCATGGTCACGAATTATCAAGTCGTGTCGGAAATCGCCACCCGCGCCGTCGTGCGCTTTGGCAGCACGGTAACCAATATTGTTACATCCACCAACGACCTTTCTTCCGGCAATCCAATCTGGTTTACCGTTCCTGTGGTGACGAACAACAATGCCGTGATTGAAAGCTTTAACGTTTTGCCGCCCGATTAAATGAAAACGAAGACCAAAAACAGAAGTTGGCAGATCGGAGACAGGAGATGGGTGAAGGCAGCTTCGCCGCGCCCCGAACTCCCATCTTCGATCTCCCATCTCCCAACTTCCAACTGCTATCTCCCAACTCCCAACTCCTGACGTTATATGCGTGCGCGTCCGTTCATCTGGATTTTGTTGTGCCTGTTGTGCCTGGCGGGCGCATGGTTCTTTTGGCGCCAGCCCGTAAACACGCGGACGAAGCCATCCGCGCTCCAAAAAGTCGCCGCTCCGCCGGTGACCGGGACTTCCTCCGCTTCCACTGCGCCGAAAATTTTGACCGCCCTTTCCACCAACAGTGCAACTTCGGCCAAAACAAAACCATTCGCCTTCCGCCTCAGCAATACAACCAGGTCGCTCGATCAGTTGATGGGCGACCATCACGCGATTTTGCTGGAGAACGCGCTGATTGATTCGAGCCAGCCGCTGAATCTTTCCATTCCCAAAAACTTGCAGTCACAAGGCGACCCGGGCGCTTACATCGTCCAGGCGCGCGGGCAGATTGACAATGCGTTCCGCGCGATGCTGGCCCGGTCGGGCGCGGAGATTGTTTCCTACATTCCGAACAACGCCTACCTCGTGCGCACCCCGGCGGGCGTGGCCAACGGATTGACCGGAAATCCACTCACGCAGGCGGTGATTCCCTACGAGCCGTATTACAAAATATCCTCGTCCATGCCTGTGACGGTTGGAGAAAGGATGCTTTCTTCCGCGCCAACGAAAACCAACCGGCCGGCGGGGCCTTCGCTGCTTGATTTGGCATTGAGCCAAAAGCCGCTGCCGGCGGGAACTTATTTGACGCTCGGTTTGTTCAAAGACAGCGCGGCGGCGACGGCCGCGCAGATTGAAAAGCTCGGCGGCCGGATTGTCGCGCGGGACAGTTCGCCGTTCGGGCCGGTGGTGCGCGTGCAGCCGCCGCGGGATTGGACGGCACTGGCCACGCTGCCCGGCGTGCAAATTGTCGAGCCGCTCCGTCCACGCATACACGCCAACGACCTGAGCCGGGCGACCGTGGGCGTGGCGGCGGACCAGCAAGTTTCATCGAATTACATGAACCTGAGTGGTTCGAACGTGCTGGTGGAAGTGAACGATTCGGGCATTGACGCGATGCATCCTGATTTTGGAACGGGCCTTAATACTTCCCTCGTCCGTGTGTTCGGCGACCCCACGCTACCAAGTCTGGTGGACACCAACGGTCACGGGACGCACGTGGCGGGCACCATTGCGGGCAGTGGTTATGAATCAACGACCGTGACCAATGCGCAAGGCTCGATCATGCCCGGCACGAATTGGCAGTTTCGCGGCATGGCGCCGCTGGCGAATTTGTATTCGGTGGCGGCAATCAACGATACCTTCACCTTTTTGAATGTCAGCGACCAATATATGCAGGAAGCGCCGGCGCTGACGAACGCGCTGATTTCGAACAACAGTTGGAACTACGGCGGCGACAACGCCTATGACCTGTCAGCGGCAAGTTACGACGCGGCGGTGCGCGACGCGCTGCCGGGGGTGACGGGTTCGCAACCGGTGTTGTTCGTGTTTTCGGCGGGCAATGACGGCAGCGGCGGCAATGCGGACACGATCTTGTCGCCGGCCACGGCCAAGAACGTGATTACCGTGGGTGCGCTGGAGCAGGCGCGCTACATCACCAACATTGTCACCGACCTTAACAGCAACCAAACTGAGTACTGGTACCCGGAGACGGACTCGAGTTCTCAGGTGGCCGGATATTCAAGCCTGGGCAACGTGGGCGTGGAGACCGAAGGGGCCAACGGACGTTTCAAGCCGGATGTGGTCGCGCCGGGGTCGTTTGTCGTCTCAACCCGCTCCGAGCAATGGGACGAAATAGCGTATTACAACCCGACGAATTACAATATAACCGTAGTGTCTGACTATGTTGATGCCGGTTCCGAGAATTTCTATTCGCTCCTGGTGCCGTCGAATGTGGTGCAGATCGTGATCGAACTTTTTGCCAACATCGGTTCACCGTCACCATTTCCCAATTTGCCGATCCTCCTTTGGCAGGGAACCGATCCGCGGGTTAGCGCACCGACCCTGATCGAGCCGGGTTTCATTTCCATACCGCCCGAATCAACCCTCAGCCCGATTGGCGCCGGCTGGTCGTATGCCGTCAGCAACAACACCAGTGAAGGGGTCAGTTACGATTTGCTCGTTGAGGTTGTTACGACGAATGACAACGGAAACTATTTTCAGGTGCTCAGCAACTTGAACAATACGCTTGATGGGAGTCCGGACTCATTGGTTACGCCGCATTGGTACCGTTACGAAAGCGGGACGAGCATGGCGGCGGCGGACGTGTCCGGTGTGCTGGCGTTGATGCAGGATTATTTCACCAATCAACTTCACTCCACCCCCAGCCCGGCGTTGCTCAAGGCGCTCCTCATCAACGGCGCGCGGCTCGGGGTGGGTTACAATTACGAGATTCAAAACCCCCTCAATTATGAAGGCTGGGGTATGATCTACCTGCCGAATTCGTTGCCCCCGGGGATGACGAATCAATTAAATGCCGCCTGTGCCAGTTTCTTTGTTGACCAAAGTCCGACAAATGCGCTGGCCACTGGCGACAGTCATACTTATTCGGTCAGCATTCCTCCCGGTTCCGACGGCCAATTGTTGCCGTTGCGGATAACGCTGACGTGGACGGACCCGCCGGGCGATCCGGCTGTCGCCATCAAGCTCGTCAACAGCCTCGCACTCGTGGTGACGAATCTCGATGACCCGGCAAACCCAATCATCTATTACGGCAACGACATCGCGGGAGGCAACACCTACAACACGCCCGAAACCACGAATACGCCGAACATAGACACCATCAACAACGTCCAAAACGTGTTCATCCCATACCCACTCGCCAGTCAATACTCGGTCACCGTCATCGGTAACAGCGTCAACGTGAACGCCGTAACCGCGCAGTCCAACAACGTGGTGCAGGATTACGCGCTGGTGATTTCCTGCGGTGAGGGCGAGGTGACCAACGCGTTCACGGTGATGGACAATGGGATCGTCTCCAACCCCACCGCCGACCAGCAAATCACTTATGTGGTCAACCCCGACGCGCCATATATAAATCAACTGGCCGGCGCCAGCACGCCGCTGCTCGGCACCAATACGGTTCCGATCGGGACCAACTGGGTGCTGAACCCCACGAACAACCTGCCCATGGCGATCGTTCCCGGCTTTGCAACCAACGCCATCCTCACCTTGGGCATGACGAACCAGTGGCATTTCTACGTGATGACCAACACCGGCCCGGCGGACTTCACCAACGCCGCGTTCATCACCTTCGATCCCTACACGCTCTCGATTCCACGCATGGGTGTGTTTGCGGATTCAACGGCCAATGCCACGCGGCCGGAGGCGGACATTGACCTTTACGTCAGTCGTGATCCGACGTTGATGAATCTTAATCCCGTTGCCATATCCAACTGCGTTCACGGCACCCAGGTTGGACTGTCAGCGGCCGGCGTTTTCAATGGCGCGTCCCTCGGCCGCGGCGGCACGGAGTTCGTCGTGGATATCGGTTCCGCATCGGGAGACGTGTATTACGTGGGCGTCTATTCGGAGGACCAGCAGGCGGCGGAATATGGATTCATTCCCATCTTCACCGACATCCCGTTCAGCCAGATGAATTCGAACGGCACCGAGGTCGTCAACGGCCTGACGTTACCGCTGAACATCCCCGGCGGCACCCCGGCGCATCCGGGCTACGTGACTGTGTTTGGCCTCGCCATATATCCCATGGAAATGCAGCGCGTGGTGGTGACGAACGACATCGTACACCAGAATTTTGGCGATCTCATCGGCACGCTTGGGCACGGCCAGCAGAACGGGTTGTCGGCGACCGTGGTGCTGAACAATCACGATTCACTGGGCAGTACCTTCGGGTCTCCACCAAACCCGTTTATTTATGACGACAGCGGCGAAAACAACATCCTCGGCTCGCGGCCGTCCGACGGGCCGGGCAGTTTGAACAGTTACGTCGGCCAGCAAGCCATTGGCCCGTGGATTTTGACCGAGGTGCAAAATACGCTGGGACAGACCGGCAGCGTGACCGGTTTCAACCTGTATATCGAGCCGCATCAGAATTTGGGCAAGGGAGTCTATGGCACCGTCGGGCCGATGGGTTGGTGGTATGGTTACATTGACGTGCCCTCCGGGACGACCAGCCTGACGGTATTGGCCACCAACCTGACCCAGCCCCCATCCCTGACCCCGCCGTTGGAACTTTATGTCAATTCCAACGCCATCCCGACACTGACGGCCACCAATGAATATGGGCCGGCGGGACTTACCAACGGCACTCCGCCGGGCAACTTGATTACCATCAACTCGCCGGCGCCAGCCCGTTACTGGGTCGGGTTGTACAATGGCAGTGTGTTGCAGCAGGATTTTTATCTCATCGCCAATCTCGGCCTGGTCACGCCGCCCGCCCAGGTGATTTACACTTCCGCCGGCCCGGTGCCGATTCTGGATGATGCGGTGACGACCGATTCCATGTACGTGACGGCGGACCAGACCATTTCGTCGGTGGATGTGGCCCTGCGGGTGGACCATCCGCGCGTGTCGGATCTGGTGTTCCATTTGATCAGTCCGGACGGCACGCGGGTGTTGCTGGTGGAAAACCGCGGGGGCACCACCGCCAACATGGGCGGGACCATCGCCGTCACCAACATCGTCCCGGTCTCGTCTTCCGGCGGCGCGAGCGCGTCCAGCAGCATCATCAATGTGGCCGTGGACACCGGGACGCTGTCAATTTACTACAATTTCTACACCCTGCCGGACGAGATGGTCATTGATGACCAGAGCGGAGCCCAGATTTTTGATTCCGGCATGATCAGCGGCAGCGGTGTGTTCAATGTCCCCTACGCCAACTCCAGCTTTCTGACCATCAGGATGAACCCCTTTGGCAACAATGGCGGCCCGGGCGACCTGTGGGATTACACGGTGAGTGCCATGCAGGCCCGGCAAACCTATCTGGTGCTGACGGAGAACACGAACCTGACCACGACGCCCATCAAGTTTGCCCCGCCGCCGTTTGTGCCGGCAATACCGGGGCTGACGGCCAGTTTGCCGGAGTGGCACAGTTCGTTTGAAGGAAGCGGGAACATCGAAGTGGCAGCCGGAGGCTATGCCGTAGGATGGTATGTTAACCCCCCCGGAAGCGTGGATGTCTATCAAAATGGCCCTCCTGCCGGCTACGCTGACGAAGGAACCAACTACATAGACCTGGATGGCAACAACGCGGGAACGATTTCAACGAATGTCCCCACCGTGCCGGGCCAAAACTACACGCTTGCTTTTACCTACGCCCAGAATGCGGATGGGAAAAATAATGGGTATCCAACGGCGGCGATGCAAGTCCTCCAAAACAACAATTCATTGCTGAGCTTAACGGTAACTGAGACCAATGATTGGACGGACTTGGGGTGGGCAACGACCTCCGTCGTCTTTACCGCAACTTCCAATATCACAACCCTAACCTTCTCCTCTCTCGATCCCGTCAGTGATCCCTATGGAGTGCTCTTGGACTGCATTGACCTGACGGGAAACCTGAACGACGATTTTGAATACACAGTGGCCGGGGATTATGTTGCCGGAGTCAATCCGGGCTTTGGCGGCTGGACCGTGACCAGCAACCAGGTGACCGTGATCAGCGATGCGACGCTGGCCTACAATGGCAGCACCAACCTGCTGGCGCTGGCCGACGGCACAATTTCGCGCATCCTGCCTACGGTGCCGGGCCAGACATACACCCTGTCGTATGCCTATCGCGGGCCGGGCGCCATCGCCCTGTGGCGCGGTGAGAGCAATACCGTGGACAGCATTTATGGGATTAACGGTAGCGCGATGGGTGGTGTGACGTATGCGAACGGCGAAGTTGGCCAAACGTTTGTTTTTAATTCCGGTGTGGTTTCAGTTGCAGACCAACCCATTTTTGAGCTGACCAATTCGGTGTCCATCGAAGGCTGGATCAAACCTTCCGGCATACAATTGTCAGAAATCTTCTGGCGCGGAGACACGCGTCCGGGGTTGGATCCCTACTTTTTGCAAATGAATGGTGATGGCACGGTTGAATTCGTTATTGAAGATGCCGCCAACAACCGAATTGCCGTGACAACACCAACCGCTGTCGACACCCAGTGGTGGCATGTGGCTGGCACGCTGGATGGCACTACGGGCGACATGTGTATTTACACCAATGGTGTTCTGGCCAACCGGACAAATACCTCCGTGAGACCATTTGGCGCCTTGGATCCGGGATCGGATCCGACCATCGGCATCGGAGACCTGGGATCACAGCCCGGGTTCTCTCTTCCATTCAGCGGCGACATTGATGAAATTTCGCTTTACTCGCGCGCACTCTCGGCCTCGGAAATCATAGCCATTTACAATCAGGGCACCAATGGCCTGGCCAAGTACAACACCAACGCGCCGGCCGGCATCGCCCAGGGTTTGGCGGAAGCGCAGGTGACGTTGAATGGCACTCCTCAGCCCATCTTCTTTGGCAACGACACCAACTGGCAGACCGCCACCTACAGTTTCATCGCCACCACGACCAACACGCCGCTGCAAATCACCGGAATCGAGCCGGGCATGCTGCTGGATAATTTCGTCATGACCACGGTTCCGACGAACAATTACGACCTGTATTACCAGCCCGAAGAATCCCTCGACCTCCTGGACGGCGAGAATGCTTACGGCCAGTGGCAGCTCGAAATCCAGGACGACCGCGTGGGCGCCACCAATCCCGCGCCTTCGCTGGTGAGCTGGCAGTTGCGGTTCAACTTCCCCTACACGCCGCCCACCATCACCACGCTCACCAACGGGCAGGCGGCAACCAACAGCGTTCCCGCGAATGGCATCGCCTATTACCTCATCCAGGTGCCAACCAATGCGGACATCTCCACGAACTTCCTGCTTAACACCACCGGCCCGCTGAACCTGCTGTTCGACGCGTTCAACCCGCCCACCGGCATCCTGCCGACGGATTATCTGATCCTCGGCAATGTGTTCGGCACCGGCTCGGCCATTTTGACCATCGCCAGCGTGCCGACCAATTTTGCGGCCGGCGGGACGTATTATCTGGGCGTGCAAAACCTGAACAGTTTCTCCGTCAATTACGGGATTCAGGTGAACTTCCATCTGTTGCCGCCGCCGTTGGCACTGCCGCAATTGCCCGAACTGCTCGCCATTGCGAACCAGTTGTTTACCGTGACCAATGCCGCCACGGGCGGATTCGGGCCGATGGCCTACACGCTGACCAGCTCCGTGACCAATGTTCCGGCTCCGGCCATTGACGCCAACGGCGCCATCACCTGGACGCCGGCGACCAGCCAGGCGCCAGCCGTCTATACCCTCACCAATATCGTGACGGACACGGCAACCTTGCTGACGGCGACCGACATTTTCCATGTCCTGGTGGTGCTCACCAACGGCCTGCCGGCGTTCCCCGGCGCGGAAGGCGCGGGCGGCTATGCCATCGGCGGTCGCGGCGGCGATGTCTATCACGTCGTCAACCTGAATGATTCCGGACCGGGCAGCCTGCGCAACGGCATCATCTCCACCTTTGGCAGCCGCACCATCGTCTTCGACGTTTCCGGCGCCATCAATTTGTATTCGCCG
>Ga0181536_10003601_pt1 | contig 16822 bp, 14 predicted proteins | sample PEATcosm2014_Bin_41_FD_121105 | JGI IMG/M metagenome (GOLD analysis project Ga0181536, IMG submission 121105) | Peatland microbial communities from MTU Mesocosm Facility, Houghton, MI, USA - PEATcosm2014_Bin17_60_metaG | ecosystem: Environmental > Terrestrial > Soil > Wetlands > Peat | place... | reverse complement strand
CGTCGAGGAACAGGTTCATGGCAGCGATCTGCCTGGCCTTCGCGTCGTCCCACGACTTCCAGAGATTCACGATGTGGTCGCGCATCTGCGAGAGGACCGGCGAAGCGGGCAACTCGCGCTTCTGCAGGCCGCCGGTTTTCAGCAGGACGTCCCACGCCTGGCTGATGGGCTCGGAGGGCCCCACATACGTCAAGTTGGCCATGGCAAACATGCCGACCCCATAGTCCGGGAGCCACGCCATGTAGGAACCAAAGCCGGGAAGCCCGCCGCCGTGGCCGGCGATGTGTTCGAAGCGGCAATCGGTGGTGGTGCGCAGGCCGTATCCGTAGCCGGTCTCGGCCGCCCGCAGCGTGCCGTTGGAGCGCCCCGCGGTCAGGCTCGAAGGAGTCCACATGTGGCTCATTTCGCGCACTGAAGCGCGGCGCACGGGGCCCTCCTCCAGGTCGTCGCGCGCCGGCCACGCCGAGAGGTGGAACGCGACGTACCTGCCAAGATCCGCGGCCGTGGTGAGCAGGCCACCCGCCGAACCAAAAGCGCCCTGCGGGAGGGGCGCTTCTTCAAGGTAGGTTCCGTCCGATTGCAGACGATAGCCCACCGCGCGGCTGCCGGCGGGCACCTGGGAGAACTCGAACGTGGACGCGTCCATGTGCAGCTTTGCCAGAATCTCGGCGCGGACGTACTTCTCGTAGGGTATGCCCGAGGCCCTGGTCACAATGCGGCCCAGCAGGCCGAAGGCGTAGTTGGAGTATTCGTAGCGTGTGCCGGGAGGAGTGGAAAACGGAATCCCGCGGCGAAGCCATCCGGTGAGATCGGCGTCGCTGGCGCTCAGTTGCTGGTCGCCCCAAGGATTGTCCTCCGGGAAGCCGGCGCTGTGGCTGAGGAGCTGCCGGATCCGGAGCGGCGCGCTGTCGCGCGTCGGCAGCTCCATGCGCGCGAATTCGGGAAGCCACTTCGACACGGGATCTTCGAGCGACAGCTTGCCCTCATCACGCAACTTGAGAATAGCGAGAGCGGTGAAGCTCTTCGTCATCGAAGCAATGCGAAACACCGTGCCCGCCGTGACGGGAGCGTTGGAGGAGCGATCGCGGACGCCGGCCGATGCGACATGCGCCAGCCGGCCATCAATGACGACGCCCCACACCAGGCCTGGAATCTTCAGCTCGGCCGCGTAACGGGAGAAGATCTGGTCGATCTCCGGAAACGCTGATTCGAGCTTTGGAACCCTCCCGGGATCGACGAAGCGAGGTGGCGGGTAAGCGTCGCTTGCGAAGAGCAAGGCAGCGGTGAAGAAGCCGCACAAAGGGACGAATCGCATGGAGCCAGCATCTCACACATTTGCCGAGCGGGTGTCAGAACAGGACCGGCAGGCAGCGTCATGTGAATTCGAATGTGGCGGGGAAGCCGCAACAATCCGTTGGTGGAGGCGCGCGCTCCTACATCCCCGCCCATCCCGGCTGCCGGGCCTGCTTCTCCACCACTTTGGGTCCGTATTTCGCGGCGACATCGCGAATCTTTGCGGCGTTGCCTAATAGAACGAAGGTCAGGTTCTGGCTGCGGTAGTATCTGCGCGCGACGGCGTTGGCCTGCTCCAGCGTCACCGCGTCCACGCGCGCGAAGAACTGATCCACTTCGTCGCGGTCCAGGCCGAACAGTTCCATCTCGCCCAGGACGTTGGCCACCTGGTCGGCGGTCTGCACGGTCCTGGTCGGATAGCTGCCTTTCACGTAAGCTTTGGCGGACGCCAGTTGCTCGGCGGTGATTCCTTTGTCCTGGAGGCCTTGGAGGACCTGTAGCGCCAGGTCGATTGCCTGGGCGGTGGTTTCGGTCTTGGTGTAGCTGTTGATGGTGATGGCGCCGTCCAGCCGCGCCATCTGCACCGACGAGCTGGCGCCGTAGGTGAGGCCGCTGGTGACGCGCAGCGCGTCGTTGATCATCGACGTGAAGCGGCCGCCAAACAGCGTGTTCACCAGGATGAGCGGCACGCGGTCGGGCGTCGAACGGCGCACGCCCGGCTGCGCGATGACGAAATAGGTCTGCGTGGCATCGGGCTTATCGACCAGCAGCACGCGCGGCTCGGAGTTCCTGGGCGGGGCCGGCGCGGCTGCGAAGGTGTACGCGGCCCCGGGCGGCACGGCGCCAAACGTCTGCGTCACGCGGGCTTTCGCCGCGGCGGGGTCGAAATCGCCGGCCACGATCACGATCAGGTTGCGGCCCACGTAGGTCTTCTGGTGGTAATCCACGATATCCTGTCGGCGGATGCGGTCGTAGGACGCTTCGTCCGCGGGGCGGCCGTAAGGATGGGCGCTTCCGAAGAAGAAGCTGCGGTAGTAGGAGTTGATGGCGGCGCCGGGGTTGTCCTTGGTGGTTTTCAGGCCGTCGGTACGCCGCGCCAGCGTCTTGCGGACTTCCTCTTCCGGGAAGGCGGGAGCGAGGAGCGCGCCAGCCACCAGCGCCAGCCCGGCGTTGAAATCCTTACTCAGAAACTCGGCGTAGGCGGTGGTGGATTGCTCGTCGGTGCCGGCTCCGAAAGTGCCGCCCAGGGCGTCGATCTGCTCCGAAAACTGCGCGGCGGTGCGCTGGGCGCTTCCGCGGCGCAACAGCTCGGCGGTCACCGAAGCCAGGCCGGCCATCGCCGCGGGGTCGGACTCGTTTCCGCCTTTTACCAGCACGCGGAAGCTCACCAGAGGAAGTCCCGTGCGTTGCATGTAGTAGACCACCGCGCCGTTGGGCAACACTTCGCGGGTGTAGGGTGGCAGTTTCACCTGCGCGCCCAGCGACGCGCTCAGGGCCAGAACCCAGATCAGGCGTTTCATGGCTTGGCTTCTCATTTACTTCACCTCCGGCTTCTCGGGGATCAAGGTGGCTACGGTTCGATTCTTGGGCGTGAAATACTTCTGCGCCGCGCGTTGGATGGCTTCGGCAGTGACGGCTTCGATCTCCTGGTCGGCAGTGAAGAGTTTGGAGTAATCACCGCGGAAGACTTCGTACGAGCCGAGCAGGTTGGCGCGGGCTTCGATGGTCTTGCGGCTGCGGTAGAGATCGGCCAGCATCTGGTTTTTGGCTTTGCGCAACTCGGCGTCCGGCACGGGTTCGCTTTGCAGGCGCGCCAACTCCTCGAAGAGAGCTTTCTCGGTGGCCGCCGGGTCCACGCCGGAGCGCGGCGTGATGCTGAAGCGGAAGACGGTCGGATCGAGCGCCTCGCCCACGCCTCCGCCGGCCGACAACGCCAGTTGCGAATCGACCAGCCGCTGGTACAACCGCGAACTTTGGCCTTGCGAAAGGATGGTCGAGATCACGTCCAGGACGGGCATGTCCGGGTTCTTGGCATCGGGCACGTGGTACAGGAAGATCTGGATGGGCAACTGCGCCGGCTTGTTCAGGACGACGCGCCGCTCGCCCAGTTGCTCGGGCTCCCTGGTGCGCACGGGCGGCGGCGGTTCGCGCCGCGGAATCGGCTCCAGATATTTCCTGGAGAGCGCGAGCACCTGGTCGAAACGCACATCGCCGACGATCACCATCACGCAGTTGTTCGGCGCATAGCCCATGCTCCAGTGGCTCTTCAGGTCTTCCATGGTCCAGGACTCGATATCCGAGGGCCAGCCGAGCACGGGCCAATGGTAGGGATGCGCTTCAAAGGCCGCGGCCTCGGCCAGTTCCGAGAGCATGCCGGCGTTGCTGTTGTCCACCGAGGAGCGGCGTTCGGAATAGACCACGCCGCGTTCCGACTCGATCATCTTGGGATCGAAGGAGAGGTCGCGGATGCGGTCGGCCTCCATGTCGAACATCAGTTCCAGCGCCGAACTGGGGAACCAGTCGGTGTAGACGGTGACGTCGTTGGAGGTGTAGGCGTTATTGCTGCCGCCGTTCCTTTCCATGGTGCGGTCGAATTCCTTGGGGCCGTATTTCTTGGCGCCGTTGAACATCATGTGCTCGAAGAAATGCGAGACGCCGGTGGCGCCGGGATGTTCGTTGCGGGATCCCACCTTATAGAAGAAGTACATCGCCACGTTGGGAATGGCGTGGTCCTCCTGGACGATCACCTTCATGCCGTTGGCCAGCGTCTGCGTCCTGACGTCCTGCTGGGCCAGGAGCAGCGGGGAAAGAAGAAGTGCCGCGAGAATCGTACGCATAGGTCTAGAATAGCGCCCGACGGCTATATCGAGAGCGCTCCATGGGCCGTATCCGCCGGTGCGACGCGGCTAAAAGCGCCCGGCCAGTTCCTGGATCAGCGCATTTCGCCGGCGCGTGGCGTGGGCGCGGCGGCCGTCACAAAGGCCGGGTCGATGGCGGCCTGAACCGTGCGCTGAAATGCGTCCCAATCGCACGGCCAACCCTCCGCGGCGATGCTGCAACCGGGTATGAAGATGGGCGCCTTGGCCGGCGGCGTCTGCAAGCTGAGGGGCGTCGCGAAGCGCAGTTGATCCAGCGTCTGAGCCCGAAGGTACGTGCGGACACTGCGCTTTCCGCTGGCAGGGTCGCGCCAGATTTCGAACACGATGGCGCCACCCGGCGGCCGGCAATTGGGCGCGTAGTCGCCGAGCAGCCAGGAAATCCCCAGCATTCCGGCGAGGTAGGAGACGTCGGAATCGTGCCCCAGCAGGAACAATCCGCGGTCGCCGGGCTTGCCGAGGGCGCCTTCCACCTTCTCGCCGCGAATAGCCTGCTGCATGGATCGCAGCATGTGGCTCAGCAGGTTCGACCCGTTGGCCCGCGCGAAGTAAGGCGTGCGCAACGCGAGCTCGATGTAGGCGTCCTGCAGGAACATGAACTCGCGCACTTTCGCCTTGTCCAAGCGGCCCCAGCCGAGGTCCTGTTCCTTCTTGCCGTCGGCGTACTCCATGAGAAAAGTCTCCGCAAGGGTGGATGCGGCGCTCAGCGGTCCGGTCAACTGCGCCAACCGCCCCGGCTGCACCAATACCGCACTGATCTGTTCCAGGAGCGACTGCTTGGGCGCCTTCGCGGGCGGGCAGTTCTTGCCCGGGTCGCATCCCAGCAGCACGCGTTCCATGGCTTCCAGCTTGTCACGGTACGTCGTATCCAGCGTCTCCGGGTGGCCGCCCATCCGGCCCAGGAGCGCCGCCGCCGACAATTCCGCGTCCGGTCTCAGCAGCGACATGGGCGAGAACATCGGGTCGCTGTTTCCCTGGGGCACAGCATGAATGGCCACCTGGCAACCGGGGAACAAGCCGGCGGCGAGCCACTGGCCGCTCTCGATGTCGCGCGGTGTTGTGTCCGACCAGAAATAGAAGTGGTTGGCGTCGTCACAACCCTTGGATCCGATCAACTGCAAGCGGGTGAGGTACTCGCGGTCGTAAGCGCCCAGCAGTTTCATCTGGACGCGCCCCTGCGAGGTGAGTTCTCCGGTGGCCACGTCCCACCGGGGCCATGGATCGAGGGAGTATTCGGCCAGGCGGTCGTTGTTCCACGTTGAGGTGCGCACGCCGTGGCGGTTCATCACGGCGGTGTACTCCAGCCTGGCGGTGGCCGCCGCCGGCGTTTGCGCGCACAGGGCGGCGGGGAGACAGCACAAACTCGCCAGGATAATGCAGAGAGGGCGGACCTGGGTCATACCTTATCCATAGTAATCCGCCGCGGAAATGTCAATTCCGGCCTCGCGGCTCTTCCTCCGGCCTCCGCTTCCCGCGCGGCGATGGCGATGCGGAACAGCACCGTCACCAGCAATGCGCCCACCGACCAGATGGCCAGCACAATGCCCAGTTCGACCGCGGTCGGGATGTACGGTGTCATGGCTCCGGCGGGCGACGGGATAAACCCGGCGGGAATGAGCACCACGCCCTTGTCGATGAGCAGCGACGCGAACACCGCCGCCGGCGCATAGCGGCTGCGCCCCAGCGCCATGGCCAGCGCCACCGCCGCGAAGCCTCCGGAAAGCCAGGTCCACGGGCTGTAGTGCGCGGCGTGCTCGGGGATGCCACTGTAAAATACCGTGAAGACTTCCATCAGGGCCAGGAACACGTTCGCCGTCATGGCGCACGTCATTACCAGCCGGAGCTTGCGCAGGGCTTCCTCGCCAGCGTCGTAGCGAAACGCGCGGCAAAGCAGAATCAACAGCGCGGGACCGGCGGCGAACGCCGACGCCAGAAATCGCGGCGCCATCACCGCCGTCAGCCAGAAGGGCCGGCCCGCGAGGCCCGCATAGAGAAACGCGGTGACGGTATGGATGGAGACGGCCCATGGGATGGAAATCAGCATGATGGCCCGCGTCCAGGCGGCCGGCGGCGCGCCATCGATCTCAGCGGCCAGCGCGGCGCGGGCCAGCATGGCGTTGAGCGCCAGGTAACCCGTAAGCGCGAGCATGTCCCAGAACATCAGCGACGAGGGCGACGGGTAGAGCAGCACGTTCAGCAGCCGGTCCGGCCGCCCCATATCGACAACGATGAAAAGCAGCGAGACCACGATGGAGGCGATGGCCAGCAGCTCGCCCAGAATCACCACCCGGTGGAAGGCTTTCCAGGCGTGCAGGTAATACGGCAGCACCACCGTGACCGCCGAGGCCGCCACCCCCACGAAAAACGTGAACTGCCCGACGTACAGGCCCCACGCCACGTCGCGGCTCATGCCCGTGAGCACCAGCCCCTGGTTCCATTGGCGCACCCAGAGCACAACCCCGGAGACGATGGCGGCCGCCAGCGCGGCCATCCACCACCGGTACGCCGGGCTTCCGCGAATCGCTTTGGCAAGAATGGTCATGCGGCCTCAAAGCAGGTAGAACACGTTCGGCCCGGCTCCGAGCCCGGGCTTGCGGCGGAACGAATAGCGCGCGCGCAGAAGTTGCGCGACCGCCGACGACGGGTCCGCCGCGTCGCCGAACACCATGGCTTTCGGCGGGCACACCTCGACGCACGCCGGCTGCGCGCCGCGTGCCAGGCGCTCGGAGCAGAACGTGCACTTCTCCACCACACCCCTGGCGCGCGTGGGATACGCCGGATCGATGGCGCGCAGAAATGGACGCGGGTCGCTCCAGTTGAAGCTGCGCGAACCGTAGGGGCACGCGGCCATGCAGTAGCGGCAGCCGATGCAGCGGTGCTCGTCCATCATCACAAGGCCGTCGCTCTCCCGCTTCCAGGTGGCGCCGGTCGGACACACTTTGACGCACGGGGGATGCTCGCAGTGATTGCAGAGCAGCGGTACGGGAGCGCCGGCGACGGCGGGGCCGGCGCTCTCCTCGCCGAAAGCGTTTTCGAAACGCTCCTTCCAGATCCACTTGATTTCGCGGCGCGGGTCGGGAATCCGCGGGACATTATGGGCCGCGTGGCATGCCTGCGCACAGCGGGTGCAGCCGCGGTCTTTCCAGCACTTCGCCAGATCGATCGCCATGGCCATGCGGCGCGGGCGCGGTCTGCCGAAGGCGCGCGTGGCCGCGGCCAGCAGCGCGAGGAAGGCTTTGCGGGTGATCTTCATCGCGGGCTCCGCGGGTCCACGTGGCAGCTCCAGCAGTCCGGCGCGACGGCTACGTACTGGTGGCAACGGTCGCAGAACCCCGCCTTTTCGTGGCAATCCAGGCAAGTGCGGACCAGGCTCATCTCGCGAACGCTGCCGTCGGGCGCGGTGAAGACGTGCTGGCCCGAGCGCACCACGCGGTCGCGCCAGTCTTCCAGCAGGTCGCCGTGCGAGGTGCGCATGTAGGCGATCGGGGCCACGCACTCGCGGTGGCCTTGCGGCAGGCGCAGATCGAGCGGGCGCGGCGGCCCGGCGGCGTTGCGCCAAAACGGGAAGGACGCGCCGGCGAGGAACAGCGCGAGCGACGCCGCGATGATGGCCCGCTCAGACATACGCCTCCCCGCGCAGGTCGGTCGCGCGCGGCTTTTCGCCGTTCATGACCAGCGCGTTTGCCAACAACTCGTGAACGCCCGCCACTTCCACGCCACCGACCCAGTAGTCCAGCAACTTGGGCAGCGACGCCTTGTCGATGGCGCAGATGCAGGCCAGCAGGTTGACGCCGCGCGCCTCCTTCACCTGACGCACCGCGGCGGCGCGCGGCAAACCGCCGCGCATGCGGGTTTCGAGATTCTCGTCGCCGCCCAGCCCGGCGCCGCTGCCGCAGCACAACGTGCGCTCGCGGATGGTGTTCTCGGCCATTTCGAAGAAGCGGTTGCAGGCGGCGCGCAGCAACAGGCGCGGCTCCTCGAGCAACCCCATGCCGCGCGCGGTGTTGCAGGAATCGTGGAAGGTGACGGTCCAGCGGTCGTTGCGGGCGGGGTCGAGCCGCAGTTTGCCGTGCGCCACCAGGTCGGCGGTGAACTCGCAGATGTGCACCGCGCGGGCGGAGCGCGCGTTCTCGAACACCGTCCCGGTGACCGGCGAAACCGGCTGCTCCAGAAAATCCGGCGGCCCGTTAAGCGTATTCATGTACTGATGCAGCACGCGCCACATGTGGCCGCACTCGCCGCCCAACACCCATTTCACACCCAGCCGTTTCGCCTCCGCGTAGATCTTGGCATTCAGCCGCTGCATCAGCTCGTGAGATGCGAACATGCCGAAATTGCCGCCCTCGGAAGCGTATGCGCTGAAGGTATAGTCCACATGCGCCTCGTGCAGCACCATGAGGTAGCCGAGCAGCGTGTAGTAATGCGGCGTGCCGAAGAAATCGGCCGAGGGCGCGACGAACAAGATCTCGGCGCCTTTGCGGTTCACCGGCGCGTCCACCCGGATGCCGGTGAGCTCCTCGATTTCCTCCACGGCGAAATCCAAGGTGTCCTTGAAACCGTGCGGCTGGATGCCGAGATGGTTGCCGGTGCGGTGGCAATTGGCTGCGGGTTCCACGATCCAGTTGATGTTGCACCCCACCAGGTTCAACAGCTCGCGCGCCACCATGGTGACCTCGGCTGTGTCGATGCCGTAGGGGCAATACACCGAGCATCGCCGGCATTCGGTGCACTGGTAGAAGTAGTAGAACCACTCCTTCAGCACGTCCACCGTCAGGGCGCGCCCGCCGGCGAGCCTGCCGAGTGCGCGGCCGGCCGGAGTGAAGTAGCGGCGGTAGACCGAGCGGAGCAACTCGGCGCGCAGCACCGGCATGTTCCTGGGGTCGCCCGTGCCGAGATAGAAATGGCACTTGTCGGCGCAGGCGCCGCAGCGTACGCAGATATCCATGAACAGCCGGAAGGAGCGATACTTTTCGAGACGCTCGCGCATGCCGTCGAGCACGATCTCCCGCCAGTTTTCGGGGAGCTTCCAGTCCAGGCTGGCGGGCTGCCAGTCGCGGGGGTTGGGCAGCCCCAGGTATTTGAGGTTCTTGGCTGCGCCCGCGTGCGAGTAAGTGCCTTTGCGGAATTCGGGAGCGGCGCCGGGCCAGGGCGCGCGCGGCGGCGTGTAGTCGATCTGCACCAGTTGGCTGGGCTCAACCGGCATGTCTCACCGCCTCTAAGCTCTGGAGCTGTGGCATGAGTTCAGCCATGGTCATTCGCGCTCCAGCGGCAGGCCGGCGGCCCGCATCTTGTCGCGAAACTCGTCCTCCCATTCCGCGTAGGTGTGGACCCGCGCGGGCCCCAGCCACGGATTGATGTGCCGGCGCGCGCGCGAATCGTTCGGCAGGTTGCGCGTGGGGCTGAAGAATATTCCCGCCATGTGCGCCAGCTTGGTGAAGGGGATGGAAGCGGCCAGCGCGCTGGCGGCGCACAGGTGAATGTAGAAGAGCGCGCCCAAACCGGCCGGCGCCACCGGGTGGAAAGTGACCAGTCCGAGCGAGAAGCGCTTCACCGCGGCCACGTCCGTCTGCATCAGGAGGCCCGAAACGGCCACCGTGGCGAGCAGGGCGAGCGGCAGGTAATCGGAGGGCAGGGTCACGTACCGCAGGCGCGGATTGAGCACGCGCCGCAGGAAGAGAAACGCCAGCCCCGCCAGCAGTCCGGCGTCCACGAATCCGTTGGCCTTCCCAAAGGGCGCTGGCTCCAGGAAGAACCGCAGGTGGCCGGCCAACACCCACAGGAGGCAGCCGTGGAACAGCAGCGCGCCAGCCCACAGCGAGCGGTCGCCGCGGTACACGAAGCGCGGCCCCGGCAACAATTCGGCGCGCGAGTTCCGCAGGAGCGAGCGGAACACGAGCGCCTCGAGGGCCGTCCGGCAGGCCGCGCCCGCGCGCGTCCAGGGGTTTTCCAGCCACGCCGCGCGAATGCCCGCCAGCGACTTCTGCTGGCCGCAAGTGAGCGTGATGGCAAACGGCACCGGCACGCGCGCCCATGCCACTACCCGCCAGACCATGCCCGCGACGAAAACCGCGAAGCCGAGGTACGCGATGGCGGCGGCGACCATGTTGCTACACGCAGCCGGTGGGCTTGGGCAGGCCCGCCACCTTGCATGCGCCCTTGGCAGGGCCCGAAGGGAACAACTCGTAGATCTGGTTGAGCTTGAAGCCGGTTTCCTTAACGACTTTGCGGATCATGGGGGCGATGCCGAATTGCAGGTAATAGTTGCGAAGGTAGTTGACGATGACCCAATGCGCGTCGGTCATCTCCGCCACGTCCTCCGAGGCGGCGAAATCGCAGGCCACAGTTTCGTTCCACAGATCCGGCTCCTGAAGGAAGCCGTCCTCATCCACCTCGTAAACGCGTCCGTCGTGTTCGTATGTAGGCAACTTAAGCACCTCTCTGCTTGGATCACTGCATATCGATATAGCCGGACGGGCACTCTTCCGCGCAGCGGCTGCAGCCATGACACAGCTCCACCTTGAGTTTGAAGCGGGTCCCCTTGGGAGTTTTTTCGAAGCAGCCGTTGGCGCAGTACATCCAGCAATTGCCGCAACCCATACAGGCGCCGCAGGCGAAGCAGCGGCGGGCTTCGGCTACCGCGTCGGCTTCATTCAGAATCTCTTCGTGCCGCAGCACTTCCACGTACCACGACGTCTTGATGCGGTCCACGGCGATGCGAGGCGGGGCAAGAGCGCGACCAGGGGGTCGCGCGCAGACGAGGGCGTCTGCCCCACTTTGGATGGCTTCCGCTGCCAGCCGGCCCTCCGCGATCACGTGAGGCAACCTCTCAAGCGTGCCGCCGGGATCGGTGAAGGCAACATCGCCGGGCGCCGGTTCCGGCCGCAGCATGACGCCCAGCGCCGTAATGCGCGCGATCTCGCGGTCGAGGATTTCCGCCGGCAGCCCGGGCAAGGAACGCAGAAAGCCTCCTGGCGCAACGGCGTCGAACACCGTGACACGCCATCCCCGGCGGGCCAGTTGATAAGCGCACGAGAGGGCCGCCGGACCGGCGCCCGCCACGGTCACCTCGCCGCGCCGCGCGGCCGGGGCGGCCGGCGCCAGCCCGCGCTCCAGGCCGAAATCGCCTAGGTACCGCTCGAAAGCGCGAATGGCCACCGCGCCGTCCTTGGTCTCCCGCGGGCATACGCCTTCGCAATCGGCCGGGCAGACCCTGCCGCAGACGGCCGGGAACGGATTGCGCGCGGTAATCCTTTCCCACGCCGAGCGCAGCGCCTGCTCGGGCGCGCGGGCGTTGGCCTCGGCGTCGGCCACCGCGGTCAGCCATCCGCGGATATCGCCCACGCTCGGGCAGGCGGCGGTGCACGGCGCCGTCTTGACGGCATACTGCGGCCGTTGCGGTCCGATGTCGCCGCCCGGGGAGGACAGGCGCCGGATCACCGGCTTCTTCACCGGCTTGAACAGCCCGGTCATCATGGCCGCAACCGCATGTGCGTGGAGCGCGCGTAGCTCAGGCCGGCGTACCGGAAATCGTCGATGTGGTAGCGCGTGAAGGGGATGCCGGTAAGCTCGAAGAACCGCGGCCATCCCACGCGCTCCGCCCATTCGCCCAGCCGCTCAAAGCGCCGGGCGTGCTTGGCGTAAACGTCCACGATGTTGACCACCGCGTCCACCACTTCCGGCCAGCGCGGCGGATGGTTGGGCAGGAACGGAATCGCCAGCTTGGAGAACTTCGGCTCGCTGCGGGCGTTGCTCACCTTGCCGCCCACCCAGATGGAGAGGCCGTCGTTCTCCGGGTCGTTCATCTGCATGGCCGCGCACACCGTGTAGCAGTTGGAGCAGTACATGCACTGCTCCTCCACCACGTCCACGGTGCGCTTGCCGTCCACCACCGCGGGCCGAATGGCGCCCGTGGGGCAGGAGGCGATCAGGGTGGGGATCTCGCAGCCCTTGCGCAGCGCGTCGTGCTTGATCTGCGGCGGCTTGCGGTGGATTCCCAGGATGGCGATATCGGAGCAGTGCACGGCGCCGCACATGTTCACGCAGCAGGCCAGCGCCACGCGCAGCTTGGCGGGAAGGTCCTGGCGCGTGAAGTGCGGGTGCAGTTCGTCCATCAGGGCCTTGACGATGCCGGAGGCGTCGGTGGCGGCCGAGTGGCAGTGGATCCAGCCCTGCGTGTGCACCACGTTGCTGATGGAATTGTTGGTGCCGCCTACCGGGAAGCCGGCTTCCCGCAGTTCGCGCTTGAGCGGCTCGATGTTGGCCGGCTGGTCCAGCAGGAACTCGATATTATGCCGGCTGGTGAAGCGCAGGAAGCCGCCCGAGTACTTGTCGGCCAGGTCCGCGAAGAGCCGGATGGTGGCGACGCTCAGCAGCCGTGGCGAGCCGGCGCGCACCGTGTAGATGCGCTCGCCCGATTCGGCCACGTGGCACAGCACGCCCGGGGCCAGCGTTTCGTGGTAGCGCCACTGGCCGTAATTCCGCTTGATGAGCGGGTGCAGGAACTTCTCATAGTGCGGAGGACCGATGTCGGTGATGCGCCGGGGCGCCAGGGTGGGCGTCATTTCACGTCCTCCTTCTGGAAGAAGACGTACGGGTTGTCGCGCGGGAAGGCCACCATTTCGGGCCGCGGCTCGAGGCCGATGCCGTCCAGGAAGGCGGCCATGCCCACGCGCTGGATCATTTCGCCGACGCGTTCGCGGTTCTTGCCGTACTCGTCCCAGAACTCCCAGATGCGCGCAAGCAGCTCGCGCACGGTTTCCTCGATCTCCGCTTCCGGCACGAACGGAACCAGCACCGAGGAAAGCAGCGCGCCTTGCACGATGGGGGCTTTGGCGCCGATCAGGATAGCCGCGCCGCGCTCCACGCCCGGCCGCAGCGCTTTGGGCATGGCGTTGATGCAGTGCATGCAGCGCTTGCAGTCGCGGTTGTCGATGGCGAGCCTGGCGCCGTCCCAGTCCATGCATTGGCCGGGGCAGCGGCCGCAAACATCGCGCGCGATATCCAGCCCACCTGAGGCGTACTCCGCCACGGCCGCATCGTCCTGCCGGATGTCGTCCTTCCAGATGCCGATCACGGAAAGATCCGCGCGGGCGATCGCCGCCACGCAATCGTTCGGGCAGCCGGACGCTTTCACTTTGAACTTGTAGGGGAACGGCGGGCGGTGCATTTCGTCCTGGTAAGCCTGCGTGAGGTCGTTGCAGAACTTCAAGGTGTCGAAGCAGGCCCACTCGCAGCGCGCCTGCCCCACGCAGCAGGATGGCGTTCGCATGGCCGAACCGGAGCCGCCGAGGTCGAACCCGGCCGCTGTCAGCTCCTGGAAAGTGGCTTCCAGCTCATCCGTGCGGGTACCCAGGAAGATGATGTCGCCGGTGGACCCGTGCAGGTTGGTGAGGCCCGACCCGTGCCGTTCCCAGATGTCCGCCAGGGTGCGCAGGGCGTCGCTGGTGTAGAACCATCCCGAAGGGTTGTTGACCCGCAGGGTGTGGAAGTGAGCGACGTTGGGAAACTCCTCCGGGATGTCGTTGTAGCGCCCGATCACGCCGCTGCCGTAGCCGCGCACCCCCACGATGCCGCCGTGCTTCCAATGGCCCTTCTTGTCTTCATAGGAGCGCTCCAGCAGACCCAGCAGGTCCTCGGCGGCGGGGCTTTTTTCAGCCGCCCGCTTGATCTCGGTTACAAAACTCGGCCAGGGACCGGTCTCGAGTTGATCCAGCAGCGGGGTCGGTTTCGGCTGATTTTCAGACATTTTCATCTCAATAGCTTAAAGATTTCATATATCACGTATGCTGTCAAACCGCGCTCTTCATCTCCATTCCCATTCGAGAAAGCCCGGCTTAACGTCGCGCATGGCGTTCACCACCAACTCGGCCAGCCCTCCATAGAAGATCCGATTGCTGTTCCACAACCCGCGATGAGCCAGCAGATCCCGGAACTGCCCCTTGCAGTTGCTGCACGGCGCGCAAATGTATTTAGGGATGGATGGGTCCATGCAATCGGCAAAGGCGGCCAGCACCTGCTCCATCTTTTTGGCACCGGCGATTTCGAGCCGCCAGTCCAGGAAATTCTTGCCGCTCATCAGGGCAAACCCGCTGCCGCCGCCGCAGCAATAGTTGTCCGTGCGGTTGGGGGACATCTCCCGGACGTCCGGGCAGACGGCGCGGAGCACATCGCGCTGCGCCTCGGTGATGCCCATCAGCCGCGCCATGTTGCAGGGGTCGTGCAGGGTCACGGGAAAGTTGTTGCGGCCGGGGTCGACCGGGAGCCGTCCGCTGAGCACCAGGTCGCGCATCAAGGTCATGGAGCTCTCGCGCGGAAGATTGAGGCCGGAGGGCAGCAGGCGGTCGGCGATCACGGCGAGGGCTTTGTGCGCGTGGCCGCACTCGCCGATCACGATGCGCTTCACCTTGAGTTTGCGGGCGGCTTCGATCTGCCGGAGGGCCACGCGCGCGAACTGCACGTCGTCGTACCACAGGCCATAGTTCACGGCGTCGTAGGCGGTCAGCTCGGAAGAGAGCGTCCAGCTCACGCCGGCAGCGGTCAGCATGACGGCGAAGGCGCCCGGGTTCTCGGGCCACGAGAGCACCTCGCCGGCGTTATGGATCAGGAGCACATCGGCGCCTTCGACGTCCCACGGCGTTTTGACGGAGATGCCGGTTTTTTCGGTCATTTCCTGGTCGATGAAATCGAAATTGTCGCGGGCGGCGGCCGGGTTCATGCCGGTCGTGGAGCCGGTGCGAAGCTGCACCAGCGAACCGGCGGCATGCAGTTCCTTGGGCGCGATCCCCATTTCCTGGCTGAACAGCTTGCGAAGCTCATGCGCCACCAGGCCGTTATCGGCCCCCATTGGACAGGCCTGCGCGCAGCGGCGGCACAGGTTGCAGCGGTAGGCCAGTTCGGCCAGCTCGCAGACCGTCTTCCAGTCGAGTTCCACCGCGCCTTGCCAGCGCCGGTGCTTGATGAACTTGCAATAGAGGCGGCGCAGGATCTCGGAACGGTAGGTGGGCCGGTAGATCTCCTGGCGGCCGCTGCCGGTGAATATGTGGCACGCCTCCGAACAGGTCTGGCAGCGCACACAGTGCTCCACCGTGATCAGCAGCGGGCGAAGGAAGGTCCAGTTGTCCTCGCGGTTGAACAGCTTTTCCAAGCCGCGCAGAAACGCATCCGACAACCCGCGCTCCTCTTCCGGTGATTTCGGCTGTGGCAGCACGAGGGCCGAGTAGCGGTCCGGGCTCACGGCTTCTTCTCCCTGGCCGGATTGGCCATCGCCGGATTGGCCGTCGCCACGTCGGCCCAGGTCTTCTTCCCGTCCGCGCCTACGTGCGGAGCGGACCAGTGCGGCGTGTACTGCAACTGCGCGGCGACGGCCGGGTCCCGGTGGTCGTCCCAGCGGACCTTGTGATAGGCGAAATACTTGGCCACGAAGTGCGCCATGTGAGTGAACGGGATGTAGGCCGCCAGCAGCGCCGCCAATGCCACGCCCACGCCCGCCAGCGGCGGCGCGGGGCGGAACGTAAAGACCGCCCGCCAGACCGCGGCCGGACCCGCTCCTTCGAGCGCGAACGCCGCCAGCGGCACGCCCGCCGCTGCCACGAACCACCCCAGGTTGAAGATGTCCGAAGGGCTGGTGTACGGTTTGAGCGCGGGAGCGAATAGCCGCGCGGCCAGCAGCGCGCAGGACCCCGCCAGCAGCAACACCAGACCCGCCAGCGCCGCGGCTTCGGTAAACCACTCGACGCCGGCCGCCAGCGACGCCAGCGCCGCCGCGCACAGGTAGATTCCCATGTGGAACGGGTACGTGCGGAACCACAGTTTCCGGTTGTTCTGCCATACTCCGCGCAGCAGCAGGATTTCCGCCATCGTATAGCGGATCTGGCCCGCTGATCCGGGGGGAATCGGGTACAACTCCCAGCGCAGCGGGACCGGGGTGCGCGCATATTTCACCGCGCGGAACGCGCTGCCGGCCAGGAAAACCGCGCCGGCCAGGTACACGAGGCAGGAGAGCAGCATGTTCAGACCCTCTTCCCAATATATCGGAATTTATAGTCTGAAATATAGTTTTGCGCCGCTCCTACCAGCGCCGGCGCCCACTCCGGCGTCCCGGTGGCGTGCAGGTGCGTGTAGCCCGCCCAGACGTTGCCCGCCAGCACACCCTCCCGGCCGTCGTAGCACCCGGCGCCGCGCAGCACCGCGCAGGCCGTTTCGGGCCGCTCGCCTTCGGCGATGCGCGAGTAGTGGAACTCGTGGCCGCGGAGTTCCGCGCCCACCGGCAAGAAGGGGTTGGGGCGGTCAACCCGCAGGGTGGTGTACCCGTGGCCCTGCGGGCGCGCGTGCACTTCCACTTCGAATGGCAGCACGCCGGCCATGGCCCAGCGGTCGCCCTGCCACTTGATGGCACGCGCGAGCGCCATCAGCCCGCCGCATTCCGCCCAGATCGGCATGCCCGCCGCCGCGGCGGCGCGAATGCTCCCGAGCAGCTCCGTGTTGGCGGCCAGCACCGCTCCATGCGTCTCCGGGAAGCCGCCGCCGATGTAGAGGGCGTCGAGACCGCGCGGCAGCGCGTTCGGCAGCAGGGAAGAGATCCGGACCAGTTCCGCACCGGCCGCTTCCAGCGCCTCCAGGTTCTCCGGGTAATAGAAGCTGAACGCCGCATCGTT
>Ga0181536_10003600_pt1 | contig 16824 bp, 18 predicted proteins | sample PEATcosm2014_Bin_41_FD_121105 | JGI IMG/M metagenome (GOLD analysis project Ga0181536, IMG submission 121105) | Peatland microbial communities from MTU Mesocosm Facility, Houghton, MI, USA - PEATcosm2014_Bin17_60_metaG | ecosystem: Environmental > Terrestrial > Soil > Wetlands > Peat | place... | reverse complement strand
TCTCGGAGATGCCCTTCTTGGTGGGGAACGTGTTCTTGGTCGATCACAGTTTCCCTTGCAAGAGGGGCTTTTCCGCGTCTTTCAGCCCGTTACCGTCGGGCCTACTGAACGGTTCGGGCTAGGCGTCCCATCGGGCACGAGGCACAAAGCCCTTCCCGCTCTGACCACCCGGCCAGGTCAGACCGTGAACCCCAATCTCCCGACACTTCCAGGCGCTGCGCTATCCCCTGGTTGGGCCGGGGGCAACAGGGACGAAACGCGCCACGGCGCCCGAAGAATCCGGGCGCCGTTTCGTCATGCCGAAACATCAGCCGTGGGTAATGGCCACCTTCGTGGCCTTCGGCTTCATTGCCTTCGGCATCGGTACACGCACCTCCAAGATGCCGTCGGTGTAGCTCGCCGATACGTCATCGGCGGTCACACCCTCGGGCAGTAGCACGTCACGCTCAAAGGTCCCGTAGCGGAACTCGCTGCGATACCCATCCTTCGACGTGTCCTCCTTCTTCTCGGTGCGCTCGGCCCGGATGTGGAGCATCCCGCCGGTGACGGTCACCTCGACACCCTTGTCAGGTTCGATGCCCGCCAACTCGGCACGCACGACGAGTGTGTCTGCGTCCGTGAATTCCTCCACCCGCAGCCATCCTCCGAGGTCCGCGTCAAAATGATCGAACATCCGACGCCACCGCTCGGGCCACGTCAGGTCGAGCCCAAAATGACTCCGTTCAAGCATCGTCATGGTCTTCCACCTCCTTCCGAACGCCATGGGCCGGATCCTCCCGGCGCCTAATTCCAGGATGCGCTGGGTTCCGTTCCCACCCCAGGGCACAAAGTCCCATGCCATTCCCAGCCTCGGCACAAGACCGGGCACGGATCGGGCACGCAACCCGAGGTTCTCGGTGCACCGCATGAGCCTGCAGTTCCGATCCAAGAGGCGACAAAGACGGGCGGCGGCGCACGCCGGTGGGCAGGCCATCTCGCCGCCACGACGGTCGATCTCCTCTCGGACGCGGCGACCCCGGACGCCGTCCTTTCACGAGCACCGGGCGTCAGGCGAGCCGCCGGGGTCGACATCCCCGATGCCGCACGGCGGACACGGGCGAGGAGTCGCCCGGCGCCATCGGTGCACGCTTGGCGGGCCGATGGCGATCGCCTACTCAGGTAAGTGGCACACGGCCTCGACGTTGTTCCCATCTGGATCGCGCACGAATGCGCCAAAGTAATTTGGGTGGTACTCGAGCCAGAGCCTCGGGCCGTGCAAGATCTCCGCCCGGGCCAGTACGGCGGCATCGAAGAATGCTTGGACGGCACGCCGATCCGATGCAATGAAGGCGATGTGGGATTCACGAAACCCGTCGCCGCTCGTCTGCGGGCCTATCCAGAAGGTCGGCCTCGGTGGAATGCCAAACCCTATGACCTCGCCAAACTCCATCACTCGCTCTCCGCCGAGAGGTGCGAGTACAGAATCGTAGAAGGCCGCGCTGGAGACCACGTCCGCGCATTGAATGGACAGATGATCGAGCATGCGAGCATCTTTTCACAATCGGAGAAGGCCAGGGTCGTGGCCGAGTTCGAATCAGCTCCTTGGGATCCGGATCCACTCGGATTTGGGCGTAGGAACGACCACGATCGTTCTTACACCTCGGGCCGATGTGGTACCTGCTTGTCTTTAGCGCATAGCGCATCCACCGTCTCTTGGAGCTCGGCAAGGGCTGCTGACGTGGCCACCGCGAGCAGCCAGGGATCCTCGACCACCTCCGGGCAAACGACGAAACCGAAGTCGACGTGGTCACGGTAACTGATGACGGTGATATTCAAGCCGCCGCCGTCGAGCATCGGCCCCAAGACGTAGTTGGACTCCAGCTGAGCGCCGGCCAGGTAGAGCGGAAACGGCGGCCCGGCCACGTTCGAGACGATCAAATTGAAGACCGGTGGGTGGTGCTCGCTCAGACGCAGCCGGCTGTAGGCGCGCACCCCGGCCGCGAGGATCCCGGGCGGTGCGACATCGGCCAGGTCGAGAAGGACATCGTCGCCGAGCGCCCGCTGCATCACCTTGGCGCTCTGGGTCGAGGCGTGGATGAACCGGAGCCGTTCGGCCGGGTCGTCGAGTTGTGTGGGCAGGGCCGCACCCATGACGGCGACCGCGTTGCCCCAGGCGTCATCGGCACCCACATGGACGGCGACGGGGACCTGGGCGATGAGCGGCTTGCCCGGAAGCTCGCCACGGTCGGCAAGGTAGCGTCGGAGCGCGCCGGTACAAATGCCGAGCACGACGTCATTGACCGTCGCCGAGAAGGCGTTCTTGATGGCTTTGATGTCCGCAAGCGGCAGCGAGCAGAACGCGAAGTCCCGATGTGGGGTGATCACCCGGTTGAGTGACGTTCGTGGCGCCTGGAACGGGAAGGTGGCCGCCGACCACTCCGGGGAAACGCGAAAGCGCGCCATGCTCAGGGCGGAACGGCTGAGGTGCTGGAGCGTGCGAGCGGCGCGCAGTGGGGTGGTCGCAAGCCGTGGCACGGCGCGCAGGGCCATCTCCCAGTCCGGAGGGATGCGCTCGACCGCGATCTCGGGCGTACCGGGCCGATCGAACGGTGCGGCGGGATCGAGATCGAAGAGCACCTCGTAGAGACGGGTGGCATGAACACCGTCCACCAGGGAGTGGTGGACCTTCAAGAGCAGACCCACTTGGCCACCCTTGAGACCCTCGATGTACCAGATCTCCCAGAGCGGATGGGTCCGATCGAGCTTGAAAGCGAACAGGTCGCCCACCAAGGCGGAGAGTTCGCGGGGACCACCGGGATGCGGGACACCGATTCGACGGATGTGGCGCTCGAGGTCCAGACGCGGGGCGTTGACCCAGGCGGGGCGGTCCAGGCCGAGGGGAACCTCGACCAGGCGGGCAAGCAGCGGTCCGAGCAGTCCAGCGCGTGCCTCGACGAGCGCACGTAGTCGATGCACGTCGAAGCCATCGGGAGCGGTCGAGGGGTCGAGGACGAACAGCGTGCCTCCGTGCATATGCCAGCTTGGCGTCTCGCCATAGACAAAGCTGGCGTCCATGCCATTGAGTCGCCGCATCGGACCCCCTCGAGTCTCCCTAGAGATCGTCCTCCGATTCCGGCCAACTGGTCAATGGTCAAAGTCCTCGAACGGCGAGGCACTCAGTCCGAACGAGTTCCGATCGGGGGCCGTCCAGGCTGTTCGCCTTGGTCCCAAGGTGCATCATAGAAGGGCAGATCGAGCCGAGAAGGAGTAGCCGTGCTCAAGGGATTCCGGAACTTCCTCATGCAAGGTGAACTGATCGTCATCGCCGTGGGCCTCGTCGTCGCTCTGGCATTCAGCACCTTGATCAAGTCCTTCACCGACAACATCATCACACCGCTCGTCAATGCAGCGGAGGGTGGCGGGTCGCATTCGCAAGGTCTCGGATGGACCATAAACGGTCAACGGATCGATCTAGGCGCATTCATCGCTGCCATCGTCTACTTCATCATCTTCATGGCCGTCATCTACCTTGTCCTCGTCGTGCCCTATCGGGCATATATGAAGAAGCAGGGCAAATCGGTCTTCGGGGACCCGACACCGACCGAGACTTGCCCGAGTTGCCTGTCGGACGACCTTCCCCTCGGAGCCGCCAAGTGCAAGTACTGCGCCAGCGAGATCTCTGCTGCGGCCGGGTGAACACGACCGGACCCTCCTCCGAGCCAGACGCCGAAGGGCGTCCGCCGTGGCACGGCACGCCTGTCGGGAAGGGTGGGAGCACCTGGGAGGTGGCTTCGGCGATCGCGACCTCGAACCGTTGTTGACAAGGTTCTCGGCCATCTCGAGCCCACGATCGGCGGGCCGGTGCGGCAAATGCAGAAGAGGTTTCGGTCGAGCGGTTGATCCCTCGCAACGTCTTTTCCATCGCCAGCACCGCCATGGGCAAGGACGGCCCGCCCCGCATCACCCGACCGTCCAAGTCGGGAGAAGTCAGTCCTGAAGATTCGCCCGTTCGGGCAGTGCTGTCGCCATCCAACGACCACACCCCCGTTCAACCGCGCAACGACGCCACTCCGGCGATGACGAATACGCAGCCGCCGACGCCGAGCAGCCGACGCCACGGATTCACCCCCCGGAGCACCTCGTCGATGGCCCACCAGGCCAGGGCCGCCACCCCGATCCCATCGACGGCGGTTCGGGCCCAGTCGTCCGAAGGAACAGCCCACCGCAAGGGGACGCTAGCGAGGAAGATCCACGACGCAACGTTGGGGAACTGGGCAACGGTGGTCCGACCCGTCTGACGGTTGTGAAACAGCCAGTCGATAAAGGGTCGACACCGCTCCCGCGCTGCGTCCCCAACTGGATCGTGCTCTGGATCGACCACACCGTCCAGTCTGCCGGGAAACGGTCACGTGCTGGCGCCACGGCCTCGGTTCTTCGTCGTTGCCGATGGTCCGGTGGCTGAGTGCGACCACGGCGGTCGGCGAGCGTCGGGCCTGAACGCGAGGCCGGTTGGGCGGCTGGGTACTCCCGATTATGATCGCACTCGCCGTCTGGACGAGTCTGGTCCGTCGCCCCTGTCGAGCGACGGCCCTTCGGTGGCCTGCGAAAGAAGAAGCGACGAGATGTCAGAGAACCTTCGGTTCCTTGGGAAGTACAGCGCTGCGATGGAGTCCGGCGACGGTGAAGCCGTGTACGAGTTCTTCTCGGAGGACTTCCACAGTCATGTCGCGGAGCGCGTCAGCCCGGAGCGAATCGGTACCGACCTCCGCGGCGATGAACAGCAGTGGTGGCAACAGGTGCGATCTGCGTTGCCGGACATGACGTTCACCGTCGACCTCCTCATCGAGTCGGACGATCTGGTGGTATCGAATTCGACGGTCAAAGGCACGCACACCGGAACGACCTTTTACGACGTTCCTGCCTCGGGAGATCCGGTGACGATCAACGGCACGGCGATCCTGCGAATCCGCGACGGTCAGATCGTCGAGCACTGGGGTGGGCCGCATTGCCAGAAGGGCCTCGGCCTGATCCGCTGAAAACGAAACGGGTGAGCCGCTTCTCGGCTGACGAGGTCTGCGTAGACGCCGGCACAAAGGTGCGCACACGCAACGCCCATCGTCCACGATGACTCGGCAAGGGTTGCGAACAGTCCGTTTCCGATTCCCGCCTTTGGCCAGCTGCGGGCGACTCACTCCATTGCCTGCGTGGTCCGCTTGGACGGCAGGATCAGGATCAGGATCAGCGCCAGGACGAAGAAGAAGAAGCCCAAGATGAGCCAGCCAAGGGCATGACGGCCCTTCCGCTTGGCGATGTTGTAGATCCAGACCATGACGGCGATCCATAGGACAAAGTAGATCACCGACGAAAGCAGATACGTTCCGGCTCCGGCGATCACAAGGCCAGCGACGAGCGACACGTTGAGACTCCTCACAGCTCGGGTCCGGCAGGATGTTAGCCACAGCAGCCCCCGCCGATGATCGACACCGAGCCGGCAGGGCGCTCGTGGTCCTTGCCGAACGCAACTCGTGACCGCGACCTCGTTCGCGCCGTGACCGCACTGCACGCATGGCATGGCATGACATGGACGGCCATCGACACCGGTGGCCGTCCGGGCCGACAAGTCTGGTGATCAGCCCGGCGGGCTTCCCCAAACGTCGCGTACGCCCGACGTCGGGCTGGTCACCCATCCCATCAAGGCGACCCACCGTCGGCAGATGCTTGGACGCTGCGAAGAGCTTCAGGTGAAGGACGGGGGAGCCCAGGTCCTGCGCCGAGGATCCACTGGCAGACCGTCGGTCGTCGTACGACCTACGACCGACGGTGTCCGCCGCGCGCGTCCAGCGTCTTGCGCAGCACGAAAAGGGGCAGGACCAAGGTCGCGAGAAGCGTGGCGAGCCAGACGATGACCGTGGCGAAGATCCACGTCGACAGCCCTTGTATGTGGAGTCCGCTCGACACCAGATCGGTAACGATCAGTCCGACCAACGTCGCCACGAGGGCGACACTGCCGCGCAGCGCCCGGGCGCCGTTGATCGCCATCTGCCGCAACAGCGGTTCCACGATGACTTCGACCACGGTGAAAATGAGGACCGCGATGACGAACGACCCCGCGTTGATACCGAACTTCGGCAACACCGCCCATGCGACGAGAAGGCCGACGGTGTTGGCAAGAAGGTGAATCACACCCCAGGCGAGCGCGCGAATCATGAAGGCTATTGAACCACGATAGTTCGCCGCCACCGTCGCAGGGCCATTCATTCTGGGATCGGAATCGCCTCCGATGCCGGCATCGAATGCGGCGAATCGATAGTGATCCCTGCCGGCCCCAAGTCGAGCACCATTCCCTCTTCCGCCAGGACCGGAGGCAAACTCCCCGACCACGAGGACCGAGCCTCGTCGAGCAGCAACTCAAGCTCGGGATCGCTGTGCGCGGGGTCGTGATGAAACAGCACCAAGCGGTCCGCCTGCACGGCAGTGGCGAAGGCCACCGCGTGGTCGACACTCGAGTGCCCCCAGCCGACGTGGTCACCGTATTCGTCGTCGGAGTACTGGGCGTCATGGAGAAGAACATCCGCGCCTTGCGCTATCTGGTAGCCCGAGATCCAGTCCGGCTCGACTTGCCGCAGGTCGACGCCGAGGGACGGTTCGTGATCGGGGAGGTAGGCCAGGGTTCGCTCCTGCGCCGTGACGCGAAAGCCCATGGTGGGCCCCTGGTGGACGACCGGCTGCCCTGCCACCAGGGTCGAACCGATCATCCACGGCTCGTCGGGGACGTCGTGGAAGATCGGGCGCGACGGCACGTCGGACAGGGGTACCGGGAACAGCGGCGGAGAAACGTAACTGGCCACACGCTCGCCCAAACCATAGGTCGGCGAGGGTGGGCCCCAAATGTGCAGTTCCACGTCGTCGGACCAGAACGGGAGGAAGAACGCCAGTCCCTGGAGATGGTCGAGGTGGAGGTGGGTCAACAGGACATGAATCACCTCGGCCCTGTCCACTGCCAGTGACCGGCCGAGCGGACGCATTCCGGAGCCGGCGTCCAAGACCAGCACCACGTCATCGTCGACGCGCACCTCGACACACGACGTATTGCCGCCGTAGCGCACGGTCTCCGGTCCGGGGGCCGGGAGCGACCCCCGGCATCCCCAGACCCGGACCCTCATCCCTCGTCCTCCCAGAACACCGAGAGCGTGCCGGCGAAGTCGTCCACGTGGGCGAACAACGGGAACGAGGTGGCCTCGATCGTGCGCTTCACGCCGTCGAGAGCAGTGATGCGGAACCGGGCGTGCGCCGGCCGATGCTCCGTCATGGTCCTGGCCAGCGGAAGGTCGTTCACCGTGATGTGCTTCCCGTCGACGTCCTCCATCTTGAACATCGTCCCACCCCACTCATCGGGACCGACGGGCCCGGTGACCGAGAAGCTCTGTCCCAGCAGCCGCTCGGCGGCCTCGTTGTAGAACACCAACGCACCATGGACGTCCACCACGAACATCGGCGTCGCCACGTTGCTGGCCAGCTCCCGCGCCAAGATCAAGAGCAGGCTCCTGTGCCTGTTGGCTTCCATCCCGACAGCGTACCGATCCACACCGAGCCCTGCCCCGGTCCCGCTACGGCGCCCGGCGATCGCCCCTCAGTGCTGCGGTGCCAAGTGGATACGCCCCCGAGGTCGGCACCAGCTACTGCATGCCGGCTACCGAGGCCCGGATGCTCGCTGTCCTTGGCCCGGGCTCCGTTCGACCTGACCGGGCCATTCGTTGAAGACAGTCGTAGGCCGCGTACTTGTACGCGTCGCTCATGGTGGGCACGTCGAAGGTGGCGTGGATGAAGTAGTCGATCGTCCCGCCGAAGTGCAAGACGGCTTGGCCCTGGTGCACCAGCTCGGTAGCCCCCTCCCCGATGATGTGGACGCCGAGCAACCGCCTGCTATCGCCGTCGACCACGAGCTTGATCAGTCCCTCGGTCGTGCCGGCGATGGCGGCGCGGCTGTTGTCGGCAAAGTGGGAAACACCGATCGCGTAAGAAAGGCCCTGAGAAGCGGCCTGGTCCTCGGTGATGCCAACCAAGGCGCATTCGGGGATGGAGTACACGCCGAAAGGGGTGAGGGGGTCGACCGTCTGCTTGAAGGGGATTCCCAACGCGTAGCAGGCGGCCACCCGGCCCTGTTCCATGGAGGCCGAGGCCAGCGCCGGCGGACCGATGACGTCCCCCGCGGCATAGATCCCCGGAGCCGTTGTCCGGAAATGGTCGTCGACCCGTATCCGCCCCCGTTCGTCGACGTCCACCCCTGCCGCCTCAAGCCCCAACTCCTCGGTATTCCCCACCCGGCCGGCGGCCAGGATCATCTTCTCGGGTCGGACCACGGCGCCACGATCCGTCTGTACCGACAACCCGTCGCCATCGCGGGACACGCCGACCACGGCCGTCGCGGGGAGCACCTTCATCCCGGAGGACCGGAAGGACTCGGCCACCACCGCCGAGCACTCGGCGTCCAGGAAGGGCAGCAATCGCGCTCCACGATCGACCAGGGTCACCTCCGCACCCAGGGCCATAAAGATCGACGCGTACTCGCAAGCCACCGCCCCGCCTCCCACCACGACCAGGCTGTGCATGGGCCGGTCGAGATCTCGAGCCGTCTCGGAGTCGAGGACGTCGGGGTCGTCCCAGGGGATCCCCGGGGGATGGTAGGGCCGGGACCCGGTGGCGACGAGCACCACGTCAGCGGCCAACCGGCGTTCGGGTCCGCCGGCTCCCGGGACGACGGAGACAGTCCGGTCCGGTCCAAGCCGGGCCGCGCCGGCCACCAGTTCGACGTCGTGGCGGCCCAGGTTGTCGCGCACCGCTTCGCTCATCGACCCGGCCACGTCGACGGCCCGGGCGCGGAGCCGGTCGATAACGGCCTGGGGATGAAGGTCGAGGCCCGCGCCGTAGATGTGGCGGCGTTGGAACCCGGTCAAGTAGAGCGCGGCTTCCCGCATGGCCTTCGTGGTCACCGCGCTGGAGGCCATGGCCCCGCCGAGTGTCGTGGACTGCTCCACGACGGCGACGCCCTTACCGAAGTAGGCGGCCTGGGCGGCGGCTTTCTCCCCTGCCGGTCCGGCGCCCACCACCACCATGTCGAAGTGCTCATGCATCGTCGCGGGCTTACCCCCCCGGTGCCACTGCCGTCATCACGATAGCGACGCGATGCATTTGACGTCGCCCTCGACCCGGCCTGGCCTGGCCTACTCCTTCGCTCGTGAAGAACCTTGGCAGTGGGCTCAGCCCGAGAGGTGGCTAATTCCTTCGCCGCCTTCGGTCATCGAGGCGGCCCGATGGTGCACCAAGGCCGAAGGAACCAGATCCTCACTGCCGGGGCCGTTCGGGTCATGGCCGGTCGGCGCAACCGCCGAGCTCTAGAGTCTGACCGAAGGTTCAGCTCGTGACTTCGGTCGCCCTGAGGAGGACTCGGTGCGGGTCATCGTCAGCTGCGTGCCACAGACCGGTCACATCTTGCCCCTCTTGCCGCTTGCCCAAGCCTTCGTTGCCCACGGTGACGATGTCGTCGTCGCCAGTGGACCGGACGCCGAGGACGCCGGCTCCGGCCGCCGGTTTTCGTTCCGTGTCGTCGGCCCGACCTTCGATTCCTGGTTCTCGGCACTGCGTGTCCGGACGCGGGGGATACCCGGTGACGGCCTGGCCCTGTCGCGGGTGGAGGGATACTTCGTTCCCCGGCTCTTTGGCGAGATCGGGACGGCGCTCATGGTCGATGACCTGCTCGAGCTCTGTAGGGACGTCGAGCCGACGCTGCTCGTCTTCGACCCTTACCTGTTTGCCGCTCCGCTCGCCGCGGCGATGAGGGGCCCGGGCCTTGCGCCCGGCTCCTCTGCCACTGGCCGCGCCGGCTGCGTTACCCGTAGTCTTCGCCAACCCCGAACAACCCGCTCGTCTACGTGACCCTGGGAACCTTCTCTAACAACGACCTCGACCTCTTCCGCCTCGTCCTCTCCGCCTCGTCCTCTCCGCCTTGGCGCACGAGCCCGTCAACGTGTTGGCGACGATCGGGCGTGACAACCATCCATCGGCACTGGCACCCATCCCCGACAACGCTCGTGTCGAGCGGTACATCCCGCAGACGGAGGTGCTGCCGTACTGCGCGGCGGTGGTCCACCACGCGGGAGCCGGCACGATGTTCGGTGTCCTGGCCCACGGTCTTCCGTCGGTCGCGCTTCCCGCAGAGTGCCGACAATTTCATCAACGCCGACCTGCTCACGAGTGCCGGCGCCGCGCACACCCTGATGCCCGACGAAGTCACCGGCGCGGCCATACGGTCCGGGCTCCGCTCCGTGCTCGAGACCGCCACCTATCGTCAACGGGCGAGACGACTGGCGGACGAGATCGCCGTCATGCCTTCACCTCATGACGTCGCGACGTAGCTACACGGCTAGTCGGTCATTCGGCTCACCCATCTTGACGGCCACACGGGCCAATCCGCGCCGCCGCGCCGCCCCGGGGGCCGGGTGGCGGGCTACCCTCGCCCGATGACCGACAATCCTCAATCCCATCCCCGTGACGAGGTGCAGGCAGCCGTCGACCGCTACCGCGAGTTGCGCCGCCGGATCGATGCGGGCCTTGAGCCCGCCGGCTTCGGGTCCCTCGCCGACTTCTACACCGACGACGCGGTGTACGTGGATGCCGCCTGGGGCCGTATCCAAGGCAAGGAGACCATCGCCCACTGGCTGGAACACTCGATGGTCGGTCTGGGGGACTGGAAGTTCCCGGTGGAATTCACGGCCATCGAGGGGGACGACGTGATCGTGAAGTGGACTCAGATCATTCCCGGCGTCCGAGACGACGGCACGCCGTACACCCAGTCGGCCTACTCACGGCTGCGCTACGCCGGCGACGGGAAGTTCAGCTACGAGGAGGACACCTACAACATGACTCACGTCTTGGAGGACGTGGAAGCGAGCGGGTGGGTGCCGAGCGAGCCCATGAACCTGCCCCCGGCGCACCCCGATCGCAATTGGGCGCTGGCCGGGGAGCCGGCAGCGGGAGGTGAACTGCATTGACACGATTTCGAATCTCGCCTCCTTCGTCGTCGACGACACAGGGCCGCTTCGAGTTCGAGGACGGCAGCGCGCTGCGAACTGGGCCTGGTTCCCGGGTCGAGGCGCCCGCCAAGGCGGCGCGCCGAGCGGTGGGCCCCGTCGACCGAGCCGTGTCGGGTGCGCGTCGGCCCGGGGAAGATGCCACCGTGGGTGAACGAGCCGCTTGACGAGGTGGTCTGAACCGCACGCCGGGGCACGCCCACACTTGAGCCCTTTCCCCGGGGGACACGAGGCCCCCGGTCGGACGCACCGGAGATCGCCGGACGTCAGTCCCCGTCCGCCGCCTTGAGGGCGGCCCCGACGGTGGCGTCGACGGTCCACCGCTCAGGGGTCAAGTGGTGTTCCGCGGCCCAGGACACCGTCAGCGCCTGGCTGCCGGCACCCTGGAGCAACTCGGCACCCAGGCGATCGTGGGTGAGGTAGAGCCCGACTCGAGCACGTCGCGACGGACGGCCACTTCCCGGGGAATCGCCGGCCCAGCGCAGCAACCGGGACCGGCCGACGGCCAGCGCGGCGAAAGTGACCCCGACTCGCGCGAAGGTTCCGAATGACGACTCGACCTTGCCGACGTCGTGGAGAAGCGCGGCGGCGATGACCTCCCGTCGCGATCGGTCGGACCCGAGAAGACGAATGGTTTCCCGTGCCACTCCCACGGCGTGGCGTCGGTCAGGCCCCGACATGCGCTGCCAGAGCACCCGTTCACCGTCGAGCAGGTGTTCGTTCGCCCAGGACTCGTCGGCCGGCGTCGGACCGGCGGGCCAGAGGGCGGTGAAGAACCGTCCTGACAAGTGGCGCCAGGAACCGAATTCTTCGCTCGTCACCACACCCGACCACGCTAGCTGCGGCAGCCGATGGCGACGAGCCGCTCGGTTCTTGGGAGCGCCCGATCCGTCGGCGACGTCGTTCCCGACCGGATCGGAACAGGCCCCGGGCACCGGGTCGTCACGCCGTCAGGTTGGGCCTAGATTTGGATGATGGAGCATTTTCTCGAGACTTGGGGCTACCTCGCCGTCTTCGGCCTCAGCTTCATCTCGGCGATGGGCCTGCCGGTCGGAGCAGAGCTGGCTATCCTTTACGGCGGGGTACTGGCCAGCGGCCAGATCCCCAACGAGCCGCACCACCTCAATCTGGCCACCCTCATTGTCGTGGCCACGGCGGCGGAATTGCTCGGATCCTTGGCCGGTTACCTCATCGGCTACTACGGCGGGCGGCCCCTGGTCGACCGGTTCGGCCGCTACGTCCTACTCACCCACAAGGATCTCGACCGGGCGGAGGCATGGTTCGCCCGTCACGGCGACCCCCTGGTCCTGTTCGGCCGCTTCATTCCGCTGCTGCGCTCGTTCGTGTCCTTCGCCGCTGGATTGGGCGAGATGGCCATCGGCCAGTTTGTGGCCTTCACCCTTATCGGCTGCGCGCTCTGGTGCACGGCGCTGGCCAGTTTGGGATTCGCCCTGGGGTCGAGCTACAAGCACGTCCTCAAAGCGTTCAGCGATGTCGGCTATCTGCTGGCCGTGCTGGCCGTGATCGCCGTGGTCGTGCTCTTTCTCCACCGCCTCCGGGCGGTGCGCGAACAACGCCATGGCGCCTGACACACGACGAACCGGGTCCAGCCCGCACGCGGACGACGACGCAATTGATCGCGTCAGTTGATCGTGCGGTCGCGACCTCTCCAGTGGGGATCGCGTAGCTCTCGCTTCAGGACCTTCATCGCCCCCGAAAGCGGAAGGGGTTCTTTGCGGAACTCGACACTCTTGGGCAACTTGTAGCCGGCGATCCATTCGCGAGCGTGGGAGATCAGGTCTTCCGCGGTGGTGACCGCTTCGTCCTTCAAGACGACGATGGCGTGCACCGCCTCACCCCACTTCTCGTGGGGGACGCCGATCACCGCCACCTGCTGCACGGCAGGGTGACTGGCCAACGCGTTCTCCACCTCCGTGGAATACACGTTTTCGCCACCGGTCACGATCATGTCCTTGACGCGGTCGACGAGGTAGAGGAAGCCGTCATCGTCGACGTATCCGGCATCGCCGGTGTGATACCAGCCGTCGGCAAAGGCCTCGGCCGTGGCCTCCTGCTTGTTCCAGTACTCGATCATGAAGTTGCCGCCTCGCGCCCACACCTCACCCGTCTCACCGGACGCCAGCTCGCTGCCCGCCTCGTCCCGGATCGACAACACCACGCCCGCGATCGGGCGGCCCGCGGACCGCAGATACTTGCCGCCCGTACGGTGTTCGGCCGGTCCAAGCACGGTGAGCACCGAACTGGCCTCCGTCATGCCGTAGGCCTGCCAAATCTTCATATCCGGGTAGAGCGCGAGCAGTTCCTCGAGTAGCGCCTGCGGCATGGGCGAGGCACCGTAGAAGAGGTCATCCAAGCTCCCAAGGCGTTCGGGCCGAAACTCGGCGTGCGACATCGTGAGGCCGATCATGGTCGGCACCATGACAGTGATCGTCGGTCGATACGACTCCACCGCCGTCATCAGCGCTCCAGGCTCGAACATCGGCAGGATGACCGTGTGTCCCCCCATGCCGGGGCCACCGAGCACGCTGAACATCGACGCCGCATGGAACATGGGCGTCTGCAGGAGAGTCACCGAGTCGCGATGGAACTGGACCATCATTATCACGTGGTACACGTTGAGCATCTCGGCGCGCTGGTCGAGCAGTACGCCCTTCGGCATGCCGGTCGTGCCACCGGTGTACATGAGCACCGCCGGGTCGGTCTCCTCGCCCTCGTCGGGGATGACAGCGTCGGACGCTGCCATCACGTCGTCGTAGCGAGCGCTGTGAGGTACGTCGCCCGTCCCCACGAGGACGACGTGTTCGAGGCCGGCGTCTGCTTTCACGGAATCGATGAGCGGGGCAAAGGGGGCGTCGACGAAACAGACCTTCGTACCCGAATCGCGAAGCACGTGGACGATCTCCTTGGGCGCGAATCGAAGGTTCAGCGGATTGATGACCCCACCCCCGAGGAAGGCGGCGTGATAGAGCTCGAGAAATTCGGGCGAATTGAGGGTCATCACGGCAAAGCGGTCCGTGCGACCGAGGCCGAGGCTCTGCAAGCCCCCGATCAGGTGGCTGACCCGGTCCAGGTGCTCGGCGAAGGTGGCGGTCGAGCCGGATGCGGCGTTCGTGACGCAAGGTCGATCGGCGTTGCGGGCGACCGAAGGCAGGAACAGGCGATGGTAGATGAGCTCTTTCATGGCCCGATACTAGGGAGTCCCCGTCGAAGGGGTCCGTCCTCTCCACCAGGCGTGACCTCCCGGAAACGACATCGGTCCGGCCCGTCGATCCACCTCGCTGCTCTCGCCTGATCTCTTGTCCGAGGCGGGGCAGCGAGGGGAGCTGGCTGCCACCAGATCGTCGCGACCCCTGCTGTCGATCTGGTCGGCCCCACCGGGTTGACCTCCTCACTCGGCCCCGAGGCGGGTGAAGCCCTGCGCCGCCCACGTTTGCCGCTTGTGAAGATCGTGTCCATAGGAGTTGACAACGGGCCGGCGATCGGTCACATTGGACGAGACGGGTTGTTCCCCTCCTTGGATCCGCGACACGCCCCCCAGCATTGCGGAGCCCGAGGTCGGCGACGACCGGGGAGACACCCCACGGCTCGCCCAGGCGGTCGTGGGGTGTTTCAGTTCGGTGGTCGAGGTATCACTCACACCACCGGTGGCGAAGGCGGACCGGTGCCGAGGTACTCGTCGCCCGCCGTTCCGACCATGCCGACCACGAGGGGTGAGCGAACGAGCACGACGACGCCGATGCACAGCACCGCGACGGCCAAGATATCCAGGGCGACGAACCCGGCCCCGGCGCGAAACCGCTCGTTGAAGGCGACCACGCCGATGACGATGCTGACCAGGGGGTTGATGATCACGGCCGTCGTACGCGACGCGGTGACCGGTCCCGCGTGCAACGCGCTTTGAAAGAGGAACAGCCCGACCGCTCCGGTGATGGCCAGTGCATAGGGCTCCCAGTTCTCGAAGACGTGGGCCCAACCGCCGTGGCGCAACAGCGTGGTCACGGTCTTGGTCAACGCCGCGTTGTAGGAGAACAACACCGCGGCGGCGGCCCCCAGCACGGCGGCCCGCCACCAGCGCGGACCGTGTCGGCCCGCCGCCACCAGTCCGGCCGCGCCGATCACGATGAAGGCCGAGACCGCCACCCAGGCGTTGGCGTCCGGCTGCCCTTTGCCGACCGCCGGGGAGGCGGAGACGAAGAATCCGGCCAGCCCGGCCACGATGGCCAGTATTCCCCCCACCTCTCGGCCGCCAATCGTGCGGTGGAATCCCACGACCAAGATGGCCACCAGAAAGATCAACTCGGTGGTGAGCACCGGCTGGACGATGCTCAGCTGGCCGACGCGTAAGGCCGACGCCTGGAGGACGAAACCACCGAGCAAGAGGCCGAAACCGATCAGCCAACCCCGCTTCTTCAGAGCGTGGGTCATCAGCCGGGGGCTGAGACTCGAGTGGGCGGTGGCCGATTCGAGCGCGACCCGCTGGAGGACGACGGCCAATGCGGCCAGCAACGCTGCTCCCGCCGCCAGGGCAATGACCACGATCACTGTTTAGTCTCGCCCATCGGAACTCACCCCGCGACTGGGTGCTCTTCGGCAAGTCGCCCACGAGGCACCCACCGGTGCGACGGCCGGCAGTGGCCACAGGGCCCATCAGCGTGATCGAGTCGGGAACGGTTGCGGCCCGACGATTTCGGTGGGAGGTGACGATCGGAGGCGAGCCGTGATCACCGCTGCGGCAACTGGCTCACGGGAGAGGGGCGTCTCGAGCCGGCCTGGGAATTCGACCCGTCGGAGGAGCCCAGGCTCGTGACCGACCCGGACCTCCCGCTGGCGGTCGAGCGCGGCGCCCTCGACCGGCACCGAAGCCGGCGGGAGCCGGGCGCGTAACTGAAGCGGCAACGAGCGCGCGTCATCCGAGCGCGACCTTCGCCGGGGCCGAGCCGTCGGTCATGACGTCATGCCGGCCGTGATCGCTTCGATGCGCTCCAGCGTCCTGGTCATGTTGGCCCGGGTCTTCGCGGGCAGCCCTCCGAGTTTCAGGAAGGGCCGTTGGTGGTCTTGGGAGACGTCCCAGCTTTCGCGCACGAGCGTTCCTCCGTCCCCCGGCTCGAGCTCATAACGCCAGATGCGCCCGCCCGAGATCCGACCCGCGAAGCCGGGGGGCCGGGTCTGCCACGCGATGCGCCGGTTCTCCTCGTACTCGATGACCGTGCTCACCATGGAGTACCCGACACCCACTTTCATCGACATGCCGAAGCAGGATCCAAGAACCAGGCGTTGCGGGGCTCCTGGCTTGACCGCCTTGACCGCCCCCGAACCGTCGATGTTCGGGTGCTGCGACGCGTCGGAGAGCAAGGCGAAGACGGCTTCGGCCGGCGCGTGCACGAGCTTCTCCGCCGTCACGACATCTCCTCGCATGGTGCCCCTCCTCATCGCCGCACCGTTCGGGTCCCGACGCCCGGTCAGGGTAGCGCCGGGACCTTCACCGACAGCGACCCCGGAGCGCGCCGCCGCACCCAGGTCCGCCAGTCTCGCCCTCCGTCCTGACCCTCGGCGCGGGACTCTGGGTGGCCGGCGCTGCCCAACCGGTCGCGCTTTCCCTGATGGACGCGGCCACCGCCACCGTCAGGGGCGCGCCGCCGATCCCCGCACCTTCGTCACCGACGGTCTCGGGGAGGGGACCCGAGGCGTCGGCACGACGAGGACGGGGATCGTCGAGCGAGCGAGGACCTCTTGGACG
>Ga0181536_10003597_pt1 | contig 16827 bp, 14 predicted proteins | sample PEATcosm2014_Bin_41_FD_121105 | JGI IMG/M metagenome (GOLD analysis project Ga0181536, IMG submission 121105) | Peatland microbial communities from MTU Mesocosm Facility, Houghton, MI, USA - PEATcosm2014_Bin17_60_metaG | ecosystem: Environmental > Terrestrial > Soil > Wetlands > Peat | place... | reverse complement strand
TGGCAGGGCGAAGCGGTTGCCGCAATTGTCGCCGAGACGCGCGCCCAAGCGGAGGACGCCGTCGAGCTTATTACGATCGAATGGCAAGAGCTGCCCGCCATCGCCACGATCGAAGCGGCCCTCGACGACGGCGCCGCGCCGGTTCACTCGGCACTGGCGAGCAATCTTGCGCTTGACCACAGCATCACGGATGGCAACATCGATGCGGCCTTCGCTCAAGCGCATACCGTCGTATCGCACCGCTTCGTGTTCGGGCGGCAGACCGGCGTAAGCCTCGAGCCGCGGACGATACTCGCGCAGTTCGAGCCGAATCTCGGCGAGTTGACGGTCTACCAATCGCATCAGGCGCCCTTCCAGATGCGCGATATCTACGCGGCGCAGCTGGGTCTGCCGCTCGATAAGGTACGTGTGATCGTGCCCGATGTCGGTGGCGCGTTCGGTCTCAAGCTGCACGCCTATGCCGATGAGATGGCCGTGGTCGCGATTGCGACCAGGCTCGATCGTCCAGTCAAATTCGTTGCCAACCGCCTTGAGTCTTTTGTCACTGATGCACATGCCCGCGAGGCCGAAGCGACAGGCCGCATCGCGCTCGACGCCGACGGCAAGATCGCCGCGCTCGACATCGACATGCTCAGCGGCTTCGGCGCCTATTCATGTTACCCGCGCAGCAGTGTCGGCGAGGCGCTGCAGGCCATCCAGCTCGGCGGCGCGCCTTACCACGTCAAGGCCTTCCACGGCCGCGTGCGCGGCGTCTACCAAAACAAGGTGCCGAGCGGCGCCTATCGCGGCGTCGGCCAGCCGATCGCCTGTGCCGTCACCGAGCAATTGATCGATCTGGCCGCGAAGGCCGCCGGCCTCGATCCCGCCGAACTGCGCGCCCGCAACCTGCGACACGCAGGCCCCTCGCCGACCCGGACCGCGGGCGGTGTTGTAATCGAAACTCTGTCCCTGCACGAATGCCTCGCGGCACTGCGCCAACACATGGGCTATGACGCCTTGCGCCGGGAGCAAGCCGATCTGCGTGCGCGCGGCATCTGGCGCGGCATCGGGCTCTCGGCCTTCGTCGAAATCACCGGCGTCGGCCCCGGCCTCTACGGACCGCAGGGCCTGAGCATCTCGGCCCATGAGGCCTGTCGCGTTAGCCTGCAACAGTCCGGTGCGGTGCGCTGCGAGACCAGCGTCACGGACCAGGGGCAGGGCACGCTCGAGGGCCTCGCGCAGGTCATTGCCGAAGAACTCGGCCTTGGCCCGACCGATATCCATATGATCGCCGGCGATACTGCCCGCACGCCCTATGGCGGCGGCGCCTGGGCCTCGCGCGGCATTGCGCTCGGCGGCGAGGCCGCATTGCGCGCGAGCCGCAAGCTACGCGCTCACATCCTCGCCATTGCCGGCGCATTGCTGCAGACCGATCCGGCCGACTTGTCGCTCTATGGTGGCGAGATTCTCGGCAAGAACGGCGCGGCGCAGATCACGCTTGCCGAACTCGTGGACAATGTTCGCTTTCGTCCCGACACGATCCCGCTTGCCGAGCTGCCGCCGCTCGAGGTGGTGGAGCATTTCGTGCCGCGCACGTTGCCTTATCTCGCAACCAACGGCATCCAGGCTGCGTTGGTCGAGGTCGATGCCGGCCTCGGTACGGTACGCGTGTTGAAATTCTGGGTTGTTGAAGACTGTGGCCGCATCGTCAATCCGCAGCTTGTCGATGAGCAGATCCGCGGCGGCGTCGTGCAGGGCATCGGCGCGGCGCTCTATGAACAATGTGCTTATGCGGACGGCCAGCTCATCAATGGAAACCTTGCCGATTACCCGCTGCCGCTTGCGTCCGAGATGCCCGACATCGATGTGCTGCACGTCTCGACGCCGACCCGTGAAACGCTGCTTGGCGCGCGTGGGGTTGGCGAGGCGGGGGTGGTCGGCTCGCTCGGCGCGATGTGGACCGCGGTCAACGACGCGCTCGCTCCGCTTGGCGCGAACGTGACGCAGCAACCGTTTACACCTGAGCATATTCTCGACCGGATCGAAGCAGCGAGGGCCAATGCAGCGAAGCCCTGCTCAACCTCTTGATGCTGATCTATGCAGATTAAAATATTCGGTTGACTCAGCTCGCGCCTTAAGATGACCATCGCCGTATCATATTTGTTTTTGAAGTGACAGCCGCACGGATCGAAGGCAATCGGGGAGAAGTCGAAATGAAGATAAATCAGGTCGTCATGCTGGCGGTGGGAGCGTTCTCGCTGCTCGCGGCGGCTGCCGGATCGGGCCGCGCTGACGATGCCGTGAAGGTCGGTTTCTCAGCGTCGAAAACCGGGCTTTTTGCCAGCGCTTCGGTGACACAGTCAAACGCCTATGAACTATGGGCCGAGCAGGTCAACGCCGATGGCGGGCTCAGCGTCGCGGGCGTCAAGAGACCGGTCCAGCTCGTGTCCTATGATGATCAATCGAATCCCAGCATGGCGGCGGAGATCTACGAGAAGCTGATCACCAGCGATAAGGTCGACTTGCTGCTCTCGCCTTTCGGTACGCCGAACCATTTCGCCGTAGTGCCGATCCTCGAGCGCTATAAATTCCCGATGGTTGGCAGTTCGGCCGCTTCGGTGCGCCTGCGCGAGCTCAAACCTGGCAATATCTGGTTTCCGACGTCGGCCTTCCCCGATCGCATGGCTGTGGCTATCGTCCAGCTTCTGCAGGCGCAAAATTACAAGACAGCTGCGATCCTGACGGTGCAATTGCCGTTCGCTCTTGAACTCAAGAAGTTCCTGATTCCGGCCCTTGATCAGGCTGGCATTAAAGTCGTCGCATCCACCGATTACCCAGCCGACATCAAGGACATGACGGCGACGCTGACGACCATCAAGCAGGCGGCGCCCGACGCCGTGATCGGCCTCACTTTCCCCGCGGATTCGCTGCTCTACATGCAGGAGGCGCGCGAAATCGGAATCACGGCGCCATTTCAGATGCTGAGTGTCGGCCCGACGTATTCCTTCTTTCAAAAGCGTTTCGGCGCAAACGCAAATGGCATCGTGATGATGGGTCATTGGTCGCCGCATCAGACCGCATGGCCGAAGGCTAAGCCGTTCTTCGACGCCTATGTGGCGAAGTTCCACGAGCGCCCGGAATATTTCGACTCTGCGCTCGCGTATATGTCGGCGGAAATCACGACGCAGGCCGTCGCCCGCGTCGGCCTCGATCACGACAAGCTGCGTCAGGACATCTCGACCCAGACATTTGACACGATCAATGGCCCGGTGCGCTTCGAGGGCGTGGAGAACATTACCACCCCGACGATGTTGATGCAGCTTCAGGACGGCGAAGCTCAGATCGTTTGGCCGAAGCCAGTTGCCTCGGCTCCGTTCAAACCCAAGGGGGCTTGGGCCGATTAGCAACATGTGGCGCGGATACCTGAACGATGAATTCGATTCTGACCGTTCAGCTTCTCGTCGCGGCCCTTGTTCTCGGCGCGTTGTATTCCCTCATCGCGCTCGGGTTGAATCTGATCTACGGCACCATGCGCCTGCTCAATGTGGCGCATGGCGAAGTGGTCATGCTGGGCGGCTATATCGCCTATGGCATGAGCACACAGCTCGGACTCAATACCGCTTATGCACTGATCCCGAGCATGTTCGTTTCAGCCTTGCTCGGGTTCGCCACCTATGAGGTCGTGTGCCGGCCGCTCCTGAAGAAGGAGCAATTATTGGCTCGGGTCGAAGCAAATTCCCTGATCATCTTCTTCGGCGTGTCGATTGCATTGCAGAACATCGCGGCGCTCGCGTTCACCGCAAGCCCTAAAAGCTATCGCTACCTCGACCAGATAGTGACAATTGGCGGCGCCTCGTTCGCCGCCTATCGCCTGTTCGCGCTTGGCGTAGCGGGAGCGGCTTGTATCGGCTGCATGCTATTTTTCCGGTTCAGCCGCACTGGCCTAGCAATACGCGCTCTGCTGCAACAGCGCACGGCCTCGGCGCTGGTCGGCATCGAAGCCGACCGCATCAATCGCGTCGTCTTTGCGCTTGGCTTCGCCATGGCCGGTCTTGCCGGTTGCCTGGTAAGTCTGACCGAGCCGATCTCGCCATTCGGCGGCTTTTCTTTCACCATCTCGGCCTTCGTGGTGATCATCCTCGGCGGCTTGGGCAATCTGCTGGGCAGCTTGTTGGGCGGGCTTATTCTCGGCGCCATCGAGGTCTACGGCGTGGCGCTCACTTCATCAAACTGGCATTCGATCATCGTTTACAGCGTGTTTGTGGTGATGCTCCTGTGGCGGCCACAGGGGTTGTTCACGCGCAGGACGACATGACCGAAATGGCCTCGTCTTCGCCCGCTGCGACGCCGACTGCGCCGTTCGCGCGCGTCATTGGCATCGCGGTCGTTATCGGTCTCTTGGCGGCGGCGCCGGTTTTTGTCGGCCAGTACGGATTGAGCGTGGCGCTGAACCTGTTCATGTCGATCGCTCTCGCCGAGAGTTGGCTTATTTTGTCCGGCTTCAGCGGTTACGTTTCGCTGGGTCACGCCGTGTTCTTTGGGCTCGGCTCTTACATCATGGCGGTGTGCTTCGACGTCATGCCGTTCTGGGCGGCAATTCCGCTCGGTGGGATTGCGGCAGGAGTGCTGGCGCTGGTACTTGGATTTCCGGCACTCAACGTGCGCGGTCCGTATTTTGTCATCCTCACGTTCGGCCTTGCAGAACTCGTAAAATTCGTCGTCGTAACGATCGAAAGCGCCGTCGGCAATTTCGGCCGTATTCTGATGAATGCCCCGGACATCACCCTGCTCTACGAGCTGATGTTCGGCCTCGCGGTCTTGGCATTCGCGTTGGTCGCGGTGGTGCAACGCTCACGCCTCGGCGCTGCCTTGCGCGCGATTCGCGAGGATGAATCGGCGGCCGAAACGATCGGCATCAACGTGCATACCGCCAAGGTTGCTGCATTCGTCCTATCGGCGATCATTCCCGGCATGGTCGGCGCGGTCATGGCGATGCGCTCGGCATATTTTGAGCCAATGGTCGCATTCAGCCCGATGGTGTCCTTCACCATCGTTACGACCGCGATGATCGGCGGGAGCGATACGCCAATGGGTCCGCTGCTCGGCGCCGCGCTGCTGGTCGGCGCTTCCGAGCTCCTGTGGTCTCATGCGCCCGAGGCGTACAATATCATTCTCGGCATCGTCCTCGTCGTTTTCGTATTGCATGTTCCCGAAGGCATCCATGGCCGCGCAACAGCCTGGGTCAGACGCTGGGAGCGGCGTGCACAATGACGGAGCTCCTTGCGATTGAGGGTCTGACGCGCCGTTTCGGCGGCCTGGTTGCCGTTGATGACGTGTCATTCTCGGTAAACAAGGGCGAAATCGTCGGAGTGATGGGAGCAAATGGCGCGGGTAAGACGACGTTGTTCGCGATGATTGCCGGCAGCGTCCGTCCCACTGCCGGCAAGATCATGCTCAATGGCAAGCCCATCCACGGCCTGTCTCCGGATCGCGTCAATCGGATGGGCGTAGCGCGTACCTTTCAGATCGTTCGTCCCTTTGCGACGCTGACCGTACTTGAAAATGTCGCCACGGCGGTCATGTTCGGCTCTCGCCGCGTTACCAGTCGGCGTGCAGCGGAAGAACAAGCCGCAGCTCTCCTGAATGAAGTCGGCCTACTTCCGCGCGCCCATTCGCTGGCCCGGGAACTCACCCTTGCCGGGCGCAAACGTCTCGAAGTCGCGCGAGCGCTCGCCACGGGACCGCAATTGCTGCTCCTCGATGAGGTGCTCGCTGGCCTGACCGGAGCCGAGGTTTCCGCCGCGCTTGATCTCGTACATATGCTACATCAGCAACAAAGCCTCACGATTGTAATCATCGAGCATGTGATGCGAGCTCTGATGCGACTGAGTCACCGCATCGTCGTGCTGCACCACGGCCGCAAAATCGCCGAGGGAGCGCCCGACCACGTCGCCAATGATCCCGCTGTGCTCGACGCCTATTTCGGAAAACGCCGTTATGTCGCCGCCGCTCCTTGAAGTCGGCGGGCTGAGTGCGGGCTATGGCGACGCGATCGTCCTGAGGGGGGTCGCCGTCAAGGTGGTCGAAAACACGATCACGGCGGTCATTGGCAGCAACGGCGCCGGTAAGACGACGCTGATGCGAGCGATCTCCGGGCTGTTGGCTCCGCACGCGGGCGCGGTGAGCTTCGCGGGCGAGAGTCTGTCCGGGACAAGCGCGGCTGAGCGTGTGTCCCGCGGCCTGGCGCTGGTTCCGGAAGGCCGCCTCATCTTCCCGGACTTTACCGTGCAGGAAACATTGCGCATCGGGGCCTACTGCGCTCGTGCACGAGAAGGTTGGCGTGACCGCATGGCGCAAATTTTCGATTTGTTTCCTCAATTGAAGGAACGCAGACGGCAGCACGCCGGCAGCTTGTCGGGCGGTGAGCAGCAGATGCTGGCGCTTGGTCGGGGGCTGATGTCTGCGCCGCGCTTGCTTCTGCTCGATGAGCCTAGCCTTGGCTTGGCACCGATCATGGCGGATTTGCTATTTGAGTCGATGTGCCGGATGCAGAAGACCGGAGTCACCATTTGCCTCGTGGAGCAGGACGTGCGCGCTGCGCTCTCAATCGCGAACTATGCGTATGTGATGGAACGCGGCGAAGTCGTCAAAGAAGGGACGGCGATCACATTGCTTAACGATCCTGGAATCCGGGAAAACATTCTCGGCATTTAGATCTTGCCACGGGACCGTTGTAACGATCCGACGCTATCCGCCTCAACTTTAGGCAGCGGCTGATAGATTGACGGCCGAGCAGCAAGACTTCATCCATCTGGCTCATACCTCCATCGGGGAGAGTTGCTCAGGCTGTCGGCCCGTGTGTGTTGAACGCTTTAGCATGTTGCGCACCCATCGCATGTGGCGGCGGTAGATGGTCTCAGCCTGCTCTCCGTCGCCGGAGAGCAGTGCCTCGCCGGCCTGTTTGAAGGCGGTCAGGTGCTCGTCCCAGTAGGCCCCCGGGAACATCCGCTCGACGTGGCGGTGGAAGTGGGCGAAATGCGCGCGGGTGATGATTGTGCGGATGTAGCTGTTGCCCGTGATGTCGGCGAGAGTCGAATGCAGCTGGGCGACAGCCATGAAGAAGTCGTAGGGGATCCGTGTGCGGTCGGTGTTCTGGATTGCTTGCAGCGCCTCGGCAATGCGGCGGTGGCTCCCGGGATCGCCCACATGCTCACTGCCCAGGCGAAGATTCACCCCGCCGATCGCCCCCCACACCTCGACGAAGTCCAGCAGATCCTTGACCGACAGCTTGCGGATGCGGGCCGAGCGGTTGGGCAGCAGTTCCATCACCCCCTCGCCCACCAGGACGTGGATGCCTTCGCGCACCGGGGCCTTGCTGAGGCCCAACTCGTCCATCAAGTCGCGTGTCACGATGATTTGCCCGGGCGCGTATTCACCCGAACGGATCCGGCCGAGCACCACGTCGACGACACGCTGGACGGCCGAAGGGCTGCCGGGAGTGTCCCCGTTCGCGGGCCGCAATGTGTCCATGGATTCCTTTTCCCCTGTAGCGTGTGCCGCACCGCCAGCCGGCCGCGTTCTCCCTTGACAGGTGAATCCGTGGGATACAACAATGATCGACAAAATGGTAGGCAAGTTTATCAGCCTTCGCTTTGTCGAAGAAAAATTGTTAGGAGGCGCCAAATGACCACTAAGGCTCTGCTGGCGGCTTTGGTTGGTTTTGGACTGTTTTCGTCTGGAATAGCGAACGCGGCTGATCCCGTCAGAATTGGCTTTTCGGCGGCCAGGACGGGCTTGTTCGCCGGTGCGGCCGACGGACAGATCAAGACCTATGAATTATGGAAGGACGCGGTCAACGCCGGAGGCGGCCTCGACGTCAAAGGCGTCAAGCGGCCGGTCGAGTTCGTCTTCTACGACGACCAATCAGATCCCGGGAAGGCGGTGCAGATTTACGAGAAGCTGATTACCGACGACAAGGTCGACCTGTTGCTGGCCCCCTACGGCACCCCCGCGCACATCGCCATCGCCGGGGTGGTCGAGCGGCACAAGTTCCCGCTGGTCGGCAATACCGCCGCCTCTGTCAAGCTGCGCGAACTCAAGCCCGGCAACGTGTGGTTCACCACCGGGCAAATGCCTGATCGGCTGGCGCAGGCAATCACCGACCTGTTGCAGGCGAAGGGCTTTAAGACGGCCGCCTTGCTGGTCAACCAGCTGCCGTTCCCGCTGGAATCAAAGAGCTTCCTGATCCCCGCCCTGCAAAAGGCCGGCATCGAACTCAAGATTAACGAGGAATACCCGCCGACCATCAAGGACATGACCGCGCTGCTGGCGAACGTCAAGGCGGCCAATCCGGACGCGGTGATCGCCTTCGCCTTCCCGGCCGATTCCGCGATCTACATGAACCAGGCGCGCGAGCTCGATATCAAGGCACCGTTTCAATTCCTCGAGGTCGGTCCGACCGAGGCCGCCTTCGCCAAGCAGTTTGGCGATGCGCTCAGCGGCATCGTCACCATGGGCCATTGGTCTCCAGATCACGAGCAATGGCACGGCGCCAAGGCGCTGTTCGAGGCCTACGAGCAGAAATATCATGAGCCTCCCAGCTATCTCAATACGCCGCTGGTTTTCATGAGCTGCCAGATCCTTGCGCAGGCGGTGGCCAAGGTCGGGCTCGATCGCGACGCGATCCGCCAAACAATCGCCAGCGATACCTTCGACACTGTGAACGGACCGGTCAAATTCGTCGGTGTCGAGAACGTTGCCACGCCGGCGGGACTGCTCCAGGTCCAGGGACACTCCATGGCGCTGATCTGGCCGCCTTCCATCGCCACGGCTGATTTCATGCCGAAACCGCCCTGGCCGACCAAGTAGGCACTACGATCAATCGGGTTGGCGCAGGATGTTGCCTCCAACCTGCGACGCTCTTGCCGCACGGTTGGATAATCCTCAGCAAAACGGTCTTGCCGTGAGCGCGCTTCTTTCAGGGCAGTTGCTGTTCGCCGCTCTCGTCGTCGGATCGGTCTATGTGATTATCGCGCTGGGGCTCAACCTGGTATTTGGTACGATGCGCCTGCTCGACGCCGCACACGGCGACGTCGTCATGCTCGGGGCCTATACGAGCTTTTGGCTGTTCACGCTGGTCGGCATGCCGCCTTTGCTATCCATGCTGATCGCAGGTGGACTTTGCGCCGGTCTGGGAGTGGCTGTCTATAGAGGTCTGTTCCGTCGGCTATTGGCGGACACCCGGCTGCCGCGGCGGCTGGAGGGGAATTCGCTGCTGGTGTTCTTCGGCATTTCGATCATCCTGCAGAACTTCGCCGCGCTCTGCTTCGACACGACACCCCGCGCCTATCTCTACCTTGACGGCGTCATCCGGGTCGGCAACCTAGCGATGACCGAGAACCGCCTTGCCGAGCTGGCGACGGCGGCGATTTTGTGCGTGATCATCTTCCTCTTCCTGCGATTCCACATCTACGGTCTGGCGATCAAAGCCCTGATACAGAACCGCCAAGCGGCCGCCGTCGTCGGCGTGAACATTGAGCGCATCCAGCTCCTCAGTTTCGCCATCGGCTTCGGCCTAGCCGGAATTGCCGGCTCCCTCATCAGTATGACTGAGCAGATCACTCCTTTTATGGGTTTCCCATTTACCATTGCCGCATTCGTAACGGTGATACTGGGCGGGCTGGGCAATCTCATACGCGGCATGGCCGCGGGAATGTTCCTTGGATTCGTCGAAATCTACGGCGTGGCTCTGACCTCATCCAGCCTTGATTCGGTTCTGATCTACGGCGTGTTCATCGTGGTGCTATACCTCCAGTCGCAAGACTTCCTCGGCGGGCGGCAGAAATCGTGATCCCGCCGATCCCGACTCGCGACGCCCTGATTTTCGTCGGTGTTATCGCCGTTGCTGCACTCCTGCCGAAACTCGGCAACGAATATCTGGTGGCTGTTGCGCTGTCCTTCGCTATGTGGGTCGCCCTGGCGCAGAGCTGGACCGTGCTGTGCGGCATGACCGGCTACGGCTCTTTCGGCCACGCCGCGTTCTATGGCATCGGCGCTTACGTTCAGGCGTTGGCCTGGGGAATTGTTTCGCCTTGGCTTTCCGTACCTCTGGCTGGCATCGCCAGTTGTCTGTTCGCCTTAGTCGTTGGCTATCCCGCGCTAAAGGTGAGGGGCCCCTACTTCGTGATGCTGAGCTTTGGCTTAGCCGAGTTCATGAAATACAGCATCATCGGCATCGAAGCCCGGCTCGGACAATTCAGCCGGCTGATTATCGGCGCACCGTCACCCAACGACCTGTTTCTCGTCATGTTGGGGCTGGCGGTGGCGGCTACGCTCATAACCTTCGTGGTGGCCGGCTCTCGTTTCGGCTATGGCCTGCGCGCCATCCGTGAAGACGAACAGGCTGCCGAGACCGTCGGCATACCCGTCGCCCGCTATAAGCTGATCGCGTTCGGCTTATCGACCTTCATCCCGGGAATGGTGGGAGCAGTTATGGCCATGCGGTTGAGCTACTTCGAGCCTTCGCAAGCGTTCGATCCGTTGATTTCGTTCAACATTGTGCTGATGGCCATGATTGGCGGTAGCGATGATGCCCGCGGGCCGCTGCTCGGCGCGTTGTTCTTCGTGGGACTTTCCGAACTTTTGTGGGCGAGGGCGCCCCAGGTCTACATGATTGTACTGGGCGCGCTGCTCATCATTTTTGTTCTCTTTGCTCCCCAAGGACTGGCCAAACTGCTGTTCGGCAAGACGCGACCGAGGGCATCGTGAGCTTTCTGACGATCCGTGATGTCTCGAAGTCCTTCGGCGGCCTGCAGGCGCTGCGCAACGTCAGCTTTGAGGTCGAGCCAAGCGAGGTGGTTGGGCTGATGGGCGCGAATGGCGCCGGCAAAACCACCTTATTCAGCCTCATCGCCGGCCACGCCCGGCCGAGCGCCGGCAGCATTCTATTCAAAGGCCGAGCCATCAGCGGGCTTAGGCCCGACCAGATCTGCCGGTTGGGGATTGCCCGCACTTTCCAGATCGTGCGGCCGTTCGCCAGCATGTCGGTGCTCGACAACGTGATCGTCGGCGCGCTCTATGGGGTGCGGCAGGAGCGCAGCCGGGTCCAGGCAGCTGCTCGCGCCATGGCGATCCTGGCTGACCTGGGGCTGGCCGAGCGCGCCGATGACCCGGCCTCTTCGCTGACCCTGTCTGGCCAGAAGCGGCTGGAAATTGCGCGCGCCCTCGCCACCGCTCCTGAACTGCTGATGCTCGACGAGGTGATGGCTGGCCTGACCGCCACCGAGGTGGGCGAACTGCTTGCTGCCATCCAACGCATTAAGGACCGGATGCCGCTGACCATCTTGGTGGTGGAACATGTCATGCAAGCGCTGATGCAGCTTTCCGAAAGAGTGATCGTGCTCCATCACGGTGAAATGATCGCCCACGGCACGCCCCAAGAGGTGGCCATTGATCCGCGGGTGATCGCCGCCTATCTGGGGCAGCCGCCATGACAGCGCCAATGCTCGCGGTCGAGGACTTGGTGGCCGGGTATGACGACGTGATCGCGCTGCACGGGGTGTCGCTCACCGTTCAGCGCAACTCGATCACGGCGCTGTTAGGCAGCAATGGAGCTGGTAAGAGCACCTTGCTGCTGACGGTTGCGGGTCTCTTGCCGGCTCGGCGCGGCCACATCGTATTCGCTGGTAGCGATATCGCACGCTGCCGCAGCGACCAACGGGTTGACCGCGGCATCGTACTGGTGCCAGAGGGCCGGCTCATCTTTCCGCAGATGACGGTCGAGGAAAATCTAAGGTTAGGCGCTTTCTCGCCGCGGGCACGCGCGCAACAGGCCGAGGGCTTGGCGAACGCCTTTGCCATGTTTCCGCGGCTGCAAGAGCGCCGCGATCAGATGGGTGGCACCCTGTCGGGCGGCGAGCAACAGATGCTGGCACTCGCCCGCGGCCTGATGGCGCGACCGCAATTGTTGCTGCTCGACGAGCCGACGCTGGGTCTGGCGCCGGTGATGTCCATCATGATCTTCGAAACCATCAAAGCGCTGAAGGCTGCTGGGTTGACGATCCTGCTGGCCGAGCAGGACGTGCGCCGCACTCTACAGATCGCCGACCAGGGATACGTGCTGGAAAGTGGCAACCTCTCTATGACAGGCAGCGGCGCCGAACTGCTCGCCGATCACCGGATCGGCACCGCCTATCTAGGTATCTGACGGCAATGGCTTTGGGTTTCGGCTGGAAAGCCCGCACCGACACACCCACATGGCCTTGACAGGGTGGAGACGTGGAGCAAAGATGGTCGACCATCTTGGGCTCTCAGGGGAGAAATAAGCTTGAGCAGCGATGCCGCGTCGTTGCGCCCAATCCAAGCGACGGTTTGTGACGTGGTTTTCAATCGGCCCGTTGTCGGTCCCTACCAGCATTTGGCGGTGGCGGCGCCGGCAACGGCGTTGGCGGCGACGCCGGGCCAATTTTTCCAATTGCTTTGCCCAGGCCAGGGGCAGGGCAGTCATGTGTTGCGCCGGCCGATGAGCCTCTATCGCATTGATCGCACTCATGGGCGGGTCGAATTCCTGTACAAGGTGGTCGGGACTGGCACCCGGCGGTTGGCTGGCCTCGCGACCGGTGATGCGCTCAATCTGTTTGGACCATTGGGGCACGGCTTCCGGTTGGCGCCGGGCTGGCGCCATGTGATCTTACTGGGTCGGGGCGCCGGCATGGCCACCCTGGCGCCGCTGGCCGAGACCGCGCGCGCCAGCGGTATGGCGGTCACAGCCGTGCTGTCGGTGGCGCGCCCCGAACTGGTGCTGGCGATCGACCGCTTACGAGCTGCCGGCGCAGAGGTGACCTTGGTCAATGACGTTGACGGCAGCGCAGCCCCCGATCGGGTCGAGCGGTTGCTGTGCCGGATCGTGGCCGAACGCGGCTCAAACTTGATCGCCACCTGCGGGTCCAATCGTTTGCTGCAGCTGGTGCAGCGGCTGGGGCGTGAGCTGGGAATCGCAGGCCAGGTCGCTCTAGAACAGCCGATGGCCTGCGGCATCGGCATGTGCTTCTGCTGCGTGCGGCCATTCACCCTGGAAGGGCAGACCGAATATCGACGAGTCTGCCACGACGGTCCGGTATTCGACGTCCAGCAAGCATTGGCGTGATGGAGCAGGAAGGTGCCAGAATGAGCATCTCCTATTTCGTGTATTTCGAAGACCCTTCACATCCGGATGCGCGGATCGACGAGGCCGAGCGGATCGGCATTCTTGAGCTGATGCGGCAGACCCCAGGGCTACTCATTGCGCACCTGTTCACACCGGCAGTGGCAGGTGGTCCCTTTGCCAATGATGGCCCGCCGCCTCGGCTAGCCTTGCAGCTTATCTTCCCCGACTTGCCCACTCTTGAATTCGCCATCGCCGCCGATGCCCACCTGCAGGGGCTGGCCGCGCCGAACGCATGGCCGAGTCTGGCCGGTACCGTCGCCTCGCAGCAGGCGATGACAACGCGCCCCTTTCCAGTCCCCGACCCCGAGCCAGCGATCGCCATGAACGAGCCGCACTGCAGCTACCTGGTCCATTACCCCGGCCATAGCGAAGACCTGAATGCCTGGCTGCGGCATTACCTGACGTACCACCCTAGACTGATGATGCGTTTCCCTGGCATCCGCGCGATCGAGATCTTCACCCGGGTCGACTGGTACGATTCGATGCCGTGGCGACGCGTTCATCACATGCAACGCAACAAGCTGGTCTTCGACAGTGAGGCCGCCCTGACCGCCGCGCTCGAATCCCCGGTCATTCTCGACATGCGGGCCGATTACCGTCATTTTCCACCGTTCGTCGGCGGCAATGTTCATTACCCGATGCACACCTACACGATTGTTCCGTAGGGAGATTATGGGATGGTCGACCTGACCGTACGGATCGGCAGCCTAACTCTCGCCAACCCGGTGATGCCGGCGTCGGGCACCTTCGCCGAGACCATGGCTTCGGTCATCGATCTCGACCGGCTGGGTGCGCTGGTCACCAAGACGATTACGCCAGACATCCGCTACGGCAACGCTCAGCCGCGGGTGACCGAGGTGCCGGGCGCCATGCTGTCATCCATCGGCATCCCGTCCAAGGGCCCCGACCATTACTTAGCTGAGGTGTTGCCGTTCTACACCGGCTATCGCCCGCCCCTGGTGGCCAGTATCTCAGCCAGCACTGCCGACGGTTTTGCGGCGCTGGCGGCGCGCCTTTCGGTGCCGGGGGTGGCGTGCATCGAGGCTAACATCTCCTGCCCCAACCTCGAGGCCGATGGCCGCGCCTTTGCGATGGTGGCGGCAGATACCGAAATGGTGATGCGGCGGATCAAGACCGCGACAGCGCTGCCAGTATGGGCCAAGCTGACCCCCAATGTCGGCGACATTACAGTAATCGCCCGCGCCGCCGAGGCCGGCGGCGCCGATGCCCTGGTGGTGGCCAATGCCCTGTTGGCCATGGCCATCGATGTCGAAACCTTTCGGCCCCGGCTGGGCAACGTCATGGGTGGCCTGACCGGGGCTGCGGTCAAGCCGGTGATCCTGCGAATGGTCTATCAATGTGCCCGCGCGGTGGCACTGCCGGTGATCGGTTGCGGTGGCATCGCCACGGTCGAGGACGTCGTCGAGTATATGCTGGCAGGTGCTACAGCGGTGCAGGTGGGCACCGCAAATTTTATCCATCCCACCACCACGATCGATGTCATTGAAGCCCTGCCGGGCCTCTTGGAGCGCCACGGCCTCGTGGCCGCCGCCCGATTGACCGGCGCCGTGCGGGCGGACGAGGCAGCCGACCCGCTGTGGGCGGCGGTCGGCTGACGAAGGAAAGCAATGAGTGCAGGTCGGACAAGACTGGCGGCGGACGCCGGGGAGACAGTGATCGCCGGCAATTCCAAACCCGCCGACGCGGCGGTCACCGCCGCCGCCGTCTACGGCGGGCGCCTTCCGCCTCCGCGTGCCGCAGCCCGGATCGGCATCGATGTAGGCGGGACGTTCACGGATGCAACCCTCATCGACGACGCAACCGGTCGCATTTATTCTGCCAAGACCTTCACGACACCGAGCGACCGCTCGCTGGGCGTGATTGACGCGATCCGCGCCGTCATCACCGAAGCCGGAATTGACCCGGCGCGCGTCGGCGACGTGGTGCATGGGTCCACCACCGGCACGAACGCTTTGATCGAACGTACCGGAGCAAAGACAGGCCTTCTCGTCACGGCGGGCTTTCGCGACGTGCTCGAAATCGGCCGGGTCATGCGGCCGATAGAGGGCGTCTACGATATGTCGGTCGACCGTCCGCTTCCGCTCGTCCCGCGTCATCTCAGCGCGGAGGCGCGAGAACGCGTCGGTCCACGCGGCGAAGTGCTGCTCGGCCTGGACGAAGATTCGGTCAAGCAGGCAGCGGAGTTGTTCGCCAAACATGGCGTGGAAGCGGTGGCGATCTGCTTCCTGTTCTCGTTTCTTAATCCCGAGCACGAGCGCCGGGCCGCTGCCATTCTCGCGCGCCGCCTCCCCGGCGTCGCGATCAGCCAGTCGCACGCGATCAGCCCGGAGTACCGTGAGTACGAACGGGCGTCGACGACCGTGATGAACGGCTATCTGACGCCGGTGATGAACTCATATCTCGATCGCCTGAAGCCGCGCATCGACGACGTGATCAACGGTGCGAAGCTGTTCATGATCCAGGCGAACGGCGGAGCCATCACCGTCGAGAACGCACGCAACCGCGCAGTCGCCACCGTCAATTCGGGGCCGGCTGGGGGCGTGGTCGCTGCAGCTTGGTATGGCCGCGAGCACGGCCGCGACCAGATCGTCTCCGTCGATATGGGGGGCACCAGCTTTGACATCGGGCTGGTCGAGAACGGCGCTTCGCAGGTCACCACGGAAGGCAACTTTCAGGGATTGCCGGTCAAACTGCCCATTATCGACCTGCACATCATTGGTGCCGGCGGCGGATCGGTCGCGTTCATCGATGCCGGCGGCGCCCTCAATGTCGGCCCGCGGTCGGCAGGCGCGGAACCTGGGCCCGCCTGCTACGGACGCGGCGGGCAGGAAGCCACGGTGACCGACGCCAACCTCGTGCTCGGCCGCCTCGACCCGAAGCTATTTCACGGTGGCCGGACGACGCTCGACGTCTCAGCCGCACGCGCGGTGGTGTCTCGGATCGGCGAGCGGCTCGGCCTTTCAGTCGAGGAGGCTGCGCTCGGCATCATCAAGGTTGTCAATGCCAACATGGTGAAAGGCATTGCGACCGTCACCGTCCAGCGCGGCATCGACGTACGCGAGTTTGCGCTGCTGTCGTTCGGCGGCGCCGGCGGAGTTCATGCCATCGATCTCGCCGACGCGCTCGACATGGCCGAAGTCGTCATCCCGCCACTACCGGGCGTGTTCTCCGCCGTCGGCCTGCTGGTGGCCGATGTGCGGCACGATTTGGTGACCGCGCTCGGCGGCGTGGTCAGCACGGCCGCCGATCCCGATCGGCTCGATCGGCTGTTCAAAAGCATGGAGGACGAAGCACAGCGCGTGCTGGCCGCCGAAGGATTTTCGGGCGACGCCGTTCGCCTCGTCCGCAGCGCGGACCTCAAGGTCGTCGGCCAGACCTACGAGCTCACCGTGGCTTTGCCTCAAGCCGGGCCGGTGACGAGGGAAGGGATCGAGGCTCTGGTCGTCGCATTCGGCCGACTCTACCGCGAGCGCTATGCCTTCTTCTTCGAAGGCGAGCCGATCGAACTGGTCAATCTGCGTCTCGCCGCGTCCGGCGCCAGCGAGCCGATCCGCTTGGCTCGGTTCGAGCCGCATTCGGAGGATCCCTCACCCGCGCGTATCGGCTGGCGGCCGATCTATTTC
>Ga0181536_10003594_pt1 | contig 16832 bp, 16 predicted proteins | sample PEATcosm2014_Bin_41_FD_121105 | JGI IMG/M metagenome (GOLD analysis project Ga0181536, IMG submission 121105) | Peatland microbial communities from MTU Mesocosm Facility, Houghton, MI, USA - PEATcosm2014_Bin17_60_metaG | ecosystem: Environmental > Terrestrial > Soil > Wetlands > Peat | place... | reverse complement strand
TTTGAGGTGTTTCTGGGAGGCACCGGAAGACGGCGAATCCGTTCGATCTCGCACAAGGCCGGCTGTCCGGCCTATGAAATCAAAGGACCTAGACCCTCATTTTTGCGCCGGAAAGTAGCTAGAGACCCACTTGCTGTTTCCACCCTCTTGAGTCCCGTCCAAGAACCGCAATTAACTCCGGCCGTCCGCTTCGTCCGGCGCGGCGCAAACATCGAACATCTTGGGCTGAAATCAGCTTTCCGCCTTTTCGGCGCTCCCCTTGGAGCGGGTGAGCTTCGAACGGACCGCCCGGGCGAACTTAGCGAATGGGCCACGGCCGGCATCCGGGCGGCTAGCGTCGCGAGCGGCCTGGATCTGCTCGTGTGTCCTCACGTCGGGCTCCGATGTCTTCGAGTGCAGCTTGGCTCTGGCAACCTGCCGCTTGTGGCGCTTGGCGAGTCTCTTGTCCATAGATCAACAGTACAACATCCTGCGGGCTCTCCAGCCGGGACTTATCGACAGCAGCCCCGGTGCTTGTTTCGTCGCAGGGCGACCGGTTCCGTTTTGAACGGGTCTTGCCGCGCCGGGCAGATAGATTTGGAGCGCTATGCCAGACGAAAAAAAGACTGACGACACGATGGCAGCCGCAGAGGCCAAGGCGCAGTACTCGGCGAATCGCGAGGAACGCCTGCTCCGACTGCGCCACCATCGCGCGCGCGATGTCGTTCTTGTGGATCGAGTGGTACTTGGACGGCATGGCCCAGTGCAACAGTGGCATGACGTAGCCAAGGACGTCCGGCGTGTTGGAGTTGCCGAGAATGACGGCGGGACGGTAGACCCCGAGGAAGTCGAACTTGACGGACTCGACAGCCTTCTCCTTGTCGCCGATGATCTTCGCGTACTTCATCCAGGCCTCGGGGTCCGCGCCCGCTGCTGTCATGAGCCCGCACACACGAGCGCCTCCAGCCTTGGCGGCGCGGAAAAAGGCCTGCGGGTAGGCGATTTCGATCTTGCGCACCTCCTCCTCGGGCATCTTCGCGCTGCCCTTGCCGACGCCGAACGCGGCGAGCGCGACGTCGACTCGCTGGGCGTGCGGCGCAACCTCCTCCTCGAGCCGGTCCATGTTGACAACTACCTCGGAGACCTTTGGGTCGGCGAAGGCGTCCGTCTTGCGGCGCGTCACCACCACCTTCTTGCACAACAGGTTCTTGATCAGAAGCTGCACGATGCGCCCGCCCACGTTCCCCGTCGCGCCGAGCACGATTCGCGCAAGGCAACGCTCCCAAGGAGGCGACCGTGAAGATCCTGGAGTACAAGGAAATGGAGCCCTTCTTCGTCAAGGGCGAGAGCGACGAGCCTTGAGCAGCACCCGGACATTGGGCGCCAGCGCAGAGGGCGCGCTCGGCCCCCGTTCAGATGCCCGGCAGGCTGCGAACGCCTGCGGCGCTGGCGCGAAGTTGTTGAGCCGGAAGTGCTTAAGTAGTGCCCCAGCCCGCCGTCCCTCGCGCTTCAGCCCATGTTCAGTTAATGTCTGCACGGACACCCGTGCAGATAACAACTGCAACGAGTATGAAACAGGAGCGACGGGGGAAACGCCACACATGCGCCCTATCCAGAAACCGCGGCACCGTCAGCGCCCGGGCGGTGGGCGGGCTTAAATACCCTTCCCGCGCGCCCGGCGTCGCCGGGATACCGCACCGGCGGCCCAACAGCCGCGGGGCGGCGCGGCCGCCGCGTGGGCGCGGCGCCTTCTTCTCGGGTGGCCCAACAACCCCCGCGCGGCGCGGGCCCGGCCGGCGCCCCGGGGCGCGCCATCAGCCAGGGACTGAAGCCGTGGTCATCACCGTGTCCAGGAACTCCGACACGCCAGGAGCCTCGACGCCGTTAATGACGCGCTCGACATCGGCGAATGTCATGCGCTGAAGGTTTTCCTTGTCGGCGTCGGTGCAGAACACGAGCTCACCCAGAACCTCAAGCCCACCCACCAAGCCGGACATGCCGATCGAATGCGAGACCTGTTTGTTTCGGGGCACGAAATAGAGGTGATACCGGTTGGGTTCCTCCTCGTCGACGCAGCAGATGATGTTCGCAGAAAGAGCCATGCTCTCCTTGTAGAACTCAGCCCAACGCTGGACCCAAGATACGGCTCCACGGATGACGTATTCGTCAGTCCCAGAGAAGTAGACAGCGGTGATCGGGTAATCGCGGATGATAAACGAGTCCGAACCGTGTTCGTGGTGAATGCGATTCCCCATCCCGCGAGCAGCGGCGCGTTCTAGGGCAAATGGTTCCTGTCCTTCGCGCCGCCGGAGGAACTGAAAATGAAAGTGACCAGGGATCGTGGCCCCGGCGCCGTCGCCGTTGTAGAACCCCATGAAGCCCGGCAACTCTGAGGCAAGCTTCAGGAGGTCCTTCAGAACAGAGCGAATTCGTTCATCCGACTGAGTGGCGCTTGTGCGAATCCACGATTGCGCTTGGTGATTTCTCGCGGCGATCGTGGTGTGGGTTGGCAAGATCGGAAATGGGTTCATCCACGCAACATACTCGGAGTCGTTCACCTTGATGTCATAGCCTACCTCAATACCACGCTGCTGCCAACGAACGTTCTCGGGACAGAGGTAGCAACCTCCGTTCAGATTCGTTTCTCCCGGCGGCGGAACGCTTCGGCCTGCCCCTAAATGACGGAGCGCACGCTTTGGATTGAACTGTATTCCGTAGTAGCGGGACCGATCTATGGGATGGCTCAACCTGTACCGTTGAACGGACTTAAGATCGTCCTGGATGAACCCCTTGTCGAACTGCTGTCGCTCGAGGAGGGACAAAGCTGCGGGCAAACCATGGTCGGCTCTCACGCATTCGAGGGTCTCGTTCACGTGTTTCCAGAGCTGGAAGTAATGGAGCCGGTTGAAGCGGCCCACGCATGTGATCGTGGCATCGCCGTCAACAACTTGATCCGCTGCCGACAGCCCACCTCTCTGCCGCCCGCACAATGTGCTCTCCTCGGCGCCGCTCAGGTGGACGATTCCGTGTTTCGAGGTCATATGATTGATCATATGCCTTCCCGCGAGATCGGGGGATTTGCAGGCCCTTTCACCTTGCTTCCCACCACCACAGCGATTCGGGGAATGCAAGCCAGAGTTGTACGTTTTCCCCGCCGGAAAGGACCAACCAGACAATCCGCCGTCTCCCGCCTCGAATCCAAAGACCGCATGGACGAATGTGCGCGACAAGGCGAAGGTTGCCGGGCGGTGGCACGATAACCGGCACACGCCGGTCACAGAACTCGCCGAGTCGGGCGGGGGCGGCGAGGCGATCATGAGCATCGCGGGGCACGTCTCGCGCGCCATGCTCTCGCGCTATTCCCAAGTCCGGATGAAAGCGCCGGGCACTGGATAGATCGCGCCCGCCAGTTCGCCGCAGATGAAGAGCGCAAGAAGGACGCCGAACGGCAGGAGCAGGCTGCGGATGGAGCCCGAAGCGCCGGTGGCCTAGCTGCCAAACCGCCCCCTACACCCCGCTTTGGCTCGATGTGTACCTCCGCCCCTCAGTCAAATCGGATTGAACAGGACAGTTCCGTCAGGATCCGACAAAATTGTACGGGACGAATCGAAATAGTCGGTACAGCAGAGTCTTCTCGTCGTCGTCCGGGGAAACAAACGGATTTCCCATTTACAACGGTCCAATTGCCACGGTTGCCCGGCATTCGCGCCCAGGGCGCGCACGTTGCGCCGCGGCAGCCAGCCTGGACCATTCGGACCACCCTTCGTGGAGGGCCCTTTGGCCGGCACCGGGCCGTGGCACGGTTGGCGGATCGACATCTTTGCCGAACTGCCGCGTCTGCCGAAACCCCGGCAGATAGTCCTGTAAACACATGAGACGGCCTCGCGGTGACAAAGCTTCGCTACCTCAGTCCCATTTCGGACGAGCCAAGAAGGACGTTTCGATGTTGGCCGCATCCAAATGGTAACCGCCAGGGCTATTTTTCTCGATTAATTTTCTTGCTCTTTTGCCCCCCCCACTGGTGAAAGCTGTAGGGGGGCGCTGACACGATAACCGTCACCTCCTTGTTGCGCAGCTCACCGAATCGGGACGGCCCGACGAGGTGATCATGTCCATCGCCGGGCACGTGTCGCGCGCCATGTTGAGTCGCTACTCCCATGTACGGATGGAGGCCAAGCGGCGCGCCCTCGACGAAATCGCCGCGCGCCAGCGGTCAGCGGACGAGAAGCGCAAGAAGGAAGCCCAGCGGCAGCAGAAGGTGGCGGCGGCCTCTCAAGCCGCTGTGGTTCAGTAATCGCGAGCACCCGGAAGCGTGGCGCTGGAGTGTTCCGGCTGCTTCCAGCGACACTTGGCGCACAGCCGTTCTGTTGCGGCTGGTAGCGGTTCCGGCCGGAATCCCCTCCGCTGGGTGTATGCTTGGTGAGGGCGCTGGAGCCAAAACGGAAGCCCATGTAGAAAAGGAGCGCATCGATGAAACGGATCGTTAGCGCGTTGGGCAAGCTGAAACGGGGCAAGAGAGCGTGGGTTGTTTTGGTGCTTTGCGCAACGACGGCGATGGCCCTGCCTGCGCAGACTTTCACTACGCTGCTCAGCTTCAGCGGCCCGGACGGTGAGAACCCCTACGGGGGGCTGGTCCAGGGCACCGACGGGAACTTATACGGGACAACGAAATTTGGCGGGGCCAGTGGGTTGGGCACGGTCTTCAAAATCACGCCGAGCGGCGCTCTGACGACGCTATACAACTTCTGCTCCCAAGCCGGATGCACGGACGGCCACGGTCCGATGGCCGGGCTGGTCCAGGCCACCAATGGGGACTTCTACGGGACAACGGTCTACGGCGGGGCCAACACTAACCCTGACGCCCCCGACGGCGGTGGGACGGTTTTTGAGATCACCCCGAGGGGCGAGCTGACGGTGCTTTACAGCTTCTGCTCTCAAAGCGGATGCACGGACGGCGAATACCCCGTCGCGGGGCTCATTCAGGCCAGCAATGGGGACTTCTACGGGACAACCTCTAGTGCCGGGGCCAACTGCTCCTACCCTTGTGGCGGCACGATCTTCAAAATCACCCCGAGTGGCACGCTCACGACGCTGCACAGCTTTTGCTCCCAACCCGGCTGCACGGACGGCGGGGCACCCTTCGCGGGGCTCGTCCAAGCCGCCGATGGGGACCTCTACGGGACAACCTCGGAGGGTGGTGCCGACGGCCAGGACGGCACCGTCTTCAAAATCACCCCGAGTGGCACGCTGACGACGCTATACAGCTTTTGCTCCGAAAGCGGAGCGCAGACGGTGGACACCCCACGCTGCGCTCGTCCAGGCCGCCAATGGGGACTTCTATAGGACCACCAGGGCTGTAGGCTTGCGTCGAGAGCCACCCCCTGGGTCTTCGAGCAGTTGCATGGGTTCTAGGCCGCGCGGGTTCTCCGGAACCAGTCTGCGCACGTCTTAAAAACCCGCTCCTCGGGACGGCACGCTAGGGCATGTATTCCCCCCGCAGCGATTTCACCGAATCCGCATACAGGCCGCTTTGAATTTGTTTCTGAGGGCTCTGCGACCGGTAAGTCCCGCTACCCCCGATCAGTCTTCCCAACAGTCCCGCCGCCCGCCGCCCGCACTGGTCGTAATTTGGCACCCATGTTGTCCGCCCATTTCCTCCGTCAATCAAGGTCGCGGCATCCGACGCAAACATGCAAAGCGCCTCGGTCTGTAGGGTCGCGGCTGTCAGATTCTGGTGGTAGCAGCGGAGCCTGTTCTCCAATTGCGGACCCACGCTGCGGAACGAGTCCGGATACCATACTGCCCTGCCGCGCTTGGTGGCGAACAGAATGTTCCCCGGCGACGCCGGCCCCGTGCCCACGGTGCTTTCGTTAGCGGGCGGGGGCGTCGCGGTTCTCCAGTTATCGATACCGCGGGCGAATCCGTTCAGTTTCTTCCGCAGATCGTTATCGACCGGCACATTGGGGTCTACGCCGTCGGCGTCGATCACCGTCACAATCATGAACATCTCGCTGCGCGGTCCTGGGTCGGTCTTTGGCCCGAAGGCCGCCCCGCGCACATAATCCGCAAACGCGTTGAGCAGGAATTGCACCGTTCCGTGCTCCGCGCCTCCCTGGAACGTCGTCTCCAGATGGTTGGAGTTGCGAATATCCACTACCGTTTCCACCGCGGCGTCGATGTCCTTCGCTTCCGTGACGCTCATGTCGATCAGCATGCCGGCGCCCCACGGATAAAGATACGCGCGCGCCCGGGCATGACCCTTTAGCCACGCGGCTTTCAGCACCGGTTCATGGTCGTACTTAAAGGGAACCAGATGGTCCCAATACTCTTTGACCGGGAGCTTTTTCCTCCATTCCATATACTTCCTCCAAAACCGCCGCCCATAGCCGGTAGCCCATACGGCGCGGCAGAGCCTCTGCTCGTGCAGGCACTGCCCATACATGGTTGCGTATTTTCCACTGTCCAGAAGAAAATCGAATGGAATGGAAGGAGTGAAAGAGCGCAGAGGCTCCGCCACCAGTTCAAACTGCATGAAACTGAGGCGCATTTCTTGGATTGGCATGTTCGTGAATCCGTCGCGTCGATTTCTCTTTTCCGATTTCTGTGCTATCCTCTAACTGAATCGCTACGGCTGCGGTCGTGGCATTATCAGCTCAGTAGAGCTAGGCGCCGGAGGCGCAAGTTTCCGGCGCTTTCTCCTTCGTCCCGCGTACACCGGCAACCAGTCATGTGATGATCCTTCCCGGCGTCTGGTACAACGTAATCGTCTCGGGCTTGATGTGCATCGGACTGCCGGCTGTCGGAACTGCGCCGTGCGTGTCCCATCTCACTGTCACCTGATGCTGCCGGCGCGCGGCATCCAGCCGCTCCGCGATCCGATTTGCGATGACATGCCGTTCCTCTGCCGCGTCCGGGTTCATTGCGAGAGTGAGATCGCCATTGTACGCGGTCTGGGCATCCCGCGCCGCCTGGGTCGTTCCCCAGGTCGCGACGATCCCGGGAGCCACCCACAGCGCCGTCTTGCCGTCTTCAATCGGTTCCACCACGAAACCGCGCCACTGTGCGTTATTCAAGGTGAACTGCACCTGCGGCACCACGACCCCCAGCTGGTTGCGAGCCATTTTCTTCAATATGGCAATCTGATCGTCGGTGGGCGCCGGCACTTTCTGGCCCCGCGTTTTCTTGGCAATCCCGGCGATGAGAACATAAAGCGCCGCCCCGATCACGATGCTCGAAAACCAGACCAGAATCAAATCTTCGGGGCCATAACGGATCAGATAATCGTCCTTGTAGTGGCTGTAGATCCAGGCGTAGAAAACCGAATAAGTGATCGAAAGGACCCAGAAACCGGGCGTCGCCACGCTTAGGTCCGGAATCTTGGACTCATTCTTCGCTCCCAGAACGTTCAGCGCCAGCAGCAACTGCATGGTGAAGATAACCAGGCATCCCGGCAAAACCAGAAACGAAGGAATGCCTAGCGCCTTCAGCAGGTCCGATTCGAAGAACACTCCTAAGGTCACTTGTTTGCTGACCAATAAGTGACGCGTTTCGGGTCTGCCGGCCCACTTCCAGGAAGCGACTGCTTCCAATTCGGCCGGATAAATCCCCGGCGTCACGCGATCTGCCGCGCAGACCTTCACCGCCTCCCGAACGGTGGAGCGAGGCGGAATCTGGAACGGTACGATGGGGTCGATCGTCATGTTAGGGCCGGGCCATCTCGTAACCGTGACGTCCACCGGCAGGTCCAGATTGTTCGTGATGACCAGCGCTCCCTCCCCGGGACGCTGTTGCGAAACGGAATCGAAATTCCCCTCGATGCTCGCTTCCAGCGGCTTCGCATCGGCCTGCGAAGAAACTGCCAACCCGGCAAATACACGAAGGCACGTGGACTGATCCGCCCGCCGGTACTTCAATTCAAATTGCGCCGCTGCCGGAAGCCGCGCCTGCGCCGGATCCTTGATCTTGATACTCCACACCACCGATTGTCCGGGCTCGGCGCCGGAGGTGGAAGGCTTTCCGATTTCTATCGTCAGCCCGTCGTTGTTGAATACCGATAGGTTGAGTTGCCGTATAGGTGCGCCGGAACCATTCTTAAGTACGGCCCGCGCCTGCGCTTCGCTATAAGAAGGCGATATGGCGATCGAATTCGGAACAATGTCGAGCGTGACGGTTTGTGTCTGGGCCGGCGCAGCCGGAACGGTGAAAGCCGCCGCCGCGGCCGCCGCAATCCGCCAAAACGACATCCGTTTCATAACGAAATGAGCGTGGTCTTCACCCGATAGGGATCACTGTCTCCATCGTCACCGAATCCGGTCCGTAAATCGCTAACGTCGCGTTGCCTGCGGTAACACCCGTGGGAATCGTGACGTTCAGCTGATACAAACCTTCAAACCCCGGCGCGGTGCCGCTGTAAAGGACCGTGGCATTTATCCCGCCGATCGATACTGTGATCGGGTAATAGGTCGTTGCGTAAGGGTATACCACTGCCGTCACGTTCCCCAACCCGGTCGCATAGATCAGTACGTCTGAACCGGCCTGCGCCGGCGCCGCCGTTGTGACGGGGCTGTAATCGGGGGAGTGCAGAATCGCGCCGTACCACACTCCCCCGGATGGCTCCACGAACACTCCCGGGGCCGTCTCGTTGACGAACTCCGTCACTGTATTGGAGCTGAGCGTACCACTCATCACCTGGATCGAGGCTACCGGCCCCACCGTCGCGTAAGGCACCATCGCGTTGATCTGTGTCGCGCTCACGTATACTAGTGGCGCTGCCGTGCCGTTGATGGTAACCTGCGTGCCTCCCAGAATGGTCGGCAGCGGCTGGATCGAGGCGGTCTGCGGCGTGCCGGATGTAAGATTCGCCCCGAATAGTGTAATCAGTTCGCCCGGCGCGATGCCTGCCGTGAACGGCGCAAAGCTCGCCGAGTTCACCACGCCAGCCGGACTCAGATATACGCTGGTGCCCGAAGTGATGCTGGTCCCCGGGTTGAATGACGGCGCCAGCAGCGCCAGGCTGAGCGAGAGATATGGTCCAATGCCGTAACCAACGCGGATCGCCCCATCCGCCCCCGTCGCGTAATTCGTGTTGGCCTCCGTGGAAGTTCCATCCGGGTTTAACATGTACGGCTCGGCATAGGTGCCGTGACGCGGCGAGGCGGTTCCCGCCGGCAGAATCCGTTGGTCGCCTACTATCATGCCGCTGCCCGCGCTCTCTCCGCTCACGGCTTCGAATGCGCCGTAATAAGTATCGAGCACCGCCGCCGGGGGCGTGGCCGTCAACTGTGACAGATCCTCGTCCATGCCCGCCTCGTAATACAAGCCTCCGAAGCTCGTTCCGGGCGTGGAGCGGACCCCGATCATCATGTCCCAGCCCCCCGGAACCGCCGCGCCGTCATATATCAGCCCAGCCGAACCGCCAAAAAAGAAGTTTCCGTCCGGCGAAACAAACACATCCTCTGTCCCCCAGATCGGAAGCGTATAATCCATCGGGAAAACAATGCTCGCGATGCCTTTATTGAACGAGTAACTGACTGCGGGTTCGGCAATCGTCACAGCTTTCGCCGAGTCGCCTTGAAAAAGACTCAAGCTAACCGTGCCAATAACACCCGCGCCGTCCGCAGTGAATTGAAAATAACCTTCATAGACGCTGGATGGCGCGAATTCGGCGGGCGTCAGATTCGTCATCGGCAGGTTCATAAAGGCAACCGTGTACGTCCCCTGGAGCGTTGCATTCGTCGCGGGCGCCGCCGGCATGGGCGCCGCAATGAAAAAGTCGTTGAACCCGTTGGTAGTCTCCGTAGCGCTTCCCACGAAAACGCCCGGCTGGTAAGGGCTCAGCTTCGTCGCTAAGCCGTAGATGTTGTCCGCCGGCGAAAGCGGATGGCTGACGTATCCGTACCCGCTGGCGGATATCGTGTACGTCCCGGTAATTGCTGGCAATTGCTGCTGTGGAGGCTGGCTAGAATCGTTGAGCGTCGCGCTGTTCGCGCTAATCGTATAGCCCCCTTTGCCGTCAAACGTCAGTGTCCCGTACAATACCGACGCCTCCTTCAGATCACCCATCGAGTCGGCCGCCACGTAGCTGATGTCCCGGAAGTAATAAGTGCCGTTCAGTAGCGCATCGCCGGAGGAATCGAAAGCGGGGGGCGATGTAGTGGTCGTGGTGCTCGTCTGCGCTGTAGCTGCCTGGCTAAATACCAGGCATCCAAGAATGGTTAGCCATGCGAATCTCATGGTCTCTCCTCTCCTCTCCTCTAAATCGCCCTTAACGGAACGTCAGGCCGATGTGCCCCATATAAAAATCCGTGCGTAAGTTTTGCGCCGTTGCAAACTCGTGTTCCCAGGTGAACCCCACGACTAGACCCATCCTTTCCCGGAACCAATAGTTCAGACCCGCGCCTGCATGAAATCCGTTCGCTGTGAAATCCCGGAAAATCACGCTATACCCGCCCGTCACGTATGGATCGAAATTGGAATCGAGCTTCCGCCGATGTAAGTAGTGTAAATATGGCCCCACCGAGAAGTTACCCAGCGAATCTGAGGGTTGTCGGCTGGTCACAATGCCGCTGACCTCCCCGGCTACGCCGAGCCACTGTCCCAGCCGGAGTTCGATTCCTCCTCCTCCGCCGTAGACTGGTTGGCTGCCGCTCTCGCCGGGCGGCACATAGATCGGCGGCGGCACAAACCCGCTGCTCGTGCCCTGTGCGATTCCTGGGTTCTCGCTGCCTGGAGCGAAAAAGATGAACTCCCGGATGTATTGCCCGTTGGCCCCGCCGCAGCACAGCAATCCCAGCATGAATACGGAGATCTTCATTTTTCTCCTATTGCCCCCCCACCTTTTGCACGGGGATGAAATATTGAGCCATCGACTTGTCCGCGTAAACGAAAACTACATCCATTCCAGGATTCGCGAGCGTGATGGCCGTGCCATCGGCCAGCTTATCCAACGCCAGCGTGAGTGCCTTGTCCGAACTGCTGGTGAATTTCATGGGCTTGTCCTGAAAACGAACGCTCACCACCTGGCTCATCCCGGATCCAGTCAGGCCTAGACTCGTCTGCGTCGGCGGTATTCCCGCTTTCGGCTGCGGATCAATCGAGTTCTTAGGCGTGCTGGCCGCAGCCCCGCCCGATGGAGCGTCCGGTAAAGCAAAGTAGACCGGTGCGTCGTCGTCGTGCTGCACCACGATCCCCTTAGTGCTCTTCGCTAAGTCATCGGTCAAGGAAAAGGTCACCAGCGTATCGGTATTGATGCCTAGTGAGATACCCCGCGGATCCAGAATTTTCAGGCCTTTCAACTGTGACCCGCGAATTTCATAGGTATTAGTTGGCTTCTGCAGCCCGGCGTCCGCCGAGATATTCACTGTGACCTGCAATTGAGTACTGCTGAGAACCTGGAGATTGCTCGCGGTGATGCCCGTGTTGCCGAACGACACCGCATTTGGTACGCGCGTGCCGCTAAAGCATGGATTCTGGCAAGTAATCACCACGCTGTTGAGAGTTTGCCCCGGCTGCCCGGCTGCGGGGAAAATGCTGGTAATCGCAGGAGCGTTCGGATCGACAGTAAACTGGGCGGTGCCGCCTGCGATTTCGTTTCCTGTGGTGATTGTGACATTGGATGGTCCCGGCGCCGTCCCTGGCCGAATCTTGACTTCGGCCGTCACAGTTGTTGCCGTGGGCGGTGGTGTCTGCAGAACTCTGCCGGATAGGCCGCTCTTATCGAATGCAATCTTTGATGCCGCCGTGAAATGTGACTGGTTTCCGGTGACCGTAACAGTGGTAGTCGCTCCTGGCAGAGCATTGTTCGGGCTGAGCGTCACCGTGGCGCCGCTTCCGTCCGCTATGGTGAATACCCCCTGCCCGACCGCCACCTCGTTGCCAGTCGTGACCGTGATATTTACTGGCCCGGGCGCCGCGGCCGGATCGATGCTCAGTTTTGCGGTCAGGTGATTGCCGTCCACCTGGGAGACGCTGCCAACCAATGAAACCTTCGCGTTGCTTAACTGCAGAACACTGGTGTTGGTGAAGTGAGTGAAATTCCCGGTGATGGTCACCGGTACCGTCTCGCCCGGAAACCCGCTCGCGGGACTGATGGAGCTTACCGCTGGACTCCCATTGCCTACGCTGAACACAGGGGAACCTGTCACCGGCGTAATAGTCGTGTCGGCAAATGAAATCGTCAAATTAGATGCCGCTGCGGACGCCGCAGCCCCCGCGCTAGATCCCCCTCCCGTATAAGACACGTACTTGATGTCTGTGATCGCAAAGTCTGAGCTATAACCTGGCTGGGATACAACCTCTGGCTCAAGGAGCGCAATCTGGAACTTTCGTTCACACCTTCTATAAAAGAGTCGCTTCCAAATTGCTTGCCGGTTCGACCGGATCTGATCATTGGGAATCACCACGCGGATGTATTCATCGCCCTCATCATAAAAAGGCGCGTCGCGCAGACCGTAGACATGCGAGCCGACCAGCACTACTTCGGTGTCGTCCGCGGCGTCCCGTGGCGCCGGGCACGATTCAAACCGAGGAAAATTGAGCGTCACTAGCGACGCCGAGTCGCTATAACGTTGGATCAGCGCACGGTTTTCCCCAATCACCGTGAAAACGCTTCCGGGCGCTTTTTCGATGGGGAGTCCAGATTGAGGACTCGTCACAGTCACGCTTACCTGGCCAAGCGGTGCACCATCCGAAATCGCTAAGTCAACCTTCAATGTTGTGGGATCCTGGACGTTCAAGTTTCTCCAAGCTATGCCGGGGTTATCAAACGAGATGCTCGATCCAGGGTTGAAGTGCGTGTTCAGACCGTGTACAACGACCGCTTGCAGTACCGCCCCGCGCCGCGCCTCATGTGGATCCATTTTAACCACAGCCACAGATTGTCCAGTCGGAAGAGGCAGGGCTATTGAATTCTGTAAATTCAGCGAGACAAGGTCCCAAAGCCCCGGGGAGAACACCTGGCATTTTCTTTGTGTAAGCTGGCTCCGCAAGGCCGACCGAACCTGCGGCGTTAATACCGGGTTCTCGATATCCGTCGCTGAGCCGTCTGAGTATACCAGCCGGGCGCCGTGAACTGCTAGTGATGATGCCTGGGCTATGAATCGAAGCTCATCTCGGGTCTGTAAGAAACCCGTTGAGGCACTGTTCTGCGACTGTCCCCCGATGATCACCTTCATGCCCGCGCGGGCCTCCAGTTTCGCTCTGACCAATAGCGAACCATCGCCGTTGTCCTCCGCCGAGACTTGGCTCGGCTCCGGATACGCGTCGAAATACCCCGGCTGGACGACGTGTTCTTCAAAAACGCCAATCGCCTTACCCACCCTCCGTGTCCCCAGGTCGTAGAGCCGCCATCCGGTTCGAATTTTAAGCACGGCCGAACATGATAGGAACGGGTTGGCGGATTTTGGCAAAGAAAGCTGCGCGAAAACTTGTCTCGTCCCATCCCGAACAACTTGCTGGCCAAGCACCGGCCGGAACTGCCAGGCAAACGTCACTGGCGGCTGGCCCGATGCGCAGGTATCCCGCGGAAATAGCTGCATCGCGAGCGTGTCCTGATCCTGGACGAGATAGTAAGTTTGTCTGCTGCGCAGGAACCCGGCGCCGCCGCTGACTACACCCACGACCACGCCGCCGCCAATGGAAGAAGTACGGCTTACCAGGCTAGCTACGTTATAAGTCTTTTCTTGCGGCAGCAGCATCGCCAGTGACGGGCTAGGACTGGGCTCGCTGTATGGAGGTGCACACACTGAAACCTCGACCTCGGCTACTGCTCCCCGATACATGAAGCCCTGCGGAACGCTGATGTTAATCGGAACTCCGAGCGTCAGTTTCACTGCATTCTGATCCGCGAGCGGCCCCCCGAGCAGCAATTGCAGGTTGATCAACTGCTGGTTTAACTGCATCTGCTCGTTGAGAATGTCGATGGCCGATGTTTGCAGGGATGAGCTCGGTGTGAGGCCGGTGGGTGCGTTGGTTGATGGCGGAGCTGCGCCACTCCCGGGAGGCCCGCTGACCCGCAGAGCGGTTTGTGACACGCTCAGGGTCGATCCTTGAATCGCTCCCAGATGTGAGATCAGGCTGCCTTGGTCGAAGGGCTTCAATTGCCCGAGGCTGGCCTGTGCCGACTGCAGCAAGGTTTCGAGTGCGGAATCGTCGTACACCTTCACGGCATCGATGTAGATGCCATTCTGCGGCTCCTCCGCGGTGAGATCCGGCGTATTGCCATCCAGTTGCGCCGGAATTATACAACCGCCACTAGGACTGCGTGAACCCGGGGTGCATTTTCGCGCCTGCGCATCCGAGCCGGGTTGCCGAGTAGGGGGCTGTGAAGCTGCGGAGGGCTGTCCAGCGGCCGCCGCCCGCGCGGGCGGCGCCGGCGGCGCCGCGCTGTCTCTGGACTGGTAGCATGCCGCAAGGCAAAGCGTGCCCGCCACCAAAAGCATGCGATATGGAAAGCGCTGCAAACTCATTGCATCAAGTCTCGACATAGAGGACCGGCACCTGGGTCCCGGGCTTATAATCCGAATAGCCTGTCACGGTGATCGTGGGCGTGTTGAAAGCATTCGGAATATTGTTAGGATTGCTGAAATAATCGAACGCGGTTTGTGCGTCGTAGGGGCTTGCCGGCGACGCCTTCGCCATCATTTGGACCGGTATCGGATAATTCGGCAGTTGCAAATATGCCCCTTGCCCTTGCAGAATCAATACCCCCGTAAAAGCGGACCGCGGTGGTGTGGGATTTCCGCCCATTCAACTCCTCCATATTTACTACTCCTGGTGGTCATTGCGCGCTTCCGTCACATTTTATTTTTAGTAAGTATACATCTCTTCCGTCGATTTCGGAGGACAATTTTCGAGTAACTTAAGCACACCTTTTTCTCCCTCACTTCATAAAGCGGCTTTCGCGAACGAAAAGGGACACGACGCCACACATTTTTTCAGATGCCGTAGATTTAATCCACTAAATTATACCCCTGAATCCCTTGAAGCGCAACGCCTGTGGTCTGCAACTGTGGTCCGCAACTAGGTTAGCGGCGAGCTCTTGACGGGATTGCCGCACGCCAGCGCGCAGCCGACGAGAAGCGCCGGGGAGGAAGCCGAACGGCGGCAGCAAGGCTGCGAGCGCGTCGCTATCACCGGCGGTTCAGTAACGATTGAGTGCATCCCTGCTGTCGGTACTATACGGCTTCTGGGCCAGAACGCCGGCCTGACCCCGTTCGCCTTCTACAACCCGTTCGACGTGGCGACTGGCTCGCAGATTGGCAGCAACTACGACCCCGCCGGCAACAACACGCAGGGCCGGGTGAGGGTGGTGTTCCGGGGGAACTGGGCGCAGGCCACGGACGTCGTGCGGACGAACGTGCAGGGGCTGGAACTCGTGGAGGTGGGGTAACTATGGCGACCCAGCCGCTTTCATTTAGCGGGGAGACAGGTCGCTCTGATCGTAGCCATGAGGCGCTGCAGTTGTTCTGCGTACTCAGATCGCTGCTCGTTGGAGCGGGCACCGTTAGGCGGCGCTAAACAATAATCTGTACAGAACATGAATTGTATGTTATGTTTTGGTAGTGCAGGACTACAGGCAAAGCCGGGCGGCGGCAACTACTTCGGCCGAGAGAACCTGGATGCGAGTTCTGGGAACTCTGAACGAGTACCAGGCGCGTCTGCTCGTCGCAGAGAAGGCCCTGCAACTGGGACGCGGCGGCATCAGCCACCTGTCGCAGTTGACCGGAATGTCGCGGGTCACGATTACTCAAGGTCTGAGGGAACTGCGCACCGGCAGGAAACTGCGTACAGCCGCCGACGGACGTGTACGTCAGGCCGGCGGCGGGCGGAAGAAAGTGGAGCAGGCCGATCCTGAGCTGCCGCGTCGGCTCAAGACCATCGTCGAAGAGACAACCGCAGGCGATCCGATGAGTCCGTTGAGGTGGACCAGCAAGGCAACTCGGACGATCGCCGAGGAGTTGACCCAGTCCGGACACCCGATCAGCAGCGTCACGGTGGGCCGTTGTTTGGAGGTGATGGGGTACACCTTGCAGGCTAATGTGAAGACCCGTGAGGGCCCCCAGCATCCGAACCGCGATGCCCAGTTTCGCTACCTGAACCGGCAGGTTAAGGCTTTTCGGCGGGCTGGCGACCCGGTGATTTCCGTGGATACGAAGAAGAAGGAACTCGTGGGGGCCTTTAAAAACGGGGGGCGGAGATGGTTACCCAAGGGAAAGGCCGATCAGGTATCGGTGCACGACTTCCCGCATCTGGGTAAAGGCAAGGCCATTCCCTACGGCGCTTATGACATCGCGCGCAATCGCGCCGTGGTCAACGTCGGAGTAACCCATGACACGGCCGAGTTCGCGGCCGAGAGCATCCGGCGATGGTGGCGCCTGGACGGGAAGCGGCACTACCGAGGGGCGCCGCGGTTGCTCATCTGCGCTGACAGCGGAGGCAGCAATGGCAACCGGACGCGCGCCTGGAAACTGCATCTGCAGGCGTTGAGCGATGAAACTGGCATGGCGATCACCGTTTGCCACTATCCGCCTGGAACCAGCAAGTGGAACAAGATCGAACACCGGTTGTTTTCCTTCATCAGCCTGAACTGGAAGGGCAAGCCTCTGGTCAACTATGAAACCGTGGTGAACCTCATTGGCGGTACTCGTACTCGTGGCGGACTGAAAGTCAAGGCTGTCCTGGATACGAATCAATATGAGACGGGAGTTGAGGTGTCCAAGGAAGATATCGGTCAACTCCGTCTCAAACGACACAGAGTGCATCCCGACTGGAATTACTCGCTCTTACCGCGCACTTGAGTTCGACCTCACTCGGCGTACTCTGATTGTACAAGTTATTGTTTAGCGACGCCTTAG
>Ga0181536_10003593_pt1 | contig 16834 bp, 10 predicted proteins | sample PEATcosm2014_Bin_41_FD_121105 | JGI IMG/M metagenome (GOLD analysis project Ga0181536, IMG submission 121105) | Peatland microbial communities from MTU Mesocosm Facility, Houghton, MI, USA - PEATcosm2014_Bin17_60_metaG | ecosystem: Environmental > Terrestrial > Soil > Wetlands > Peat | place... | reverse complement strand
TTGGCCGAACTGGTCCCCGATATCATTCCCGGCGCCCCCGGAGCCGGCCGCGGCGGACGCGGCGGACGCGGCGGCCAGCCCAGCGCGCTGCTCGCCATGACCCCCGAAGAGCGCCAGGCCTTCATGGAGAAACAGCGCACCTTCTGGCAGGATGAAGGCGTCCTGGTCACCCTCACCGCCAACGCCCGCGGCGAAAGCGGCACGGTCTTCGCCAGCAATGGCGCGCCCCGCACCGGCGACCCCACCAAGAACCTTCCCCAAGTGGCCATCACCGCCGAAAATTATAATCGCATCGCCCGCCTGCTGGAGCACAACGTGCCCGTCAAGCTGGCCTTCGATATCAAAACTCAATTCGATACCTCGAATACCGATTCCTTCAACGTCATCGCTGAAATTCCCGGCGCCGCCAAGCCCAACGAGCTCGTCATGGTGGGCGGCCATTTCGATTCCTGGCACATGGGCACTGGCGCCACCGATAACGGCGCGGGCGCCGCCGTCGCCATGGAGGCGATGCGCATCCTCAAATCGCTCAACCTCAAAATGGATCGCACCGTCCGCATGGGCCTGTGGGGCGGCGAAGAAGAAGGCTTGCTCGGCTCGGCCGCTTACGTGAAGGATCACTTCGCCGATCCCGCCACCATGAAGACCACCCCCGAGCACGACGGCTTCGCCGGCTACTTCAATATCGATAACGGCACGGGACGCATCCGGGGCATCTACCTGCAGCAGAATGAAATGGTCCGCCCCATCTTCGAGCAGTGGTTCGCCGCGCTCCGGGACATCACCTCCGGCGTCATCACCATTCGCAACACCGGCGGCACCGACCATCAGTCCTTCGACCGCGTCGGCCTGCCCGGTTTCCAGTTCATTCAAGACCCCATGGATTACGAAACGCGCACACACCATTCCAACATGGACGTCTACGACCGCATCCAGCCGCAGGATATGGAACAGATGGCGGTTATCGAGGCCTCCTTCGCCTACAACGCCGCCACCCGTCCCGATAAGCTTCCGCGCAAAGATCTCCCAGCCGCCCAGCCGGCGATGGGCGGCCGCGGCGGCCGGGGCCGCGGCGGCAACTGAGGGTAGGGTAAGCTTTAGCTTGCCCGCCGAGCGTCCGGATCGGGTAGGCGGGGCCTCGCGGCCCCGCCGCACGCCACCTCCCCGGCCGTCCCCAGGCCAGCACAGTCGCGGCGACTGGTGCGGATGGCCTTATGACCTGTCGCCGGCAGCCATTAGCGGGCTCTCCTCCGGTTGCCCAAGTTCGCGTCTCAGTTGCCGATCGGCAAGATCACGCCCGCTTGCGATGACGCGCCGTCCGTCTGGATCACCAGCGGATAGTTGCCGGCCGGCAGGGTCGGCACAGCGAAGTTGATCTGAAACTCGCCCGGCGCCACCAGCCCCGCGTAGGACGCAGTCACCTGCGTCGAGCCGATCATCACGATGACCGGATCCGTGAAAGCCACGGGGGATGAAATCAGCACTCCTCCGGGAGACGGCCCCAAACCCGTCGCGTACAGCTCGACCAGGTCTCCCACGTTCGCCTTGCGCGTGCCTGGAACGACCGACGGGTCCCCAACGATGGTGCCATCCGGGTAAAAGATGGCCGCCGGATACATCGTGCCCCCGGCCGAATACGCAAACAGCCCGGGCGCGTGGGCTACCACTGGCGCGGAAAACACCGCCCCGGCAACCCCGTTGTTGGTCACCTGCACCGAAACAGTGCCGCTGAGATTGGATGTCGCCTGCGCGTTGAGCTGCGTCGCGCTGTCATAAAAGAGCGCCCCCGGCTGCCCGTTGAAGGTTACCTGCGTGTTGCCCAAAGTGGTGGGCAGCCCGTTGGCGAAGCTGGCGTTGTTCCAGTTCGTGGTCACCCCCGAAAACCCGTCGCCATAAATCGACACCCAGGACCCGGACACGATTCCGGCCTGGTTGGTGGCGGCATTCACCACGCCGCCGGACTGGATCACGGGAGTCGTGATAACAAGGCGCCCAATCTCGTTGGCGTTCTGGTCGGCAAACCAGAGAGCGCCGTCGGGCCCTGCCGCGATCCCCTGAATGCCGGAGCTCCCGCTGGGCACAATAAACTCATTGGTAATAATCCCGCCGGTGGTGATGCGGCCGATCTTGCTGCCGGAAGATTCGGTAAACCACAGCGCGCCGTCTGCGCCCGCGACGATACCGATGGGCGCGCTGCCGTTCGTCGGTATGTACTGGTTGAGGGTGAGAGCCCCCGCGGTGGTAAGGCGCAGAATGTTGTTGCTGTCTTCGCCCGTGATCCACACACCGCCGTCGGGCCCCGCCGCGATCCATTCAGGCGTGTCCAGCAGTCCGTTGAAAGTTCCGGCGACGTTGTTCACCACTGGTGGGGTTGACGGGGTAGCGGTCACGATTCCGCCTGTGCAAAGCCACAGCTTGCCGTCCGGCCCCACTGTGATACATGAGGCAGCGGGGACGCCCCCCTGCCCCAGGGGAAATACTGTGATGCTGCCCGAGGGCGTAACCCGTCCGATGTTGCCGGCCAAGTCGGTGAACCACAGGTTTCCGTCCGGTCCTAGCGTAATCTCCTCCTGTTCGCTGGACGAGGCCGGTATGGGGAACTCCGTAATCGTGCCGGAGGGGGTGATCCGGCCTACCTTGTTCGCCGTGGACTCAATGAACCACACATTGCCGTCGGGTCCCGCCGTGATTCCCTGGGGAGTGGCAGCGGCGGTAGGGATGCAGTACTCCGTGATCGCCCCAGCCGTCGTGATGCGCCCGATCATGTTGTTGCCCGCCTCGGTAAACCACATCGCGCCGTCAGGTCCGGCAGCGATCCTCCAAGGACCGGCCTGACCGTAAAGGGAACACCGGCTGGGGAAGCTGCCGGTAGTCGGCAGCGGGTACTCGGTAACAGTTGCGGTCACCGGAGAAGGGGCGGCCCCGCCTTGCGCGGCGCCGATCGTAAACTGGGGGGAGGCGAGCGCAAAGCCATCCCAAAGCACCGTCGCGTTCCAGGTCCCCGTGGCCGATGCCGGCGGGTTGCCTGATATATCGATGAAATACGAATAACAGTAAGTGCCGCCCTTACCCGCCTGCGTGAAATTGTCAGTCTTGTAAACCGTTCCGTTCGGCTCGATGAATTCCACCTCGAATGTGTCACCTGCATTTCCTCCCGTGTAGGTGAAGACGGTATAGACCGCGGTGGCCGTGGTTGCAAAACTGGTTTGCGCTGCCGGGAGGCTCGGGCACCCGCCAGCCGCAGCGATCACCATATTGGTGATCTGCGGGGCGCCGATCGCAAACTCGACGGAGGCGAGCGTAGTAGTGCCATTCCAAAGCACGGCCGCGGTCCAGGTCCCCGGGGTGGACGCCGGCGTGTAGCCTGCTATATCGATGAAATACGAATAACAGTGAGTGCCGCCGACAACCGTCTGCGTGAAATTGTCAGTCTTGTAAACCGTTCCATTCGGCTCGATGAATTCCACCGCAAAATTGTCACCGTCATTTCCCCCCGAGTAGGTGAAGACGGTGTAGACCGCGGTGGCCGTGGTTGCAAAACTGTTTTGTACGGCCGGGAGATTCGGACAGCCCGCGGCCGCTGCGATCTCCATACTGGTGACCTGCGCGGAATTATTCGTGATCGCAAACTGGACGGACTGGAGCGCAGCGCCATTCCGCAGCACCGTCGCGGTCCAGGTTCCCGGGAGGGACGCCGGCGCGTTGCCTGCTATAGCGATGAAATACGAGTAACAGTAACTGCCGCCGCTAGTAGCCTGCGTGAAACTGTCGGTTTTGTAGACCGTTCCATTCGGCTCGATGAATTCCACCGCGAAATTGTCACCCGCACCTCCTCCTGTGTAGGTGAAGTCGACATAGACCGCGGTCTCCGCAAATGAAAAACTGCTTTGTGCGGCCGGAAAACTGGCGGGCGGGAAATTGGTGCACCCCCCGGACGCGGCGGTCTCGATATTGGTGATCTGCGCGGCATTTTGAGCAACCAGAAGCGGGGCCGCTAGAACTACCAGTATGACTGGGGATAACTTGTGCGCGAACCGCATGGATCGAACCTCCTCCAGGGGATCGCAGAATTCGCTGGCGCGATTGCGGTCTCCTGCCGGGGCCGTATTCGAACGCGAAACGCCGCCCGCGCCTCACGGATCGTGCTGGAACACCACAATCTCGAGTTTTCGACGGGAGTATACCATCGGCACTGTGGAAATTCAATCAAAAATTCCAGAAATTACAGAAATTCCAGAAAATACCAGTACCGTTGCGGCAAAGTGGAAACTCCCCTCAGGCAAGCTGGACTTCCGCCGGCGCGTTACAGCCGCCACGGTTTCTCTGTTACCCTAACCGATGAGCAATTATGTCCCTCACGCGCGAAAAAGCTCAACTCATGAGTGCGTCGGAAATCGATCGCACGCTGGTTCGTCTGGCGCACGAAATTCTGGAAAAAACCGCCGACCTCGATAAGCTCGCCTTCATTGGCATCCGCCGCCGCGGCGTCCCGCTGGCGCAAAGGCTCGCCGCCAAAATCCATGCGCTGGAAAACCGCACGGTTCCGGTCGGCATCCTGGACATCAATCTCTACCGGGACGACCTCAGCACCGTGGACATCAAGCCGGTGGTCAACGCCACCGAAATTCCTTTCGAAGTGCAGGGCAAGGACATCATCCTGATGGATGACGTGCTCTACACCGGCCGCACCATCCGCGCCGCGCTGGACGCGCTCTTCGATCACGGGCGCCCGGCGCGCGTGCAACTGCTGGTGCTGATCGATCGCGGCCATCGCGAGCTGCCCATCGAAGCCCGCTTCATCGGCCGCGTGGTGCAGACCACCGACATGGAAATCATCGAAGTGAAATTTCAGGAGATCGACGGCATGGAAAAAGTCCTCCTGGTGGAGCGCGCCGCGGCCGGCGAAGCGTAGCCGAAATGAACGCCGGACTGCTTGGAATCGAGGAACTGGACCGCGCCGAAATCGAAGCTATTTTGACGCGCGCCAGGGATTTTCAGCCCCTGCAAAGCCAGTCGTTGAAGAAGCTGGACACGCTGCGCGGCAAGATGATCGTCAACCTCTTTTACGAAGCTTCCACGCGCACCCGCACCAGCTTCGAAATCGCCGCCAAGCGCCTCAGCGCCGATGCCGTATCCATCACCGCTTCCGGCTCCAGCGTCACCAAGGGCGAATCGCTGGTCGATACCCTCAACACCCTGGCGGCCATGCGCCCGGACGCCATCGTGATGCGCCATGCCGCCAGCGGGGCGCCGCATTTTCTGGCGCGCCACCTGCCCACCCCTATCATCAACGCCGGCGACGGCGCCCACGAGCATCCCACCCAGGCGCTGCTGGACGCGCGCACCATTCTGGACCGCCGCTCCACGCTGGAGGGCCTGCGCGTAGCCATCATCGGAGACATCGCCCATAGCCGCGTGGCGCGCTCCAACGTGCATCTGCTCTCGAAATTCGGCGCCCGCATCGTGCTCTGCGGCCCGGCTTCGCTGCTCCCCGTCGAGTTGGCCCAACTGGCCCCCGGAGTCACCCTCACCACCGATATCCGCGAGGCCATCCGCGATGCCGACGTCATCATGATGCTGCGCGTGCAACTGGAGCGGCAGCACGAAGCCGCTTTCCCCGCCAGCGAATATTTTCGCTTCTACGGCCTGCGCCTGGAACACCTGGACCTGGCGCGGCCCGATGCCATCGTAATGCATCCCGGACCCATCAATCGCGGCCGCGAGCTCTCCAGCGAAGTCGCGGATTTCCAGCGGTCGGTAATCCTCAACCAGGTGGAAAACGGCGTCGCCGTGCGCATGGCGGTGCTGGAAAGGGTGATCGGCTAGCCATGGCACTGGTGATCAAAAACGGGCGCGTGATCGATCCCGCGTCGCGCACCGACCGCGTAGCCGACGTGCTCATCGTGGATGGCCGCATCGCCGGCGTCGCGCCCGATCTGTCGTCTCCCCAGGCGCGTGTGTTGGATGCCACCGGTCTCATCGTGGCGCCCGGTTTCATCGATATGCACGTGCACCTGCGCGAGCCCGGCTTCGAGCACGCCGAAACCATCGAGAGCGGTTCGCGCGCCGCCGCCGCGGGCGGCTTCGCCTCCATCTGCTGCATGCCCAACACCAAGCCGGTGAACGACAGCCCCACCGTCACCAGCTACATCGTGGAGCGCGCGCGCCGCAAAGCCATCGTCAACGTGTTCCCCATCGGCGCCATCACCAAGGGCAGCGCGGGCGAAGAGCTGGCCGCCATCGGAGCCATGAAGGAAGCCGGCGCCGTGGCCATTTCCGACGACGGCATGCCGGTCATGAATTCGCGCGTCATGCGGCGTGCCATGGAGTTCGCCCGCTCTTACGGGCTGCCCCTGATCGATCACTGCGAAGACCTCAACCTGAGCGCCGGCGGCGATATGCACGAGGGCGCCAATTCCGTCCGCTGGGGTTTGCGCGGCATTCCCGCCGCCGCCGAAGACGTGATGGTGGCGCGCGATCTGCTGCTCGCCGAACTGACCGGCGCGCGCTATCACGTGGCCCACATTTCCACCCGCAACGCCGTCGCCATGGTGGATCACGCGCGCCGCCGCGGGCTCTCCGTCACCTGCGAAGCCACCCCGCACCACTTCGCGCTCTCCGACGCCCAAATGCCGCCCTACGACAGCAATTACAAAATGAAGCCGCCCTTGCGCTCCGTTGGCGATGCGGATGCCGTCACCGCCGCCATTGCGGCCGGCGCCGTCAGCGCCATCGCCACCGACCACGCGCCCCATCCCGGCAGCGAAAAGATGCAGGAATTCGAGCGCTGCCCCTTCGGCATCATCGGCCTGGAAACCGCCCTCGGCCTGGCGCTCGAGCGCCTGGTGCACACCGGCCGCATTTCACTCGCCAGAATGATCGAGCTGTTCACCACCGGTCCCGATTCCATCCTGCGTCTCTCGCGCGGCACCCTGGCCAGCGGAGCCCCCGGCGACGTCACGGTCTTCAGCACCGATCGCGAGTGGACCTACGATCTCAACCAGTCGCTCTCCAGAAGCCGCAATTCCCCCTTCGACGGCCATGTTTTTCGCGGCGGCCCGGTAGCGACGGTGGTGGCCGGCGAGATCGTCTGGAGTTTGTAGGGCAGGATAGCATCCTGCGCGCCGGTTGTTTACCGGCGCCCCACCTACCGCAGCCTACACTTCCCCGCGCTTCCCGTCCAGCACTCCTTGCACAAGCAGTGCGCATGCTCATCGCACAGGAACAAGGGATAAGCGCGCGCGAAGCAGCTTTCGCACCAGGGCGATTCCAGCGCGCGCAGCGCCGGATTCCAGTGCAGCCTGGCCACGCGCTCCGTTTTTTTGCGGATCAGCCGCACGGAGATTTCCCGCACCGGCAGGGAAACCACCAGCACATCGCCGGCCTCGATCCGCACCTTCAACGAATATTTCCGCTTCAGGTCCTCCAGCTTGGCCGCGCGGTCCAGTTCGGTGGCGGCGGCGCGGCTGCGTTCTTTATCGGCCGCGTCCGCATGGGCCGCATGGCGCGAGATGCGCTTCCCGATCTCGCGCAGCAAGCCGCTGTAGTACGCGTCGATGCGCTCGGCGTCGCGCGCCAGGCGCCGGTTGGCCTGCTGTTCGTTTGCGTCGGCCAGGCGGCGGATGGCCGGCTGCGCCATCCTCAGGGCCAGGGGAAACAAGCCCAGCAATTCCTCGCGCGCCATGGCGAAGCCCGGGTCTTCCTCCATCTCGTCGCGCACCGCCGCCAGCAGCGCCTCCGGCTGCGCCGCCAGCGACCGCGCCGAGGCGTTCAGGCCAGCCGTCCACAATCCCAGGCTCGTCTCGTCGGATTCAATGGTGTACTGGAAGCCGAAGAAGTAGTAGCGCGCGGTGTCCGCATGGCTGTCGAGCAGGCGGTAAATGCCGTTCTGAATGGGCAGCTCGCGCTCCAGCACCGCGCTTGCGTCGATAGGGGGCATCGCCGGCGGGTGGCGCAAGCGGGCGCCCGTCACGCGCGCCTCCGGCGGCAGCAGCCGGCCCAGCCTTTCCAGCCAATCGCCCTCGTCGTCGGCGCCCGCGCCCGCTCCGAAACGCAGCGACAGCCACTCGCTGGCGTGCAGCGCCCCGGCCAATTCCGGAGTGAGCAGGGCGCGCAGCGCGTTCTCTTCGGTCTCCACCAGCGCGCCCGATCTCAGGAGAAGGTCGCGCGCCCAATCGGCGATCTGGCTCATGCGCTACACCTCGAAATCCCGCGCGAACAGCGACTCGTCCAGCTCCTGCACTTGCGCGTGGTGCTTCTTGGCTTCCAGCAGGCGGTCCGCCAGAACGTTGAATTCCGTTTCCACCGCGCCCGCTTCGCGGCCCGAAATCCACAGGTCCAGGACGATCTCGGCGAAGTCGCGCTGGTCGTCGAGCGTCCCCAGAATGGCGTCCATTTCCCCCACCACCAGCTCGAACATGTTGACTTTATCGTGCAGCACGCGCAGAATCTGCTCTTCCACGCTGCCCGCCTGGCAGAAATTGAAAACGAAAACGTTGTGCGTCTGGCCGATGCGGTGCACGCGGCCCACGCGCTGCTCGAGGCGCATGGGGCTCCAGGGCAGGTCGAAATTGACGATGGTGTCGGCGAACTGAAGATTGCGCCCTTCGCCGCCCGCGCCGGTGGAAACCAGGACGCGCGCTTCGTCGCGGAAACGCGCGATGGCGGCGTCTTTCTCCGCCCGCGCCAGGTCGCCGCTGAACACGGCGCAGGAAATGCCATGCTCGTCGCACACCCGCCGCAGGTAATCCAGCGTGGGAACGAATTCGGTAAACACCACCGCCTTGCCGGGATGCCCCGCCAGCATGCGCGCCAGTTGCGCGCCCTTGCCGCTCTCCGCCACCCCCGATGCCAATTCCAAAATCGCCTCCAGTTCGCCGCGGTCTCCCGGCCGCACCCAGGATTCCTCGCCCAAGGCGCGCCCCAGCGAACGGCCCAGCGCCGCCGGGCTGCTGCCGGCTTGCCGCTGCAGCAATTCCAGCGCCATGTAGGACAGGCCTTTGGACCTGTCCCGAAGGCGCCGTGCCACGAACCGCGACACCATCTCGTACAGGCGCGCTTCCGTTTCCGAAGGCGTAACCGCCACGGTCGCGGCGATGCGCCGCGGCAGTTGCACGTCGGCGGCCGCGCGCGTGTTGCGGATCATCACGTCGCTCAGCAAATTGCGCAGCCGCTCGGGATTCTTGGGCGCTCTCGGCTTGCCGCTGGTCACGTGGGCCTTTTTAAAATCCGCCTCCGTGGCGAGCAGTCCGGGCTTGAGCAGCGTAATCAGGTTGTAGAGCTCCAGCAGATTGTTCTCCACGGGAGTGGCCGTGAGCATCAGGATGAATTTCTTTTGCAGCGAGTCCACCAGCTTCCAGTTGGCGCTGGAGCGGGTCTTCAGGCAGTGCGCTTCGTCCACCACCACCATGTCCCACGGAACGGCGGCGATGGCGGCGGCGTGCGCGTCCATCCGCGCCATGGCGATGGAGGCGACCGCCAGCGGCTCCTCTTTCCAGAATTGCTGCGGGTTGCGGCGAAACTCGGCCCCGTCGGGCGATACCGGCGCCAGGCCGAATTTCTCGATCAGCTCGCCTTTCCACTGCGAAACCAAAGACGGCGGCGTCAGCACCAGCGCCTTGCGCACCAGCCCGCGCATCCAATATTCCTTCAGCACCAGGCAGGCTTCGATGGTCTTGCCCAATCCGACTTCATCCGCCAGCAAAGCCCGCCCTTTGAAGTGCCGCAGCACCTTGCGCACCGTCTCCTGCTGGTAGACATAAGCGTCCACGCCGTTCAGGGACGGCAGGCAAATCAGGTCTTCGAAGTTCTGCGCCAGCCGCAGCTCGATCCATTGGCGGCGCAGAAAATAGTCGGCCAGCGTGCCGGGCTGCGCGAAGGAAGGCGCGGCGGGCGGAAAGAATTGGATGGCGGCACGCGGCGGCTCGGCCGTCTTCTCCGGTTGGGGCGGAGCGGATGGTTTCGGCGCCGCGGCGGGCGGCTTCGGCGGCGGCGGAGGCGCCCGCTTTTCAAGCTGCGATTTTTCCCGAAGGGTTTGGCAATACGCCTCCGCCGATTGGCGCAGATCCCGCCACTTGGGCCCGCCCCGCCCCTTCGCCGCCTGTAGAAACTCGCCCATGGCTTGCAGCGCGTTCTCCGCCTGGTCCAGGTGCCCATAAATTACGCCCAGATTGTAGAGCGCCTCGGGGTGAGGATCGAGTTTGCACAGTTGGCGCACGTAGGCCAGCGCTTCGGCGTAATGGCCGGCGTCATCGTGAAGTTTCGCCAGCAGTTGCAAAGCGTCCCGATGTTCGGGATACAGATGCAGCGCTTTCTTCGCCAGCCGGGCGGCGGCCGGGGTGTCGCCGTCCTGGTAGGCGTAGACCGCGTCCCGCATGAGGAACTCCGCCTCGTCCCGGTCCAACTCGCGATTTTCCAGGGCGCGCCGCTCTTTGAGAATCTGCTTGCGGCGCTCCTGGCTGGTGATTTTCGCCATCTCGTCTCTCACTATAATAGGCGGCTACACTGGAATTTGCCCTCCGGGACCATAGCCGTATTGGCCGAAAAGCCCTCCGTGGCGCGGGATATCGCGCGCGTGCTGGGCGCCGCGCAGCAGGGCGACGGCTACCTGCACGGCAACGGCTATGTGGTCACCTGGGCCATCGGACACCTCGCCGCGCTGGCGCAGCCCCACGAGATCGATCCCCAATGGCGCCAGTGGCGGAGGGACCTGCTCCCCATGCTGCCGCCCGCGTGGCCGCTGGTGATCTACGAAAAAACTCAAAAACAGTTCGAAGTGGTGCGTAAGATTTTAAATTCGCCGCGCATCTCGGCCGTGGTGTGCGCCACCGACGCCGGCCGCGAGGGCGAGCTGATCTTTCGCTACATCTACGAAGCCGTCGGCTGCTCCAAGCCCTTTCAGCGGCTATGGATTTCTTCGCTCACACCCGAAGCCATCCGCCGCGGCTTCGAATCCCTGCGCCCCGGCAGCGACTACGATTCGCTGGCCGATGCCGCCCGCGGCCGCAGCCGCGCCGACTGGCTGGTGGGCATGAACCTCTCGCGCGCCTACGCGCTGGCCTACGGCGAAAAGGATCTTTCCGTGGGCCGCGTCCAGACCCCCACGCTCGCCATGGTCGTCGAGCGCGAGCTGGCCATTCGCAAATTCGTGCCGGAAGATTACCTGGAAGTAGCCGCTACTTTTCATCCCAGGGGCGCACCGAAAGAGACCACCTATCGCGGCACATTCACGCGCCAGGAATCCACGCGGCTTCCGGCCGATGGCGAAGAGGCCGGGCGCATCGCCGCCCGCGCGCGCACCGGCCAGGCGGCTATCGAATCCATCCAGGCGCAGACCCAGCGCATGCCGCCGCCGGCGCTTTACGACCTCACCGAACTGCAGCGCCACGCCAACCGCCTGTACGGATTCAGCGCGCAGAAAACGCTGGACACGGCCCAGGCGCTTTACGAGCGGCACAAGCTGATCAGCTATCCGCGCACCGACAGCCGCCATCTCTCCGAGGACGTGGCGCGCACCCTCCCGCGCATCGTGAGCGTCATCCAGGCGCCCTATGCCGAACATCTAGCGCCCGGCGCCGGCGAGCGTCCGTTGGGCCGGCGCTTCGTGGACGATGCCAAAGTCAGCGACCATCACGCCATCATCCCCACCACCACCGCGCCCGAGCGGGTGCAGTTGTCCGCCGACGAGCGCAAGATCTACGACCTGATCTGCCGCCGCCTGCTGAGCGCCTGGCACGACGACCACATCTGGCAGGTCACTACCGTCATCACCACCATCCGCAACGGCCAAATCACGGACCGGTACCATACCTCCGGCAGCATGGTGCTGCAAGCCGGCTGGAAAGTGCTGGACATCGCTCCCGCGGCCAAAGCCAGGCAAGGCGATGAGCCCGGACAGAATCTGCCTGCGGAGCTGGCGCGCGGACAGGAGCAGGACGTCACGGATGTCGAGATTTTGCGCAAGAAGACGCGCCCGCCCAAGCGCTTCACCGAAGCCACCCTGCTGACCGCCATGGAAACGGCCGGCCGCACGCTGGACGAAAAAGAGCTCTCCGACGCCATGAAGGAGAATGGCCTGGGCACCCCGGCCACGCGCGCCGCCATCATCGAAGTGCTGCTCAAGCGCGCCTACATCGTGCGCAGCGGCAAGAGCCTGGAGGCCACCGATAAGGGCATACGGCTGATCGAGGTGGTGCATCCCGACGTGAAGAGTCCCGCCATGACGGGCCAGTGGGAAGCCTACCTGCACCGCATTCAGAAGGGCGCCGCGCAGCTCGCGCCGTTTCTGAAGGGCATTGAGGAGTATGTGACCAAAACCGTGGGGCAGGCTGGCAGCCTGCGGCGGGTTGATAACCCGCCGGAACCCGGAAGCGCGACAGGCGTGCCCGAAGGGAACCCCGTCCGCCAAGCTGAAGGCCCCGAGGCGCGGGTTGTCGACTCGCGCGAGGCGCGGGTTGACAACCCGCGCGCAGGATTCCATCCTGCCCCACAAAACGCTTCCGAACTGCTTCCGGCCTTCGGCTTTTCTTCCTTCCGCCCCAGTCAGGAAGAGGTCTGCCGCGCGGTGATCGAGGGCCGGGACGTCCTGCTGGTGATGCCCACCGGCGCCGGCAAGTCGCTATGCTACCAACTCCCCGGCATCGCGCGCGGCGGCACCACGCTGGTGATCAGCCCGCTGATCGCCCTCATGGAGGATCAGGCCGCTAAACTCGAGGAGCGCGGTTTCGCCGTGGCGCGCATCCATTCCGGGCGCGACCGCGCCGCCTCGCGCCAGGCCTGCATCGATTATTTGAACGGCCAACTGCAATTTCTTTTTATCGCCCCGGAGCGTCTGCGCGTCGGCGGCTTTCCGGAGATGCTCGCCAAACACAAACCCAGCCTGATCGCCATCGACGAAGCGCACTGCATTTCCCAATGGGGACACGATTTCCGCCCGGACTACCGCATGATCGGCCAATACCTGCCCACCTTGCGGCCGTCCCCGGTGATCGCCCTGACCGCTACCGCGACCCCTATCGTGCAGGACGACATCGCGGCGCAGCTCGGGCTGGCGGAAGCCAGGCGCTTTATCCAGGGATTCCGCCGCGACAACCTGGCCATCGAAGTGGTCGAGGTGACGCAATCGCAGCGCTCCGCCCTGGCGAGCGAACTGCTCCTGGATGCCGCGCGGCGTCCCGCGATCGTCTACGCGCCCACGCGCGCCCAGGCCACCGAGCTGGCGGCGGAGCTGGGCGGGCATTTCCCCTGCGCCGCCTATCATGCGGGGTTGGACGCGGAGCGCCGCCAGCGCGTGCAGCAGGAGTTTCTGGAAGGGCGCCTCGAAGTCATGGTGGCTACCATCGCCTTCGGCATGGGGATCGACAAACCCAATATCCGCACCATCATCCACACCGCCCTGCCCGCCAGCCTGGAAGCTTACTATCAGGAGATCGGGCGCGCGGGGCGCGACGGCTTACCCAGCCGCACCATCCTCATGCACGCCTGGGCCGACCGCAAGACCCACGATTTTTTCTTCGACCGCGATTATCCCGACGTGTCCTTCCTGGACGCTCTGTTCGCGCAACTGCTTCCCGAGCCGCAGGAGAAGTCCGCGCTGCAGAAGCGGCTCAGGAACATGACGGAAGAATTCGACAAGGCTCTCGAAAAACTCTGGATTCACGGCGGCGCGGTGGTCGATTTCGCGGAAAACATCAGCCGCGGCCACGACCAGTGGCGCGAGCCTTACCTGGCGCAGGGCGAGCAGAAGAAGCTGCAACTGGAGCTCATGCAGCGCTACGCGCAGGGCAGCCAATGCCGCATGGCCGCGCTGGTGCGCCATTTCGGCGATTTCGCCGATGCCCGCCGGCCGTGCGGCAAATGCGATTTCTGCGCCCCGGCGGATTGCCTGGGGCAGCGCTTCCGCCTGGCCACCCCGGCGGAACTCTCGGCGGCCGGCCGCATCCTCGCGCGCCTGCGCTCCCAGGGCGCCAAGGCCACCGGCAAACTGCACGGCGAGTTGTTCCCGCATGCGGAACTGACGCGCAATGAATTCGAAGAAGTGCTGGGCGCGCTAGCGCGAGCGGGTTTCGTCCGCCTCACCGAAGCGCTCTTCGAAAAGGACGGCAAATCCATTCCCTATCGCAAAGCCGGCCTCACGGCCGAGGGGGAGGCGATGGAAGATGCGGCTCCGCGCGAGTTGCTCATGAAGGATGAGGCCGCCGCCACCCCGCCGCCGCGCAAACGCAAGAAAAAGCGCAAAGCCCTACGGCAGGTCTCCCGGCCGGCTGCTCCGCAAAGCGCAAAACCGCCCGCCGGCCTCGAAGCAGCCCTTCGCCAGTGGCGTCTGGAAGAAGCCCGGCGATTGGGTGTGCCGGCTTTCCGCATCTTCAGCGACCGCGCCCTGGAGGCCATCGCCGCCCGCCGCCCGTCCAGCGCCGCGGAATTGCTGGCGATTCCCGGCATCGGCATCTCTACCGTCGAAAAATACGGAGCGCGCATCTACCGCATCCTGGGCGCGGCGCGGTAATCCGTATTTGTAAGGCGGTCCCCCCGGACCGCGAGGTACGCCCCCGTACCGCCGCCGGAAGCGGCGGCAAGGCCTGCCCGCGCTATGATGAACTCATCCCGTTCTTCATTCTCAGCAACGGCTCCATCGGCGCCTGTCTCGGCTTTCTATGGGGCGCGGCCCTGGCGCTTCTCTTGCGGACCGGCAGAAAAGGCCTGGCCTGGGACGCGCTGCTCGGCGCGCTGGCGTTCGTCGGCGGCCTCCTGGCATCCGATTGGATTCCCACCGCGTCCAATACCGTCACTCGCCGCGTGGGCAAAATGATCATCCACTCCACCGCGCGCCACTATCAACACCCCTACTTCGCCGCCTTGCTCGCGGCCCTCCTGCTGGTGGCCCTTCACGAGGCATTTCGAGCCGTACGGGCGGCGCGCGCGTCACAATAGAATATGATCTCGGTCCGCAACCTCACGCGCCGTTTCGGTGGCTTCACGGCCGTCGACGGGCTCACCTTCGAAACCGGCGCGGGAGCCATCTGCGCGTTTCTCGGCCCCAACGGCGCGGGCAAATCGACTACCGTGAAGATGCTGACCGGCCTGCTTCCGCCTACTTCCGGCGAAGTCGAGGTGTGCGGCCTCAATCCGGCCGCGCAGGCGCTCGAGCTCAAGCGCATCGTCGGAGTGCTGCCGGAAGACCTTGGACTCTTTGACGATCTCACGGTGGAGGAGCACCTGCTGCTGACCGGCTCGGTGTACGGCGTCGAGCGCCACGAAGCCCGCGCCCGCACGGAACAGCTTCTGCGCGCGCTCAGCCTGGAGCAGGGCCGCAACACTTTCGCCGCCGCCTGCTCCCACGGCATGCGCAAGAAGACCGCCTTCGCCATGGCGCTGCTGCCCAATCCGCGCGTTCTGTTTCTGGACGAACCGTTCGAAGCCATCGACCCGGTCACTTCGAAAATCATGCGCGACATGCTGCTGGCGGCGGCGGGCCATGGGATCGCCGTATTCCTTACCTCGCACGTCCTCTCGGTGGTGGAGCAGATCGCCACGCAGCTCATCATGATCCGCGCCGGCAAAATGGTCTGGAACTCTCCGCCTTCGGAGCTGCCGCAAGCCCTGGAACAGCATTATTTCGACCTGGTGGAATCGCCCGTGACGGAAGACCTGGAATGGCTCGGCTCGCGACAATCCTGAGGGCCCTGGCCCGCGCTCAGCGGCGGGACCAGCGCTCCGCCGCATCCGTCGCCGGCAATAATTTTTTCATCGTCACCGCGCTGCTGTTGCAGGATGCGGGCACGTTCATTTATCTGATCATCGGGTTCGTTCTGCTGTTTCCGCTCAGCACCGACCCGCTGCGCAAGATTCCTCCTTCGCGCCTGGCCCTGTGGCCGCTCGCGCCGCGCCAGCGCCGGCTGTTGCGCCTTCTCAGTCCCTGGGTGAACCCGATCACCTGGGCCATCGCCGCCCTGGCCGTGTGGAGCGCGCGCGGCAAAGTCAGCCTGGGGATGTGGGCGCTGGCAGCCGCCATCGCCGCCGCCGGCTTCGCGCTCTCCGAATTTCCCGTGGCGCGCGGCGGCGTGTGGCGCCGCGTGCCGCATTTTCCAGGGCCGCTCGATCAGCTCGTGCGCAAGAACCTCCGGGAAATCCTTTCCACCTTGGATTTCTATTGCGCCCTGCTGCTGAGCTTGACCACCGTTGCCTGGCGTCTGTGGGGACCCCCGCTGCCGGTGGAAGCCTTCCTCGCCATTACCGTGCTGGTGGTGCTGGCGCTTTCCAGCTACTCCCAATCCCTTTTCGGGCTGGATGGCGCAGGCGGGCTCTCGCGCTACCGCCTGCTGCCGCTGAAAGGCTGGCGAATCCTGGCGGCCAAAGACGCCGCTTTTTTCCTGGTAACGCTCCCGCTCCTCCTGCCGCTGGCCATTTTGCCGGGGATCTCCGCGGCGCTGGTGGTCCTGTCGTTCGGCCATTTCGCATCCGTCCACCAGCCGCGCGAACAGCTCCGCTGGCGTTTTTCGACGGGAACCGGCGTAGTCTTCGGCCTGATCGATGCCGCCGCCATGGCCATGGCGGGTGTGTCCACCGCGACCGTCGGCCCCATCGTATTGCTCCCTTGCGTACTGGTCTGGCTGATTTCCCTGTGGTGGTGCGGCCGCAGCCTGTTCCGCTAACCGGGCCAGGGCATCGCTTCCGTGGCCTGCCGCGGAAAGGCGTTCGCCCGCGCCGCCTTACTTTCCCCCGGCCGCGGCGCCCTGCCGGACGCGGTCGAGGATGCCGCGCCATTCGCGCGTGATGGGTTTGCGGATGGTTTCCGCCGCCCCCATCTCCCGCGCCGTCTCCAGCAGTTGAGTCTGCA
>Ga0181536_10003591_pt1 | contig 16835 bp, 14 predicted proteins | sample PEATcosm2014_Bin_41_FD_121105 | JGI IMG/M metagenome (GOLD analysis project Ga0181536, IMG submission 121105) | Peatland microbial communities from MTU Mesocosm Facility, Houghton, MI, USA - PEATcosm2014_Bin17_60_metaG | ecosystem: Environmental > Terrestrial > Soil > Wetlands > Peat | place... | reverse complement strand
TGGTTTTAACAGCACCACTGGGGGATCGGCCTACTTCCACTACCTGTGCTTCTGTCAGTCTGCCATGCACCGCCGCATGAACCAAGTTCCTCTCCCGTATGGACCCGCGCCACGCGGGCGCTTCACTTGTGGGTGAGATTCTGAAACAGAAACAGACCGCTCTTGCCGCCCACTGCGAAGTCAACCGCGCCCTTGTGGTCGAGATCGGCCGTGGCAATCTCAATCCCACCGCCGGCGCGCGTACCGTAGTCGACAATGTGTTTTACCCACACGATGTTGCCGCGCTCGTCCCTGCGGTACTCATACCAGTAAATGCCCAGCGGCTCGCGGGCGCCGGGATCATGGTCATGCGCCATGTAGCGCTTACCGGTGAGCAGATCCAACTGGCCGTCGCCGTTGATGTCCACCAGGACCATCGAGTGAGCCTGCGAGTAAGTGTCGTCGATCATGTGCTTGATCCACTTGCCGTCCGCGGTCTGCTCGAGCCAGAAGATGCCGTAGTCGTGCGCCATGGTGGTGACGATGTCGGGCCGCCCGTCGCCATTGATGTCGAGAGTGTATATGAACCCGGTGGCGCCGAGTTGGAAGTCGGGGTGCCATTTCCACTCGCCGTGGCGCGGGTCAGGCGGCGCCTCGAACCAGCCCTCGGGCGTGATGATGTCCGTGCGACCGTCGCCGTTGACGTCGCCCGAGCCGATGCCGTGGCCGTAGCACTTCGGGCTGATGATGTGCTTCACGAAGCCGCCCTGGGTGTGCTCGTACCAGGCCGTGGGGGCGTTGTCGCCGCCATACTGCGGCAGGATGGCATCCGCCTTGCCGCTGTTAGTAAGGTCTACCAAGAACGCGAACTCGATGAAGTAGCCTTTGTCGATGACGTGTTCGGGCCACGCGGCGCCGGCCTTGCCTGGGTTTTCCATCCACACCAGCTTGCCGGCGAAGCCGTACGCACTGATGATATCCACCCGGCCGTCGCCGTTCACGTCGAGCGGAAGGTCGGCGAAATCGTCGATGTAACCGGGCACGTAGTTAATGTCGCGGAACTTGTGCGGAGTCCACCGGGGTGCTTCGTACCAATACTCGCCGGACACAATGTCGAGCTTTCCGTCCCCGTTGATGTCGGCGAAGGCGCAAGTCTCGGTGGCACCAAGGTCGATCGTATGTTTCTCAAAAAGGACTTCAGGCGGGCGGCTGGCGGCGACGAGTGCCGCGGCTCCGAGGATCAGAGCAATGGAGTAGATCTTCATCGGAGGCTCCTAGATCTTCGGCAGTTCCCAGCCTTTGCGGCGCGGGCGGTCGGTAGCGAGCAGGTTTGCTTCTTTGTCGCCGATGACCTGCTCCGTCGCCGGGTCCCAGCGCAGCTTGCGGTTCAAGCGGCGCGCCAGGTTCGCCAGATGGCAGACGGTGACTGAGCGGTGGCCGATTTCGACGTCGGCGTTCGGCCGCTGGCGCGTCGGGATGCACTCCAGCCAATAGCCCATGTGGTACTGAGCCTGCCACAGCGCGCGTTGGTCGTGCCACTTGACGATCTCTTCCTGCGGCGGCAGATCCAGCGAGACACCCGGGGCGTCGATCTTGAAGTTGTTGCGCCAGATGTCGATCTTGCCCTTTTCGCCGCTGAACCGGGCCCCGCCTTGCAGGTCGTTGTTCTCCCCGTCATACGGCAACTCCAGACGCACCTCGACACCGTTGGCGTAGCGGAACGCCGCGCCACCCGCCGGTTCGGTCAGCGGCCAGAACTCCACCGGGCCTGAACCGTCCGTCCCAAGCGCCATCTGCACCATGTCCAGACCGTGGGCGCCCCAATTCGTCGTCTCGCCGCCGCCGTAGTCTTGGTAGCTCCCCCAGTGGGCATGCAAGTGGCTATTGTAGGGGCGCATCGGCGCCTGGCCTGTCCAAACGTCCCAATCGAGTTTCTCCGGCTTGGGCTCTTCTGGCAGAGGTGCTGTGAACGGCTTGGAATCGGGATAATTCAGGCACTGCACCAGATTGATCTTGCCCAGACCGCCGGTGCGCACCAGCTTGCAGGCCATTTGGTCCATCTCCATGGAACGCTGCTGGGTGCCGACCTGAAGCACGGTCTTGTACCTCCGCGCGGCCTGCACTAGGGCGGTTCCTTCGCCGGGGTAAAGCGTCAATGGCTTCTCGGCGTAGACGTCCTTGCCTGCCTGGCACGCGTGGATGCAGGGAATCACTCGATCGAAGTCCTGTGTCGCGATGATGACCGCGTCGATGTCTTTACGATCGAGAATCCTGCGGTAGTCCTGGTAGACGTTCCACCCGGTCCCGCGCTTGGCGACCGCCTCTTCGGCGCGAGTCAGGAAGCAGTCCGAAAGCGCGACCACCTGCCCCGGCTTGGGCAACTGATCGATCAGCAGATTGGCACGGAAGCCGACGCCAATCACGCCGACATTGATGCGGTCGTTAGCGCCGCGAATGCCCGGGGCAAGGATCAGCGGCAGTGCGCTGGCCTTCAGAAAGGTGCGTCGAGTTGTGTTCATGAGTGTGACTCCTAAACTAGTTCACCGGAGAGCCATATTCAACTTCTCGTCATCGTGCACCAGCAAGATCCTGCCGATCAGTCCGACAAAGTATTCCCCGGCGTGAAGACGAAGCTGACGGAGCGCGAACGGCGTAGGACGTTTTCCAAGGTCATGCGGTTCGCTGCCTTGGACTGCTGCGGATAGACCTCGCCGAAAAACCTGCGATAGCAGTAGCTATCGGTCACTGTTTCCATGAGCGGTTTTCAAGAGAGCTCGACTGGCGTAAACCTCCGCCGCTTCTTCGACCCAGCGGGCACACTCTGGCGCATGAAATTGCAATCTTAATTGACTGGCGAGCAGTCCCAATTCTGCTGCTGTGGCCCGATAAGGCCGCAGGGCTTCGTAAATCTCCAGGATGATACTGTCGGGCACGTCCACCAGCTCAGCGGCGCGCCGGAAATTCTCTCCCAGTTGCCGCCGGCCACTGGCTGCGGCTGTTTCCGCCTGATGCAACAAGGTCTCCTGAGAGATGGAAAAATCCGCCATTTCGCCCCAGCCGCCGGCAACGCGGTCTAACGAGAGGTCGTGGACGGGCACACCGGTCTTGCTGGTGATGCCCTGATCCTGCGAGCGCGCGGCTCTGCTCGTGTTCTTCTCAAAATCAGTCATAAAGATCTAGCCTCGTGCGCTTTGATCCTGAGTAACTCTGCGGGGCGAACCGGCTGCACGCACTCGGTTTCGTGCCGGTGCAGAATGGTTGTCTTGACGATGTATTTCAACCGCGCCATATTGTCCACCGGCACCAGCAGAGGCTCGACCGGCTGGCCGGATGCGTACCGTCCAGCATTTCGACCGATACTGCGGTAATGCTGCAGCGACAATTGAGACGCCTGCGAAAACAGCTCTAGATTATTCAGCGGCAGCAATCCGCGGCGATGGATAACTGTCGTGCCTTTCGATTGAATTCCAATAGCGATCCCGGAACCGCTCAGCCGGGAGCCTTCGAAAGAAATTTGGCCGACATCTGATGTCCTGTAGATTTTAATCACCCGCACGGCAACGCCCTCGTCCGCTACCCCCGCCCGCAACTGAGCGAGCACTTCGGCCAGAGGCAAGTCATTGACTGTTTGTTGCAGCCTGGTCCCGAAGGCTGGTCCGACTGCAATGACAACCTCCAACCCAATGCCCGGCTGCGCCTCCCCGCACTCTTCAAATGCCAGCGTAGTCGCTGAAGCGGCATGCCGTGGAAGCCGCGGATCATAAGCCTGCGGGATGTTACAGATCTCTTCCCAGCGAGTGCCGCTCAGCCGATAGCCGGTTCCCGGCCCCATATAGTCATTGGCATCGTTGAGGCCGCTCAAAACTTCGAAACCACGAGTAAAAATGGCCGAGGGCTGAAGATAATCCCCAATCACACGCTGCCGCTCAATCTCAAAAATGTTTTGGGCCGTGTCGAGAAATCCATTCTTCGCGAGCGCCTGCACCGCGCCCAAGACGGTATCGGGACCGGACAGGAAACGCTCGGCTGCGGCGAGATCCGCGGCCATGTCGCGGTCCCGCATATCGGGGCTGGCATATGCTGTTTCCGCTGCGTCGATTTCAGTTTTTGTGATAGGAGGGAAGCCGAATCTGTCGAAAACCACAGCCAGCGCCTCGGCCGCGCGACGCCGTACCGCCAGAGTCTCATTCTCGCTGACGGGACGCAGCCCGCCATCGACTTTCATATCGCGTTGCAGTACCAAATAGTCATCGAGATCGTCCGCGTCCAGATTGCCGCCGCCGAACATATTGTCCTGCTTGGGAATGGAACTATAGCCGGAAAAGATGAAATCCGAGCCTGGCAAAAACTGCAACATCAGCTTGGCGCTCTTGCGAATGTCCGAATGTGAGGCCATCGCATCATTGCCGGTGGCCACTTCCAGATCCAGCATGGCGGCCAGCAGGTTCTCCGCGGCGACTGCGGCCACCCCACCCGGCAACGATTCCGGTAGCGCGATGCAACTGATCGAACCGTTCTGCACGCCTTGGCTGCCAGCGCCTTTCGTCATGAGCAGGCAACGTGCCTCGAGGTACAGCATCGATTGTCCGTTCGCATGCGCCATCAGCGCTTCGGAGCCCGTGCCACTTGTGAAGCGGATCTTCACCCCTCGCGAAGCATACGCCGAAGCCAGAAATCCCTTCGACCATGGCGTGTCGTCACCATCTATGAAAGCTGGGTCGGTGCCATAAACGGAAAGAGTCTCCGCATAAGTGGTGAGGCCCTTCATTGCAAGCTTGAGACTCATCGCCTCTTCAACGGCGCATTGTGTCAGCACACCGCCGCGCCCGGTCTGAGAACCGACCAGCACGGCAAGAGCATTCCAAGGTGCATAGCGCGCCACTCCGACCGTGGTCTCAATCTCGGCAAAACCCCGGAAAGCAGCTTCGGCTGCATCGGCTGCCAGCAGCGCCGGGGAATCTTTCCGGTTGGTGACATGAGCCTGGTTGGCCGGTGTCCGGCGCACCCGCATTTTTTGCAGCGCCATCATCATCTCGACCACGTTCAGATAGCTGACGACCTCCACCAGTTTTGCCGCCGTCAACCCATTCAGGAGCCGGATCACTTGTGCACGAGGCACATGAATATCCACCAGCATGCGCGCGAGCTGGAGTGAGTCCATGGCCATCGCCTCCTCGGCTACATCGAGCTGGATGGAATGGCGTGCGATGAAGGTGTCAATCATGTCGAATTGATCGCGCGGCGTACCATCCATCTCGACAATCTGGCCATTCTCAAGGCGCAGGCTCGGACGCGGATCGGCGTTGGCCCCGAGAAGCACGAGTCCGGCCTCCGGCCACTCCTGAATGAACGTGTCCTTATTGATGTCGCGCGCCGCGCGCACGGCAAATCTGCGAGATTGGCTCATGGCGAGCCGTTACATTATCATCGACTGCGTGGAAACAGCAAGTGCCATGTTCGGTCCCGTCTGGCTCTCGAACGCCGTTTGCCGATCCTGCTGGGCGCCGAACCCAAACATGAACGACTCGTGGTCGAGGAGGATCAACAGACAGCCCGGAACGCCACGCGAAAGCACTTGCTGTAATACAATGCGTCCATGCCATGGGTTGCTGCAGAAGCGTGTAATCGAGGCACATCTTTGCTCTGCTTTCACGACTCAACGGCGGACGCACGACGGATGGCATGAGCCGGGTGACCGGGCAAAACTCCTCGGGCCTACTCGGTGCACTAAGCGATTGGTGCCCTAACGAGACCGGCTGATTTCGGGTCTCTGGTTAGACTAAGACAGGAGATGTCATGGACAAGACTTCCAGTTCGACCCCAGCACTCCAGGACCGACTAACCTCGCTCGACTTCTTTCGAGGTTTTACGATGTTCCTGCTCGTGGGGGAAGCTACCCGCTTGTACTCTACACTTCGCAATCCAGCCTTCGATGGCACGTGGATCGGTTGGATTGGTATGCAGGTTGAGCACCATCCATGGAACGGTCTGCATTTTTGGGACTTGATCCAACCTTTCTTCATGTTCATCGTTGGCGTGGCAATGCCCTTTTCCTTCGGCTCACGCTGGGCCCGCGGGGAGAGCTGGCGGAAGAGTCTTCAGCATGCATTACGCCGGTCGGCCCTGCTGTTGTTGTTTGGCTGGGGCCTCTACTGCATCGGACCGGGCAGAATCACCTTCGAGTTGTGGAATGTTCTGGCGCAGCTCTCATTTACTTATCTCGTGGCATTTCTGATGATGAGAAAAACGGCGCCCACGCAGATCGCATTCACATTCTTATTGCTGGTGATCACAGAGCTGTTGTACCGCTTCTGGCCTGTGGCTGGTTTCAATCAGCCTTTCACGCCGGACAAGAACTTCGGCGCGTGGATGGACCTGAGGCTAATGGGCAAGCTCTCCGATGGACACTGGGTTGCCATCAACTGCGTTCCAACCACCGCCCACACGATGTGGGGTGTACTGGCCGGTCAACTCCTGAAGGGCACTCGGACACCCCTGCAGAAAATAAAAATACTGGCCGGCTCAGGCCTGATCGGCGTCATCGCTGGCTATGCTATGAATCCGTGGACGCCGATCATCAAACGGATCTGTACCAGTTCATTCGTCATAGTGTCCGGCGGATGGTGCTTACTGGCGCTCGCGTTCTCCTATTGGCTGATCGATGTGAAGGGGATGAAGAAAGGGACTCTGTTTTTCAACATAGTGGGGATGAATTCTCTTTTCATATACATGTTCACCAATACCGGTGGGTCCGAATGGTTCTCCCACATCGCTCGACCGTTTGTCATGGGCTTGTTCGCTTGGGTCGGAGAACTCAATGCCAGCATCGTCAGCTGCATCGTGGTGTGGGGAATGCTGTGGTATTTGTGTTATTGGCTATTCAAAAGGAAGATTTTCTTCAAGATGTGACAAAGCCCCATGCCATTCAGGAGGCGAGAATGAGCCACAAGCTATTCACGATCAACCGGAGGAAGTGGATGATGCTGTCCGGCGCAACATTCGGTATGCGCTACGGGTCCGCACAGCCTCAGCAGTCCACAGCACCGGGCCGTGCTGATCTGTCGAAAGTCCCACCCGACAAGTTGCTTCTGAAAGACTACCGCCCCAAATCGATCTACAAAATCCCAAAGACAGAGGTCAGCAAAGCGAAGTTTCCCGTCATTGATGTCCATTGCCACGGGGCACGGCCGCCGGAACGCATCGCAGAGATGGTCAAGAACATGGAGGCAGTTGGTCTGGAAAGAACGGTCATCTTTACAGGCGCAGCAACAGCCGAGAAGTTCAGTGAAATTGCCCGGCCTTACACCAAGTATCCCGGCCGTTTTGACTTGTGGTGTGGCTTTGACCTTGCGGGCGCCGACGATCCAGGATTTGGGCCGAACGCCATCAAGTCGTTAGAAGCTTGCCATCGGGCGGGCGCGCGCGGTGTCGGTGAAATCGTCGACAAGGGTTACGGTTTAGGCCGCAGTGTGGGAAGCGGGCCTCCCGGCTGGCCGGGTCGGGGGCAGCCTGCTGGAAAAATGGGCCCCCACCCTGATGACCCCCGTCTTGACCCTCTTTTCCAGCGGTGCGCTCAACTTGGAATGCCCATCAATATTCATGTTTCCGAGCCCATCTGGGCGTACCTGCCGCAGGACTATACCAACGATGGGCTGATGGATTCCTTCGACTGGAGGTTAGACGACAAATCAGGCATCCTGGGGCATGACGAGCTGCTCCAAAGCCTGGAGAGGGCGGTGAAGAAGCATCCGTCGACCATTTTCATCGCCTGCCACTTTGCCAATCTGGATTACGACTTGACCCGACTGGGGCAAATGTTTGAGCGGAACGCTAATTTCTACGCCGACATCTCCGCCCGGTATGCGGAAACAGCACCGATTCCGCGATTCGTCGCTCAGTTTTACAAGAAGTATTCGGACCGGCTGTTATACGGAACAGATCTGGGCTTCGATCAAGAAATGTACCGCCTTACCTTCCGATTTCTGGAAACGGAAGACGAGCATTTCTACGAGATGGACGAGTTTAATCACCACTGGCCGTTGCACTGTTTCGGGTTGCCGGATGACGTTCTGAAAAAGGTCTACCGGGACAACGCCCTGGCTGTTTTTGCGAGGGCGCGAGATAACGCGAAGGCCTGACGATGCGATGGTAGGCACGGTTGATTTATCCAACTGCCGCCACTGAAAGACCGAGCTCTTTCCTATTTGCAACAGATCCATCCGCGAGCGCTCTTAGCTTGGTGGGTGTAAAGCCCCAGCTTTACGAGTGACCTGCTCAAGCCAGCCTCCTAGCCGAAGAAAACAAAAGGGTAACCGAGCGGCAGGCCATGTGCTGGAACGCCATCAATCGTCATGAGCATCGAAGTCGGCGTCAATCTAGAGTTCATCCGTTGCGAAGACAAACCATTTGAGTCAGCTGTCGCCCGGGCGGCGGCGCTGGGGTTCCGCTACGTCGAGCCGATGGTGCACAACGGCAGGGAACTGCTCAGCGAGGCTGGCTACTTTCACTCGTTCTCCATGGACAACGATCCGCTGGAGATGAAGGATGTTCTCGAAAAGCACGGCGTGAAGGCCTCGGGGTTAAGCGCACACACTCCGTTGATGCGTCCGGAGATCAGCGTCCCGTACCTGGAAAAGGCAATCCGCCTGGCGGCTGCCGTCGGGGCGCCGGTGGTGAATACCGACGAAGGCATACGGCCGCAGTGGCTGGATGACGACGAGTGCTTTCAGGTGATGCGCTACACGCTCAAGAAGGTCCTGCAGGTGGCTGAACGCTATGGCGTACTGGTGGGTATCGAGCCCCACCAGAGCATCAGTAGGAAGACGGGAGGCCTGTTGAGGATCGCCACGCTGGTGAAGTCGCCGTACCTGAAAGTGAACTATGACACAGGAAATGCCTACCTCGGCGGCGAAGATCCCTATGAGGGGCTCAAGGCGGTGTGGCCGCTCGTGGCACACGTCCACGCGAAGGACATCTCACTGGGGCAGGCGGAATCGGAGAAAGGTAAGGTGAGTGGAACACCGGTGGGATGCGCTTGCGGCGACGGTGTCATCGACTGGATGAAGGTCGTGAACATCCTGAAAGACGGCCGCTATGATGGCGTGTTGAGTGTGGAGTGCGGCACGCCTCTTCAGGCTGAGCGGAGCCTAGCGCACCTCCGCAAGGTGATCCATGGCTAGGCTGGCCCTCCTTCTGCTGTTCTGTGCTTCGGCCGGCTGGTCCCAGAACACTGCCGCATTCTTCCAGCCGGGCAAGATCCGCGCGCTGATCATCTCCGGACGCAACAATCACGACTGGCGGGCGACTACGCCGCTGCTACGCCAGGAACTGGTCAATACCGGCAAGTTCGACGTGCGTGTCACCGAAGAGCCGTCCGGCATGACCCGCGAGACAGTCGCGGCCTACGACGTGCTGATCCTCGACTACAACGGGCCTCGCTGGGGTGAGACCGCGGAGAGAGCGGTTGAGGAGTTCATGAGGGCGGGCAAGGGCCTGGTGCTCGTGCATGGCGCGAGCTATGGCTTCGGGGAAATGGAGCTGCTCGGCGACCGGCACGTAAAAACCGGGATTCATGAGGCCCCCTGGCCCGCATTCGCGGTGATGGCCGGCGGCACCTGGTGCGCGAAAACTGGGCACGGCAGGCGTCATGTCTTCACCGTGAAATACACCGACCGTGGGCACCCGATCGCACGCGGCCTCCCGGAAACGTTCCTCACGAGCGACGAACTCTACCACCGTATGAACATGCGGCCCGAGGCTCACGTGATCGCGACCGCATTTTCAGCGGTGGAAACGGGTGGCACTGGCAGGGACGAGCCCATCCTGTGGACCGTCGAGTACGGCAAGGGCCGTGTTTTCCAAACTGTATTGGGCCACGACACAGCGGCGATGATGGAGCCTGGGTTCGCAGCGTCCTTCACGCGCGGCACGGAATGGGCGGCCACTGGCGATGTGAAACCGCCGGTGGAGGAGAAGAAGGAACCTCCCATCCGAGTTCTCGTCGTGACCGGCGGTCACGATCACGCACCCAGCTTTTACTCGCTCTTCAACGGGCAGGACGATCTGGCGGTGACGGTCGATCCGCAGCCCGGCTCCTTTAGCCACGATCTTCGGAAAATGTACGATGTGCTCGTGCTCTATGACCTGTTCCAGGACGTTCCGGAGGTGCAACGCAAGAACCTCCGCGAGTTTCTGGAAAGCGGGAAGGGCGTTCTGATCCTCCACCATGCTCTCGCCAGCCTGAACGACTGGCAATGGTGGTGGCAGGACGTGCGCGCCGGAAAGTACTTTCTGAAGGACGAGCCCGGACACCCGGCATCCACATATCTACATGATCAGGAGTTGATCGTCGAGCCCACGGGCAAACATCCGATCACCGACGGCATCGGCGACATACACATCATCGACGAGGCCTACAAGCACGTCTGGGTTTCACCGGAAGCGCACATCCTTCTGGAGACGAATCACGCAAATGCAGATGGGCCGCTGATGTGGGTAAGCCCGTACGAGAAGTCTCGCGTTGTTTATTGCATGCTCGGGCACGGGCCCGAAGCGCACAACCACCCGCAATACCGGCAGTTGATTCACAACGCGGTGAGGTGGGTGGCAGGCAGGTGAGGGGAAAATTATGGATCGAAGAGATTTCTTAAGAACGTCAACGCTCGCAGGGATGACGGCGGTGTCCGCTTCCCGAGTGATGGGCGCTAATGACCGCATCCGTCTGGGCATAATCGGGACTGGTGACCGTGGGTCTTATTTGATGACCGAGGCCAATAAGTGCGGTGGCATCGAATGGGTGGCGGTCTGTGACGCGTGGGACGTCCGCCGGGATAAGGCGCTGCAACTTACCGGCTCCGGGGTGCAAAAATACGCGGACTACCGTGCGCTGCTCGGCCGGAAAGATATCGATGGCGTGATCGTCGCTACCTGGGACAACAATCACTCCCGCATTTCGATTGACGCCTGCCAAGCAGGCAAGGACGTGTATGTCGAGAAGCCCATGACATCACGTCCCGAGCAGGGGCCGCCCGTGGCACGCGCCGTCCGCGAGTATGGCCGGGTATTGCAGACGGGCGTGCAGCAGCGCAGCACCCCGCACTTCGCCGAGGCCAAGGAACGGTTCTTCGACAGCGGGTTGATCGGCGAGGTCCACATGGTCCGGACCATATGGAACTGCAACAGCGGCTACCTCATGAAGCCGCCGGCCGGCATGGAGAAAAAGCCCGAGGGCCTCGATTGGGACGCTTGCTTGGGTTCGCTGCCGAAAATCCCGTGGGACCCCAAACGCTATTTCAACCACTTTTCTTACATGGACCTGTGCTGCGGGCAGACCGGTGGTCTGTTTGTGCACATGATCGACGTGGTGCAGTGGTTCCTGGGCATAACCAGGTGCGATTACGTCGCGGCGGGCGGCGGAATCTACCAATACGACGACGGGCGCGATACGCCGGACAACGTCAACCTGATCTGCGAGTATCCAGCGAAGCTGGTGGTCACTTTCGAGGCCAGCATAACGGACCCGGTGCCGGCCGAAAGCGAGGACATCGTGTTCATCGGCTCGGGCGGGAGGCTGCAGATCTTCCGGCGCGGCTATCGCTTTCTGCCGAAGGGCACGCGCAATCCGGCTGAAGCCACAGTCGCCAAAGGAACTCCGGACCAGCACATGAAGAACTGGCTGGACTCGATCCGCTCGCGCAAGGATCCCAACGCCACCGTGGAGCAAGGCCACTATGGCGCAATGGTCTGCCACATGGGCAACCAGGCCTGGCTCGAGAAACGCCGGGTGACATGGCAGCCGGACTGGGACATCTAATTCCAGCCGGAGGTTGATCCGCCCGCTCTGTTGATAGGCGGGACGCGCTTAATGCGAATGGATGGCCTGAGCCAGCAGCGCATCGAATTCCGCGCGCGACATTTTCAATTTCTCCGGATGAGCGGCAACCCACTTCGCAAGACCGGCATATTTTTCTGGCGTCCAGCCCCCTTCGAATTCCGCTCCGTTCTTGCGCTCACGATTCAACTCGAAGTTATAGGCATCTTCCAGGTTGGTGAATTCCGCTTTACTGATTGCGGCCTCGGCCAGAATCGCGGGAATGAAGATAACGCCATCCGTCTTGGCCACGACCAAGTCTCCCGGCAGCACCACGGCCCGTCCGATGCGGATCGGGGCGTTGATCGCCGTCAATTCCATTTGAGCCCAGGCCGAAGGATCGTAGCCGCGATAGAATCCGTTGAGATTTGCGATTTCGCGATTTTCCTCCTGATCGCGGATGCCGCCGTCAAATATGAAACCCGAATGGGTGTGCGCGGCGATGCCGCTTCCCAGGTTGGAGCCGATCAGCGTGCCTTCGATGACCTTCCCAAAGCCGTCGGCCACGTAAACGTCGCCCATCTGGAGTTCGTTGATGGGCCAACTGTTGGTTCCGCTGACGCGTCCCTCCGCCTTGCCTTCGGCGCGGATGGCCGCGGCCATATCGGGCCGCACTGGCATGTATTGCGCCGTGAGTGCACGTCCGGCAAAGGCCTTTTCGATGTGGAGAGCCTGCCAACCACCCTCAAACTGGTTGCGGTAGCCTTGTTCGCGCAGATAGTCCCACACATCCTCGATCGTCACATCCAACGCACGCTCGAGCAGATTGTCTGCCACTTTCGGGCGTCCGTCGGCGAAGCGTTCGCCTTTCCACTCCGATGTGTAAAACATGATTTGCTCCCGCGTTGTCTTTACCTGAGCAAAGGCAGACGGGGACCCTAACACGGTGCAGGCGATCAGGACGGTCAAAACAGTTCGTCTCATAGACTCTTCTCTTTCAATTGGTCTGGCATCTAATCTCACAAGCTCAGTGTATTCAGAACGCAGGTGGCCATGCCATTATCGGCACCGCCAGGTTTCATGTGTATTCTTTAAGATATATCGGCTAGGCCTCAGGTCAAGTTCGAGTGCCTATTCGTGGCCGAACCCGCGTGACCTTGATGCATTCGATCATCGATTCGAGTGGAGTTTTCCCTCGCTGCACGGATGTGATACAGTCTCTTTCCCAAAGGAGATAAAGCCGCCATGCTCTCGGAAAACAGGCAATTGGTTCGGCCGGTTTCCGTCGAGCAGCTTCGAAGCGTCTGGCGATTCGTGCTTGCGCGGCTCCTCTTGGCGCTTTTGGCAGCCGGAATGGCGCTTACAGGCGCAACCAGGCCCGGTTCCCCGTCGGTTCCGGTTCTCGAACGGCCGCCTCGATCAGAAGAGTTGCTCGCTTATCCGTCGGAAGGCCAAGCGGTCGCGGTCAATCCGCCTGGGTTTTGCTGGACACCTTACGATGGGGCGAAGGCCTACCAGCTAGAAGTAACAAAGCTCGGCGAAGCCTTGCAGAAAGTAATTGCGGAAAGCCCCCTGACCTCGACGGTTTTTCCTCCCTCCTTCCCGCTTGCTCCAGGGAGCTATTCGTGGAAGGTTTTCTACCTGGGGGGCGATGGCGTTCCCTTTGCGGTGAGCAAGACCCGGATCTTCACCGTGCCAACGGAATTGCCGCAGCTCGCTATGCCGAACGTGGCTCGGCTCAAGGCTGAACTAACCGGCCTTCGTCCCAGGTTACTCCTCTTGGGTGGCCGGCTGCGTGAACTTCGTCAGGCTATCGCAGAAGGCCGGGTCAGCGTATGGAAGTCATTTCTGGAAGCGGCTTCGCGCGCCGAGGAGGAAAAGCCGTATCCGGAGCCTCGCCGGTCCGGTAGTGGTCCGCTGACCCCCGAAGAAGACTACGGCATTTTCAGAACGGGCAAGGTCGGGAGCGCCCATCTGGTGCGCTTGGCTCTCGCTTACCGGATTACGGAGGAACCGAGATATTTAGAGGGTGCGCGCCGGTGGATGCTGGCGCTCGCTGGCTGGGATCCGAGAGGTATCACGAGCCATCGTCTGCTTCAGCCGGACGGGACAAAGGGTAATGACGAAGCTTCAATGCCCATGTTGGAGAGAATGTCGCTCGCCTGGGATTGGATGGGGAACCGGTTGTCGCCCGCTGAGCGAGACGAAGTTCTCGCCGCTATGCGGGAGCGCGGCAATCAGGTGCTGGAAACTTTACAGAAGGAGGACTTCCTCTCGCATCCCTTCGAGAACCACGATGGCCGCGTCTTGGCGTTTCTCGGCGAGGCTGGCTTGGCGTTCTTGGGCGATATCCCGGATGCCGACCGCTGGCTGGACTACGTCCTGCGCTGTTATCTGACTTCCTACCCGTCCTTCGGAGGGGACGAAGGCGGCTGGGCGCAGGGGGTTAGCTACTGGTCGATCTATCTTTACTGGCTGACCGGGTTCGCCGAAGCTCTACGCGAGGTTACCGATGTTGATCTCCTGCGCCGCCCGTTCTTCCGCCACACCGGGTATTTCGGCGTATACGCGCATCCCCCTTACGCCCCCAGGGGCGCATTTGGCGACGACTCTTATTCCCCACCTACCAGGCCCGAGCAGATGCTGATCGGTTTTTTAGCAGATTCGTTGCGCGATCCGATACTGAATTGGCAGGCGCAGTCGATCCGAGTGCCTGCGGACATAGCGGCGGACCCGGACGAGTGGTACATCGGGGACGTGTTCTCGATCTGTAGAGTAGCGGATCAACAGCCGGCGATGCACTCCGAGCCTCCCATCAAGCTTGAAGGCTCGCATCTGTTTTCGGATATTGGCTGGGCGACGATGCACTCGGCGCTTGGCGATGCTGCCAACGACGTTTGGGCCATGTTCAAGGCGAGCCGCTTCGGCTCATTCAGCCACAGTCATGGGGACCAAAACACTTTCTTATTGAATGCCTATGGGCAGGCTCTGGCGATCGACAGTGGATACTACCCTGAGTACGGCACCGCACACGACGAGTTGTGGACCCGTCAGACCAAAGCTCACAATGGCATCCTGGTCAATGAGCGAGGTCAGCCGCCCTATACTTGGGCTGCCGGGGGGCGCATTGAGAGCTTCGAGCAGCAGGGGACGATTACGATCGTGCGCGGGCAGGCAGCAGAAGCATACAATCTGCCGCAGCCTGAGGGTGTAGCCCTACTCTGGCAGAAACTCTTAAGCGAGCCTATCCCATCGATGGAGCCGCACGTGGAGAGCTTCGAGCGCACTCTAGTGTTTAACGGATCGCCCACGCGGCCCGTGATTGTAGTCAGCGATTATCTGAAAGCTTCGGCAGCGACGACCTTCGATTGGCTCCTGCACACCTTGAACTCCATGCAGATGGACCCCCATACAGGCTCGATTCGCTTTCGGACCGGCAATGCGTGCTTGGCTATTCGGCTGGTCTCCACCGAGCCATTCAGTTTCTTGCAGAGCAGCGGATTCCCCATTCCTCCCGAGCCGGTCACGGATACCGCGTACCCCAATCCGCCCAAGGAGACCCAGTGGCACCTCAGCGCTCATAGCGAGCAGACCGCGCGCGCGATCAAATTTCTGGCCGTGATGGTTCCGTATCGAGCCTCCGAGCCCGCACCCGCCATTGAAGCGCTTGAATCTTCCAGCGCCCGAGGGTTCCGCGTCGGCAACTGCGAAGTCGCCGTCTGGTGGGGAGAAGGAAACAGGGGTGAGATCGCCCTCGACGGTCTAGCAGGCAAGGGAAGACTGGTGGTGGGAGTCCTGGAAAGTGGAAAATCGCAGACGCTTGTCTCGGAGTAAGGCGGCCGTAAAAGCCGTAAAGAAAGTTGGTTGGTCGGGCTGGGCGAGATGGGTGGTCGCAAGGCACCAACTGGCTGTGCCGCCGTTCGCCGACGGTGCGGGTCGGCTTGCCCTTACCTTGTTACCTCGTGCGCAACGGTTTCAGCTCGGCGCACACGGACTTTCACTTCCACGCGCCATCCGAGACGGTTGAGGATTGACATGAGGCGATCGACGGTGAACCGCCCTAGGTCCGCATTGCGGATACGCGAGAAGTCAGCCGCCGCGATTCCCGTGCGGCCGTGCGCGGCGCGCACAGTCAGGTGTTCCCGATCAAGCGCCTTGATGATTTCAGCCGCGAGGATCGCCTTGAATTGTTCCGTGTCAGCGTTCTCGTGCCCCAGATCGCGGAACACATTGCCGCTTCCCCGCACCACCTCCAGCTTTTCGCTCTTCATCGCAGCATCTCCTTCAATCTCTTCAAACGGTCTTTTATCAGATCGATTTCGCGTTGCGGCGTCTTGATGCCCTGCGTCGATTTCTTCTGGAAAGCGTGCACGACCCAGATTTCATCGGCGAGCTGCACTGCATAGACCACGCGAAACGCATCGCGCTTGAACGGCAGCGCGATCTCGAACACACCCGGGCCCAGACCGTGCATGGGCTTTGCAAGGTCGGCCTTGCCACCCTCCGCGGCGATCGTCAGGGCCGCAAGACAGATCGACCTGGCTCCTTCCGGGAACGTCTCGAATTCTTTCAGTGCCGCCCTGATCCATGAAACGGGCCGCGTCTTTCGGGTCATTGGCCGATCGCCACCACACCTCGCCCTTATGTTGTCATGTTGTCATATGTGACAACACTTGTCAAGAAAGCCCGCTGACTAGAGCGGCGGCACGCTATCGCACAACGCTGTGGGTTCGCCGGCACGATCGCTCTTCGCGGGAATCAAAGTCCAGGTTCCGTTCAGCGCGGCGTGTTCGCGCGCGAAAGCGAAAAGGCGATCGTCAGAAGTACTGCGGTAAATGTGGTTTTCATAATATTCACTTTTGAGCGGAAGCTGCGTTTATAACCGGCGGATAGACGAGGATTTCAATTTTCCCGTTCTCCCCGGCGTCGTCAGTTTTGCCAAGGCCCATTGTCTTGATGCGCGTGTCGTCCAGGCGGAAATTCTGCACCAGGTAATTGCGAATCACCATCGCTTGCGCCTGCGTGGTGACGCGATCTTTCTCCGAAT
>Ga0181536_10003587_pt1 | contig 16848 bp, 11 predicted proteins | sample PEATcosm2014_Bin_41_FD_121105 | JGI IMG/M metagenome (GOLD analysis project Ga0181536, IMG submission 121105) | Peatland microbial communities from MTU Mesocosm Facility, Houghton, MI, USA - PEATcosm2014_Bin17_60_metaG | ecosystem: Environmental > Terrestrial > Soil > Wetlands > Peat | place... | reverse complement strand
TTTGCGGACGACGCCCATGCCGTCGAGGCCCGGCATCTGCACATCCAGAAAAACCAAATCCGGCTCGAGCTTCTGGATCAGGTCCACCGCTTCCAAACCGTTACGCCCAGTGGCGGCGACTTCGATTTCCGGAAAGTCCTTGAGCAGGTAGGCGAGTTCTTCGCACGCGAGGGATTCGTCGTCTACGATCAGCGTGGATAGCGTAGCCGTCGCACGATCTCGCATGAAACTGGTATTATATCAAATACCTTTTTTCCCCCCTGGGAGAGTGAGATCGTGTCCGTGCAGGAGAATGTTCGAATTGCGCCCGCCGACGGCAAGCTCGGTGTATTGATTCCGGGCATGGGTGCCGTCACCACCACATTCATTGCCGGAGTGGAAGCGGTGAAACAGGGCTTGGGCAAGCCGGTGGGCTCGCTTACGCAGCTCTCCACCATCCGGCTCGGCAAACGCACCGAAGGCCGCAGCCCGCGCATCAAGGATTTTGTTCCGCTCGCCCCACTGGAGAACCTCGCATTCGGAACCTGGGACATCTTCGAAGAGAACGCGTACGAAGCGGCAAAGCTCGCCGGAGTGCTGGAACCGTCGCTGCTCGATCAGGTGCGCCAGCCACTCGAGAAGATCCGGCCCATGCAGGCGGTATTCGATCATGAGTTCGTCAAGCGTATCACCGGTCCGAATCTGAAGCCCAAAGGTTCCAAGCGCGACCACGCGGAAATGCTGATGGATGACATTCGCAAGTTCCGCGAATCGATTGGCGCATCGCGCGTGGTGATGATCTGGTGCGGCTCCACGGAAGTATTCCACAAGCCGGCGGAGGTGCATGCTTCGCTGAAGAATTTCGAGTGCGGGCTGCAGAACGACGACCCCGAAATCTCCCCCAGCCAGATCTATGCCTACGCGGCGCTGAAATCCGGCGTACCGTACGCCAATGGCGCGCCGCATCTCACCATCGATACCCCAGCCTTGCTCGAACTGGCGCGCGAACGCAACCTGCCGGTCTGCGGTAAAGACTTCAAAACCGGCCAGACGTTCATGAAGACGCTGATCGCACCCGGGTTGAAATCGCGCATGCTCGGGGTGACCGGCTGGTTTTCCACCAACATCCTGGGGAATCGCGACGGCGAAGTGCTCGATGATCCGGGCTCATTCAAATCGAAGGAAGAATCCAAGCTCTCAGCGCTCGAGCAGATCCTGCAAGCGGACCTGTATCCCGACCTGTACAAGAATCTCTACCACAAGGTGCGGATCAACTACTACCCGCCGCGCGGCGATGCCAAAGAAGGCTGGGACAACATCGACATCTTCGGGTGGCTGGGCTATCCGATGCAGATCAAGATCGACTTCCTGTGCCGCGATTCCATCCTGGCGGCGCCGCTGGTGCTGGACCTGGTGCTGTTTCTCGACTTGGCGCAGCGCGCTGGAATGCGCGGCGTGCAGGAGTGGCTGTCTTTCTATTTCAAAGCGCCCATGACGGCGCCGGGGCTTTATCCCGAGCACGACATTTTCATTCAGTTGATGAAACTGAAAAACACGCTGCGCTGGATGCGCGGCGAAGCCTTGATCACGCACCTCGGCCTGGAATATTACGACTAAGAGTTTCGCGCTCGCTTCATGAAAGTTCTGGTTATCGGGGGAACCCTGTTTATCGGACGGCGGCTCGTTGCTGAGCTGCTCAAGGCGGGCCACTCCGTCGCCATTCTGCACCGCCGCAACCGGCATAATTTTTCCAAGCGCGTCGAGAACCTGGTGGCAGACCGCAATGACGCCTCGACCGTTCGCCGTGCCATCGGCGAGCGCCGGTTCGACGTGGTCTTCGACAACGTCTACGACTGGGAACGCGGCACCACGGCGGCGCAGGTGGAAGCCACCGTCCACGCCATGGGCGACCACCTCAAGCGCTACGTTTTCATGTCGAGCGTGGCGGCGTATGGCGACGGACTGAACCACTACGAGGGCGATCCGCTCGCGCCCGACAATCATCCCGATTCGTACGTCCGCAACAAGGCCGTGACTGAGCGGGCGCTGCTGCGGCTGCACCGCAAGACTGGCTTTCCCGTGGTAACTTTCCGGCCGCCGTTCATTTATGGCCCGGAGAATCCTTTCTATCGCGAGGCCTTTTTTTGGGACCGCTTGCGCGCCGGCCGCCCCATCATCATCCCGGGCGATGGCACGCGCTTGATGCAGTTCATCCACGTGAAGGACCTGGTCAACGCGCTCGTTCGGTCGATGGATGTCGAGGAAGCGGTGGGTGAATCTTTCAACGTGGCCAACCCCAAGTCGCTTACACAGATAGAAGTTGTGCGCGAACTGGCGCGCGCCGCCGGTAAGAAGCCCGAACTTGTGCGCGTGCCGCGCGAGCGGATTGCGGCGGCTGGTGGCAACCCCATGGGCGACCCCATGTACTTCGGCCAGTACCTCGATCTTCCACCGATTACCGAGAACGTCAGCAAGCTGCAGCGCGTCCTCGGAGTTCGCTTGACGGCCCTTGAGACCGGCCTGCGCGAAACCTACCGCTGGTACGTGCGGCAACCACGCCGCAAACCCGATTTTCAGTTCGAAGACCGGCTGATCTCGTCGGCAGGCGTGCGGCGGGCAGTGTGACCGCCAGCGGGACCCTTCACTTCGTCTTCTCCTCGATCGCGTCCAGCTCTTTCTGGCACTGCGCCGAGCCGGGGAACATCTTGCATGCGGCTTCCACATGTTCGCGAGCTTCCTTGAGCAGGCCGAGATGCTCAGCCGCCATCCCGAGTTCCAGTTGTGACATGTAATCATCGGGCGCCTGGACAACGACGGCTCGTAATGTGGAGCGCGCGTGAGCGTAGTCTTTCACCTCGAGGTAACAGTCGCCAAGATCGCGCCGGGCCAGCATATTTTGCGGATTCTGGGCTAGAATCTGCCGGTAAATCGCGATTGCTTTCTCCATGTGCCGGTCAACAAGCGCAGTCAGCGCCTGCTCGTACAGGTGATATTCGGGCAGGCGGTCTTTGGGATCCGGCGCCGCGCTGCCAAGCTTTGTTTTCGGTCCGCCGGAAAGATAGCCCAGCGACTGGAGCAGCGCGCGTGTTTCGGGTGACGCATTCTGCCGCGTGGCCGGCTCTTTCGGCGCATAACGCGCCATCAGCTTTTCCAGCCTGCCGCGAAGCGCCGCCGATTCATCAGGCTTTTTGCCGACGAGATTGACTTGCTCTTCCGTATCCTGCTGCAGGTTGTAAAGCTCCGGCTTCGGAGCGGCGATGTACTTGTACTCTCCAGCGCGCAGACAACGGAGCGGGGCCCAGCCGAACGCGTCGCGTGTGTAGACGCTCTCGCTGTAGACGGCATGCCCGTCCGCTTCGCTTCCAGACTTGATCCCGCCGAGCAGGCTTTGCCCTTCGAACGTGGAAGGCAGTGGCACATGCAGGAAATCCAGAATGGTGGGTGCTACATCAATCAACCCGGCAGGCTGGCTGGATCGCTCCGGATAATGGGGCGCGCCCACGGGCCAATGAAACATAAGCGGCACCCACAGCGTGCTTTGATAAATGAAGTACCCATGGCTCGATTCGCCGTGCTCTCCCAAACTCTCGCCGTGATCCGAGACCAGAACCACCAGTGACCGGTCCCACCAACCCGATTGCATCAGTCTTTGGCGGAACCGCCCCAGCACCTGGTCCACGTATTCCACCTGCGCGTCATAACGAGAGATTCCCCGTTCGCGCGCCACATCGGCAGGTACGGTATAAGGCTCGTGCACGTCGAACAGGTGAATGAAGGCAAAAACGGGCTGCCCATGATGCTCCGCAAGCCACTGGAGCGCCGCGCGCACTACCAAAGCTCCGTCCCGCCTCACACGTACGGAGTAGGGATTCTGGCCTGTACCCGCAAAAATCATCGACCCCGAGATGCGCGATCCCGCTTGGAAATTAAAGGGGCTGTCGTAATCGTCGAACCCCTGGTCGAGCCCGAACTGCTTCTCCAAAAACACACTGCCAATGAATGCCGCGGTTTTGTACCCGCGCGATCGCAACACCGACGCCAGCGTCACGGCCCCGGCCGGAACCGGCTCCGCGTTCTCTTGAATGCCGTTCTGAAACGGATAGGTGGACGTCAGCAATGACGTGTGCGACGGCAGCGTCAGCGGAACCTGGCAGGCGGCCTCGTTAAGAAGCGTGCCCTGCTGCGCAAAGGCGTCGATATTGGGAGTGTGGATTTTACGATAGCCGTAAGCGCTTAGGTGATCGGCGCGAAGCGTGTCAATCGAAATCAGAATAACGGGAGTCTGGGGCTTGGCGTCATCGGCCTTGGCCGCGCCGGAACCGAGGTAGGTGCACGTTGAGGCCAAACACAGCCAGACGAACAATCGGGAAAGACAAATCAACCGTTATGGCGTTCTAGCGCACGCGAAAAGTTACGGTGCCCAGCAAAGCCGCCGGCACGCCATACTGAGATAGAGGAGCGCTTCTGAGCATCACGGCGAACCAGGAACAGCAGTTCTACGACGCCACGTACGCCGTTCACCGCCAGGTGCCGGATCAGGCTTTGCGCACCAACCGGGAATCGATGCTGCGCGACGTGAACGATCCAAACGGGGCTTTCTACGAGCGCCGACGGCTGTATGGCGCCGTCCTGAACCTGCTTCTGGCGCAACCCCTCGCGGACTATTCGGTACTCGACTATGGCTGCGGTCTCGGCGAGTGGGGAGTACTCATGGCGACGGAGGGCGCACACGTAACGTTGCTCGACCTTTCCCCCATCGCGATCGAAATCGGAATGCGTCGCGCCGCCGCCAACGGCGTCAGCCACCTGGTTCGGGGTTTCGCCCGTGATGCCTCCGATCTCGGTTGCTTCCGGGACGCCGAGTTTGACCTGATTTATGCCAGCGCCGCCCTGCATCACACCCTCAAGTACCCGAACGCCCTGGCGGAACTGCTCCGGGTACTGCGACCGGGCGGCACCCTCGTTCTGGCGGAAACGTACGGGAATAACCCGATCCTCAACGGAATGCGCCGATTTCGCTGGCGGCTCAGCCGGCAGCCGGTAGAGGCGGGCGAAGACATCCTCCTGAGCGACCGTGAGCTGGATCTGTTGCGCCATCACTTGTCGCGCGTGGACGTAACCCCGATGAATCTGTTCGCGATGGCGAAACGGCTTTTTCGCGGCCGGTTCCAGTCACGCCCGGTACGTGCGATCATGGGATTGTTGGAGGCGATGGATACCCGGATACTGAAAGGGTACCCGTCCTGGCGCCGTTATTGTGGAGAAGTGCTGGTGGTGGCTCAGAAGTAAAGACTCGGCTCTTGCGGCTCGGCCACACCTGTGGCCCAATCGGCCCACTTGACGGTCATTTTTTAGGGCAATACAATTGATACAGTTACACTTAAAACCTGCTCCAGGAGGTCCTGCGCGATGAGACCGCTTCGTCTTTGGCTCGCTGCCCTGTCTGTTAGCTTACTTTTTGCGGTCTACCTTGGTTATGCCGACGACCAGGATAAGGACGCCGACGCCAAGAAGGACGCCGACGCCGCCAAGAAGAGCACCGACACGAAGAAGAACACCGACTCCCAGGGCCGGGAAACCATCGCCAAGCCGATGACGGAGAAGCAGCGGAAAAAGCAGGAAGCCAAACTCCGCAAAGAGCTCGAAACTCCGTACAGGAAGTGGCTGAACGAGGACGTAACCTACATCATCACCGACGAAGAGCGCCAGGCGTTCAAGCGTCTCAACACCGATGAGGAGCGCGAGCAGTTCATCGAACAGTTCTGGCTGCGCCGCGACCCCACGCCCGATACCGAAGAGAACGAGTTCAAGGAAGAGCATTACCGCCGTATCGCGTATGCCAACGAGCATTACGCTTCCGGTATTCCGGGTTGGAAGACCGACCGGGGCCGCATCTACATCACCTACGGCCCCCCCGATGAGATTGATTCACATCCCTCCGGCGGCAGCTATGAGCGTCCCATCGAAGAGGGCGGCGGCGAGACTTCGACGTATCCCTTTGAAGACTGGCGGTATCGCTACATTGAGGGCATCGGCAACGACGTCAACATCGAATTCGTTGATCCGACGATGTCCGGTGAGTATCACATGACCATGGACCCGTCGGAGAAGGACGCGTTGCTGTACGTTCCTGGCGCGGGCCTTACGCTATACGAGCAAATGGGCATGACCAGCAAGACGGCCCGCTTTAACCGCACGGATGGCACGCACCTCGGCACCGGAAACCAGCCCCTTCCCGCCAGCATGGACGAATTCACACGCCTTGAGAATTTTGCCAAATTGCAGGCGCCCCCCAAGGTGAAATTTAAGGACCTCGAAGCCGCCGTTACGTCGCACATCACGTTCAATGTTCTGCCTGTGAAGGTGCAAGCGGATTTCATCAAGGTCACCAATAGCACCATCCTGACCAATGTTACTTTGCAGTTCGAAAACAAGGACCTCCAGTTCCAGTTGAAGGACGGGGTGCAGAGGGCCGCGGTCAACATTTACGCCCGCATCACCACGATGTCGCGCCGGCCCGTGACCTGGTTTGAGGACACGGTCACCCGCGACGCACCGCCCCAGATGTTGGCGGAGTTGGCGAGCAAGTCGTCGGTCTATCAGAAACAAGTTCCGCTGGCGCCCGGCACGTACCGCCTGAACGTGGTGGTAAAAGACGTCATCGGCGGCAACATGAACAACTACGAAATGGCGTTGAACGTCCCGCACTACGACGATGAAAAGCTCTCCTCCAGCACCTTGATTCTGGCCGACGTGATGGAGAAAGTGCCGCTGCGCAGCATCGGACTGGGGCAGTTCGTGATCGGCAGCTCGAAGGTCCGGCCGCGCCTCAACGATACCTTCGGGCACGACGAAAAGTTGGGCATTTACCTCCAGCTCTACAACTTCGGGCCGGATGAAAAGACCCAAAAGCCCAACGGAACCATCGAATATGAGGTATTGAAGAACGGGAGCAACGAAAAAGTCTTCGATTTCAGCGAAGACGTTGCCAAAGTGAAGGATGCCTCCGCGCAGCAGGTGACGATTGAAAAACTTCTTCCCCTGCAAACCCTTAAGCCGGGGCAGTACACTCTGAAAATGAAGGTTACGGATAAGAACCGTAATCAAACGTTAACACCCAGCGCCACATTTACGGTAACCTAGGATGGTTGCAGGCGTCCGCCTGCTGGCAGTGGATGACGGATCACGGGAGATGAGACCGCTTAGCGGAAGGATCGCTTCTTCCAGAACAGCCGCAATTCTGGTGGCCGGAATTGTGTCCCTGGCTCTGCCGTCTTTCGCCGCATCTCCGGTCAAGCTTGCCGGCGCTCTGACAGGGTTAGTGCATGATGCCGCCGGCATACCCCAGATGGGCGCCACCGTCCTCCTGTTCAATCACGAAGATAGCCTGTTCGCTCGGGCGCTGACCGACGAGAAGGGTTCTTTCTCGTTCCTCAGCCTCATGCCAGATGTGTATTCCGTCCGCGTGAGCTTACACAGTTTCGTTCCGGTGTTCCGCGAAAACATCGTAGTGCAACCCGGTGTGCGCAGTGTGCTTAACGTTAGCTTGTCCACGCTTTTCAGCACCATCCAATTGATCACCCCACCGCCGGGTGAAGGCGTCGTCATGACCGACGACTGGAAATGGGTACTGCGCACCGCCAGTTCCACGCGGCCAATCTTGCGCTTGCTACCGAATTACGATCCTAATGCCGGCCAGCAGCCCGCTCATTCCGATACCACGGCGTTTTCCGAGACGCGCGGTCTCGTGCAATTGTCCGGAGGAGACGCCGGTCAGGTCTCTGGTTTCGGAACCGAAGCCGATCTTGGTACGGCGTTTGCGATCGCCACCTCTCTATATGGACGGAATCAACTGGCATTCAGTGGAAACCTAGGATACGGAATGCAATCCGGTATGGCATCGGCAGGGTTCCGTACCAGCTATACTCGCGACCTCGGCTCCACGAGCCCGGTGATTTCGGTTACCATGCGGCAAATGGTGATGCCGCGCGTCGGTGAATCCCTCGTGGGCGGCATGGGCGACCTGCCGCCGGTGCGCACGATGTCCGTCAGCATGGGGGATCAAACACGGCTTACTGACGCCCTTCGCGTGCAATACGGCTTCTCGCTCGATATGGTCTCGTTCCTCGACCGTCTGCACTATCTCAGCCCCTATCTCTACGCGGATTACACACTGACTGATTCGAGTAAACTGGACTTCTCTTACACTTCCGGCAATGCACGGCCCGACCTCGGCTCCAACCCGGCCGCCGCTGATTCCGAACTTCAGGGCGATATCAACGCGCTCGCGCTCGTGCCCCGGCTATCGTTGCGCGATGACCACGCCCAGGTGCAGCGCGGCCAGGACATCGAGGTTGGCTACTCGCACACCGTCGGCTCGCGCACCTATCGGGTTTCCGCGTACGATGAGCGCGTGACCAACGCAGCGTTGAATATCGTTGCCCCCGGCGGGTTTTACACGGGCGGCGACATTCTGCCCGATCTGTTTTCCAACAGCGCGACGTTCGACGCGGGTAATTATCAGACGCTGGGCTACACAGCCACCGCCACCCAGCACCTGGGCGACAAATTCGACGTGAGTGTCATGTACGGCTCGACCGGAGTACTGGCACCCGGCACCAATCAGCTCGCCACCAACAATTTGGATGAATTGCGGACGGCCATTCGCGCCGAGCGCCGCAACGCCGTCACCACCCGGGCTCACGGCACTTTGCGCAAACCCGGCACGTACTTTATCGCCAGCTACCAGTGGATGGATGACCGTGCGGCAACGCCCACACACATCTATTCCACCGATTCCATGCGCCCCGAACCCGGCTTGAACGTTTACGTGCGCCAGCCCATCCCCGCTTTCTCTTCGCTGCCGTGGCGCGTCGAAGCCACCGCTGACCTCCGCAACCTCCTGGCACAAGGTTACCTCCCGCTCTCCACCGCGAACGGCCAGCAGATTCTCCTGGTGCAAAACCCACGCAGCTTCCGCGGCGGCCTGCGGTTTATCTTCTAAGAAGCATCCGCTACCTGAATCACCGCCGCCCCGCGCACTTCGTCGTCCTTTAACGCGTTCAGCGCGCGGTTTGCTTCAGCCAAGGGAAACACTTGCACCTTGGTTCGAATCGGGATCTCCGCCGCAACGCGCAGAAAGTCTTCCCCGTCCTGACGCGTGTTGTTAGCCACGCTCCGAACCACCCGCTCGTGATACAGCAGGCCGTAATCCATGGCGGGAATCGTGCTCATATGGATGCCGGCCAGAGCCAGCGTTCCGCCCTTCTTCAGCACACGCAACGCGGCCGGCACCAGTTCACCCGCCGGCGCGAAGATAATCGCGCTATCGAGCATCTTCGGCGGCAGCTCGTTCGAGTATCCCGCCCAAACCGCGCCAAGCTCCTGTGCCAGCTTCTGATGCGCCGCGTCGCGCGTAAACGCGTAGACTTCGGCACCCCAGTGGCGCGCCACCTGGATCGCCAGAAGCGCCGCCGAGCCGAATCCATAGAAGCCCAGCCGCCCACCCCGCTCAATGGCCGACAATCGCAGCGATCGAAACCCGATGATTCCCGCGCAAAGCAACGGCGCCGCATCCAAATCGCGAAACGTTTCCGGAATCTGATAAACGAAAGCGTCAGGAGCTACGGCGTACTCCGCGTACCCGCCATCCACCGTCCACCCCGTGAACGTGGCTTGCTCGCAGAGATTTTCCTTCCCGGCACGGCAGTAATCGCAAACGCCGTCGGTATGGTGAAGCCACGCGATGCCCACTCGATCGCCAGTGCGAAATCGCCGCGCACCTTCGCCCAGCGCTTCAATCACACCCACCACCTGGTGCCCTGGAATAATTGGAGACTTGCGCGGTGCGAGTTCGCCTTCCACCACGTGCAAGTCCGTGCGGCACACCCCGCAAGCCTTCACACGAACCAGCACCTCGCCCGCCCCTGGCACAGGTTTCGCGACCTCCGCCAGCTCGAGCGGGTTCGATTTCACCGGCGCGGGCGTGCGGAGCAGGCAGGCTTTCATCCGCTCCATCCGGAGAGAACGTCGACATCCCAGTCCGCCTTGTCGCGAACGGTCACGTGGTTGCCGCCATAAATCCCGCGGACCGTGCCGCTCTCCATCGTGTGCCCCGCGGCATCCACCGTCCCTGCCAGTGTCACGCGTCGCGGCGCCACCGTTCCCGCCACATCCGGGAGATCCGTATGCCGCAGCAGATTCGGCACGAAGTTCGCGAACGGATGATCGTAGTTCTCCGTGTCCACGATGTTGCGAAACGAAACCAGGCCGCCGGCAAGATAAATCTCGCTGATCTCTTTATCGAGCGCCGCCGCGAATAGCGCCGGCACCGTCAGCTTTCCGCGCGCCGCCACCACCACGCGCCTCGCTCCCAGCGCCGGATGTTTTCGCAATCCCGCCGCCAGCGCCAGAATGTCAGTGACGCGCTGCCCAACGAGCGGCCGCCCCAGAATCAGCCCGGCCCACGCATACCCTTCTTCACCCCCGTGCCGTTCCGCGTGCCCGGGAGCGCCGCCACTGAACTCTGGCATCAGATCACCGATCCCGCGGACATCTGCCACGCACACCGGGTAGCCTCGCACCGCGAGCGACTGGTACAACTGCCCTTCCGCCCACTGCCCGCTGCGGCCCCCAGGCTCCAGCGCGAGCACCACCGGCTTATCATTCTTCCGCCCGCGCGGCAAAAATAGCCATGCCGGTACCCATACCTTCGGCGCCGAAAAAACTTCCACCGCTTCGATATCCACCTCTCGCGACGGCACGCTCCGCAGATTGGACAGCAGCGCGCCCGTCGGCGCCTCCACACCCACCAGAGCGCCGAGATCCGCCGGCGTCTTCTCCACCACGCGGGCTTTGTTCATCGCGAACGGCGTCAAGCCGCCAAACGTACGCACCATGTTGCCCGATTCCGCCACCCACAACGTGCGGTCCTCCTCCGGAGTAACCGGTGGCTCCTGCTCGATCCGTTTTTCCCCGCCCTTGAGCCACCGCTCGAACCACTGGTAAATCTTGACCCGCGTGTCGTACTCGAGCGAATGCGGTAATGGCGTGTCCGCCCATCGCAGCCGGTCTCCGTGACCCAGCACTTCGTACACCTTCTCCAACTTCTGAAACTCTTCCCACCCGCTCGTGATGTACTCCGGCGAATACGTGCCGAAGAAATCCCTGTCGCTCACCGTAACCAGCAACGGCTTCGGAGCGAACGGGTACATCGTGTCCCAGCGATCGAAACCCACTAGCCCCGATCCCACGAAATCCTGCTCGGCATCGTCAGTCGATCCCGGCGGAATGAAATTCGCGCAAGCCACATTCTCCGTATTGCCGCTGCACACCACTGCCGCTGCCAGCCGGTCGTCCACCGCCATCAGCAGCATGCTGAGCGTTCCACCGCCTGATTGGCCCGTGGCGCCGATGCGCTTGGCATCCACCATCGGCAGCGACGCCAGATAATCCAGACTCCGTATCGCGTCCCACAACTGCAATCGCGAGCTTGTATCGCCCACGAGCAGCATCTGCATTCCCGGAACCGTGTGCTCCTCGTCCGCCGATTCCAGCCGCGAATTCACGCCGCCCGCATCCGGATAGTAAATGCGCTCTCCCTGCCCCATTGGGTCAAACGCCAGCACCACGTATCCCAGCCGCGCCAGCCCCTGGCAGCAACGCTGGTACGAAAGATAGGCCTTGCCGTTGTTCGAGTGTCCCAACTGGAACAGCACCGCCGGATACGGCGGCACGCCGAGAGTCGGAATGTACAGATTCGCCGGGACGTGGAATCGCGGCCGGCTCTGATACACAACCTTCTCGACGCGATATCCGTCGCGCTCGAACGATCCGGTCTTTTGCGCCTCGAGCGGCGTGCGCTCCGGTTCACCGCCCGCCAGTTTCCAGAACGTTTCCCGCGCCCATCGCTGCCGCGCGTGGATCGCTTCCGGTGTCGTCAGCCGCGCAATCTCGTGATTCCGCCTCTGATACGCCTTTTCCGCCAGATCACGAAAATAATCCGGCAGACATCGTGGATAATCGCGATACGCCGTGCCCGGATAAGGTGCCTGCGAAAACGCCGGCATCCGCAGCAGCGCGCCCGCCGCCGGTAAAGCAAGAAGCTGTCGTCGTGTCATCGGTTAGATGACAGTCTATCGCAACAGCCGTGTACCGTCCGAGGTTCGCAACTTCCGGATTGGCGACCACTCCTCACCATGTGGAAAGTTGTACAGTCAGATGTTAATGGAACTGGCAAAACTGGTTCTTGAGTTTGTGAAAGCTCTAGCGTGGCCCGTCTCGACTCTTGCTATCGCTCTCATCTTTCGGCGGGAGATAAGGGCCATTATCGCGAGGATTCGTAAAGCAGCACTCCCTGGCGGCGTGTCGATAGATTTCGAGGAGCAGATCAATGAGACCAAAGAACTGGCAACTCGCATTGAAGCTACGCCACCCCCTCCAACTCGGCAACAGACAGCAGTACTTCCGCTAACTGAAGCCAATTCTCGGATGATCACGCTGGGCCTCACGCCCACGCCGAGTGGCCTCGACTTGAGCTACTACAGATCGATTGCGGCCCGGGACCCGGCGCTGGCTTTGGCCGGACTCAGAATCGAACTGGAAATACTGATCAGGAATCTTGCGAAGGGATTCAAGATTGACGTCGCTACCTATGAATCACCGTCGAGGGTATTGAAACGCTTACTGGATGCTTCGGCAGTTACTCAAGATCAATTCACATTGGGAAAGCGAGTCCTCTCGCTGGCGAATCAGGCAGTGCACGGCCGCACGGTATCCCGCGGGGAAGCGGAGGAAATCATGGACGCAGCACAGGCGCTCGTGGACGCCTACCGAGCATGGCTGAGCTGGGGATTCAGTGATGGCTGGGAATCTCACAGTAAAGAGGTCGCGCCAGGCTCGGGATAGATCCCACCCAACACCGCACTGACTATTGGTCCGGCAGCAAGGCGCCCTGGCTCAATTCCATCGCAGCCCTCACCGCTCCGCCCCCGCGTAATACCCCGCCCGAGTCCGCACAGTCACCGGCTCGGCCGCACTTACCGCCACGCGAATCTTGCGAAACTTGCCGTCCTGCGCTTCGTTCGACGGTGTGTACCCCAGGATGTACTGGTTGCGGATCTCGTGCGCCACTTCCCGCGCAATGCCATCCACTTCCGCCAGTTCCTGCGGGTACCATACCTGTCCCCCGGTCGCGAACGTTAGCGCATCCAGTGCCTTCTTGGCGCGCTCCGCTTCGCGTGGCTCGTCATCGCTCAGCAACCCAATGCCGTAAATGATCACACCGTTTTGTTCGGCCGATTGAATCACGTGATCCAGCGTCTCTACACTCGAATTATCTTCGCCGTCCGTCACCACCAGCAGAATCTTCTTTTCCTTCTTGCCGCCGTGCCGCAGGTGCTCAATGCCCATGCGCAGCGCGTCGCGCATGGCCGTGCCGCCGCGCGAGTTGATCGTCTTCAGCGCATCTTCCAGCTCTTTGATGTTATTGGTGTAGTCCTTTTCGAGCGAAGTCTCTTCGTTGAAGTTCATGATGAAGACTTCGTCTTCGGGATTTGACGCCGCCACCAGCGCGAGCGCCGCCGAAGCCACCTTGGCCCGCTTGTCGTGCATACTGGCGCTGTTGTCGATGATCAGCCCGAGCGACACCGGAACGTCCTCGCGACGGAAGTTCGCAATCACCTGCTGCACGCCGTCTTCGTAGAGTTTGAACGCGCTCTCCGGCAAATCCAGCACCAGGTGGCCCTGTTTGTCTACCACCGTCGCGTGCAAATCCACCAGCCGCGTGTCCGTGCGGAACGTGAAAGTGGGACCTTCCGCTGTCACATTAGCCGCAGGCGTCTGCGCTAGTGTCGAACCACACACCAGCACAGCGAGAGAAGCGACTGCGCCGAAGTTACGTGACAAAAATCCCATGCCGCTCCTCCCAACTTAAGGGACGTGCGCGCAAAAGTGCAAGTTTCTCGTAGTTAATATCGTTTGTATTCTTTGGTTAGCGCCAGAAGCAGAACCATCTGCCGGACTAACAAGATCGCGGCAACTGACTACACCGCCGCGCGGGGCGTACCCTGGAAGCGATTCGCCAACTCACGACCTGAAGGTTCGACAGACTTGGCGCCCGCCATTTAGGCTTGCTCAACGCACTTTCCACACACTACCCCGCCCATAGCCAGGCAAATGCGTGATTGCAGATCGACCACCGCTGGCAGCGCTGGTGTTCTTGCTTTCTCGGCGTCTCTGCGTCTCTGCGGTGAAATTGGGTTCGCTTTTGGCCGTTGCTATAATTTCAACTTGCCCGCCGAGACTCGCCATTCCGTTTGCGCGCTCGATTGCCCGGACGCTTGCGGCTTGTTGATCAACGTGGAGGACGGCCGCGGCAGCCGTTTGCGTGGGAATCCGGATCATCCCGTGACTCGCGGATTCCTGTGCGGGAAGGTGGCTCGCTACCTCGAGCGCGAGTACTCACCCGCGCGTCTCATGTACCCGCAACGTCGAGCCGGCGCAAAAGGCGAAGGGCGCTTTGCGCGCATTACCTGGGACGAAGCTCTCGACGAAATCGCCGCGCGACTCAAGACTCTCGCCGATGAGTTTGGCCCCGAATCCATTCTGCCCTACAGCTACGGCGGCACCATGGGCTACCTGCAAGGCTCCGGCATGGATCGCCGCTTCTTCCATCGCCTGGGCGCTTCGCGGCTCGATCGCACCATTTGTTCGGCCGCCGGCGGCGCCGGTCTCGCTGATGCCACCGGTTTCAAGTACGGCACCGAGCCCGAGCAGTTCCGTCATGCGAAGCTCATTCTCGCGTGGGGCGCGAACATCCTCGGCACCAATGTGCACCTGTGGCCGTTCATCGTGGAAGCCCGCCGCAACGGGGCGAAGTTTTACACCATCGATCCCCACCGCAACCGCACGGGCGATTTAGCGGACAAGCACTTCTTCATCAACCCGGGCAGCGACACCGCTCTCGCGCTCGGCATCATGCACGTCATCATCGAAGAGGGCCTGCACGATGCTGATTACGTCGCCCGCTACACTTCCGGGTTCGATGGCCTTCACAAGCGCGTTCGTGACTATCCGCCGGAGCGCGTGTCCGCTCTCACCGGCATTCCATCAAACGACATCGTCGATCTGGCTCGCGAATACGCTACCGTTCGGCCCGCCGTCATCCGCCTGAACTATGGCCTCCAGCGCAGCGAGCGCGGCTCCATGGCGGTGCGTGCCATCACACTGTTACCCGCGCTCACCGGCTCGTGGAAGGAAGTGGGCGGCGGCGCTGTACTCTCCACTTCCGGCGGCTTCCAAGTCAACCGCGCAGCCCTCGAACTGCCGGATTTGCAGCTCCGGTCGCCGCTCGGGCGGGAAGCGCGCTTGGTCAACATGTCGCTGCTCGGCAGCGCACTGAACCACCTGGCCGATCCACCGGTCAAGGCTCTCGTGGTCTATAACTCGAACCCGGCCGCGGTGGTTCCCGATCAGAACGCCGTCCTCAAAGGTCTGCGGCGCGACGATCTCTTCACCGTCGTCATCGAACAGTTCCAGACCGACACCGCCGATCACGCCGATATCCTACTGCCCGCGACGACCTTTCTTGAGCACACCGACATCTATTTCGCCTACGGCCATTACTACCTGCAACTGGCGCGCCCCGTGCTGCCCGCCCCCGGGGAAACCAAATCGAATGTCGAGATCTTTCGCCTGCTCGCCGGGCGCATGGGCTTCGACGATGCCTGCTTCCGCGATTCGGAGGATGAAATGATTCGCGCTGTGCTCGCATCTAGCCATTCCTTCGTCAACGGCATCACTATCGAGGAACTTGACCACGAGCACTTCGTGCGTCTTCGCATCGCCCAAAACGGCGATCCCTTTTTGCCTTTCGCCAACGGCGGGTTCGGCACTCCATCGGGCAAGTGTGAGTTCCACGCCGAAACGCTCGCCTACACTCCGCCCATAGAATCCCGCCATGGCGACGCTGCCTTGCGCGCCCAATTCCCTCTCGAGCTGATCTCGCCCAAGAACGATGACAGCATGAACTCCACCTTCGGCTACCGCGAAGAGATACATCGTCAAACTTCGCAATTGAAAATCAGCTCCCAGGACGCCGTCGCGCGTGGCATCACGACCGGCGATCAGGTGCGCGTTTACAATCAGCGCGGTTCCTGCCTGATGGTGGCTAAGATCGATGGCACGGTGGCGCCGGGCGTGGTGTGCGCCCCCTCTACCCGGTGGGCCAAGTTGTCCCCGGCATTTCGCAACGTCAATGCCCTCACCTCGGAACGCCTGACGGATAAGGGAGGCGGCCCGACGTTCTATAGTTGCCTCGTGCAGGTTGAGAAGAGTGGCGATTGAAGCAACGCGGCGCCAACTCCTTATCTCGTCGCTGGCACTGTGTTTCGCTGCCTGCCACACCGCACCCGCTGATCTGACGGGTTTCACCGAAGAAGAGCCCCCGCGATTGTCGTCGTCCATCAGCACCTCCGACCAGAGCATCGCTGTACAGTTGGTTTCCGGCTGGGAGAAAATCGAAGACAACGCCTGGCGCTGGACGAACCCGCATTTTTCCGCCGTGCTTCGTCCCCCGCCTGGATCCTCCACGCGTGGCGCGAGCTTACAGTTCCACTTCTTCCTCCCCCAAGTCGAAATGTCACGCTTGAAAGAGGTGACGCTCTCCGCCTCCGTCCGGGGCTTTCGTCTCGCGCCGGAGACTTACCGCACCGTGGGCGAAGCCGTCTACGTGCGCGAGGTTCCCGCCGCCATCCTCTCCGGCGATTCCGTGCGAGTGGACTTCGCGCTGGACAAGCCTTTCGTTCCGGGCAATGGTGATCCGCGCATACTAGGTGTCATCGCCAAGCGTCTGAGCCTCGAAACCAAATG
>Ga0181536_10003584_pt1 | contig 16853 bp, 11 predicted proteins | sample PEATcosm2014_Bin_41_FD_121105 | JGI IMG/M metagenome (GOLD analysis project Ga0181536, IMG submission 121105) | Peatland microbial communities from MTU Mesocosm Facility, Houghton, MI, USA - PEATcosm2014_Bin17_60_metaG | ecosystem: Environmental > Terrestrial > Soil > Wetlands > Peat | place... | reverse complement strand
TCGAGTGAGCGCGATCTACCTCGTCTATGGCGGAGGAGCTCTGTGCGACGATCTGATCCATGATGATCTTGCCGCGATTGGTCCGCACGACCGCCAGCGCAGCACCGGCACCACGTGTCTGCCGAAGCGCGATCGTCTGTCTTAATTCGTCAAGTTTTTTGCGTACGAGCGAGCGCACCGCTATGGCCCGAACGTGTAGCCCCGGATCGTTCACGGTCAAGCTGACGAAGGCATCGGCATTCGTCGCCGCTTCCGTTGCCGCTGCATCGTATGGCGCAAGATAGGCCGCGTCGCCGAGGAGAAGGTAGCCGCGTTGCGCGCTTTCCGCGCCGAGGATCCCTATGTTCGTTTCCCTGATCGACGAGCGGATATCGATCTGATGATCGACGAAGCTCTCAGCATCGATTAACGTCTTCGTGTTCGTGAGAGCGAGGGCTCCGACGATGAGCAACGCAATCGGACCGATGACGATAGCAGCAACCAGTGCCCGAACGATGTCTTCCCCGGTGAACCAATTCTTGATCGCTGCAAAGATCGTGGTCATACCGTTATCCTCTTCAAACAGGTGCTACCGTCCATCGTCGATGGAGAACCGGGTATCGTTCAATACGAGCTGGCCGTCGAGCACCGCCAACGCCTCCGTTGTCACGCCGCGCACGTATCGGTGGTGGTCATCGGTGCCGGAGAGATCGAACAAGGCCGCCGCCGGGAACCTCGTCACCTCGTGGACCGCGTCCGCCAGCACGCCGAACTCCGCGCGCTCGGTCCCCAGCACGATTACGCGGTACAAATCCGAAATGGTCCCCTGGCCCAGGCCGAGCAGCGAGCGGAGATCGAAGACCGCAAGAACGTCGCCCCGCAGATTGACGACACCGAAAAGAACGCTCGGACCGCCGGGCACGGGCGTGAAGTCTGCGAGCGCAACGATCTCCCGGACGTAGCGCGTCTCGATCGCATAACGCTCGCCGGAGAGGGTGAACGTCGCGACCTCGAGCACTTCGGTCGCGATCGTGGCGTCGCTGATGGGCGCCGCCAATCGGCGCGCCCGCTCGTCGAGAATCGCCCGTTTGTCGATCATTGCGACACCCAGGTCGGCGTATCGCTCAGCATCTCCAACTCCGTCGCTGCAAGTTGGGCGAGCTGGCCGGCCTGCTCGCCGTTTGAAAGCGGCACCAGCGCATCGGCCGGCTGCACGACCAGCAAGTCCCGCGCGTTGCGGTACGCACGCCGCGCGCCGGCGAGATCGCCGGTACGCCGCAACAAGACACCCAGCGTGAAGTAGCCGATCTCGCAGGCACCATCGAGATACACTACCCTCCGGGCCGCACGAATCGCGTCACCGTATCGCGCCAGCGCCATGAGCAACACCGCGTGAAGGTAATGCAGTTCTACCGACAACGGATGTCGCTCGACAGCATCGGCACATGCCCGCTCTGCCTCGGCCACCTCGACGTTGGCCAGAGCCCGCACGAACAGCGCACTGGCCGTCGGGTCTGCCCCGAGATCCCGCAACGACTCGACAGCGTCTCGGTACGCGCCGGCCGCCATTGCGGCTTGCGCCACAGCAGTGACGGTGCTCGGCGCTAAGATGCCACCGTTCGTGGCCGCCTCGGCGAGCGCGAGGGGAAAAGCTTGCTCCGGGACGGCGACCTGGAGGACGAGCGGGGGCAGCCTCTTCTCGAGGTCCTGCAGTGCTAGGGCGCGGTTTGGTTCCGGCTCGGGCCGAGGAACGAAGAACGCCGGCGCCGGGCCGCGCCGGTAAAAGAGGCCCCAGGGCGTGAGCGTGCGCTCGAGGTCGGTGTAGTCCGAGAGTATGGGGTCCGACGACGCCGTAACGATCCACCCGCCGTCGGCGAGGCATCGCCGGAGATGCTCCGCTACGCGTGCAACGGTCCGCCGGTCGAAGTAGATCAAAACGTTGCGGCACAAGATGACGTCCATCCCCCAGGTTCCGGTCTCCAGCGCGGGATAGGGATCGTGCGCCAAGTTCAGATAGTCGAACGTCACCCGTTTGCGGAACTTCGCGGCGAGCGCGTAGCGGGCGCCGCGAGGCACATCGTGCGCTCCATGCACGCGGTGAAAACAGCGTTCGAGCGTCGCTTCGGGAACGCCGCGAAAGGACCACTCGCCGTAGATTGCGGCTCGCGCCGTCTGCAACGATGTTCGGGAGATGTCGGTCGCGAGGAGATACGGCGGCACCGGCAGCTGCGCGTCGTCGAATAGGATCGACAGCGAATACGCCTCTTCTCCCGTGGAGCAACCGGCACTCCACGCCCGCACGGCGTGCATGGGTCCACGCCGCTCGAGAACCTCCGGAAGAACCACCTCGCGTACAAAATCGAAGTGGCGCGGTTCGCGAAAGAAGTACGTTTCGTCGACGGTTAATTCCGTGACCAGATCGTCAAGCGCCGCGCCCTCGCTTGCCAGAAGCGCTCCGTACGCGTCGAGGTCCGGCACTCCGGCGCGCGCCATCGCTTTCGACATCCCCCGCTCGACGGCCGAGCGGCGCGCCGGTGGGAAGACGAGCCCGGTGCGCGCGGTAGCGATTGCAGCCAGGGCTTCGAACTTCGAATCGGACCACGGACGCTCGATCACGCTCGTGCTTCCGACACGTCACCAGCCTCCAGAGCATCGTCGACGGCCGCGGCCTCGGCCGCCGAGAGAAACGTTGCGAGATCGTGGATGAGAACGAGGCCGTCACCCAGCTTCGCGATCCCGGCAACGTGCCGGCTGCGGCTGAGGATCGGTTCGGCCCGGTCGACCTCGGCGGGGTCCAGCGAGACCAAGTCGACGGCCCGATCGACCCGTAACGCGACATCGCGGTCACCCGCACGCGCGAGGATGAAGTACTGCGACGGATCTAGGGCGCGTGCGGGAAGGCCGAAGCGCCGGCGGATGTCCAGCACGGCGATCACCGCCCCACGCACGTTGATGATGCCCTCGACCAGGACCGGAGCGTTGGGCAGCGGCGTGATCGTGGCCGCCCGCACGACCTCATGCACCGCGTCCGCGCGCAGGCCGTAGCGCTGACCATCCAACTCGACGATCACGAACTCCATCACGGCCCGGTTGCAGGAAAGCGCAGACGGTCGGGGCTGCCGGTCCGCGCCTCGGCGCACAGCAACAGTTCGTCGAAGGTCGCTGCATCCTGCGGCGCCAGGGCGACGCCGGCAACGGCGGATACCGGAACGGAATCTTTGCCTTCGCGGTCGCCGATTCCCATCGGCCGCTCGAACACCGCGCCGAACGCGACCACGCGCCCCGCCACAACTGCGCGCGACGCTGCCGAGGGAATGAAGACGCCGAACGAGTCGCCGCCGACGCGCGCCACGATCTCATCGTCGCGGGCCGCAGCCGCGAGCGCTGCGCCGACTTCGACCAGCACGGCATCGCCGATCATGTGGCCGTAGGTTTGGTTGATCCGGTGAAATCCGTCCACATCGACGACCGCGATCGCCGCGAGTTCGCCCGCCCTGAACGCCAAGCGCCCGAGCGATCGGAATCGGTTGCGGTTGGGAAGATCGGTCAGTAGATCGTTTTGCAGCTGATGGCTGAGCCGCTCGGCATGCCAGCGATGCTGGAAATGGGTCGCAAAGAACGAAGCGAGAACCTGAACGTAGGCGTAGTCCTGGGGCCCAAAGGGCTTGAGCGCCGGTTCGGTCGAGCCGAACGTCAGGCCGTACACGGAACCCGCCACGGAGAACGTCGTCGTGATCACCGCGCGCCAGCCCTGCGCTTGCGCATGGTACTTTTCGCGATCTTCGACGGTGAGCAGATCGTTCCACGATTGCGTGCCGCCCGCGTTCAGCGCCTGTACGGTGAACGTGTCTTCGAGCGGCACGCGCAGGCCGACGATCACGGCATTTTCGGCCGTCGAATCCCCGTCACCGTCGAGCTGGGCCACCGCCTCCGTGACGACTTCGGCGCCGTCGATGCGCCCGATCAGTCCGAGGAACGTCTGTCCCGAACGAATCGCTGCCGCGCCCTGGCGCAGCATTGCGAGCAGCAGCTCGTCGTCTTGCAGGCTCGGGTTGTTGGCGATCTGCCAGAGCGCCTCCAGGCGCTCGGCGTGCCGGCGCGTGCGCTCTTCGGCATCGATCAGGGAGGCTTCGAGCGAACCGACTTGCATCGAAAGCTGCCTTTGTGCCGCTCGCAATGCCAGAAAGGTCGTCAGCCGCGCAAGCAGCTCGCGGTAATCGACCGGTTTGAGGATATAATCGTTGGCGCCGGCATCGAGCGCTGAATAGCGTATCTTGCGATCCGTTTCCCCGGTGACGATGATGATCGGGACCAGCGCGAAGGCCTCGACGTTCCGGAGCGCCCACGTCATCTGCACGCCGTTCGGCGGCGGCATGTTTTGATCCAAGACAAAGCAGTCGACGTCCTTACCGAAGCACCAGTCCAGCGCTTCGTTCGACGAGCGGAACGGGTGAACGATCGTGCCGGCGATCTCGGTCGCGATTTGGCACAGCAGCTTGAGGCTGAGATCGTTATCGTCGACGATGACGACGTGCTGGCTCACGATGCACCTTGGTGCTTCGGCCACGGTTCGACCCGGTCGAACCGGCTCTCGATCTCTTCGGCCGCGCCCGGCTTGGCGAACAGATAGCCCTGGCCCATCCCGCAGTGGCGTCGAACGAGCTCGTCGAGCTGCGGCTCCGTCTCGATTCCTTCGGCGATGACCGACATCCGAAACGCCCCGGCCAACGCCAGAATAGCGTCGACGATGATAGAGGCGTCTTCGGAGCGGAGCATGTCGCTCACGAACGATTTATCGATCTTCATCTCGGTGAACGGCAGCGCACGCAGCTGCATCAGCGACGAGTAGCCGATGCCGAAATCGTCGATCGCAAGGCGAAAGCCCTTGAGCCGTAAGCGCGAGAGGATCGCCTTGAGGGCCTTCGGGTCCCGCGAGGTTGCCGACTCGGTGAGTTCCAAGCAAATGCGGCCCGGCGGCAAATCGTGTTCGCTGCACAGTGCCGCGACGTGCTCGGGAAACCTTTGATCGAGCAAGTTCAACGCGGAGAGATTGATCGAGACCGAGAGCGGGAACGACTGCGCTTCCCAGCGTGCCGCCTGCGCGATTGCGGCGCGTAGGACGAACGCGGTCAGCTCGTCGATCAGCCCGTTGGCCTCGGCAAGCGGAATGAAAAGGTCGGGTCCGAGCAGCCCGCGTTGGGGATGGTTCCAGCGGACGAGCGCCTCCACGCCGGCGAGCCCGCGGCCGGGAAGTTGCACCAGCGGCTGATAGTGCAGAACGAGCTGCTCCGAAGCGATGGCGGCCCGCAGTTCGTCGACGAGCCGCAGCGGACTTTCCGTCGCATGTTCCTCGAGCGTGCGGGTGATCGTCTGCAGGCGAATCGGCTTTGTCAGCATACCGCGCATGCTCAGCCCCAGTTCCGCGCCGAGATCCTCGACCGTTCGCAGCAGTTTGTCGTCGACCCCGCTCATCAGCACGATCGGTACCGACACGCCCTCGGCGGCGAGCCGCCGCAGCAACTCGACGCCATCGACCTCCGGCATCTGCAGGTCCATGAGGATTAAGGTCGGCTGCCACTCGCGCGTCTTGGTCAGGAAATACTCCGGACTCGTCGTCGCCTCCACCGCATACCCGACCCGCGTCCCAGCCTCGGAGATGATCGCGAGCAGACCTTTCTCGTCGTCGATCGCGAGCAGCCGCCGTTCAATTGCCTGGGTCACGCTACGTCCTCTCCAGCATGGCGCGCAGTCGTCGAGCCAGCTCACTGATACGATAAGGTTTGCTGAGTAGCGCCCCGCCGAAATCGAAGTCGATCGTGGGTGCGAGTACGGCTTGGGTGAAGCCTGAGGTAAAGAGAATCTTCAGCCCCGGGCGCGCCTCGCGGGCGAGCCGCGCCAACTCGCGGCCGTCCATGCTCCCCGGCATGATCACGTCGGTGAAGAGGAGATCGACGCGCTCGTCCGAGCGCAACAATTCGAGCGCTTCGAGCGGGTCCGCAGTCGTCACGTCATATCCGAGGGAGCGCATCTGCAATGCCGCAATGTTGCGCATCTGCTCGTTGTCGTCAACCAGCAAGATCGCCTCACTCCCGCGGTAGCTGTCGAGCGTTCCGTTCGCCGATGCGATCTCGTCAGCTACGATGTCGTCGTCGGCTGCCGGCAAGTAGAGGTTGACCCTGGTGCCGGCGCCGACGGTGCTCGCGAGTTTCACGGTGCCCCCGGACTGTTTCGCAAAGCCGAACACTTGGCTCAGGCCGAGACCCGTACCGTGAGTGCCCTTCGTCGAAAAAAAGGGCTCGAAGGCCTTGGCTACGATCTCGGGCGTCATCCCGCAGCCGGTGTCGGAGACGGAGATCGCGACGTACCTGCCCGGCACGACGTCGTCCCCCTCGACGTCGGCTTCGTCGATGGCACTGTTTCGGCACTCGATAACGATCGAGCCGCCGTCCGCCATCGCGTCCCGCGCGTTGACGACCAGGTTGACGATCGCCGCTTCGAGTTGCGTGGGGTCGGCCAGGACCGGCAACGTCTCGGGCTCGATGTGCTCCTCCAAGAGGATGCTCGCACCGACGGTGCGCCGGAGGAGTTCGATCGTCTGCGGGAGTTGTTCGTTAAGCAAAAGGTTCTGCGGTTGCAACGGCTGACGGCGTGCGAAGGCAAGCAATTGCTGGATCAGTTTCGCGCCACGCTCGGCTGCGTCAAGCGCGCTATCGAGGAAGTCCTTCGAGCTTCCGGTATCGCGTGCGAGCGCAATATCGAGATTGCCGATGATTACCCCGAGGAGGTTGTTGAAGTCGTGAGCGAGGCCACCCGTGAGTTGACCCATGGCGTCGAGACGCTGCGCGTGGCGCAGCGCTTCCTCGAGCTTGGCTCGCTCCGTGTCGTCGTGCCAGATCGTGTACAAGACATCGAGCTCGCCGATGCGAATCCGCGTCGCCGTGACGCTGACGTTGAACTCGACCCCATCGAGGCGATTGACAGCGACGTTGTCGAGATGGATCGATCCGGATTCAAACGTCTCCGCTAAACGAAGCTCGAAGGGTTTGGTCGAATGAACGCGGACGAACTCGTCGTTCCGGTGGCCGACGATCTCCCCGAGTGGTCGCCCGATGATCCGGCTAGCCGCCTCATTCGCTTCGAGGATGATGCCGTTGCGATCGAGGAGCAGGATCGGGCTGTTCGAGCGCTCCATCAGCAGCGCATACTTCTCTTCGGAGACGCGCACCCGGCCCTCGAGCGCTGCGGAGTATTCCTCGAGTTTGTATTTCGCGGCGGCGAGTTCGGCTCGGTGGCGTTCCAGCTCGCGATTTGCCTGGAGCGTTTCCTCGTGCGCCAGTGCTAATTGTGCTTCGGCGTGCCGGCGCTCGGAGACGTCGTGGATCGTCTTGATGATCCACGATCGCCCGGAGAAATCCACCGCGCGAGCGTATACCTCTACCGGGAAGGCGGCGCCGTTGGATCGCTTGTGCATCCCTTCGTACGTCAGGGCGCCGTCGGGGCCGCTCCGTTTGATCGCCTCGAGCTCCAGGGGATCGGCGGACGCGTGAAGCAGCGCGCTCGGGATGCCGATGAGTTCGGCACGCGCGTAGCCGTAGGCCGCTAGAGCTGCTGCGTTCGCGTCGACCACCGTCATGTTGCTCCTGTCAACGAACAAAATGATGTCGTTCGTGACGTCGCCGAAGAGGCGATAGAGCTGCAACTGATCGGTCGCCGCCCGGATGTAGCGTTGGACGTGGACGATTTCGGTGACGTAAGCGGCGAGCACCGCAGTCGCACTCCCGGCCATGAAGAGCTTCCCAATATACCAGCCGTACGAGCCGCGAACAGTAGAAATAATGAGGCAAGAGTCGAGCGCCGAGCAGGTTACCGCGACGAAGAGCCACAGTGCGAGGGCGGTATCGTTGCGTGTATGCGTATAGATCGCGTAGAGCGCGGCAACGTTGAGCGCGATAATGAAAGGCAGTAAGAGGTTCGCTATGACCGGCGTAAAGAGTGCGGCAAGGAAAACGGGCGGGAGCGACTTTGCAAAGACCGTAACGACGATCGTGGCCGCAACCGATACGCAGACGCCTGCTGCGACGGCAAGCCCGATCGTTCGTGGAACGACGGCCGAAGCTACGAGATCGGACGAATCGGGGCGCCAATACGCGGCAAGTATCAGCAACGGAAAACCGAAATGCCACGCGAGCCACAAGTAGGCGGCCGACTGTTCGTTCGCGCCGAACAGTGCCGTCGGCGCGAAGAGCTGCGGGAACGTCAAGATGTATGGGATGGCAAACAACCCGACGAGCGCATAGGCGCTCCCGAGCAGTAGGAAGCGAGGTCGTCGCGAAGCCGAGAAATCGATGAAGAGGACAAGCGCGGTGAGAAACGCCGCCGCGATGATGAACCCGATGAGCAGCGGAACGAAAGCTAAGGCGTGCGGAAGCGGTTGATGGCCGAAGATCGCGCCCGACAATGCGAGCACGAGCGAGCCGATGAGGACGAAATATGCGATCTTCCGTGTCCGGGGAGAGGCGTCAAGCGTTGAAAAGCGCAGACCACTCGCCGGCTGCATGCCTACTGAGACTCCTCGTCGAGAACTTTGCGGATCAAAGCGGCGAGTTCGGCCTTTCGAAAGGGCTTGGAGAGCAGTTCGATGCCGAGTTGATCGAAGTTGTCCTGAAGCAAGCTCGGGCTGGTGTACCCGGATGTCAGAACGATCTTGACCCGCGGATCGAGCGCTCGAAGCTCGGCTGCGAGCGTGATCCCCGTATGCTTGCCGGGCATGACGACATCGCTGAAGATCAGGTCGAATCGATCGCCCCCGCGGATCCGGGCCAGCGCGTCGTCGGCGCTCTCGACCGCCTCGATGCGGTACCCAAGGTCGCTTAGCATCGCGCAGCTGACCTCGCGGATCCGCTCGTTGTCCTCGACGACCAGCACGCGCTCGTGCCCGCCGGGGGGCACATCCACGGCGGTCTGGCCGTTGGCGGACGCTGCGGCATCGCTGGTGCGGGGAAGGTACAGCCGCACCGTCGTGCCGTGTCCGGGCTCGCTATAGATCCGCGCGGTACCGCCCGATTGTTTGAGCGTTCCGAGCACCATACTCAAACCCAAACCCGTACCGACGCCTTGCGCTTTGGTGGTGAAGAACGGGTCGAACGCTCGGGCCACAATCTCCGGAGGCATCCCGTGTCCGGTATCGCTCACCGAGATGACGACGTAGTCGCCCGGCCGGAAATCCGCACCGTAGGCAACGGCGAAATCCTCGTCGACGGTCACGTTCCGGCAATCGATGGTCAACGTGCCGCCGTCGGGCATCGCATCGCGAGCGTTGATCGCGAGGTTCAGCACCGCGTTCCCAATTTGCGAAGGATCGGCGACCGCGACCCACAGGTCGTCCGCAAGCCTTTCGACGATCGCAATTTGCTCGCTGATCGTGCGACGAATGAGCGGCGTGGTCGAGGCGATCGTTTCGCGCAGATCGAGCGGCTCGGCGCGCAGCGGCTGCCGGCGCGAAAACGCGAGCAATCGCTTGACCAACTCCGCTCCGGAAAGCGCGGCAGTGAGCGCGGACTCGGCGAAACGAGCGGCCTGAGGATTGTCGCTGATCGCATCGGCCAGGAGATCCAAGTTGCCGATCACCGCGCCGAGAACGTTGTTGAAGTCGTGCGCGATGCCGCTGGTGAGCTGCCCGACCGCCTCCATCTTCTGCGCTTGCTGCAGGGCCGCTTCCGCCTGCTTGCGTTTGGCGATGTCGCGGATTGCCGCAATGACGACCAAACCGTCGGGGGTCTGATGCGGGCTCAGGCTGATCTCGATCGGAAACTCGCCGCCGTCCTTCCGTAGCGCATACAGTTCCAAGCCGACACCCATGTCGCGCGGCCGCGGGGCTCGTAGGTAGTCGCGCACGTGACTTGCATGAGCCGTGTGGAACCGCTCCGGCATCAGCAGATCGAATTGCCGGCCGACGAGTTCCTCCGGGAGGTAGCCTAACACGGCCTCGACCCGTTGGCTGGCGAGGATAATCGTGCCGCGCTCGTCGACGACCAGCATCGCGTCCGGACTTGCGGTCAGAAACCCGCGAAACTTCTCTTCGGAGATATGGACGCGGCCTTCGAGCACCTGAGCGTATTCTTCGACCTTGCGCTTGGCCTCGGCGAGTTCGGCCTCGCGCTGCTGGAGGTCACGATTCGCGCGGACCGTGTCCTCGAACGTCGAGATGAGCATATCCAAGATCTGCTCTTTGTCCGAGGTGATGTTGAAGCGCTGACCGAGGAACGCTATGTCGATGCCGAAGCTCACCTTGCCGCGCAGATCGCGGTTCTGCAAGATCGTGTTGATGCGGCCGACGATCTGGTCGGGCTGGTACGGCTTGGTCAGGAAGCTGTCGGCGCCGCACTCGAGTCCGCGGATGATATCCATCGGCTCGCGGAGCGTGGAGAGCAGGACGACCGGAATCGATGAATGCCCTGGCAACGCCTTGATTCGGCGGCAGAGTTCGTAGCCCGACATCCCGGGCATAACAATGTCGGAGATGACCAGATCCGCGGGTGCCTGCTCGAGCAGGGATAGCGCGCGCTCGGCATCGGGGGCGAGCACGACTTCGAGTCCCGCTTGTTCGAGAATTGCGCGCAGCAGTTCGGCTTGGGTCGGGCTATCCTCGGCTACGAGAACGCGCGACACGTCAGCGCGCCGAGGCGCCGGACAGACCGCCGACCCGCGAACGTCCCCTTTGGTTAGAGGTCCGCTTTAGAGCGGGCCTGGGATCATGTACCTGACCCCGGGATGAGCTAGGACCCACGGACACCCCCCGGATTCCCATACACATGCAGGAAGAGCGTACGCTCCCAGGTTTAATTTCGGTTTGCCTAAACAGGACCGTATTGGACCGATCATATTCCGGCGGCAATAATATTGTCAATTAATCTGTTCATTATTTTTCAGAGTGGTGGACTATGAGTAGCGTTGGTGAACGCGTCCGGCATCTACGGGAGAAGCTCGGAATGACGCGGACCGAATTGGCCTCTCGGGTGGGCCTCTCGTCCCAAGCCATTGCCGCGCTCGAGAACGGGGTCTCGAAGCAACCGAGTTTCCTCGTCGGAATGCACCTCGCTAGGGTCCTTCGCGTCCGCCCTGCCGAGCTTGCCGGACTCATCCCTGCGCCCTGCATCCACTTTGGGACGAAGGACGGGAAGCTCCGATTCGATCTGGTTTTGATCCACCGGGACGCCGAACCAGCCGCGATCGCGGCATGGATGCAGAAACTCGTCGATGCGATCGGCGCGATTCCCGGCTTCGATATCGAGAGCACGAATCTGGCCGATAGCGCCACGGCCAGCGTAATCGCCCGGCAAAACGGCGAAAAGAAGCAGCCGATGGGCGATGAGGAATCGGCCGGTAGGCTCGAGGAACTCGATCGACGGCTCCGCGTCATCGAGCGCGACATCCATGGAATGAAGCCGGCGAAGAAGTCGCGGCGCCCGAAGGGCTAGGCCGCGGCCCGGCGAGTCGAACCGCGAAGACCCTTTGGAATCGCGAAGCCTCGGCTAGCCTCGAGGCGGCCGGGCTTCGCAGACGACGGCCGGCAGCGGGCTAGGCCGAGCGCAGGCTCCGCGAGCGGTACCCCATCGTACGCACGAACGCCTCGACGTACTCGGGCTCGAATTGCGTGCCGCTGCAGTTCATCAGCTCGGCCAGGGCTTGGGCCGGCGTGCGCACGCGTGAGTAGGGGCGCGAGACCGTCATGGCGTGGAAGGCGTCGGCGACGGCGATGATGCGCGACTCGTAGGGAATTTCGCTGCCGAGCAGGCCGTCGGGGTAGCCGCGGCCGTCGACGCGCTCGTGGATCGAGCGCACGATCGCGCGGTACTTCTCCAGCTGCGGAAAGCCGGCCACGATGTTCGACCCGTTGTCCGGGTGGCGGCGGATCTGCTGCCACTCCGCCTCATCGAGCGTGCCCGGCTTCTCGAGCACCCGGCGCGAGACGGTCGATTTCCCGATGTCGTGCAGGCGCGCCGCGGTGGCGATGCGGGTGACGGTGACGGTCTCGAGTTCGAGCGTGAGCGCGAGGCGCCGCGCGAGCAGCCCGACGGCGTCGAGATGCGAGGCCGTAAGCGGGTCACGCACGCGCATCATCCCGACGAGCCCGTCGACGACCGACGTGTCGCCATCGGCCAGCGATGACGCGAGCCAGAGTTCCGTTGCCCTGTCCAGCACTACGCGCGACGTCCGTTAGGCCGACTGGGCGATGCGGCCGCGATAGCCGAGCATGGCGGTGAACGCGGTGACGAGCTCGGGGTCGAACTGGGTGCCGCTGCCGGCGACGATTTGGGCCATCGCCTCGTTGGACGAGACCGCCTGGCGGTACGGCCGGGCCAGCGTCATCGTGTGGAAGGCGTCGCAGAGGGCGACGATCCGGCTCTCGAGCGGGATCTCCTCGCGGGCGGTTCCGGCCGGGTAGCCGTGGCCGTTGAACCATTCGCGCTGGGCGCGGACGAGGGGCGCGATGGGGGCCAAGGCCGGCATCGTGGCGAGCGTCTCGGCGCCGATGGCCGGGTAGCTCTGGACTTCCTCACGCTCGGCGGCGGTGAGCGGGAGCGGCTTGTTCATGATCGAGCGCGAGATGCGCATCTTGCCGAGGTCGTGGAGGCGGGCGGTCAGCGTGACCCGGGCGACCGTTTCCGTGTCGAGGCCCATGCTGACGGCGAGGCGCGTGGCCAGCTGCGCCGTGATCTCGGCGTGCTCTGCGAGGGCCGGATCGTGCAAGCGGAGGGCAGCGACGAGGCCGTCGGCCTGGGCTGCGGCTTGCGGATCGACCGTGCTCTGGACGGAAGCCATGGCACCGGAGGTGCGCAGATAATCGAGGGCTTCTTGCCGGAGCTTGTTGGCGAAGCGAACACGATCGGCGAACCCTTCGCCGGGCTGCGTCATCTCATGGATGACCGAGTCGAGGCAGCCAAGGATGTCCTCACCGCTGGGCGTGGCGCGTTCGAAGTCGATCCAGGCGCGGACCCGGCGCGGATTGTTCGTCCGCTGAGCTTCAGCCACGATCTTCACACAAGAATCGATCGTGTGGGCAGCCCACGGGAGCGCACGGTACAACGATTGCGGCAGTGATTCGAGAACGTCGCGTGAGACGGTCATCTCATCCTCTTCTGATAGCAGCACGAAAGCGGTGTTGGTCATGGACTTAGAACGGCGGAAGCAGATTCGTGGCCGGGAGAATCGCGACGGCGGCCATCAGAAAGCCGAAGCCGAACTGCAGTGCAAGTTTCACGGGAGACCTCACAAAAGTGAAAGTGATCTGCCGCTATCCTAGAACCGCTTCCCGAAAGCTCATCTCCCAAGATTTGGGGAGATCGTGACAAGGGCTATTCGATCCAGCCCATATCAACCGCGTATGCGACTGCGGCGGCCCGCCCCGAGCATCCGATCTTCGCACACGCCGACTTTAGATGGCTAAGGACGGTATGGCTCGATCGGCCAAGTCGGTCCGCCACATCGGCTGTCGTGCCGCCGCCACGAAGTTCTCGCAAAACCTCGAGCTCAGTCCGGGTGAGTTGCGTTACTGCCGCCGGGGCCAGAACATGCCGCAAGAAACGCGCATGGCCGTCCAGTTGCAACGCTAATAAAGGCTCCGTGAGCTGCTCGAGCTGTCGAGCCGTCGTCGTTTGGCGGGACGTCGAGCAAATCGTGACGATCACTGTGAGAAGCGCTGCATCTCGCGGATTTACTTTCGAAAAGTCTGGAGTCGGAGCTCGGCGAGCCGCCCTACCTCTTCCGAGCAGCCATTGTCCAAGCGCATGGTACACTTGCGCGTAGGCCAAAATGCGGCCACTTTCGTAATCCTTGGCGGCCGCAACGAGTACCGGGCGAGCTAAAAGGCTCATCGCTTCATCGCGATGTCGCGCAACTAGTAGTAGGCCCAGTAATGCTTCACTAAATGCACGCTCCGCCGCGGTCAACTCCCCTAGGTCGACCGCACGCAGAGTGCTAATCGCCAAGGGAAGATTACTGCGCCCCGCTTCACGCACGACTTTTACGAATCGTAACCACATGACGTTACGTGCGCCGCGCTCTGCGCCCAATTCGATGAGCTGACGTTCTGTCGCTTCGTAAGCGACGTCATCCCCCTGATAGGACGCTACCGAAAGCTGAGCTTGCAGCGCAAATATCTGCATTCTGCGATCACCAGCCATGGCCGCATGGCGCGCGCACGCCTCGGCATATTTTCGCGCTAAGATTGTATCCGGATAGATTGAAGCGGCCGCCGACTGTAACACACCATAACTACGCGCCGCTATCGAGTCGAGTCCAATCGAAGTAGCGAGCTGTATGCTTTCAGTCGCATACTCCTCGGCGACATTTGCCTCGCCCAGGCACAAATGTGCATATGCGAGGCCATGGTTCACTATGGCACGAGACTCGACTGAACCGACGTCCCGAGATCCAGAACAAAAGCCAATCGCGTCACGAGCCAGCAAGACTTCTCCTGCAAGGGCACTCGCCGATGCCAAAGCTGCGGCCGCGCGGATACGTAGGTCCGCATCGATATGCTCGTCAACCATGAGTTCGCGCAGTATCGAAATAGCTTCGGCAGGTTGTTGCAGACTAATAGAGATGGCTGCCGATTGCATCGAGAATGCGCCGCGCAGCTTATGACTTAAATTGCCCTGCAGTGCGTGAGTGATTTCGCGCTTGGCAACCGCATACGCGCCATCAAACGAGAGTGCGAATCCGCGCAATCCAGTCACGACAGGATCATCCAAGAATCGACGCGGAAACCGTGCAAGCGCGGCTAACACTTCAGCCCGATGACCATTCTCGATTCGATCGATGCCGTGGCGGGTTAGAAGCGTGATCGCATCTTCCCAAGCCTCGGCTCGCATGTACATCGCAATCGCGCCGTCGACGTCGCCGAATCGCTCAAGCGCATGAGCCAGTTGCGCCAAAATCTCGCGGCGACCCTCGATATTAGATCTGCTTCGTTCAAGAAGAAATTCACGGAACAGCTCATGTAATCGAAAAGTGCCGTTTCCAATGCGTGATACCAGTGGCAAGCGACGATGAAGACGCTCCAGCGTCAGGCGCGCCTCAGAAAAGCCGGCGGCTCCCAATATTCGGGGCCGCAACTCAGCTAAATGCGCGGCGGCTTCCAAAAAGCGCCGATCATCTGCCGCTAGGCTCGACCAAACTTCCTGTTCGATAAATTCGAAAAGCACAACCCGCGTACGGATGCGCAGCGCCGGCAGTGCTCGAGTCCGCTCCCACGCGCTTAAAGACAAACGAAGCGCAAGTGGCCAACCACCGATATCCGTTACCAGTTCCTGAATCGATTCTTCATCGACATGGACATTCAGCGCGCGTGCAACGGCCGCGCCTTCGGCTACGTCGAAGGAGAGGTCTTCACCGGTTACCGGTAGCGCCATGTAATCGCGCGCTAACCAGGTTCCAACGGGCAAATCCGGCGTTTCGCGCGAAATGATCACCCAACGGACGTTTGGAACCGTGGTATCAACGATCTGCCTTACGAATTCGAGACTTTCTTTGTCTCCGCAAATGCGTTGAAAATCTTCAAAAACAATCGGGGCTTCAACCGAGCGCAGCCTTCCCGAACACCAATCTGCGAGGTGCGCGCGATTCTCTTCGGTCTGCGGCCTCGCGAGATGCGCGCTGAGGGCGCGTATCGATCGCGGCGATGCTTTCTCGATTAGGAGCCGCGCGAGTGTCTCCGGAGACGCTCCATCCTCTGGAATGTCCACCCAGAGTGCAGTGTTCCCAAAAGCATCACCGGCGGCTTCGCTTTTCCCGAAACCGGCCGGAGCAATTAGCATCGCGACGCCCCGGTTTACGGAATCCTGGAGTGCCTCAGTTATCCGTTCGCGCGGATAGATCGACATTTCAGCTGCCGACCCGCCCTAGTCCAAAAAGGGCAGCCGCTTTCGCTCTGCCCGAATGCCTACTTTGGACGGCCTCGAGCCTCTGAAGCCCAGAAGATGTGCTCGGCCACACTAGGATGAAGGACTTTTCCGTCAGGCTCCTTGCTACCCTTTACAGCAATCTGACAAAGGGCACGCTTTTTTACTTTTTCCGCACGTCAGTGACGTAACTGGCAGGCACGTGGGCACTAGCCTTTTTCTCCATTGAGGGTGCAGATGAGGAGTAGAGCATGAAGTCCGGTCCCGGCCCGAAAGGAATGACCTTTTTCCGAACGGACTCCTGAGGTGGTATCCGCGCCTGGCGCGCCCTTAAGTTCCGAACCCAGCTACGGGAGGCGGCGAGGCCAAACTGTCATCCAACGCCCGCGCGTTATGGGACGGCTCTTAGAAGCGGCGGAATATCGCATTATCCTGGTAACCGCACCCGCCGGCTTTGGAAAAACGACATCCATTAAGCAATTCTTAACGCGTTGCGACGTTCCCATTTTAGTTTCAACGCCGCCCTCGGCAAACACGCTCGGGCACTTTATGCACGCATTCGCCAATGGCTGCCGCTCGACTATTCAAGCAATGTCGTCGCCGCCTGCAGAGCTCTCAGACCAACCCATCAGCCCCGAACAAGAACTTGAACTTTATTCTGCCTGGGCAATTGCCAATTTACGAGGCGTTGCATGCACGATTGCAATCGACGATCTCCAACATACCGATGCCGACCCACGGGTAGCGGACTTTTTGAGTCGCTTAGCAGAACACTGCGGTGACCAAATTCAGTGGTTGTTTGCGTCGCGAACGCAAGGGCGTCTCCCTCGCGTCCGTTGGCAAGCCTATGCCGAAGCAGATACCACAATAGGCGCGGACGACTTGCGCATGGACCAAGACGAAGCCCACGAGCTGGCGAGAACACTGGGTAGTCCCGTTACGCGCGAACAACTCTCTCGATGGGTAGACCTA
>Ga0181536_10003583_pt1 | contig 16854 bp, 11 predicted proteins | sample PEATcosm2014_Bin_41_FD_121105 | JGI IMG/M metagenome (GOLD analysis project Ga0181536, IMG submission 121105) | Peatland microbial communities from MTU Mesocosm Facility, Houghton, MI, USA - PEATcosm2014_Bin17_60_metaG | ecosystem: Environmental > Terrestrial > Soil > Wetlands > Peat | place... | reverse complement strand
GCGGGCAATCTCGACTACCGGCAGGCAGTCGATTGCGGCCATTGAAGAAAGAGAGCGCGAGCGGACGGGGATTGGTTCGCTGAAGGTGCGGTATAACTCTGTCTTTGGATATTACATTGAGATTACCAAGGCTAACCAGGCGCTGGCTCCCGCCGACTATGAACGAAAACAAACGCTGGTGAATGCCGAGCGATTTACAACGCCGGAACTGAAGGAGTACGAGCGCAAGATACTTACGGCGCACGACCGGTCGATCGAGATCGAGAAGCGGATTTTTGTCGAGTTGCGCGCGGCGGTACTGGAGGCGGCTGGGCGGATACGGCGCAGTTCGGCTGTGGTGGGTGAGGCCGATTTGCTGACTAACTTTGCGCATCTGGCCGCGTTGCGCCGCTACGTCCGCCCCTCAATCTCCGAAGAGCCGGTGATCGAGGCCGTGGCTGCGCGGCATCCGGTGATCGAGCAGTGGATGGAGGAGACGCGCGAGGGGCGGTTCATCGCCAACGATCTCTATCTCAACGCGGGCGGCGAAGGGTCGAGTCTTCTTCTTATCACTGGGCCTAACATGGGCGGCAAAAGCACTTATCTGCGGCAAGCGGCGATGCTAGTCCTGCTGGCGCAGATGGGCAGTTTTGTGCCTGCGGAGAGTTTGCGCTTCGGCCTGGTGGATCGCATCTATACGCGCATCGGGGCCAGCGACAACGTGGCCCGCGGGCGCTCGACGTTTATGGTTGAGATGACGGAGACGGCTACGATCCTGAATACGGCGACGAATAAGTCGCTGATCCTGCTGGATGAGATGGGGCGCGGCACTGCAACCTTCGATGGGCTGTCGCTGGCGTGGGCAACGGTTGAGTATCTACACGCCGAGACCTGCGCTAGGACGCTCTTTGCTACACACTATCATGAGTTGACCATGCTGGCCGAAAAACTCCCGCGCGTGCGCAACCTTCGCGTTGGCGTCAAGGAGACGGCTGGCGGAATTGTGTTTCTGCATAACATTGAACCCGGCGCGGCCAGCAAGAGTTATGGCATCGAAGTGGCGCGGCTGGCCGGACTGCCATCGGCGGTCATCGAGCGGGCCAGGCGCGTGTTGCGCCAGCATGAGAAGCAGGAGCGGCAGAGTGTGCAGGTGGAGACTGCCGAGCCGGTGCAGTTGACCATATTTACACCGCTCTCGCAGCGCATAGTGGACCGCATTGAAGCTACGGATGTGAACTCTCTAACTCCGTTGCAAGCGCTGAATCTGCTGGAGGAGTTACAGACCGAATTGAAGGAGAAGGGATGACGGCGAATCTGCGCCAGGCAGTGGGAAGTCTGCTGGTGGTGGGAATCGGAGGCACGGAGCTGAACGGCCTCGAGCGCGCGTGGCTTAAGCTGGCGCGGCCTGCGGGCGTGATTCTTTTCCAGCGCAATATAGAAGATGCCAAACAGACGCGGGCGCTGCTCGGCGCGGCTACGGAGTTATGCGCGCCCAATAGCTTTCGCTGCGTGGACGTGGAAGGCGGAACCGTGGACCGGCTGCGCGACGCGCTGGCTCCGATGGCCTCCGCGCAGGAAGTGGCGCGAGCGGCGCGGCGGAAAGGGAAGGCTGGGCTGATCCGCGAGCAAGGGGAGTTAGTGGCGCGCGCAGTGAAAGCCTTCGGCTTCAATACGACGCTGGCTCCGGTAATGGATTTGGCGCTGCCTGCTTCAGCCGAGGTGATGGGCGCACGCGCCGCAGCTCCGACGGCAGAGGGCGTGGTGAATTATGCGCGCAGTTTTCTGACTGGATTGGCTGCGCACGGAGTGGTGGGCTGCGGCAAGCATTTTCCCGGCCTCGGCGGCGGCGCGCTGGATTCGCATCTGGTAACTCCATCGATCCATCGGTCGCTGCGCGAGCTCAATCGCGAAGACTTAGCGCCCTACCGAGAACTGCGCAACGAACTGCCGATGATTATGGTCAACCATGCGGCCTATCCCAAAACGCCCAGCAAGAATTGCCCGGCCAGCGCGTCGAGTTACTGGATAACTACAGTGCTGCGCAAGCGGCTTGGCTATCGCGGGATCATTCTCTCCGACGATCTGGAGATGGGCGGGATTCTCAAGTTTCTGCCAATTGAAGAGGCTGCGATTGAGGCCATTCGCGCAGGGATGGACTTGCTGGAAATCTGCCACAGCCCGGAGCTGATTCTACGCGCGTATGAGGCGCTGGTCGTCGAGGGCGAACGGTCGGCGGCGTTTCGCAAGCTGCTGACGGGGCGCGCAAGGCATACGGTGCGGCAGAGGGCGAGGCTGTTTGCGGGCGGGGTTTCGGCGCCGCTTACGGCTAAACAGTTTGAGGCGCTGCGGGCGCGGATTCTGCGTTTCGATCAAACGATCAGGAACACAGCGGAGGCCCAACCCGCATGAGCCCGAAGTCTATGATCGTCGCCGGAATCATGAGCGGCACCTCGGCTGATGGAATCGACGTTGCGTTGGCGCGGATTGCACCCGGCAAACAGAGGCCAAGACTCACACTGCTCGCGCATGAGGGCTTCGCGTTTCCTGCTTCGCTGCGGCGCGCGGTGCTGGCGGCTATGAACGCTAGCTCGACTTCAACGGCAGAGTTGGCGCGACTCAACTGGCGATTGGGGCTTGCTTACGCCGAGGCCGTGAATGAGACGCTGAAGAGGCATCCGGCGCAGCTTGAGTTAATAGGCTGTCACGGCCAAACGCTCTATCATCAGCCGAGCGCGCAAGCCTACGCAGGACGGTGCTTTGCCTGCACCTGGCAGGTAGGCGAGGCAGCAGTAATTGCCGCGGCGCTTGGCATTCCCGTGGTCTCGAATTTTCGTCCCGCCGATATGCTGGTTGGCGGTCAGGGAGCGCCACTGGTTCCGCTGATGGACTACGTGCTGTTCGCCGATGCGAAGCGGGGGCGCGTCTTGCAGAACATCGGCGGCATCGCCAACCTGACCGCAATTCCCGCCGCGGCCGCGCCAGACGCGGTAATCGCCTTCGACACTGGACCCGGCAATATGGTGATCGACGCGCTTTCCCAGTTACTTTTCAGTAAACCCTTCGACTGCAACGGAGCCTTCGCCGGCGAAGGCACAGCGCTTGCGCCGGTACTGACTGCCGCGTTGCGCAATCCATACTTTCAGCGCAATCCTCCGCGCACGGCTGGGCGCGAACAGTTTGGACGCGAGTATGCGGAGAAGTTTCTGGCGGCTTGCCAACGGCACAGTAACAAGCCTGAGGACGCGCTGGCCACGGCAACCGCGCTGACCGCCGAGAGTATCGCGCGGAGTTATAGGCAGTTCGTCCAACGCAAGATGAAGAGCAGCGGCGTGGATTACATCGTCTCCGGCGGCGGGGCGCGCAACCACACGCTGATGGCCATGCTGGCACAGAGGCTTGCGCCGTTGGACTGCGAGTTAGCCGCAAGCGAGGAGTTCGGCCTGCCGGCGGAAGCCAAGGAGGCCGCGGCCTTTGCGCTGCTGGCCTGGCAAACGTGGCATCACAAGCCCGGCAACGTGCCTGCGGCTACCGGCGCGACCCGGCCCGCAATTCTCGGTCAGGTAACGTATGCGTAGACTGCTCGCATTGGCCGCGCTCGTTGCGCTTGCAAGCTGCCACTCCGCGCCGAGAGATCCGCGCACGGTAGTCTTCCTGATCGAGAGCAGTCCGGCGAATCTCGATCCGCGCGTCGGCACCGACGCTCAGTCGCAACGCATCGACGCGCTTCTCTTCGACGGTTTGGTGGCCCACAACGCTAGCTTTCAATTCGTTCCAGCGCTGGCCGAGAGCTGGGAGCAACCCAATCCACTGACGCTCATCTTTCATCTTCGCAAGGACGCGCGCTTCCACGACGGCCGTCCGCTGACCGCGCTCGATGTGCAATGGACTATCGACTCCATGCGCACGGGGGTTGTTCTTTCACCCAAAGCCAACTCTTTTGCATCGGTAGACAAAATGGAGGCGATTGACGATCATACTGTCGTCTTTCATCTCACGCACGCCGACAATTTTCTGCTCAACAATCTTTCCACCGGGGCCATCGGCATCGTTCCCGTTGCAAGCGGGCGCGACTTCTGGCAGCATCCTGTAGGAACCGGACCATTTCGTTTTGTCAGCCAGCAGATCGATCAGGATGTGGTAATCGAGCGAAATCCGCTAAGTTGGACAACGGTTCCAAAGATCGATCGTGTGCGCTTCGCTGTGGTGCCAGACGCTATCACCGAGTCGCTGGAGTTAGAGAAAGGCTCGGGCGACGTAGCCGTCAATTCCCTTCCCCTGGATGCTTTGCCGGTGCTCGCCCGCCGCCCCAATTTGCAAGTGGAAGAGACCGGCGGCACGGAGATACAGTACCTAGCTTTTAACCTGCGCGATCCGCTGCTCGAAGACGCGCAGGTGCGTCAAGCTATTGCCTGCGCCATCGACCGTGACCTCATCATTCAAACACTGCTACGCGGCCACGCCCAGCCCGCGCAGAGCCTCTTGCCCCCTGGTCACTGGGCCTACACCAATAAAGTTACCCGCTACGACTTCGATCCGGCGCGCGCGGTACGGCTGCTCAATGAAGCAGGGCGCAAACCCGGCGTAAATGGCGTTCGCTTTCACTTGACCATGAAGACCTCGAACAAAGAGGAAACCCGGCTTCTGGCCGCTGTACTCCAGCAACAGTTGGCGAATGTCGGCATTGCGCTAGACCTACGCAGCTATGAGTTTGCTACTTTCTACTCCGATGTAACGCGCGGCGCATTTCAAGTTTATTCGATGCAGTGGGCCGGCATCGAGCAGCCGGACATATTCACCTACGCCTATTCAACCGCGAGTTTTTCTCCCAAGGGCGCCAACCGCGGCCATTACTCGAACCCTCGTCTCGATGCCCTGCTCGACGACGCAGCCGAGAGCGGGGATACGGCCCGCCGCCGCGCGGAATACATTGAGGCGCAGCAGATTCTGGCCCGCGATCTTCCCGCCATCAATCTCTGGTACCGGGATACGATTGTGGTGCATAATCGCAGGCTGACCCACGTTGTTCCCTCGCCCTCCGGAAGTTACACGTTTCTGGAGACGGCGGAACTGGCGGAGTAGCGAGGTGTAGGTTTCTCGCTGAGTCATCCGATACGCAAACCATAGATAATTCAATTCTTTTGCTTTAATTTCCGGATTTTCAACATCCCAGTCACACAGTGGAATGGTTTACTCAACCTTTTGGCGCATTGGTTCGTCTACCGAAACAGGGATGAAATTCTTACCTCCTGCACAGGCAGGATTCAGCCCGTGGAGAAATGGCTAATGAACGGCAAGATGAAGATTTGGGTTCCAGTTTCGTTCGGGCAATTGGCCCTGTTGATAGCTTTCGTTATGGCTGCGCCGCTGGTGCGCGCGCAGGCTCCTTCCCGCCTTCTGGGAACCATTACCGCCATCGGCAGTAACACGCTTACGGTGAAAACGGATGCGGGCGCGGCGCATCAGGTAGAGGTTCCTTCGTCAGCGGCGGTGAAGCGCATCGCCCCCGGCGAAAAGGACCTGAGCAAGGCGGATACCATCCAGTTCAGCGATCTGGCCGTGGGGGACCGTGCATTAGTCAAGCTCGATCCCAACGTGCGTGCCGGTACGGAATTGGCTTTGCAGATCGTCGCCGTCAAGCAGGCGGACCTGGCCCTGAAGCAGCAGAAGGATCGTGAAGACTGGCAGCGGCGCGGGGTGGGCGGACTGGTGAAGAACGTCGATGCCGGCTCCGGCGTGATTGTTCTGAGCAGCGGCGCCGGAGCCACGGCAAAGACGATCACCGTTCACACCACCAAGGGAACGCTGTTCAAGCGGTATGCGCCCGCCTCGGTGCGCTTCGATCAGGCGCTTCCGGCGCCCATCGACGCGATTCATCCGGGCGATCAACTGCGGGCGCGCGGCACCAAGAATGCGGACGGCACGGAGATTACCGCCGAAGAGGTGGTTTCAGGCAGCTTCCGCAATATCTCGGGAACCATTGCATCGCTGGATGCGGCCAGTTCCACGCTGGTGGTAAAGGATTTGGCCACCAAGAAGCCGGTCACCATCCACATCACGGCTGACGCACAGATGCGGCGGCTGCCGGATCGCATGGCGCAGATGCTCGCGGCACGGCTGAAAGGCGACAGCGGATCGAACGGAACCACTCCGCCGCAGTATGACGCAGCCAGCGGTTCGCCGCAACGCGCCGGCGCGGGACAATGGAGCGGTGGCCAGGGCGGAAGCGGCCGATGGGGCGGTCAGGGCGGCGGACAAACTGGCGGTAATGGACATTGGGGCGACCAGGGAAACGACAGTGGACAGGGTAGCAGTAGCCCAGGCAGCGACCCGCAGCAAATGCTGAACCACGCCCCGGCCATTCAATTGGCCGATCTCAAGAAGGGCGAAGCAGTGATGCTGGTTTCAACCGACGGCGCTGCGGAAGTCACGGCCATCACGCTGCTGGCTGGCGTTGAGCCATTGCTTGAGGCTCCCGATGCCAGCAAGAACCTGCTCTCTAACTGGAGCATGAACTCCGGCGGGGCGGAAGCGGCAACCGAATAAGCGCAAGTAAATATTCAGAGAGAATAAGCGAGGTACAGGTGTACTCAAAATTGCGGAACTTCATTCATTTTTCGATTGCCTTACTGTTGAGCCTGATGCTGGGCGTGGCCACTGTGGCCGCGGCGCAGGCGCAAGCCCCCACCGCGCCTCCCGCAGTCACAACGGCCACTGCCGCTCAAGTAGCTCCAGTAACAACGGCGGCCATACGCGGGCACATCTCCGATCCCACAGGCGCAGTGATTCCCGGCGCGAAGATTGTCATCGCCACCTCGGCTGGAACTGCCGCTGCCACGACGACTGCTGACTCCGTGGGCGCTTACGCAGTAAGCGGACTGGCGCCCGGAAGCTATATCGTGCAAACCACCGTTGAAGGCTTCGCGCCCTTTGCATCGCAGACCATCACGCTCGCCGCCGGACAGGTGAAGCGCGTTGACATTGCGATGGCCATCGAAGTGGAGCAGCAGAGCGTGACGGTCACCGATGAGTCGCCCGCGGTGAATATAGAAGCAGGCGGCAACGCCAGTGCCGTCGTGCTCAAGGGCAAGGACCTGGATGCTCTGTCCGACGATCCGGATGAGTTATCCAATGAGTTGACGGCGCTGGCCGGACCTTCGGCTGGACCGAACGGCGGGCAGATTTATATCGACGGCTTTACGGGCGGGCAACTGCCGCCTAAATCGGCGATCCGCGAGATTCGCATCAATCAGAATCCTTTTTCCGCGGAGTTCGACAAACTGGGCTACGGGCGCATCGAGATACTGACCAAACCGGGCACTGATAAGCTGCACGGACGCTTCTTTGTGCAAGGCAACGACGACATCTTCAATACCGGCAACCCTTTTACCACGACCCTTCCCTCTTATCACAGCATCCAGTTCAACGGCACGGCGAGCGGCGCGCTCTCCAAGACGGCTTCGTTCTTCGTTAGTTTGGAACAGCGCAACAATCAGAACGATAGCGTTTACGACGTTAACACCGCGGTTTTAGAGCCAGGCAGCACCAACACTTATGAAGTCGGTCCGCTTTCCGGCTCCATCTTCAGCCCGCAGACGCACACCAACATCTCGCCTCGCATCGACCTGCAACTGGGCCAGAAGAACACGCTGACGCTGCGCTATCAGTTCTATCGCAACAATCAGAGCGGCAATATCGGCTCCACTTCCCTGCCATCGCAATCTACCACTTCGACTTCGATCGAACACACCATCCAACTGAGCGATTCCGTGATCGTCAACGATCACATCGTCAACGAGACTCGCTTCCAATATATCCGCGATACGTCTTCTACAACGCCGGTCAGCACTGCGCCGCTGATTACAGTGCCGCAGACCTTCACCGGCGGCGGCTCTTCGGGCCAATACGCTCACGATCATACGGATCACTTGGAACTGCAAAACATCACCACCATGTCGGCGGGCGCTCAGGCCATTAAGTTTGGCACACGCGTGCGCGACAACCGCGACGCTAACTCAGCAGACGCAAACTTTAACGGCAGTTTCAACTTCGATTCTCCGGCGGATTACGCCGGGGCAATGAACCTGCTCTACTACGGGACGGCTTGCCCGCCAGCGGCCTCCACTTCAACGACAGTCTGCGGGTCAACAAATGCGCCCACCAAACTGACTTACACGATGGGCGGCGAATCCTTTCTGGCCAACGTCTTCGATGCGGCGCTTTTCGTCCAGGACGACTGGAAGACCAACCGCAACCTCACGCTCTCCGGCGGCCTGCGCTGGGAGTCGCAGAATCACATCGCAGACCATGACGACTGGGCTCCGCGCGTTGCCTTTGCTTATGCCCTGGACGGCCACAAGGACAAGAAGCAGGCCAAAACCGTGCTGCGCGGCGGCTTCGGCTTCTTCTATGACCGCTTTTCTCTAGGCAATCTGCTCACCGCCGAGCGCCTGAATGGAAGCGCCAACAGTCAGCACCAGGTCAATATCACAAATCCAACTTGCTTTAACCCTACTAGCTTGAGCGCCATTGATCTTTCCACATGTGGCACGGCCACTTCCACGGGAAGCACGATTGTCCGCGTTGCGCCCAGTTATCACTCGCCCTATACGCAGCAACTCGGGACAAGCCTGGAACGGCAGCTTACCAAAACTACCACGCTCACCTTTACCTATCTGCACTCCTATGGCGTTCATCAGTTGGCCGTGCGCGATGCAAATGCCTATCTTCCAGGAACCTTCGTCTATGGAAGCCCGGCCTTGACGGGAGTACGGCCCGATCCTTCGTTGAGTATTGTAGACCAGTTTTACCCCGAAGCTGTCTTCAAACAGAATCAGTTGATCGTGAACGTCAATGCCCGCTTCTCGCCCAACTTCAGCGTGATGGGTTTCTATAACTTTACCGCGGCAGATGCCGACACCGGGACAGCCTCGAACTCCTACGACCTGAAGCAGGATTACGGTCGCGCCAGCTTCGCCTCGCGCAATATGCTCTTCCTGATGGGCAACTATACGGGTCCTTGGGGCATAGCATTCAACCCGTTTCTGATTGCGCAGTCGGGCAAACCTTTCAACATTGTTACAGCCAACGACCTGACCGGTGACAACTTCTTCAACGACCGTCCATCGCTTGTGAGTGCGTCCGAATGCACAACCGCTGCCGCTCAATACGTGCAGACCTCCTATGGTTGCCTCAACACCATTCCCCAACCCGGAGATGTAATCATCCCAGCAAACATGGCCAACGGTCCGGCGGCGGTAGCTGTGAATCTGCGCGTCAGCCGTTCCTTCGGCCTCGGACCAAAACTCGCGGCGGCTAGCGGTCAGAATAACAGCGGCGGCCCACCGCCCGGCGGTCCTCCTCCGGGCGGCGGCCGTGGAGGACCCGGCGGCGGTCCGGGGGGAGGAGGCGGATTTGGTCCCGGCGGATTTGGCGGCGGTGGTGGTGGCCGAGGCGGTCCGGGCGGGATGGGAGGCAGCGCCAGCACCGGCCACAAATACTCGCTTACCTTCAGTGCCCAGGCGTTGAACCTGTTCAACGACATCGACCGCGGCACACCGGTGGGAACCATCGTTCCCACCCCGCTCGCCAGCTCATCCGATTTCGGCCCAGGCAGCCTCTTTGGCCAATCAACCAGCCTCGCCGGCGGAATCTTCTCCTCCGGCGCTGCGGCGCGGCGCATCTTCTTTCAGGCCGCATTCTCGTTTTGAGCAACGGAGAACAAGCAACGGCGGGCCGTAGAATTATGCTCCGGCCCGCTGCTTATTTTGCGGCCGACACTGTGGCAGCCTGACCATCGGTTGCGAAGGCATCGGCAAGCGAGATGACCTTCAACTGAGACATAGGTGTATCGAGAGATCCCACGTTCTGGGCCGTAATCTCGACTGTCTCGCCTGGCAGCAGGTCGAAGTAGTTATCCGAAACTCTTACGTCGAGATTGCCGAAGGAGAGATAGACGCTGCGGGCGAGGACCGGAGAAGTAATACGGATGACTCCAACGGTTACTTTGTCCGCCAAGGTCTCCACCTTGAGCACGGCTTGCTTCAGATGAACTTCCTTTGTCGGCGCTAGATAGGCTAGGTTTTGCGAGATTTGCTCGCCGCCAGCAGTCAGATCGGCCACCACAAAGACGCGCGAGGTGTCGGTTGCACCTGCATCCGCGAGTTTCTTAAGCGGCCAGTCGAGATAGACCTTACTCGCTAGCGGAGCCACACTTACGTTATGTGTTTCCTCCAGCAGCACCTTGCCGTCGAAGTCCATCAGGCGCACACGCAGCGAGGCAGACCTAGCTTCCGTCTTGTCGGAGACGATATAAACCTTTAGCGAACCATACTCAACGTGCGGTGAAACCAGGATGGGCGCATAGAAGCGGCGCGCATAGTATTGCAGCGCCTTCCAGCGGCCATAGTAGTCGATCGAAGACCACGAGGCCACCGGCCAGCAGTCGTTCAACTGCCAGAAGATAGAGCCCATGATCTCCGGGCGGCTGCGGCGGAAGTGCTCGGCGCCGATCTTGATTCCCTCGGCCTGAAGTACCTGACTTACATAAAGAAAGCTGGGAAAGTCCTTTGGCTCCGGGTAATCCCTGGCGATGTAATCGTGGATGATCGAGTTGCCTTCGATGTTCTTCTGGTGGGCCACCATAACCGGAGTAAAGATGCCGGTGCGGTCGTCAGGCTGGGTAAAGCTCTCCACCGTGCGCAACTCGGGAAAGGATTGGAAGCCGTACTCGGAAACGAAGCGCCAGTGATGCTTCTCGTACTCGGTGAAAGGTACGCGCCCATGCCAGACGCTCCAGTCATGCGCGTCCCCCGACTGGTAATGCTCGTTGAGCGATTCATAATCGGCGCTGGGCGAACTGGGCCAGTAGGGAGTCTCAGAGTCAAGCCGCGCTACCACTCTGGGCAGAATGCCGCTGAACTCGGTGAGGTAATCCTGCCAGAGAAAGAACCTTATCTCCGGGGGCAAACTATTGCGCGGACCCCAGTTAAAGGCGCTTTCGGTCTCGTTGTTGCCGCACCAAAGGACGATGCTGGCGTGGTTGCGCAGGCGGCGCACCTGGTCCTCGGCCTCGGCCTCGATATTGAGCTTGAAGGCATAAGTTCCCGGCTGCCAGTCGTTGCCGAACATAAAGTCCTGCCAGACCATAATGCCTAACTCGTCGCAGATGGAATAAAACTCGTCGCTCTCGTAATAGCCGCCGCCCCAGTGGCGAATCATGTTCATGTTGGCGTTGCGCGCCGACTCGAGAATGCGGCGATAGTCCGCCGTGGTCACGCGATTCGGAAAGCTATCGAAGGGAATTACGTCCGCGCCCTTGGCAAAGATGGGAATGCCGTTGACTACCAGCTCAAACGACCGGCCCCACTTATCCAACTGGCGATTCAAAACGATAGAGCGCAGACCGGCTTTGACGGTACGCTCGTCTACGGGATAGCGGCCGGCGCCCACCTCGGTGATGAAGTCACGTCGTGTAACGCCCACCCGCGCAGTGAACTCGTATAGCGGCTGCTCGCCGTAGCCAGCTGGATACCATAGTTTGGGTTGGGGAATCTCGATGGGAATATCCACGATATTGCGACCTGTATGCAAACTGGCCGAAGTCACCAGGATAAGTGGCGCTCCTTCGCTGGACATTTGCAATGAAATCTTCTGCACGACATCGCTCGCGGCTTCTATTTCGACCTCCGCGTCCAGATGAGCCACTTCCTTGCTCACGTCACGCTGGCGAATCGCAAAGTCGGCTATGCGAACCTTATCCCAGGCCTCCAGCCGCGCCGGACGCCAGATGCCGCTGGTGACAAAGCGCGGTCCCCAATCCCATCCGTACTCATAAGCCGCCTTGCGGATATAAGTCTTATCGGCGGTCTTCGATTGCAAGCGGAACGCATCGCTGGCTGCCGCCTCTTTCGCTGCTTCGATCGGCGATGGAAAGACAACGCGCAGAAGATTCTTGCCTGGGTGCAAGCGGCCCTTCACCGGAACCCGCCAAACGCGAAACATATTGTCCGCCGCGAGCACCTGCGCGCCGTTCACATAGACCTGCGCGGCCGCATCCAGGCCGTCGAAGACGAGGTCCACGTTGGAACGCGCCAGCAATGCAGGGCTGGCATCGAAGCTCAACCGGTACTCCCAGCTTGCGTTCTCGATCCACTGGAGTTTGGCTTCATTGTCGCGAAAGAATGGGTCGTCGATCTTCTTGTTGGCCAGCAAATCCAAGTGAACGTCGCCGGGAACTGTGGCTGGCAGCCAATCCGCTTCCGCCGCCTCCGCCTTCACCTGCCGGAATTGCCAGCCGCGATCCAAGGTCAGAACCGCATTTTGCGCCGTCTTTGCCTGCGCCCGCTCCTCAATGCTTACCATGCTCGCCATCACGATAATCAAGGCGCAGCACATCGTTGCCCTGGCAGTTGCTCCTCGCATTCGACATCCTCCATAGCCTCCGCAAAACTGCTTTCGCAGCCTGAAAAAGGCAATTCAACCGATCGCCGATAAGGTTATCATGAAAGCACTCGCTGGAGCCGTAGTATCTGGATTTCTGGGAGTTATCTATCCAGCCCTGATTCGGAGCACTTCTGTCAACCGCATATAATCCGGTATTGGAATACCATGTGGTGCTAAACCGAAGCGAGAGTTGAGGGCCGGCCTAGCCGGGAGTTCAACTACTTGCGTCCAACCGATGTTCAACCGCGTCCAACAAAGGGTTTCCCCGCGATGCGTCTTTCACATTTTGTTTTCGTGTTGTCGCTGCTGGCTGCCCCAGGGTTGCCCTTGCTGGCGGCTTCGTCCGCGGCGGACGCGCCTCACGTGCGCGTTGAACTGCTCGTGCCGTCAGACAATCTCTATCGCGACGCCTCGTTGAACGATGCCGGAATCCACTTCAAGCTGGAGCCGGGTTGGCACATCTACTGGAAGAATCCGGGCGATGCCGGCGAGCCGCCGCATATCAATTGGACTCTGCCGGCGGGAATTACCGCCGGACCAATGCAGTTTCCCGCGCCGAAGCGGCTGCCGCTTGGGCCGTTGATGGACTTTGGCTACGAGGACGAGGCGCTCTTTCCCCTTAAACTGCGCATCGCCGACAGCGTCAAAGCCGGGCCAGTTACATTGCGCGCCACTGTCGATTGGCTGGTTTGCCAGAATAGCTGCATCCCCGGCAAGGCAGAGTTGGAAGTGCAAAGGAACGTATACGTCGGGATCCCTGCGCTGATTCACGAGCCGGACCCGCTCTTCAAACGCTTCTTTGAGCGAATTCCCAAGCCCTTACCCACAAAGGCAAATCCTATCTTCGAGGCGACGGCCAAGGGTTTTCTACTAACAGTCGAAACTGGCCGTCGGGAGACGGAGGCTGCGTTTTTCCCGGAAGATCAAGACATTCTCGACTATCCCGCTCCGCAAAAGTTCACGCCCACGGCGAATGGGCTGGTTCTGGAACTAAAAAAGGATGCAAATCTGAAGTCCAGCCCAAAACAGTTGCGAGGCGTTCTGGAGCTTTCTGGCGAAAGGGCCTTCGAGATTGCGGCACTGCCGGGGCTGGTTGAACAGACTGGGGAAGAACCGCATCCGGTGAAGGGTGCGGGCCTTAGCCCGTACATAAATCCAGCAAAATCTACACGCGCTTTAGCTCCTGATTCTTCTTGGAGCGCGCTGTTACGGACCTCTGGTCTCGCTTTTCTAGGCGGATTGCTCCTGAATCTGATGCCCTGCGTCTTTCCGGTGCTGTTCCTGAAAGGACTGGCGCTGGTCAACTCCGGCCACAAGGAACGAGATAGGCTCCGGGCGCATGGGCTGGTTTACGCCGCCGGCATTCTGGTCTCGTTCTGGGCGCTGGTGGCCGCGTTGCTGGGGCTGCGCGCGGCGGGAGCCACGCTGGGCTGGGGATTTCAGTTCCAGTCGCCGGCGTTTCTGGCACTGATGGCGGGGTTGCTATTCTTCCTGGGTCTTTCGCTGGCCGGGCAGTTCGAGATAGGACTTACGCTGACCAGTGCGGGCGGTTCGCTAGCCGCCAAACAGGGTTATACCGGCAGTTTCTTCACCGGCGTGTTGGCCGTGGTGGTGGCCACGCCCTGCACCGCGCCGTTCATGGGAGCAGCCATCGGCTATGCGCTCAGCGCGCCGCCGGCGGTCACCTTTGCGGTCTTTACGGCGCTGGCGCTGGGATTGGCCGCGCCCTACGTGGCGCTCACGCTGCACCCGGCATGGACGCGCATTTTGCCGCGTCCCGGCGCATGGATGGAGGTGCTGCGGCAGGCTGTTTCGGTGCCCATCTTTGCCACCGTGATCTGGCTGGCGTGGGTACTGGCGCAGGCCTACGGAACAGGCATTCTTACGGCGCTATTGGCGAGCTTTCTGCTGCTGGCGATTGCGGGTTGGTTTCTAGGCCGCTGGCCGGCCAAGCGATGGTCCACGGCGGTTGCCGCGCTCATTCTCTTAGGAGTAGCAGCCCTTGCCGTCTTCGGGCAGAAGTTAGTTGGAGTTACCGAGGGAGAGACAGACCGGACGGGAATAACTAACTTGGATTCCGTCGCATCCAGCAGTTGGGAACCGTGGTCTGCCGAAGCGGTGAGCCGCTATCAGACCGAAGGCCGTCCGGTCTTTGTGGACTTTACCGCAGCCTGGTGCCTGAGTTGCCAGGTCAACGAGCGCGTAGCTCTGAATCAGCCGCAGGTGGAGCAGGTTTTTCAATCCGCTAACGTCGCCCTGCTCCGCGCCGACTGGACTCGCCGCGATGAAGCGATTACCCAGGCGTTGACCGGTCTCGGCCGTAGCGGGGTTCCAACTTATGCGCTGTATCTCCCCGGCGAAGCGAGTCCGCGGCTCCTTCCCGAGGTGCTCACTCCCGGCATCGTCACCGATGCGCTGGGCAGGCTGCCGAAGGCAGCTTCGTCCTCGGCGCGCTGAGGGTCAAACTCCCCGGCTTTCGGCAAATGGAATGTGCGGCGGATTACTCGGACAGAAAGGCGAGCGACTGCAATTGGGTGATCTCGAAGGGCTTGCGGCAGCGGATATTGGCGCAGGCCAGCTTGTCGTCGCGGCGCACCATGTAAGACTGCGCCTTGGCAAAGCGGGCGCGGTCGCGCTCGTCGGCGCCGCGAGGCAGTTGCGCGCGTTTGCGCCGGACCACCCAAGTGACTTTGTATTCGCCTGCCTGACCGCACTTGGGGCAGATGAGGGTGTGGCTGCGCAGTTCCGTGGTTTCGTTGAAAAACTCGCGTTCTTCCATGGTTTTCAGGCTCTCCACGCAGCGACTGAGGCTGGCCGCCGAGGCGCCCGGCAGCAGCACTTCTACCAGTGTAAGACAAACCCGCCATGCGCGTAAGACAACCAAAACGCCTTCCTGCGCGCGCAGGAAAACGGGAACTGGTCAAACACGACAATTCTATTCCATACTCATGCTTGTGATGACAAAACGCAAGCCAGGAAAGTTTTCGGCCGTCAAGGCGGTAAAGGCCAACGCGCGGGAGCGGGTGGGCCAGCCCAAAGCGTCGCGGGTGGTCGATACCGAGCCGCGCACCGGGCGCGCGGCCAAGCACAAGCCCAAGCTGGAGGAGATCATCGGGCAGCAGGAGTAGGAGTGGGGGCGGGGCTGCGCTCCCGCCGCAAGACGGTAAGACGGGCAAAACGGGCTTGTCTTACGCCTGTCTTGCATCGGTGGGACCGGCGTCTGACGGGCGTAAGACAAGCGCAAGACAAGCGCCGCGCCGTGGCAGACGCCCCCGCATCCGCCTTGCCGACGGCCACCCTCAAAACTGCGAAACCACAGAACGAAAGCCCGGCTCGCTCTGACCAAGACCAAATGAACGACCTCGCCGCAAGCGGCGAGGTATCCTGAAAACCCGATTTGACTTTACGCCGCAAGCGGCGGGGAATCAGACCCGGAAGAGATTGAAGAACTCAGCCGCCGTCCGCACCTGAGTCCGCGCCGGACTAGGGCGGAGATCGAAGCGCACATTGTCGCACTGCGCCGTCAGCGGCCTGACTGGGGAGCGCGCAAGCTGGCTGTGCTGTTGGAGCGGAAAGGGCTGGTTTTACCGGTGATCACGGTGCATCGCGTGCTGGCGAGGCATGATCTGGTGCTGGATCGGGAGAGTCGGCGGCAGGCTACCAGCCGGTTTGAGCGGGAGCAGCCCAACCAACTGTGGCAGATGGACTTCAAGGGGCAAAAGGGTAAGCCAGGCGTTGGCTTCGCACACAGTCCGGCTCGAACGCATCGAGCAGCGGGTACTGGTCTACTTCTGCCGCACCCTGGTGCAGGAGATCGACCTCAGCGGTGAGTGTTCCATTGCAGTGGAACGCTCAGCGCTGAGGTCCTGCCATTAGATGATTCCTTATGGGGCTGATAACCGGACCGCCTGCCTTTGAGTTTTTTGAGGCATGGGCAAATCTATCAACCGATATATTTAGAAGTGCCGATGAGAAGCAGCGTGGAGTTCTACGCCGCTCCCATGGCCATTGGATCGATGAGTTTGCAGCCGGCTATTCCTCGGCGGGTTGCTCTCCAGCAGAGCCCGCCTCCGCTTTACCAGCCAAGTACATCTTCACTCCGCCGGAAAAAAGTGTAAAGGATGTCCTGATAACACTGTGTAAAGGATGTCATGGAACTTGACAGCTTTATCGCGATGAGCGGGCGGCGGGGAACCATGAACCTCATCCGTCTTTCCGTTCCCCGTCCGGCATCGTAAAGCCCGGCTATGTTTCGCATGTATTTAGACAGACATATCATGTATGAAAGCGCATTCTGTCAAGTGGGCCTGTTTTTGTCCAGCAGTTCTAAATGGCCTGAGGAACCCAGGTTGCTATATTCCTCCGCCTTTCCGTGTGCTTTGTTGAGGTATGGAGATATTCGAGTCGCTAATGGATGGCCTGCGCAGGGCCTGC
>Ga0181536_10003582_pt1 | contig 16859 bp, 17 predicted proteins | sample PEATcosm2014_Bin_41_FD_121105 | JGI IMG/M metagenome (GOLD analysis project Ga0181536, IMG submission 121105) | Peatland microbial communities from MTU Mesocosm Facility, Houghton, MI, USA - PEATcosm2014_Bin17_60_metaG | ecosystem: Environmental > Terrestrial > Soil > Wetlands > Peat | place... | reverse complement strand
CGAAAGGCGCGACCGATGCGCTGACTCGCGTGCTCGCGACCGAATGGGCCAAATACGGGATCACCGTGAACGCGATCGCGCCGACCATTTTCCGCTCCAAGCTCACCGCATGGATGTACGGCGACAATGAGCTTGGTCAGCAGACGCGGGCGCGCTCGCTATCGCGCATTCCGCTTGGCCGACTTGGCGAAGTCGAAGACCTGATCGGAATGGCGATCTATCTGCTGTCGCCGGCATCCGATTTCTGCACCGGACAGGTAATGTATGTCGATGGCGGCTATACCGCCGGGTGATCGCGACGCGGGTGATCGCGACGCTTGGGCACTTTCACGCGAACCAATTGCGGCGACTTACCCCAACACGCCGCGATCCCCAGCATCATCCAACATAAGAATAACACCCACACGAAAGCAAGCATGACCCTTCTCCTCTACGGATCGGTCAATGATTAAACGTTCGATTTCTTAACGCCCGAAATTCATGGCAGTTCCCCAAAAATCGAGGCGGACGTGCACGAGCAAGAACAGCAAAAAATCGGGGTCGTCGGCGGCGGGCTGATGGGCCATGGCATTGCTTATCTGTTCGCCGCGGCGGGACATAAGGTGGGCGTATTCGAGCCGGCGGCGGAGATCCGCGCATCGCTGCCACGGCGGCTGCAATCGATCGTTGAACTTTTCGGCGATGATCCGGCTCTGCTGCAACATATCGAAGCTAACGAGCAGCTCGCACCGGCGGTCAACGGCGCGGCCTTCGTGTTCGAAGCGGCGCCGGAGAAACTGCCGCTGAAGCAGCAAATCTTTGCGCAGCTCGAGGCTGCCGTGGCGCCGGATACGATTCTGGCCAGCAACAGCTCGGCGATTCCCTCGACCGAGATCGGGCGCAATCTCAAGTATCGCGACCGCGTCGTCGGCACGCATTTTTGGAATCCGCCGCATCTTGTCTCGTTGGTCGAAGTCATACAAAACGAAAAGACCAGCAGCGAAACGGTGCGTAGGACGATGGAGCTGCTGCGGCGCGCCGGGAAAATTCCGGTCCACGTGCGCCGCGATATTCCGGGTTTCGTCGGCAACCGGTTGCAGCATGCGATGAAGCGCGAGGCGATCGCGCTGGTCGCCGCCGGGGTCTGCGATGCCGAGACGATCGACACTGTCGTCAAGGAAGGGTTCGGCGCGCGCATGGCCGTGCTCGGGCCGATGGAGCAATCCGATCTCGTCGGCTTGAACCTTACCCTCGACATTGCCGAGGTGCTGTACCGGGACCTCGACCATACGGCGGGGCCGCACTCGTTGCTGCGCGAGAAGGTGAAGTCCGGCAAGCTCGGCATGAAGACCGGCGAGGGTTTTCGCAAATGGACGCCGGAAGCGGCCGATGCGGTGCGCAAGCGGCTGTCGCACTTCCTCGTCGAGCAGGCGAAGGCGAAGAAAAGGAATGCGCCCTAATAGGGCAGGCCGACGTAATTCTCGGCGAACGCCGTCGCGGCGGCCTTCGATCGGAACAGATAATCGAGTTCGGCGAGTTGGAGTTTCAGGTCGAACGGATTTTCGGAAATCCTGTGCAGCGTCATGGTCATCCACCACGAGAAGCGTTCGGCCTTCCACACCCGCGCCAGCGCACGATCCGAATAATGATCGAGGCTGGCGGCCGATTTCTCGGCGTAGTGCTCGATAAGGGCCTGGGAGAGGTAGCGCACATCGCTTGCCGCTAGATTGAGCCCCTTGGCGCCGGTCGGCGGAACGATATGGGCGGCGTCGCCGGCCAGGAAAAGCCGACCGAAGCGCATCGGCTCGGCGACGAAGCTGCGCAGCGGCGCAATGCTTTTTTCGATCGAAGGGCCGGTGACGAGCCGCTCGCGGGCCTCGTCGTCGAGCCTGGGCTTGAGCTCGTCCCAGAAGCGCTCGTCCGGCCAGGAATCAATGTCCTCGACGAGGCTGCACTGGATGTAGTAGCGGCTGCGCGTCGGCGAGCGCATCGAGCAGAGCGCGAAGCCGAGATCGTGCCGCACATAGATCAGCTCTTCCGAGACCGGCGGCGTGTCGGCAAGAACGCCGAGCCAGCCAAGCGGGTAGACACGCTCGTGGGCGGCGATGGCGCGCGGCGGCACGCTCTTGCGGCAGATGCCGTGAAAGCCGTCGCAACCGGCGATGAAGTCGCAATCGATCTCGTGCGATTTGCCGTCGGCGCGGTAAGTCACGCGCGGCCTATCGCCGAATATGTCGTGCACGCTGACGTCATATGCGGCGTAGACCGTCGGCGCACCGACAGCCATGCGGCCGTCCATGAGGTCCTTGGTGATCTCAGTCTGGCCGTAGACCATCACCGTCTTGCCGGTCAGCTCCTTGAACGAGATGCGATGGCGCACCCCGTCGACGCAGATTTGCACGCCATCATGCACCAGGCCGTCCTGGTGCATGCGGGTGCCGACGCCGGCTGTATCGAGCAGGTCGATTGTGACCTGCTCGATGACGCCGGCGCGGATGCGGCCGAGCACATGCTCGGCGGTTTGCCGCTCGAGAATGATGTTGTCGATGCCGTGCCTGTGCAGGAGCTGGCCAAGCAACAAACCCGCCGGTCCGGCGCCGACGATGGCAACTTGGGTGCGCATGGCGCCGGCTCCTTTACGTTCCGGAAATTCCCATCGCCTCGACAAACTCCCGCCGCACCTCCGGCGGCTGGCCGTAATGGTGGCGAAACTCCTTGAGGCGCTGGCGCAGGATCGGGTCCTTGTCGAAATCGGCAAGCGCAATGCCGTCGGTGTTGAGTTCGCGCGCCATGTTTGGCAGCGCGATGCACTGCGCTTGATTTGAGCTGCGGATGATGCCGCCCGGCTCCTTGCCGGCCGCCATCGCCTCGATCTCCTCGAAGAAACGGTTGCGCATCATGGTGAGCCCGATGTCGCTCGACCGCAAATGCTCCTTGGTGCGGTCGGCAATGCGACCCTGGCCGACCCAGGCGACGATGTCCTGGTTGATGACGTGGCTGGTAATCCAGCGACCGCTGGCGTCGCGGATCGGGCTGATCCAGGTCGGCACGCGCTCCTGCATATAGGGCTCGCGGCCCTTCGGCACGCGCATGAAAAACCACGCCACGCTCAGCGTATTCTCGTCGTCGACCGGCACGCGCCATTCGAAATGGCTGCCGAGAAAGAAACCGTTCGGCCACAGCGCGACGCGCCCGACCGTCCAATAGCGGTCCTCTTCGCTCTGTCCCTCGCGCACGCGCTTGTAGACGAAGCCATGCTCGAACGCCTCGAACTTGAGCTTGAGATGCTTCGGCGCAACGTTGACGTTGTTGCCGCGCAGGCGGCCGCCCCAGTTGTCGTGCATCCATTCGAAGTGCACCGGATCGATGGAGTTTTCCTGGCATTGGAACCAGTTGCACGGCACGTCCGCGAACACGATCTCGCGAAAGCCGTTTTCCCAGGTGAACGGCTCCCAAACCGGCAATTCCGGTGCGGGCAGCGGACCGAGATACGCAAAGAGCAGACCGGCGCAGTCCTTGACCGGATAGGCCTGTTGCGTCACAGCCGGCCTTGGATGGTTTCGGATTAGCAGTATCCTCGTAGGGCTGCTCGAGGCAGCGGCCGGTCTCGTCCATCAGCCAGCCGTGATAGCTGCAGCGGATGCCGGTCTCCTCGACCCAGCCGTAGGCCAGGTCGGCGCGGCGATGCGGACAGTGCCGGTCGACAAGTCCATAGCGGCCGCCGCGGTCGCGATAGAGGACGAGGTCCTCGCCCATGAGGCGCACCGGCTTGATCGGATTGGCATCGAGCTCGCTGGCGCCTGCGATCGGCTGCCAGTAGCGGCGCAGCAGCTCGCCCATCGGCGTGCCGGGCCCGACGCGGGTGAGCATGTCGTTGCGAGCGGCCGTAAGCAAGCTATCCTCGTCATGGTCGTGTTGCGGTATCCGCCGACGATTATTTCACCACTGGCAGCAGATCGGGAAGGGGATAGCGTTGAGAGGCGAGGTATGTATTCGCCGGCAGATCGCACTTCTGGCGCCGCCATTCGCGCCGTGTCAGTGCGACCCGGCAAATGCGGCTTGCATGGGAATTGCAGTTTATAATCAGTTACTTCGCCGGGGTTTTGGCTAATATACGGAATTTCGAATCAAATCAAAAACGTTTTTTTATCGGCAATTCAACGGTTCTGTCGTTTTATGGCGGCATGAGCGCGGGCAAGGACGCGAGCGCGGACGCCGGTTCATGGTTCGTAGAGGCGGACCATGTCAGCGTGACCGCGCTCGCGCGAAGACGCTCACGTGCCAGGCTGGACGACGAGCGCGCGAAATCCGGGCGCGTCGTCATCGTCTCCTCATTGTTTCTTGTGCTCATTGGCGCAGCCTTGCTCGTCGGCGGCCATGCCGCGATCGGCCCACTCCTGCGATCGGCAGCGGAGGCGCGTGAGTTAAAGGGGACAGGCGACGTCGTCTACACGATGCCCGATGGGATTTTTTGCCGTCACATGTCTTTTGACAACGTGACTGCGGAAGTGATCGAAGGCGCCTTAGAGCGTTGCACGGACGACATCGTCGGGGTGCGCCCACATGCAATGAAGGGTTTTGCATGGCGCTCGAATTGAACCGTCATGCATAAACCGCCCAGTTACCCAAAGTTTTCCAGATAAACGTCGACGGCGCTTCGGACTGCCGCTAATTTCGTCTCGGAGCGAGAGAATCTCGAAGCCGGGAAGGGACAAATGCGGACCATCCGATTCGTTTGGCGGCTGGCGTTGCCGGTCGGCGCGCTACTTCTTTGCGGCCTCGAAGGGGCCGGTGCCCAGGGCGTCGATGCCCGCGAAGCCTGTACGCCCGACGCGATGCGGCTTTGTTCCGAGTTCATTCCGGACGTGACAAAAATCACGGCGTGCATGAGCGCCAAGCATGCCGAGCTCAGCGAGGCTTGTCGCACGGCGATGGCAGGCGGAGCGAGGGCTGGCAGGCATGAGGCGCGCCGGCGGCATGCCCCCGTGCACCGCGTGCGGCACATCAGACATCACGGCTGATAATTTCCAGGGGGTGCTTCAGGCTGCGCCGTGCCGGGCTGCGGCGCGGCGTCGCGAATGCTGTCCGTGCCTTGAGGGGATGCCTTGAGGGGTATTGCCTGAAAATGCCATGGTGCGCGCCCAACGGTCCGGGGACTGCCGCCCGGCTTCGAGGGCGGAGTTCGCAAGGAGAGAGCCATGCGGGGGGCCACGCGGCTCGTCATGCAGCGATGGTGGCTCGGCATGCTGGTCGCCGCTATGATCATCGCAGTTCTCGCAGAGCCCAAGGCGCAGCCGGCGCCGCCGGGAGGCGATGACGCGCTGATGCTTTCGGCCGATGCGGCGCTGGGCGCAGCCATGCGCGCCGGCGATAAATCAATCGCCCGCAGGCTGTTATCGCTGCAATTCTCCTTCGTCGACGAGAACGGCAAGGTTCATGAGCGCAAGGAGTTTCTTGCCGATCTGAAGGGCATGGCTGCAGCGCCTGCGACCGACGTGAAGGTGAAAATCTACGGCCGCGTTGCCATGGTCACGGGGCACCGCAAATCCGCGCACGACAGCGACGTGTTCTTCCTCGACATCTGGGCGAAGCAAAAAGGAGCCTGGCGCGCGTTGGTGGGGCAGGACGTCGTGCTCGGCGTGACCGAGACGACAGCCATTGAGGAGCCCGGAGCTGCGTATCATGAGATAGCCAAGTTCTTCGACTGCAAGAATCCATGCGAGACTATTCCGTATCGCGTGCGCTCGCCTGCCGAACAGGACATCGTCAATACCTTTCAAGCGATCGAAATGGCCACCTACGCGCATGATGCCGACGAATATGGAAGGCACATGGCCGATGAGTTCGTGCACTATAGATCAGGTTCCCCGCCGATCCCGAAATCAGAACGCATGGCTATCATCGAGAATCAGAAAAAACAGAATATCCCGACGATTATCACCGCGATTCAATCTATGCGCCTGTGGGTCTATGGCGATGGCGCTGCCATGGTATCGGCCAATGGCGTGCCGGACGATACGGAGCCGCTCTTGCGCATCGCGCGTGTCTGGGTGAAACGAAACGGTCAATGGCAAATGGCCGTCAGCGTACAGACGGATGTCAAGAGTCCGTAGCAAAAGAGAAACCAGTGAGCCCTGAGCTTCACTGCATCGGATTGATGCCGAGCTGCTTGGCGAATGCCGCGATCTTGGCCCGCTGATCGTCGATCGATTTGCCGAATTCCTCCGGCCCGCCGATGTTCATGAGCTGGCCCGTGGTGGCCAGGCGGTCCTCGATGGTGGCATCGGCGACGGCACGGATGTCGGAATAGATCCGCCGGCGAAGGTCGAGCGGCATTCCGCTGGGCCCGAACAGGCCGACGAGACCGTCGATCGTTAGCGCCGGATAACCCGCTTCCTGCGCCGTCGGAATTTTCGGCTCGGTCGGCGCGCGCACCGTGTTGGTCACGGCAAGCAGCTTGATCTTGCCGGCCTCGAGCTGCGGCCGCACGATCGCCACCGATGTTTCGTAGACCTGCACGCGTCCCTCGCCGAGATCGGTGGCCGCATCGACGGGATTACGGTACGGCACCTTGGTCATGTCCAAGCCGTCGTGCTTGAGCCAACCGGCAAAGGTGAAATCGAGGGCGCCGGTCATGCCCACCCAATTGAGCTTGCCCGGCTCGGCGCGGGCGAGCGCCGTGAGTTGGTCGAGCGATTCGATCTTCATGCTGGCGGGCACCGCAACGGCAATGATGGTGTTGGACACTTGCGCGATCGGGAGGAGGTCGCTCGGCTTGTAGGGCAGGCTGTCGTGGAGAAAGGGATGCGCCGTGAACGAGGACGAAGGCGAAAACAGCAGCACATGATCGTCGTGGGCGCTGACGAATGCGTTGATGGCAACGACGGCATCGCCGCCGGGACGGTTTTCGACGATCACCGGCTGTCCCCAGCGCTGGCTAAGCCGGTCCGCGAACAGTCGCGCGCCGATATCGGCGCCGCTGCCAGGGCCCAGCGTCAGAATGAATTTTACGGGCCGCGTCGGCCAATCCGATGCAGCCGACGCCAAAGGCACGCTGAGCGCAGCCGCCAACACGGCAACAAGGCCCAATACAAGTGCATAGAAGTAACAAAGCTTCAGGCGCATGGTCTCCTCCCCGTTCCGTGTTCGTCGCCTTCTTGCGGGCGTTTTAGGATTCTAGTGAAGCATGATCTTTTCGGAAAGCCGGTTTCCACCCCGGATCAAGTCCGGGGCAGGCTTTTTCCGGCTCATGCTTCAGCTCTCCAGCCCGGTCGGAACGTTCTTATCCTCGCTCGCAAGCTTCATGCCGGCGGCGAGCGCCATGGTCTCGGCCAACGCTGCGAAATCCTTCTGCAAATATTCGTCCGGATTCTTCTGCAACGTGGCGGCGCCGAAATGGCCTTGCAGCACCTCCCGCGTGGCTGCCGTCACCGGCATCGGCACGTCCATTTCGCGGGCGAGCTCAAGGCCGAGGTCGAGGTCCTTGCGCAGCAGTTCGGGCGTGAACGTCGTCGTCCAGTCGAGATTGACCAGCGCCGGCGATTTGTACCGCGTGAACATCGAGCCCATCACGCCGTTGTTGAGGAAGGCAAGGAAGGCGTGGCGCGGCACGCCCATCTTGTTGGTGAGCAGCGTGATCTCGATCAGGTTCTCGATGACGACGCCGAGCATGACGTTGTGCGCAATCTTGCACACGCGCGCGTGCTCGCCGTCGCCGACATAGGATACGCCGCGCGGCGCAAACACCTCGATCAGCGGCGTCGCGGTCTTGCACGCGGCCTCGGGGCCGGACACCACGGCGGAGAGTTTGCCGGCCTTGATCACCTTGGCATTGCCGCTCACCGGCGCCGCGACGAAATCGGCGCCAAGTTGCTTTAACTTGTCGCGGATCACGGCGGATTCCTTGACCGCGATGGTTGAGCAATCGACCACGATCGGCGGCAGCTTGCCGCCTTCGCTGCAGACCCCGTTCTTGCCGTATAGGACTTCCTGCACGTCTTTGCCGGTGGCGACGATCGAGAACAGCACGTCCACATCTTTAAGATCGGACGGATGATCGACCACCCTGCCGCCGATCTTGGCAAGCGGCTCGGCTTTGGCGCGCGTGCGGTTCCAGATCGAAACGTCATGGCCGGCCTTGATGAGCCGCTCGGCCATCGGGAAGCCCATGCGGCCCATACCGATCCAGCCGATCTTCTGCGTGTTCTTCCTAGCCATGCCTAACTCCTTTGCTGCTGCGCGTTTTCCTATCACAGGGCGCGGCCGCTGCAACGGCTTGCAGCCACGGCAAACGATTGGCTGGGAAATCACAGACCATGCGCTTGTCCCGGGGCGAGTGGCCGCACTATCCTCGAAGCTGCGCGATGAACTCGCCAAAGAGCGCCGAAGGGCCGGTGGATTGTAGTTACTCACGATGAACGATCTCGCTCAGGCTTCCGGCATCACGTCTGTGCCCACTGCCGCCGGCGACGGACTCCTCCGGCGCGCGGCGCGCAACGCATTTCCATTCATCGTGGTCGGCGCGTTGTGGGAGACCGTGGCGCATGTCGGCCTGTTCCCGCCGCGTTTGTTCCCGCCGTTGGAGGCCGTCGCCGCCGTGTTGGCGCGGCTCACGCTCAACGGGGTTCTGCCGCATCACGCCTTCGATACGCTGGTGCGCCTTACGGCTGGCTTCGCCCTTGCTGCGCTGCTCGGCGTGACGATCGGCATCCTCATGGGGCGGTCGCGCCGGGCCGAGGATATTTTGCTGCCGCTGGTGAGCATCGGGGCGCCGATTCCGGGCCTCGCCTATGCGCCGTTATTTCTGTTGTGGTTTGGCCTCGGCAACGTGCCGGCCGTCCTTTTGGTCGCATTCGTCTCGGCCTTTCCGATCATTTACAACTCCTGGACCGGCGTGAAAGCGGTCAAGGACATCTGGGTGCGCTCGGCGCAAGCGATGGGAGCGGACAATCGCCGCCTGTTTCGCCACGTTATCCTGCCGGGAGCGCTGCCCTATATCATGACCGGCCTGCGGCTCGGCTTGGCGCAGGCCTGGCGCGTCCTGGTCGCAGTCGAAATGCTTGCGGCGGTGCCGTGGGGATTGGGCTGGCTCATCTTCGGCGCGCAGGAATTTTTGAATACCGACGTGATGCTGGCCGGCATCACGGTCATCGCCCTCATCGGGCTTGCACTGGAGAAGCTGGTATTCCAGCCGCTGGAGGAGTTCACGGTGGTGCGCTGGGGCATGATGGCGTCATGACGAGTGATCGCGCAAAACTTCAGCGCTATCTTGCGCTGCGGCGTGGCGTAACGACCGTCATCGTCGTGGCGGCGAGCTATGAGGCGGTGGCGCGCAGCGGTTATTTTGCGCCCGTCTTGATGCCGCCGCTCGGCACCGTGGCGCATACGCTGGTCGCTATGCTCGTCGACGGCACCATGCTCGGCCACGCCGCCGCGACGCTGTATCGGGTGCTGTGCGGTTTCGGTCTCGCCGTTTTTGTCGGATTGCCCCTGGGCGTGCTGATGGGCCGCTTCCGGCCGGTCGAGCATTTCGTTTTGCCACTCGCCAGCGCGCTGATGCCGATACCGTCGCTGGCGTGGCTTCCGGTCTTCATCCTGTGGTTCGGGCTCGGCAACACGGTGACGATCCTCATCGTGTTCTACGCCGCGCTGTTTCCGATGCTGCTCAACACCTGGTCCGGGGTGCGTTCGGTCAATCCGATTTGGCTGCGCGCGGCCGGCGCCATGGGTGCCACGGAGCATGCGCTGTTCTGGAAGGTGATCGTTCCCGGCGCCTCGCCGTTCATCATTGCCGGGCTGCGGCAGTCCTTCCTGCGGTCCTGGGTCGCGGTCATCGGCGCGGAAATGCTGGCAGCGTCCGACTGGGGATTGGGCTGGGTCATCTTCGACGCCAAGGAATTCCTCGACACCGACGTGATGCTCGCCGCGCTTGTGGTGATCGGCTGCATCGGCTTTGTCACCGAGCGGCTCGTCTTCGGCTCGCTCGAGCGCGCCACCATCTATCGCTGGGGCATGGCGCGAACGGCGAAGGGCTGAGTCATGGCCGGACACGTTCCGGCCATCCACGTCTTTAGTTTCACGCCGCCTTCAAGACGTGGATGCCCGGCACCAGGTTTACACTTGGGCTGGCCAAAGGCCAGACGCGAGTGCCGGGCATGACGAATAAGAACTGCCGCCCGCATCATTCCGCCTTCAGGTCCGCTTCCTTGATGATCTGCTGGTATTTTTCGATCTCCGCTCGAACGAATGCGGTGAATTGATCGATCGACAGGGTCCTCACCTCGGCGCCGTCGTCTTGCAGACGCTGTTTGATGTCGGGCTCGAGCAGGATATTGTTGATCTCGGCGTTGAGTTGCGTCGCGAGCTCCATCGGCAAGGCGCGCGGGCCGAAAAATCCGGCCCACAGGGTAAAATCAAAGTTCGCGATGCCGGTGCTTTCAGCGACCGTCGGTATGTCGGGTGCGACCGGCGAACGCTTGGCCGACGACACCGCGAGCAGCTTGACCTTGCCGGCTTGCATCAGCGGCACGGCGGCGGGGAAGCCGGGAAAATAGAAATCGACGTGGCCGCCGACAACGTCGTTCAAGGCCGGGCCGGCGCCCTTGTAGGGCACGTGAATGAGCTTGTTGTTCAGCTTGAGCTTCAACAGCTCGCCGGCGAGATGCCCGGGTGTGCCGACGCCGGCGGAGGCGAAGGTGAGCGCTTGATCGGTCGTGCGCAGGACTGTCACCAGCTCAGCCATCGTCGCGTAAGGGGCATTGGCGGGGACGACCAGCGCCAGCGGCACGACGCCGGCGAGCGCGATAGGCTGCAAGTCCTTCAGCGGGTCATAGCCGACGTCTTTCATAAAGTACGGATTGATGGCGATCTCGGGCGTTTGCGCGACCGTCAGCATGTAGCCGTCGGGTACGGCATTTGCGACGTCGCGGGCCCCAAGGGTGCCGCCTGCGCCGGGCCTGTTCTCCACCACAACCGATTGGCCAAGCGCGATGGAAAGTTTGTTGCCGATCAGACGCCCGACGATGTCGCCGGTGCCGCCCGGGGCAAAGTTGACGATCAGGTGGATCGGGCGGCTCGGATACGTCTGCGGCCAGGCCGGGAGTGCTGTGGCCGCAATCCCTACGGCAAGCGTCGCGACCGCGATGGCACGGGCATCGGAAATCAATTTCATGGCGGTGCTTACTCGTTTCCGGCTGGCTGTGCGCGACGGCTTCTGGCACAAAGCCCGCGCAACGACGCGCCACCGGAAGCGTGGATATTAGTTGCGGGGAAGCGAACTAGGAAGCGGCGATGGCCCATATCGAGGCGTGCGACATCACGCTCATTTACGATACACCGAGCGGTGCCGTGCCGGGCGTCCGTGGCGTGAGCTTCGGCATGGAGGCCTCGGAGTTCCTGTGCATCGTCGGACCGAGCGGGTGCGGCAAGTCGACGCTGCTCAACATCATCGCGGGATTTATCACGCCGAGCGCTGGTGAGATCCGCATCGGCGGCCGGCCGGTGCGGGGCTACGGCATGGATCGTGGCATCGTGTTTCAGGATTTTGCCCAGCTTTTCCCCTGGCGCACGGCGCTTGGCAATGTGACTTTTGGGCTCGAAATGAAAGGCATGCCGAAGGCCAGGCGCGAGGCCATCGCGCTTGAGCAGCTCCGCCTCGTGAAGCTCGAAGACTTCGCCCGTTCCTATCCGCACCACCTTTCCGGCGGCATGCAGCAGCGGGTCGCGATCGCGCGCGCGCTGGCCTACAATCCGGCGGTGCTGTTGATGGATGAGCCGTTCGCGGCGCTCGATGCCTTGACCCGCGACGACATGCAGCGGCTGCTCGCCGATGTCTGGCGGACAACGCGCAAGACGGTGATCTATGTGACCCACAATGTTGCCGAGGCGGTCTATCTCGCCGACCGGGTGGTGGTGATGACGCCGCATCCGGGCACGGTGAAGACCGAAGTGCCCATTCGGCTGGCGCGTCCACGCGATCCACTCAGCGTGGAATTCCTCGACTATCAGAAGGAGCTACTGCGCCTCCTCGGTCAGGGGGCTGGGCACCGCGCATGATCGTCGCATCCATCACGCGCCGAAACAGTGCAGCGCCTTGGCAGAACGCATCGAGACGGAGGAGTTGACATGTCACGCCACGTTGCAGCGCGCCGATGCGCACTCGCGCTGCTCACGGTCATGCTCGCGCCGATCGGCGAGCGTCTGGCGAACGGTGCGGAGACCTATCCCAGCCATCCCATTCGGCTGCTCGTCGGCTTCGGAGCCGGCGGGCCGACCGATATCCCGGCCCGCTTCATCGCCGACAAGCTTAGTGCTGCGCTCGGGCAGCGCGTCGTCGTCGAGAACAAGCCTGCCGCGGCCGGCATCATGGCGACGCGCGACCTGATCGCGCAGCCGCCGGACGGCTACACGCTCCTTCTGTGCACGCATTTTGATCCGATCAATGTCGCGGTGTATCGCAGTGCCCGCTTCAAGTTGAGCGATCTCGCGCCCATATCGCTGATCGCCGAGTATTATTACGGCCTCGCGCTGTCGAATGCGATCCCGGCCGAGTCGCTGGAATCGTTCATCGCCTATGCCAAGGCTCATCCCGGCGATGTCACCTATGCCACGATCGGCGCAGGCTCCGCGCAAGAGATCATGGCCCGGCAATTGGAGAAGCTTACCGGTATCACGATGAATCGGATTCCGTTTCGCGGCGGGCCACAGGTGGTGCAGGAGCTGGTCGCCGGGCGGGTGAATTTCTATGTCTCGCCGACGCTTGCGATCGTGCCGCAATATCAGAGCAAACAACTGAAGATTCTTGCCACCACCAGCCCGCAACGCCTCACTGGCCTGCCGGAAATTCCCACGCTGAGAGAAAAGGGAATCGATTTCGTCAGGTTCGGCTGGCTCGGCATCTGCGCCGCCGCCGGCACCCCGGAGCCGATCATCAAAACGCTCCACGATGATATCGTGCCGATCGTTGCGTCGGCGGACTATCGTACCATCATCGAGAATGGCGGCTCGATCGCGGTTTCGTCCACACCGCAAGAACTCGATGCGGTCATCAAAAAAACGTCGGACGATGTGGCGGCAAGCATTCAAGAATTCGGCATGCAGCAGGAATAGAGCATGATCGCGAAAAAGCCTGCCCCGGACGTGATCCGGGGTGGACGCCGGTTTCCCGCCTTCGCGAAGCCCGCTTCGGCGGGCCAAGGAAGCTCGGCAAAGATCATGCGCCAGCGAAAATCGAGCGCGGAGGACACCACAATGACCATGCAGTCAACACTGACTCGACGGCGGTATCTCGCCGCGTCCGGCGCGGGCGTTTTGGCGTTGGGCCTCGCCTCGACGCGCCGAGCGGCGGCACTCGAATCTATCCGGCAGGGCTACCAGACAAACATCTGGGGCATGCCGACTTATTACCTGATCAAATCCGGCTACCTCGAGAAGCACGGCCTCGCGGTCGAAGAGTTCGCCGTTCCCTCCGGCAATCTCACCATGCAGCAGATGGTGGCGCGCCAAGTGGACCTCGGCACCTATGCCGGACAGTCCTTCATCATCGGCAACGCCAAGGGCGGACTTGTCGCGATTGCCCTGATCGAATATGTCGGCAAGACCGCGCGCATCACCACGCGCAAGGATTTGAACATCACAAAGGTCGAAGAGCTCCGCGGCCGCAAGGTCGCCAACCAGACCGGCTCCTCGACCGGCAATGTCTTGGTCGACAGCATCATGCCGCAGCACGGCCTGAAGAAGGGCGACTACCAGGAAATCCGCATGGACGTGAACAACATGGTGGCCGCGCTCGCCGCCAAGACGGTCGACGCCATGGCAAGCGTCGAACCCTATAATGTCATTGCGGTGACCGACGGCATCGGCAGCGACCTCATGGATTTTTCCAGCGTCGATCCGATGCCCGTGTTCATGGCCGCCACCCCCGATTTCGTAGATAAGAAACCCGATACGGTCGTCGCCTACCTCAAAGCCTGGCTCGACGTCGCGCGCGACTTCAAGGACAATCCGAAAAAGGTCGCCGACCTCATCTACGCGTTCTACACCGACAAGGGCTACACCATGTCGATCGAGACATTTGCGACGGCGCTGTCGCGCGTCGAGGTAAACCCCGGCTTTCCCGGAGATCTCAAGCCCTACATGCAGCAACAGGCGGAGATTTTGTTGCAGGACAAGAAGATCGACGCCATCCCGGACTGGAGCAAGGCGCTGCGGCCTGATTTCATGGAGAAAGCCAGGACGGGAGCATAATATCGACGGAATGCGCTCGACGAGATTGAGATAATTCCCCAACAGGAGATTGCGAATGGCTGCCACAGACCAGAGCCCGATCACCAAGGGCTATCAACCCGTCACCTGGAATTTCAAGCTCTTGGCCAACGATATGCTCGCGGGCTTCGGCGGCATGGGCGAGGGCATGTCGGTGCAGATCGCGCCTGACGGCCGGCGCATCATCTGGCTGGCGCACGAGAGCGCGCCGAAGAATTTCACCGCCGTCGACGTCTCCGATCCGCGCAAGCCCAAGGTGGTGTGCCAGACCGATCTGCCGCACGCCAACATGCGCTCGAATTCGCTCGAGACGTGCGGAAATATGATGGCGGTGGCTTATCAGACTTCGAAAAAAGATCTGCAACCTGCCGGCTTCGAGTTGTTCGACATTTCGAAGCCGGAAAATCCCAAGTCGATTTCGTTCTTCGATTGCTCCGGGCCGACGTCGCGCGGCGTGCATCAGCTTTGGTTCTGCGACGGCGAATACGTCCATTGCGCGTCCGGATCGCGCGATTTCATCCCGACGAATCCGTCCGACGATCAGTTCTATCGCTGCGTCGACGTTCGCAATCCGGCAAAGCCGGTCGAGGTCGGCCGCTGGTGGATGCCCGGCACGCGCCAGGGCGACAACGTCAAGCCGCCGTCGCGGCATCCGTTCGACAAGGGTTTTCGCGCCCATAATACCAATGTCTATCCGCAACGCGGCGACCGCTGCTACCTCGGCTATATCGACGGCGGCATGTTCGTGCTCGACATTTCCGACAAGGCGAACCCGAGGAAGGTCTCGCAGTGGACCAACTCGCCGCCTTATACCGGCTTCATGCACACCGTCGTGCCGCTGTTCGACCGCGGGCTCATGCTGGTGACCGACGAATCGACCGAAAACAATTGCAAGGACTGGCCAAAGCTCATCTGGGTGCTGGACGCGCGCGAGGAATCCAATCTGGTGCCCATCGCAACGTGTCCATTGCCGGATCACACGATCTACGCCGAGGCCGGCCGGTTCGGCGCCCACAATATTCACGAGAACGTGCCGTTGCCGACGGCCTGGCATTCCGATCAAATCGTGCTCGGCACCTTCTTCAACGGCGGCTTGCGCGCCTACGACATCTCAAATCCCTACCAGCCGAAGGAAGTGGGCGTCTTCATGCCGCCGGCGCCTCCCGGCGCGCCGACCGGCACCATCCAGATGAACGACGTCTTCGTCGACGAGCGCGCCATCGTCTACACTGTCGACCGCCATGTCGGCGGCCTCTACATCCTGGAGATGGATTTCTGAAATTGTGTCCCGGGCGCAGCGCAGCACCATAAGCGCGTTCACGCGCGTCTTCCGCGCGCTACAGTGATGCGCTGCAGAACCGGGACCTTACGACGCACGAGTTCATGGCGGTCCCGGATCAGCGGCGCACCGCTGACGCGCTGCGCCGCATCCGGGACAAGTAACAGATGCTCGACCTGTTTCCCTCGCGCGAGGCCGGCCCATTCGGGCGAAGGCTGAAACGCGAGCGCGGCGCGCGCATTCCGGTGACCGTCGTCACCGGCTTCCTCGGCGCCGGGAAAACGACGCTGCTGCGCCACTTCCTCGCCTCGCCGGAAGGCCAAGGCACGGCGGTGATCATCAACGAGTTCGGCGCCGTCGGCATCGACGACGCGCTCATTCGCGACAGCGCCGACGAGACCGTGCTGCTCGGCAACGGCTGCCTCTGCTGCATTATGCGCACCGACCTTCAGGTCGCGCTGCGCCGCTTGGTCTTCGACCGCGAGCGCGGCACGGTACCGCCATTCGCCCGTATTGTGATCGAGACCAGCGGGCTCGCCGATCCGGGACCGATCCTGCAGACCTTTTCCACCGATCGCGCGCTCGGCGGCGAATTTCATATCGATGTCGTGCTCGCCGTAGTCGATGCCGTCAACGGCGAAGCGGCGCTCAATACGGCCGCCGAGGCACGCAAACAGGTGATCCTCGCCGACCGGCTCGTGATATCGAAGACCGATCTCGTAGAACCGGCCACAGTGGAGCGGCTGACGCGGCGCCTGCAACAGCTCAATCCGCGCGCGGCCATCGACATCGCCGTCAGCGGTGTGCTCGATCCGGACCGCATCATCGAGCCGGTGGCGGACGAACGCAGCGGCTTCGTCGCCGAGGCCGAGCACAGCGACGGCATTGTGAGCTTCGTCATTGAAATGGCGGAACCGATCGAGTGGCTGACCTTCGCGCGGGCGATGGAAACGCTGATCGCGCTACGCGGGAGCGACCTGCTGCGCGTAAAAGGCCTTCTCGACGTTCTCGGCAGTCGCGGGCCGGTTGTCGTGCAATACGTCCAGCATCTTGCTCACGCGCCGGTCGAGCTTGAATCCTGGCCCGCGGGCGAGCGCCGCGCGCGCGTGGTGTTCATCACGCGGAATATTCCGGAGCTCCAGGTGCGCGACCTCTTCGTGGCCGTGCAGGCGCTGGCGAAGGTTGAGCCCTAGCGCCCAACCGTGTTCCCAACCTCCCGTTTTGGGAATAACCTTCGCGCCAGCAGTTGCAGCGGCATCGGGACATACCGGCACATGCGGTCAAACTCGATCTGTCGCCACGCTCACGGGAGGACGCCGCGCCATGAACCAAAAATTCT
>Ga0181536_10003581_pt1 | contig 16862 bp, 10 predicted proteins | sample PEATcosm2014_Bin_41_FD_121105 | JGI IMG/M metagenome (GOLD analysis project Ga0181536, IMG submission 121105) | Peatland microbial communities from MTU Mesocosm Facility, Houghton, MI, USA - PEATcosm2014_Bin17_60_metaG | ecosystem: Environmental > Terrestrial > Soil > Wetlands > Peat | place... | reverse complement strand
GCGCTTGGAAATCCCGCCAAGTACGCGGGATTCCCACTTTTCCACCGCCTCGGCTACGGGAGATTAACAAAACCGGACATTTCACTTGCTACAAAAACCGGACATTTTAACTTGCTAACAACATGTTTTCCATGGGAAACGCATGCGCATCGGAAGACTACGTTCCGCGTTTAAGCGGCAGCTCCGGTTTAAGTGCGTCTTCGATTTCGCCAACCTCGGCTGCCGAGAGGCGGAATTCTCCCGCGCCAACGATGCCGGCGACCTGCTGTGGGTTGCGAAAACCCACGATCGCCCCAGTCACGGCGGGATGGTTAAGGGTCCATGCGATCGCCACCTCTCCGGCAGTACGGCCGTGTCGGCTGCCGATGGTGCGCAGGAGTTCCACGAGCCGCAAATTACGAGAGAGCGCCGGTTCCCTGAAACCTGGCAGATTGCGGCGCCAGTCCTCGGGTAGAAAGTTCGCAACACGCTCCTTCGTCATGGCCCCTGTGAGCAGCCCGGCGTACATCGGCGAATAAACAATTACGCCGATGTTCTCGGCAGCGCAGAAAGGCAGGATTTCCTGCTCAATTTCCCGTCTCACTACCGCGTAGGGTGGCTGCAAGGACGTAATCGGGGCGATGGCCTGAGCGCGCTTCATCTGCGCCACATTGAAGTTCGAAACCCCAATGTAACGGACCTTGCCTTCCTCCTTCAGCTTGGCCAGTTCCGTCCAGCCCTCTTCGATGTCTGCGTCCGGCTCGGGCCAATGAATCTGATACAGGTCAATCACGTCAACCTTCAAGCGGTGCAAACTGGCCTCGCACTCCCGCCGGATCGACGCAGCTTTCAGGGATGCTCCAATTTCGCCGCTCCCGTCCCATACGCGCTCACATTTCGTAAACACGTAAGGACGCTGCGTGCAGCCGTGCAAAGCGCGGGCTACCATTTCCTCGGAGTGGCCTAGACCGTACAGGGCGGCGGTGTCAATCCAATTGATGCCGTGGTCCAGTGCGGCATGGATCGCCGGCACGGAGTCGCTGTCATTCTGGGGGCCCATACTTCCTTCCCAGCCTCCGCCGCCGATGGCCCAGGCGCCAATTCCTATCGGAGTGATGAGAAGATCGCTATTCCCCAACTGCCGAGTTTCCATTCAACACCTCTCGCTAGTCAGTACCAGAACTTGTCGACTCAATGGCGTGCCAGATCTGTCCCTAACCCATCGCGTCCTGGATCCTGTTCGTCTCCACCATGCCGCCGACATAAGAAGCTTTGACTGAGCGCATTCTAGCGCAAACGCTTACGCGAAGTTGCGGGGGGCGGCCGCATCGGTTTCGCGAGCCGGAGTTTAGCTTCGGCGCGCTAGTTTTTTCTAGGCCTTCACTGTAAATTATCTCCGGATGGCCGAGACGGTGCCTCTTATGAACCAGTGCGTCACGTCGAGACGTAACTTTCTGAAACAGGCCTCTGCCACGGGGCTGGCCTGTGCCACGACTACCCTGTTCGGCGGACGCTCATGGTTGGCGCCGAACGGCTTTGCGCAAAGCACGACATCGACAGGTTCGGCCTCTGCCGCACGCGTTTACCTCGACACACGGCGCACGATTACAGCGCTGGACCGCAATCTTTTCGGATCTTTTCGGATCCTTCCTCGAACATCTGGGCCCTGCTATCTATGAAGGGATCTACGACCCAGGCTCAAAGCCGTCCGATTCCAACGGGTTTCGCAAAGATGTTCTCAATGAAATCCGTCAGTTGGGAGTACCGATCGTGCGGTATCCAGGCGGCAACTTCGTGTCCGGCTACAACTGGCTGGATGGCGTCGGTCCCAGGGCGAACCGCCCGCGTGTGCTGGACAAAGCCTGGAACTCGATCGAGTCCAACCAGTTCGGCACCAATGAATTTATGGCGTGGTGCAAGGCGGCCGGAACACTGCCCTTGATGGGACTGAACCTGGGTTCCGGTACTGCCGAAGAAGCGGCAGCGCTGGTGGAGTACTGTAACGTCGAAAAGGGAACCAAGTGGAGCGATCTGCGCCGCCAGCACGGTATAGCCGACCCCTACAAGGTGCAGCATTGGTGCCTGGGCAACGAAATGGACGGTCCCTGGCAAGATCGGCCATATGTCTGCCACCGAATACGGTCTAAAAGCGGCCGATGCGGCGCGGCAGATGCGCTACGTTGATCCATCGCTCAAGTTGATAGCCTGTGGTTCCAGCGGTCCGTTCATGCCCACGTATCTGGAGTGGGATCGTGAAGTGCTGGAACAGTGCTACGACTATGTCGATGGCCTCTCTCTGCATCGCTACCTCGGTAACAACCAGACGACCGGCGGCGACACGTCACAATACCTGGCCATGAATCTGAGCATGGAGAAGCAAATTGCAGAGACCACGGCCGTTTGCGATCTGGTTCGCGGTCATAAGCGGTCGCCGAAAAAACTGTGGCTGTCGTTCGATGAATGGAATGTCTGGTATCGAACCACGTCTGGCGATGCAGTCGATGGGCACAAGACGGAAGCTCCGTATCTGCTCGAAGAGGTCTACAACCTCGAGGATGCGCTTCTGGTCGGCGGTCTTGTGAATTCGCTGCTCCGCAATGCCGACCGCGTCAAGATCGCATGCCTGGCGCAGTTAGTGAACGTGATCGCTCCCATCACCACCCGCGCGGATGGTTTGTTCCGGCAAACGATCTATTACCCCTACAGTTGGACGTTGCAGTTTGCCCGCGGCGCCGTCCTGAACCTCGTGGTTGAATGTCCTGGTTACGAGGTGCGCGACATGGACGATGTCCCGTATCTAGATGTTGCTGGAACAGTGGACATCGGGGAAGTGAAGGTCTGCATTTTTGTTCTCAACCGGGATTTGTCTAAGACTCACGAAGTTGAGTTGGTGTGGGAAGACAAGTCCCCATCTACTGCGCTCTCTTCTTGGCTGCTGACAGGAGACGACCTTAAGGCCTCGAACGGTTTTGCTGCACCCCAGCGTGTTTCCCCTCAGCCCTTTGTTAAGCCTTCCTGCGCAGGAGCGCGGGCAAGGTTGTAGGTGCCGGCGCATTCTTACATAGTGATGCAATGGGCGCTGTGACTTGCGTCCCCTCGGATCTCACATCATTTTGGATAATTTCTTGCGCTCGCTACCGGAGCGCGCCAACGCCGTGGAACGTCTCAAGATCAGGTTGGTGATGAGTCGGTACTCGCTCATCCGATGGTTCGGAGATACTTGGGATACCTCGTTCATCAACGCTCGGAATGCGAGCTTGGCGAGTTCGGTTTGCGACATTTGGACTGTGGTCAGCGGCGGTGTCGTAAATTGAGCGAGTCGAATATCGTCGAAACCGATGACCGGTAGGTCTGCTGGTATCTTGATATTGTGGTCGAAGGCTTCCCTGATGACGCCGATGGCGGTCATGTCATTGGAGCACAGGATTGCGGTCGGGCGAGTATTCAAGCCTATCAATTTGGTGAGTGCTCCCATACCACCTTCCAGAGTGTGGTCCCCTTCTACGATCAAGTTGGCAGGAAGCCCGATCTCCGCCATGGATTGCACGAATGCGCTGCTCCTGGCCAAGGCCGATTTCAAGTTCAGCGGTCCAGTGATGAAAGCAATCCGAGTATGTCGGAGCGCGGCCAAGTGTTGTACTGCCTGCCGAATCCCGTTCTGGTAGTCGACGCGAATGTTGGCTATATGCGGAGTATCGGGGCCGACATCGACAAATACAAGTGGCACCTTTCGGAAACGAAGATGCTCGAGCAGCACATCTTCCATACCGAAGGTCAGGATGGCAACCCCATCGACGCGGCGTTCGATCATGCGCCGGACTGATAATTCCATCCTCCTGGGATCGTGCACGGTCGAGGTCAAAAGGATCTCATACCCGTTTTCCACCGCGAGATTTTCGAACGTCTGAACAATCTCCGGGAAAAAGGGGTTCGTAATCTCGGAAACGATCAAGCCGAAGATCCGGCTTCTTCCTGAGACCAAGGCTCGCGCTTGGGTGTTGGGGTAATAGCCAAGTTCGTCCACCACTTTCCAAACACGCTTGGAAAGCTTAGGGTCTACAGTGGGGATGCGGTTGATGGCACGAGAAACCGTGGCGGTCGAAACCCTTGCCCTCCGCGCAATCTCACGGATATCCATAGGAATGTACGAACAAAAGTACGACGGGCACATCTTACCAAAGAATTGTGGCCGTCCCTGGGTACACGTTTACGAATCTGCGCAGAGGCATTTGCTAGCCTAAACAAGAAGTTCTGGCTCGCACAAGCGGCCCGTATCCATGCCCCCATCTCTGCATGAACGGCGGCGTCCTGCCAACCCGCAGCGGAGTTGTAGTATGCTTGGCTTGTCGGATGGCATGGCTGTCGTCGAGCGGCGGGCCGCATAACGACTGTTGGACACATGCTACGATCGCTTCAATGTTTATGAGGGAAGCGTGAGAATGTCTCAGGCCGACCTGGGGTCCCGATGCAATCGTGGTTTTCAGCCTGGCTTCTGTGCATTTCTGGCGGGTTGTTGCCGGTCGTGCTCACGAAGGCGCAAACGAACCCACCTCCTACGGTACAAGCCGTCGTAGAGGCGCTTCGATCCCATGACAACTCAAAAGCTCTTGCCCTCGCCCAGGAGGTGGCTCGAACGCACCCGCACGATGCCCGCGCCTGGACTTTTCAGGGGATTGCCCTGCAGGGTTTAAACCGGCCTGAAGCGAGCCTGCGAGCGTTCGAGCACGCACTGCAAATCGATCCAAGAAATATCGCCGCGCTGGAGGGCGCGGCGCAGCTTGAATTTCAGGCCGGCAGCCCCGACGCACTGCCTTTCCTGGAGAAACTTCTTGAATTGAATCCGGACGAACAGACAGCGCACGCGATGATGGCGGCGCTTGCGTTCAAGCGGAAGGACTGCGCGACCGCCGTCGCACACTACCAAAAGTGCCCTGAGCTTGTGGAACGCAACGTTCCAGCTCTCTCGCAGTTCGGTGCCTGTTTGTTTCGATTGAATCGAGCCGAGGAAGCCCTGGCCACGTTCCAGAGAATTGCTGAACTTCGGCCCCAGGACTCGGAAGCGCTTTATTACCTCGGGCTGGCCCAATACCAGAGCCACCACAATAAAGACGCAATTCGGACTCTGTTGCCCCTCACCGAAGATGTCTCGGAAAAAGAGCGGGAGGCAGCTTTGAATCTAATCGCGGCTGCGTACGAAGCCGATCAGCAAACGCCGCAAGCGGTTGACGCATTGCAGAAGGCAATCGCCCTTGCGCCGGACAACGTCGACAACTATCTGGACTTGGCCACTCTCAGCTTGAATCACGAGGCCTTCAAGGTAGCCGTCGATGTCCTGAATGCCGGATTACGTGTGAAGCCCGATGCCGCCCCTCTCTACCTTGAGCGTGGCGTGCTTGAAGTACAAATGGAAAAGTACGACGAGGCCAACGATGATTTTCGAAAAGCGGCTGATTTGAGTCCTCTCGAGAACGCTAGTTCTGTTGCACTGGGTATCTCGCTACTCCAGGAAAACAAAGTGGACAAGTCCCTGCAGATTGTTAAAAGCCGTCTCGCGAGGGAGCCCGACGATCCCACTCTTAACTATCTGCTCGCTGAACTCCTGATCCGCAAGGGCGTTCAACCCGGAACGCCATCTTTTCAGAGAGCGAAAGCTGCCGCACAACGTGCCGTGCGCAGCAAGCCGGATTTGACCGCGGCACAAGATGTTCTCACCCAACTTTACTTGCGCTCAGGAGAGACGGCTCTGGCCGAGAAAACGGCCCGGCTCGCGCTTGCGTCTGACCATGACGATCAGACCGCCCTTTACAACCTGATCGTTTGCCTTCGCAAGAGAGGCGATCAAACCGAATTACCCCAACTTGTGCATAGATTGACAGAGATCACGGCGAAAGTGCGCGAGCAGGAAAAAGCTCGGAGTCGCTTTAAGCTGGTCGAGGAACAGGCGGCCGAAGGTTCAAGGGAAAAGTGATTCGCTGGAGATATCCTGTGTGCAGAAGCGAGCAAGATAAGGGATTGAGAGCACGTCCGATATCTTGGGTCGTGGTTGCTTTCGGCTTATTGATTCTGGGCGCGAGCTCGACCCAGGACGGCTTTTTCGTTGCTGGTCCGGCATTCGCCAGACGCATGACTAGCATCAGCGATTCGCGCTCTTCCCTAACCTCCCCGCCCGACAATTCAGAACTGGTTCAGATTGCCGTCGATTACCCCGAGGAAGGAGCAATCTTTCCGCCGGAGATCACGCCCCCGACGTTCCTTTGGCGTGAACCTTCGAACACTGCCGCGGTGTGGACGATCGAGGTAGCTTTTACTGACGGTTCGGCTGACATTCGGGCGAAATCGACAGGCGAGCGGTTGAGCACTGGCGAGATCGATCCACGATGCGTTTCCGCCAGCAACGAATTGCCCAAGCTGACACCTGAGCAAGCTGCAGCGCGCACCTGGAAACCGGATGCGGCGATTTGGGAGGCAATCAAGCGACACTCAAAGGACCGTCCAGCCACAATCACCATCACCGGTTTCCAGAACAACGATCTGAACCGTCCTGTTTCTCGCGGAAGCGTCACGATTCAAACCTCGTCCGATCCGGTAGGGGCGCCAATCTTCTACCGCGATGTGCCGTTGATTCCTTCGACTCAGGAAGATGGCGTGATCAAACCGCTGGCCCAAGCCGATTTGCCCCTGCTGTCGTGGCGTCTGCGCGATATCGCCAAACCGAGCAGCCGTCTGCTACTCACGGGCCTTCACACCTGCGCAAATTGCCATTCGTTTTCCCGCGATGGCAAAACACTGGGTATGGATCTCGATGGTCCGGCGAACGACAAAGGGCTGTACGCACTCACCCCGATTAAGCCTGCGATGTCGATCGGCAATCAGGATGTGATCTCTTGGAAATCCCCAGGGGACCAGACGGCCGCGCCTACGAGAGTTGGTTTCATGTCACAGGTCTCTCCCGATGGCAAATACGTCGTGACCATGTTGAGAGGATTGAAGAAGGATCTTGCCGGTAGTTATTTCGTCGTGAATTTCAAGGACTATCGTTTCTTGCAGGTGTTTTACCCGACGCGCGGAATCCTGGCATGGTACAACCGCGCCGCGGGCCAAACCCAACCATTACCCGGGGCGGATGACCCACGGTACGTGCAAACGAATCCCGTCTGGAGTCCTGACGGCAAATACATCGTCTTTGCGCGGGCTGAAGCGAGGGAGCCTCGGCCCGAAGACGGCAAAATGCCCGAGTACGCGAACGCTCCTGAAGAGACGCAGATTCAATTCGACCTCTACAAGATACCTTTCAACGACGGCAAAGGCGGCGAGGCGGTGCCAATCGAGGGCGCATCGCGCAACGGCATGAGCAATAGCTTCCCGAAGATCTCACCCGACGGCCGCTGGATCGTCTTTGTAAAATGCCGCAACGCGCTGTTAATGCGACCGGACAGCCAACTTTATATCGTGCCTGCGAGAGGTGGTGTGGCGAGGCGCTTGCGTTGCAATACGGCTCTGATGAACTCGTGGCACAGCTTTTCTCCCAATGGACATTGGCTGGTGTTTTCGTCGAAGAGCCGATCACCCTACACGCAGATGTTTCTGACACACATCGACGCGGATGGCAACGACAGCCCGTCGATCCTGATCGACAACGCGACCGCTGCAAATCGTGCTGTGAATATTCCGGAGTTTGTGAATATTCCTCCGGACGGGATGATGAAAATCGATGTCCCCGCGGCCGAGTCCTACCGCCTCTTCGATATTGCTTCAGATTTGACCGCCAAAGGCTATTTGGAGCCGGCCATCGCGGCTTGGAGGAAGGTTCTGGAACTCGACCCTCGAAATGCTAAGGCCCACAATAACCTCGGCCTTGCGCTCATGTGGCAGGGGAACCTGGTGGAAGGGACGGCGCACCTGCAAAAGGCGCGCGAGGTTGATCCGAGTTTCGGCGATCCCCCCAGCGATTTCGGAGTCACTTTCTTCAACCGTGAGCAGTTCAACGCCGCGATGCAGAAGTCGGATTGCGATGCCGTTGTCTCCTACGGCAACAAGATACTTGCCGTTGCGCCCGGCGATGCGGACGTGAAAAAAGCGCTTGCAAAATGTGAACTGAAGGTAAACAGTCACTAAACGCGCCGGGCACGCGAAGCAACTTATTCATTCGCCCACCTTTGCCCAATTCCACCGCTATTGCGGCTTGTCCCAGCCTTGCACACGCGGCCACCATCGACCCACGTTCCGGCCGTGGTTGGACACAAGCGCATCGAACTTGCGCCCGGAGTGTACGACCGTGCGGATCAGAGCGAGATTTGTGCCGCACTCGGTCTAGTCGGCAAACAGTACCCACTGGGTCGCTGAACTAGCTACTCCGCAGTCTTCAGGAACCCACTGTGCCGATGAGTGTACGTTAACTCTTAATCAGTAGATCTCTGCTTTGGAGCCATATCTTCTTAATCCACTCAAAAGCTGCGGTCTGGCCGTCGAAGTTCACCCTCTTGACCGCCGCCATGATTTACGGTGAGCGGAAATCTGTTGATTCCCGCCCACCAAGCTGCCCGCTCTTAGCCCCTTTATATTCAGAAGGGCCCAGGACGCGAGTAGTTGGGGATTTTTCGCCCACACCCTTAGTTGGCCTTTTGAGGTTCAGCACACCATCGGCACACTATTTCCGTTCAACATTTTCGTATTTCCGGTCTCATACCAGCAGGAAAACTGCGCGGCTGCGGTCGTTCATTTTGAAAAGGCGGGCGCGTTGTTTGACTCTCAACTCGACGCGCTGCACGCATATGCGACCTGCCTGGTGAAGCTCAGGCAACTCGACAAAGCAGCCCAGGTGTTCCAGCGCGCCGTAGCTCTCAACCCGAACAACGGGCGCGAGCGTCACGTGCTGGCCGCCATCCAACTCATGGCGCACGAGCCGCAGGATGCCCCTTGCTACCTTGCAGCCGCTTCTGCAGGCAGGCAATCCGGATGCCGGGACCCTGGAGCTTGCTGCCACGGCGTATGAGGACTCCAATGACACGCCGCTAGCGGTCGCTACTCTTCGGCAAGCTATTCTGCTCGACCCACAGAACGTCAACCTTTACCTGGATTTTGCGAATATAAGCTCGGCGCATGATTCGTTTCAGGTGGGCGTTAACGTGGTGAGCGACGGTATCGGCCAGCTCCCGAAGGCGGCGCCGCTCTACCTGGCACGCGGTGTTCTCTACGTCCAAATGGCCGACTACGATAAAGCGGAGGCCGATTTTGAAACAGCCCACGAATTAGATCCTCGCCAGTCCTTAAGCTCCGCCGCGCAGGGGCTGCTGGCAGTGCAGAAGGATGATCTGGATCGTGCTCTGGCTACGGTACAGGCAAGACTGGCGCGAAAACCAAATGACGCTCTTCTGCTCTACCTTCAGGCGGACTTTCTTTCCCAGAAAGGCGTAGAGCCGGGCGCGCCGGGATTTCAGTTAGCCATGCGCTCGGCCAAGCAAGCTGTCTCCTTGCAGCCTGCGCTTAGTGGGGCCCGGACGGCACTAGCGAAACTCTATCTGCAGGCGGGCAACTACCCGGAAGCTGTCGAACAGTGCAGGGAGGCTCTGGATCGCGATCCCAAGGATCAAACCGCGTTGTATCACCTGATCCAGGGGCTGAGGAAAACGGGGAACAAAAGCGAGATCCCGGACTTGCTGAAACGCCTGGCGCAGCTTCGTAAGCAGGCTGCGCAGGAACAAAGAGAGCGCTCCCACTACAAACTGGTCGAAGAGGACACCGAACCCGAGTAGCTGGCGCGGCCGTCTGTGCCTTCGACTGGTTGCTCTACTCAAGCCTTCAGCAACACGTACGTGCTGTAGCTTTCCTTGTCGATGTTCATGAACGGACGCATCGTCACGCTGTTGCCGTCGACCGAATTTGCCAGCCAATCCCCCATTGCGTTATTTGCTGGCTTAGCTTGCAGCAGCGTGTTCCTGTCGAAGCTGGGCTGCGAATCGGCCACCGCGAAGAGCACCAGCGGGCCGCGCACTAAGGCCACCAAGTTCGGATGGTTTGCATCCACAGGTTCCAGCCGTAGTGGCACGGGGAGTTCGAGTTCGACGCGATCGCCATTTTTCCAAGTGCGCTCGATGCCGACAAAAGTACCCGGCTGTACTGCATCCGAAACGCGCTTGCCGTTGACGGACAGCAGCGGGTCCGGCGCAGCCCAGTTGGGAATGCGGACATAGAGCGTGTACTCCTTTGGCTTCGAACCCGACACCAGGATCTGAACTTGGTTGTCGAACGGATACTTGGTTTCCTGCTTCAATCCGTAGCTCCCACCTGCGTCATTCCATTGCACTCTGGACGGCGTGAAGAGATTTACGTAGACGCCATCGGCCGATCGCAGATAGGTGCTGATGTGGTAATCGGCGGCGAGCTGTGGGAATGTACCCGAGCAGCACGGCCATTTCTGGCCGTACCAAACCTTCTTGCCGGTGGTCGCGTAGTCGGAGTAGTAAAACGAAGTGCCATCAGCCTGAATGGGCCAGGCTCCGAGGATCGTGTTGTAAAGCACACGCTCCATGCTATCGCCGTACCGGGCGTCCTTGGTCACGCGAAGCAAGTAACGCGTGATCTTGAAATGTCCGTAGGCGCCGCACGGCGTTTCAAAGCTGGCATGAGTCTGCGCCAGACTGTCGCCCAGCTGACCTCGTCCCGGTTCTCCAAACGCTTCGTCAGGACCCCAGCCGCCTGTGGCAAAGCTTTGCGTCTTCAGCAGCATCTCGAACCCGTTCCTGGCAGCGCGCAGATGCTTTTCGCTTCCCAACGTTATATAGGCCTGCATGGCGGAGCTGAAAGCATTTACATGGCTGTACGCGTGTTCGAAGGGCAACACGTTGTTGTTTTGGGAAAGCGGGTCGAAGTAGGTATCATCCTCGAGATACTGCTTGGCCATGTCACGATAGAACGTCCGGCCACTACGCTGATACGCGAGAAACAGATTTTCGGGCAGAGTATAGGTCTCGTCCCAGGTATAGGCCGTATCTTTGTGCGGGCGGGAACGTTGTTCTTGCCGTGAAAGTGCCTTTTCTGGCAGATAGGCGACGATGGCGTGAGTGAGCTTTTCATGAACGTCCATGGCCATGGGATCTTGGGCAAACTCGTGCGCGTCAATCAAGCCGCAGGAGAGTTTGTCGTACGTGTATGCCGGCAGGCGATAATCGACGAAGAACTTGGCTTTGGCATCGAGTGTTTCTGCGTATCCTTTGACCAGGCGATTGATCTTCGCCCGTGTTGGCGCTGATCCCGTGACTGCGCAAGCCCGCGCAAGTCCAGAAAGATACTGTCCAAAACTGTGGCCTGCGATAAAGCCGTGAAAGTCGTTTCGTTCCAGGCTGAAGCCGGTGAGGTCGTACCACCCCCCCATATCCTCACCTGGCGCGGGTAAACCAGCAACCTGTCGAAAGACCTTGAGCAGGCGATCGTCGTCAAGGTTCAGGAAGCGAGCATGGTTCTCTTCGAACTGCCGTTTCATGGGGCTCTCGAACAACTCCACTTCGGAATACGCAAAGGTCCTAAGCGGAGTTTGGATCGCGATGGCACCTTTGTCAGCGGCGGCCCATGCGGGAAGCACGCGAGCCGCGTAGGTGGCTGCGGTGGCAGCAGCGGCGGCTCCAAGGAAAGTTCGGCGACTGACGCGAGATTCCATACGATGTCTCCTGTGCGACGAGGACTTGGGAGCAAACGTTTACTGTGATCAGCTTGACCCCCTTGCCGGACGTTTGTCAATTGCTTTTTTCATTTGCGCCCGACACTGAGCAGCGGCAGCTTGCTGGCGCTGGTAGTCGTTGTCGTCGGTGATCAGAGAGACAACAAACCGGAGTCGTTTCACGTCCGTCCCTCAAAGAGTCAATAGTACTCCGGCCATGCAAGCATGAGCGGGCTCGCGCTCACGCGGCAAGCTCTGGTTTCAGTGCGTCCTCAATCTCTGCCATCTCGCTTGGTGGCAGGCGAAACTCCGCCGCCCCAATGGTGCCAGCGACCTGTTTTGCGCTGCGAAACCCGACGATCGCGCCTGTGACCGCTGGATTGTTCAGCGTCCAGGCAATGGCCACTTCTCCCGGCGCGCGGCCGTGCCGGTTCCCGATCTCGCGCAGGTGTTCGACCAGTTTGAGATTACGAGAAAGAAGCGGCTCCTGGAAATTGGGGAGATTCCTGCGCCAGTCCTCCGCGGCAAAGTTCGCGACACGCTCACGTGTCATGGCCCCAGTAAGCAGGCCGGCAGACATCGGCGAATACACAATGACACCAATGTTGTTACCTGAGACGAAGGGGAGGATTTCTGTTTCGATCGCGCGGGTGACAACGGAATATGGCGGCTGCAGCGACGTAATGGGAGCGATGTTCTGTGCCCGCTTCATTTGTGCAACGCTGAAGTTGGAAACCCCGATATAGCGGACCTTGCCATCCTTCTGCAAGCGCGCCAGTTCCGTCCACCCTTCTTCAATATCTTCATCCGGTTCTGGCCAGTGAATCTGGTAGAGATCGATGACATCGGTCTGCAGACGGCGCAGACTGGATTCGCACTCGCGCCGAATCGACTCCGCCTTGAGGCATGCCCCAATGGTTCCCGCGGCGTCCCACACCCGCTCGCACTTGGTGAATACATAAGGGCGCGGAGTGCGTCCTTTGAGCGCGCGGGCAACGACCTCTTCCGAATGGCCGAGCCCGTAAAGCGCGGCGGTGTCAATCCAGTTAAGCCCGTGATCCAAGGCGGCGTGAATGGCGGGAATGGAGTCACTGTCATTCTGCGGCCCCATGCTCCCGTTCCAGCCTCCCCCACCAATGGCCCAAGCGCCAATACCCATGGGGGTTATGCGGAGATCACTCTTTCCCAGTTGACGAGTTTCCATTGTCAATCCTCCCGTGATAGCAGAACACCACCGCAGCCGAGGCGCGGCCAGCCCGTGCGCCAAGAAGCTGGTGCGCCTGCCCTTGGACACTGAGATGGCGCTCTCGACCCTCGGATGGGCAATGACACGTGCGTCGTTGGCCTAGCTGGGTTGCTGGTCACTGATCTAAATCGATCTGCGTCAACCGAGGACCAGGCTACACCTTTTCATATACGAATTCTAGTAGCTTTGAGTAATCGATTTCCCTGCTTGAAGGCCAAGATCAGAAAGTGCTTGACAGCGGTTCGCAAGTGGCGCTATAAACTGTTTCCATTAGTTGAGAAATCGTCTACTTCACATCAAGGTTGCTCCGCGAGGGAGGAATCATGTTGGCAAAATCGAAGTATCGCATCGTGCAAGGCCTATTTTTTCTACTGGCCACGGCTCTCACCTGCTATGCCCAGTACAGCAGCAACATTCAAGGTGTAGTGATGGATCCATCTGGGGCGGCCATCGCTAACGCGTCAGTACATCTGCGCAATGTTGACACTGGAATTGAACAAAGCACCACCACCGGCAGTTCCGGCAATTATCGCTTCAACAGTCTCCCGTCCGGCAATTATGTCGTGTCGGCGGAAGCCACCAGCTTCAGGAAGACGGAAGCTCAGTTCACGCTCAGCACTTCCGAAACCAAGGGCATCAATCTGGCGATGTCCTTAGCTGCGACTCAGCAGACCATTACCGTCGAGGTGACGCCGCCCACAGTGGACACCGACGACAGCCGGTTGCAGGAAACCCTGGACTCCGAAACCGTTCGAGATCTGCCTTCAGCGAATCGGAATCTTTGGGATAACTTGGCCGTCACGCCGGGCGTGGTAGGCGCAGGTACGCGCCTTGCTGGAGAAGCCCCCGGTGGTCTGCCAGACAACTTTGGAACCCAGACCCCTCAAATCAGCGCCAACGGACGCAGTTACACCGGCAACGTAGTCATGGTTGACGGTATGAACGTCACCAGCCCGGTCCAAAACGGCAACATCATTCTTGCGCCGATCCCGGATGCGGTACAGGAATCCACGCTGCAGACCAATTCATGGGACGCGGCAGACAATCTTGGCAGCTCAGTCCTGGTTCAGATCACCACCAAGTCGGGAACCAACAAATTTCACGGCACCGGCAGCCTCTTTTTCACCAATCAGGATTTGCAGGCGGTCCCGGACTTTGTCTCCACAAACCCGCCTTATTCCCGGAAGGATCTGGTCGGCACGCTCGGTGGGCCGATCCGTAAAAACAAGACTTTCTTTTTCGCCGATGTCGAAAAGCTCTGGGCGACCGTCCCCGGCGCAACTGGGCAAGTGACGGTTGAAGATCCGCAGTTTGTATCATGGGCACAAACGAACTATGCCAACACGGTCGGGACTCAGGTTCTCACGGGCTGGCCGGCTACTAATATAGGGGGGTTGACTGTTTCCCAAACGGCGGGGACCTACCTCCCAGGCGTGTGCGGTCCAACGGGCTCACTTCCGGCGCTTCCGTGTAGCCTTCCAATGGTGGATAGTGGCAGCTTCAACGCCAGCGAATACTACAACGCCCTCCAATACAACTTCCGGCTCGATCAGTACTTCACGGATAAGGATCGGCTCTACTTGAGCTACTACAACGACTCTTTCAACCAGCAAGAGAAGTCGCCCAGGCCAAAGCTGGGATCCCTGGATATTCAAAGAAATCGGTACGGGCAAATCGACTTTACCCATACCTTTAGCTCCAGTCTCCTGTGGGAATCCAGCTTTGCTTTCGCCAGCGTGGGCGGCGCCAATGGCCAGGACGCCAACTTGGCGGTGCCGAACGTCACCGTCACTGGCATCTCCACGAATTGGCCGGTGGGCGGTGGATGGGGTCCGGGCGCGTACCGAGGCCCGATGTACAACTGGCGTTCGGTGCTGAGCTTGGTGCGCGGCAAACACACTTTGAAGTTCGGCTATGACGGTGCTAAGGGCATCGAGCACGGTAATTTCACGCCGGTCAACGTCCGTCCGGGCTTTCTGTTTAACAACCTTCTTGACCTCGTGCAGGACAATGTCTACCAGGAATCGGTGGGTGCCTACAATCCGCTCACAGGCTTAGCCGGAACTGTTATATTTGGCGGTCAGGAAATCCCCTTCGGCTTTTTTGTTCAAGACGACTGGAAGGTAAAATCGAATCTTTCCGTGACGCTTTCTTTGCGCTGGGACGATTTTACGAACCATACCGCCTGGGGAAACAGCGGCTTCCAATTTAGCGCTCTGAACCTGGGAACGGCGGGCAACTTCGCTGAGCAGGTTAAGTACGCCACCGTCGGCGTGGTTCCCAAGGTATTTGCCAATGATATGAAGAATCTCTTTAGCCCGCGCATCGGTTTCGCGTGGGATCCAACGAAGAATGGCAGGTGGGCTGTGCGGGGCGGAATCGGTGTTTATCATGACTGGATTGCGATGGGCCAGACCATAGACGAAACGCGCAACAATCCCCCCGGAGTGATAAGCCCGACGTTCACGGACGTCGCACCAACAGTAAATGGTGTACCCGGCCTACCGCTAAGCAACTACTTTGCCATCGCTCCTTCCGGCAGCTACCCGTGGGGATTTGTCCTGCCACCGATTCCGGCAGGGAGTTTGAATGCCGCTGGCGGCATCACGGGGGTTGCTAGCGGTATCGATACTCTTGACCGAAATCTGGTGGCGCCTCTCGCCGTGAACTATGTCATTGGCGTGGAGCACCAGTTGCCGGGAAACTTGGTGGCGGGCGCCAATTATACCGGCTCCAAAAGCTATAACGGCCTGACCGGAACTGACGTGAACCGTGTGCCCGGCGACGTCTCCTTCTCAGGATGCGTAGCTGGCTCCTCCGCTCCTAGTTGCACCGGCGTGGTGGAGACAATCAGCCGTCCAAACCCCAACTTCGGATCCATCATCTACGTCAATAATGCCAATCAAGCCACCTACAACGCGATGATTCTCTTCCTTCGTGGAAAGGCCGGGCGCCGGGGAAGCTTCCAGGGCTCGTACACTCTCTCCCATGCCAAGGACTATCCCGAAGCGAACACTCGGTTCGACCAGGACAGCGCGGCCGGCTGGAACATCCCCGATCAGAATGCCTATTTTAGTTACTATGGGGATGCTGATTGGGACGTGCGGCAGCGGTTCTCGTTCTCTGGGTTGTACACTCTGCCGGGGATGAAAAGTGGCATTGGAAAGGTATTGACCGGCGGCTGGGAGGTGTCCAGCGTCATCGCCGTTCAGACCGGCACTCCATTCTGGGTGATTGACAACCGTGCGCCTGACGTAATGTGCAACCAAGCCGGTACTCCGACTCCATGTTCCGTTGCTCTCCCAGGAAGCTCCGCAATTACGCCGAACGTGCTTGCGCCCGACAGCGGGGACTACACCCTTAGCGGACTCAGTTACAGCATCCCGAACCTGCCCAGTCAAAACTTTACCGGGTCGCACAGCCGCTCGGCCTACATCAACGGAATCTTTACCGCCGCTGACTTTACTCAGGCAGCTCAAGGAACGGAAGGCACTGAGCCGCGTAACATCTATCGCAACCCGGGCATGTTCCAGGCGGATGCGAGCGTCCTGAAGAACAACCACTTACCCTGGCTCGGGGAACAGGGCAACCTGCAACTCCGCTTTGACTTTCTCAACGTTTTCAATCACGGCAACTTGGGTAATGTAGATCGCTTTATGGCCGACACTAGTACCTTCGGCAAAGTCACCAGCACCCTCAATCCATACGACGCAAGAAAGATTGAGTTGGGCTTGAGGATATCGTTCTAGGCGTGCCAGATAATGTTTGCGGCGAGCCGGGATTTGATCTCGGCTCGCTGGTTTTTCCCTGACCATTCACTGTACATTGTTTCTGGATTGCTGGGCGCTGCTAAGCGATGGACTCCTCCAGGAGATCGCCGGAGTCAGAGTCCCAGCGTGCTGCGACTTGCGTTAGATCCACCTCACAGTGCGAAGACATGAAAAAGTTCTCCGCCTCCAGACGACGCTTCCTGCAACAGGCTTC
>Ga0181536_10003580_pt1 | contig 16873 bp, 17 predicted proteins | sample PEATcosm2014_Bin_41_FD_121105 | JGI IMG/M metagenome (GOLD analysis project Ga0181536, IMG submission 121105) | Peatland microbial communities from MTU Mesocosm Facility, Houghton, MI, USA - PEATcosm2014_Bin17_60_metaG | ecosystem: Environmental > Terrestrial > Soil > Wetlands > Peat | place... | reverse complement strand
GCCTGACCTGGTTCAAGCCGCCCCAGAAGACGGGCCTGTACGCCGGCGGATTCAGTACCGTGCTGGATGTGGAAGGCTCCCCGTGGACCAATTCAGAGGCAGCCCTGGCCGGCCTCTTTCCGACCAGCGGCGCGCAACTGACTTTTTCCGGGGGGGGTCTGGCTTCCGACCTTTTCTGCACGGTGGAAGAGGGGCAACCGAACGGGAAGACATTGAAACTGACCAGCAGCTCAGCCGGGTTTACCAGCGGCTCCATTGACCTGGCCAATGGGCAGTTGACCTTTATCTTCAGCGACCCCAGCGGGACAAAAGTCAGCGCCGTCACCGCCTCTGGAACGGTATTGCAAAACACCAATCTGGGCGGCGGCTTTTTCCTGGGCGCGACCAGCGCGACCAATGGCACCTTCAAGCTGACACCTTGACGCAGTGGCTTGGCACGGCTAACGCCACAGCAAGACGACGGCCAGGATGACAGTAAAACAGACCACGCTGATCACGGCGCCCCAGACCGTTTTCTCCAGCGAGGCAGGAAGCAGGGCATCCTTTGAGACAAGCGGTTCGTTCATAAGCTCAAGGGATACGCACAATCCATGCCAATAAGAATCCACAGTCAAACCGGCTCTTTTGAACCTCATTCCGCGCAATGTTTTCGCACCGGAAGGAAGGGAAGCGCAAAAATTGCGCAACGCGGCGCCGCCATCAAGAAACACATCTCATCGCAACCAGGCAAAAGCCTGGGCCTATGCCTGTTCCTTTCGCCGGCATCAGGTCATTCTCGCGACCGCGCCGTCCTTCAGAAACGCGGCGAAGGGCACCGTGTCGCGTTGGATTGAAAAGGGAACATCCTCGCGCAAATCAGGGTTGGCCAGCAGACGCCGCGCGTTGCGCGAATGGCGCTCCACCGCGCCGGACAGGTCGCCCCTGCCCGCGAGGTAAAGTTCGCGCGCAATCTGGGCGGAATCCGCCGGCTGGCTGAATTGGCCCCACACCAGATCACTCAGCGCCCCCGCCGCGAGCGTGTCTTCGTAAGCCGCCTGCTTGAATGTCCCCGCGCCCACCAGCAGCAGATGCGGGGGTTGCTCCTTGTTTATCCATCGCGCCAAGGCGGCGATGTTCAAAAACGCCCCCGCCAGGATCTGCCGCGCGCCCACGCACGCCTGCAAGGCCCGCGTCCCGTTGGTCGTGGTGATGATGATGGTTTTTCCGGCGACCCGCCCGGGTGTGAATTCGCGCGGCGAGTTGCCGAGGTCAAAATCTACCCCGCCCGTTTGCGCGGCGCGGATGAGCACGCCGTGGCGCTCCCCGGCCAGCAGAGCGTCCGGATGCCGGCCCCGCAGCGCCAGCGCCCCGCCAATCTCCGCGACCGGCAAAATCAACTTCGCCCCATTATGCAAGGCTGTCAGCATGGAGGTTGTGGCCCGCAGGACGTCGAAGACCACGCAAACTGTGTGGGACAGATCGCGCTGGCCCAGCGCCTCGAATTCCGCCGGAGTGAAGAGCGTTTCCAGGGTTGTTTGCATCGGCGCCAGTTTATGCCTTGGTCCGCATATAATGAAACAGATATTGCTGCGCGTAGCCCGCCTGCGGCCCGAAATGGCCGCGGATGAATCGGCGCAACCGCGCCGGCTTGACCCGCCGCCGCGGAAAATAATGGCGGCGCAACGCCTTCATGATCCAGACATCCACCGGAAAGGCCTCCGCAAAACCATAGCCGAAAAGCAAAACGCAATCCGCGATCTTCATTCCCACTCCCGGCAGCTTGAGCAGCTCGGCCCGCGCCTCCTCCAGGGACAGACCGGCGACGCGGGCCAAATCCACCTGGCCGGCCGCCAGTTTTTGCGCCGTGCCGCGAAGATAGGGGGCGCGAAACCCGAGCTTGCATTCCCGCAGCGCCGATTGCGAAACTTCCGCCAATCGCGCATAGCCGGGAAACGACCAGGCCGGCTCCTGTCCGGCGGGCACCGGCACCGGCTCGCCGAAGCGCCGCGCCAGCAGCGCGATGATTTGCTGGATTTGCGAAATCTGTTTGCTCGACGAACAAATAAACGAGGCCAGGCATTCCCACGGCTCCTGCCGCAGCAACCGCAAACCCGCGCACGCCCGCGCCGCCGTTTGCAGGGCCTCATCGCCGCGGGGAAAGACGCCGTGGATTTCCGCCAGGTTGACGTCCAATTGCAGATAATGCCGCAGCCATTTCCAATCAGAAACCGGCGCCGCCGCTTCCGCGACAATCCGCCCCGGTTCCGCCCGCAACCGCACCCAGCGTCCGCCGATGACCCCGTTCCATCCCCCGTCCTGCTCCCGCCATCGAAAGGCCTGCCCCGACGCCAGCGTGGCCGGCAGATCATAATCCTCCACCAAAAACTCAGCGCGACACGGGTTCATAATGGAATAGGAGGTGATGAGGAACAAAACCGCGTTCAATAAGAGGCACAATGGGCAAAATTACGGCTTAATCTGTTTAAACGGGTCCCACATAGTCGCACAGAATCGTTTTTTTCCATCATCGCGCATCAGATTCGCCGAGGCGCTGGCAGCACCCAAGTTTAATCGTTTGGCAATCCAGCGCAAGGGCATCGTCGTTTCCCAGTGCCGCCGCCAGGTTCTCTTGCTGTCCTGCGCCTGATTGAACGTTTTCCCCCCCGCGCGCTCTAACTCCTGATGAAGAAACCGATTTCCTGGAAGCAGCGATGCCGCCAGTGGGCGCGTCAAGAACTCAAACCCCTGCTCATCATGGTTTTGGTCATGTTCGCGGTGCGCTCCGCCATCGCGGATTGGAACGATGTGCCCACCGGCTCCATGAAGCCGACCATCCTGGAAGGCGACCGCGTGTTCGTCAACAAACTGGCCTATGATTTGAAGGTCCCTTTCACCACCTGGCATCTCGCCCAGTGGGACAACCCGAAACGCGGCGACATCGTGGTCTTTTTCTCCCCCGCGGACGGGGTGCGCCTGGTCAAACGGGTCATCGGCCTTCCCGGCGACCGCATTGATCTGGTCAATAACAAAGTGCTCGTCAACGGCGCTCCCGTCAAATATGAAGCCCTCTCGCAAGAAACGATTGCGGAATTGCCGGCCGCTGAGCAGCCGCGGCATCAATTTGCCACCGAAGAACTGGCCGGACACCCCCACCCCGTCATGACCACTCCCGCCCTGCCGGCGCGACGCTCATTTGGGCCGGTCATCGTTCCTGAAGGCAAGTATTTCATGATGGGCGACAACCGGGACAACAGCTTTGACTCGCGCTTTTACGGCAGCGTGGAGCGCCGGCAGATCGTGGGCCGCGCCTCCGCCGTGGTGATTTCCCTGGATCGTGGGGATCATTACCTCCCACGCTGGCACCGCTTCTTCACCGTTCTTCCATGAACGGCTATCTCATTGGCAAACGGCAACCGGAACCAAAATCAAATGACAAACGGCACCAGCGCCCTGACCCGCTTTCGGTAAGCAGGATACTGGTCGGGGAAATGTTTCAGCATGACGGATTCTTCCTGCCGCAGTTTGATCCAGAAACCGGCGCACTGGATCAGAAAACCGAGCCAGTTGTGCAACTGGCCAATCGCCAGGGCCGTTCCAAAACACATCAGAAGTATCCCCGTATAAATGGGATGCCGCGCGAAGCGGTACGGCCCTCGTTCCACGAGTTCGTGACCTTGCTTGAATGTGACGTCGCTGCTCCAATTGCCGGCCAGCGTCCGGCGCGACCAAATCGCCACGCCTAATCCAAGCACGCAAACGACGGCCCCGCCGGCCCGGGCCAAATCCGTATGAGGAATCAGAGCCGCCATCAGCGGATGGGGCGTTCTCGGCCACCAAAGCAATATCCCCCCCAGGGTGAGCGGCCCGCGGTAGGCCATCGAGGACAGCCTGCTTTGCCGTTCGGCCACAGGCTTCACCCCGCGCGCGCCGCCAATCCAGTAAAAGATAAAGATGATCCAACTCCAAATGACCGCCAGATTGAAAACCGTCGTCATAATGATCCGTTTGTCTGGTCGTGGGTTCGAGTCATGGCTGCGCGGCGCGTCCAATCATTCCCTCATGGCGCCGCGGATTGATCCATCGGGCGCAAATTTTCGCACGCAAAAAACTGCACCCGGCGCAGCACCCCCTTGCCCTCAGGCGCCACGTCTTGGACCCCCAAATCGGTGATCGTTTCAAACTGGGCGCGCAATTCCGGCGGCACGGTTTCCGGGCCTGGAGATTCGGGCAGATAAAGATCGTCGCTGTGGTTCCACCATTTGGAAAACCAGCCGGAGCGCAATTTGGGGCGCTCCACTTCCCGCGCGAAAATGGCGTTTTGGCCGGTCCGCCCGAGGTAATTCGGCCAGAAATAAAATTGGTTCAGAGGCTCGCGGCTGGCGTAAAAGAAAACCAGCGGGCTGCCGCTCACGCGCGCTTTGGCCTCCGGCAGGTAAAACGTGATCTGCGAAGTAAAACCGTAATGCTCCCCAATAATGAAGGCCGGTTTGCCGGCGCGCGCTTCCAGCTCGCGCCGCTCCTGGCCGGCCATTTGGGCCAGTTCCTTCCAGCCGAGCACGCGCCGCCACGGGTCCATCCCGGGCGGCGGCGCGCGGTGCAGCATTTTTGTCAACAAATCGGGATCGTGCATGATGACCACGGCCACCAGGCCGAGGCCGATGCCCGCCGCCAAAAGAGGTTTGGCGAACGGCCGCGCCCATGCCCAGCGCGCGTCCCAATACACCGCCATCAGACAAAACAGCGGCACGACCGCGGGAGCGATCCAGTTGGGGAGGACGCGGCTGTGCAGACTGATCAACAAATAAAACAAAAACAGCGGCGCCCCCATGCTGAACAAAAACAACTGGAACGGATCTTTTCGGCCCTGCCGCCAAAACGCCAGCGCGGCCCAGACTGCGCCCGCAAAAAAAACGGGATGCAGCAGCCCCGCCTCGGCCAAAAGAAAATCGAGCGTGAACGCGCGCCGCCACGGCTCGCCCCATCCCCCGTCGCTGGCGACGTGCCGGACCGTGATCCAGTGATGTTGCGCGTTCCAGACCACGACGGGCCACGAGCACACCGCGGCCAGCAGGAGCGCCAGCCAGGGGCCGGGCCGCCGCAAGTGCCGCCGCGCCGGCGGCCAAAGCACAAAGAACACGCCCCAGCAAATCCACTGAAACAGATTGGTGTATTTGCTCAGGAATCCCAGGCCCATCCATAATCCCATCCACAGCCATTGCCGCGTCGTCCCTTCCGGCTGCGCTGCGCGCCAGCCGGCGATCATCGCCGCCGTCCAGAACAGCACCGACAACGGATCCACCGTCATGAGGACCGACCCCAGCGCCGTCAGGGGAGCCAGGCTCAGGATCAGAACCACCATGAAGGCCACGCGCCCGTTGGCTTCCCGCGCCAGAAATCGCAAAACCAGGAATGACAAAGTGGCGGCGATGACCGGAGAGAAGAATCGAATCCCGAATTCGTTGTCGCCCCAAAGATGCGTCCCCAGGAATTGCGCGCAGGCGATGAGCAGCGGCTTGCTGTAATAAGAGAGCGCCAGATGTTTGGACCAAATCCACTGATAGGCCTCGTCCTCGCTAAGTTCGATTTTCCCGCTAGCCAGGAAGGACAGGCCGATGAGCAGCAAAAACGCGATCAGCGCGTAACCCAGACGGAGCCACTGCCTTTCCATTTCGGCTTTCTCATTTCCGTTTTCCGTTTTCCGCGTTCCCATTTCAGGCTCGATGAGGCAAGGCAGCCTAGCGTGCCAGAGGGGAAACCAGCGGCGGCCGGCCCATTGCCACAGCGCGTCGGCGGACCAGACCAGGCCGGCCCCGCATCCGGCGCCGAGCATCGCGCCGGCCAGCACGTCGCCGGGATAATGCGCGCCGTTATAAATCCGGGAGAAGCCGACCAGCAGCGCCAACGGCAGCATGTAATAAATGCTCCTGCGGTAAAAAATGAACGCGATGATGGTGGCCGAAAACCAGTTCATCGCGTGCGACGAGGGCATGCTGAAGCTGGCGCTCCTGCCCACCAGGACGCGCGCGTCTGGAAAATGCTCGAAAGGCCGCGGACGCGCCACCCCGTGTTTGATCGCGTCGGCAATCACCCAGTCGCCCACGCACCATCCCAACACCAGCAGGGCCGCGCAGATGCGCCCGCGCGCCCCGCCGCGCCAGACCAGCGCGGCCAGCGCCAGCAGGACCAGCGGGACGAAGCCCGGCGTGTCGCTGGCCAGGGGCATCAGCTTGTCGCAGAGCGGATTGCTCAGGCCCAGATTGATGAGCCGGAATAGCGCGCCGTCGCCCGATTGGAGCCAGTCAATCATAGGCCGCGGATTCTGGCCCGCTCAGTAAATCACCAGCGAGCGCACGGGAAAGCCCCTCAATTTCTCCCGTCCCTTCAGAAAACTCAGTTCGATGAGAAAGGTCACTTCCAGGATGTTCGCGCCCAGGCGGCGCAGCAAATTCGCCGCCGCCGCCGCCGTGCCGCCGGTGGCCAGCAAATCATCAATCAACACCACTCGCGCCCCCGGCCGCACCGAGTCGGTGTGGATGGCGATGGTGCTGGAGCCGTATTCCAGATCGTAACTCTCCTCGTAAGTCCGCCACGGCAGCTTGCCCTTTTTGCGCACCGGGACAAATCCGCAACCCAGTTTGCAGGCGGCGGCGGCGGCGAAAATAAAACCCCGGGCGTCAATCCCCACCACCGCGTCCACGTCGCCGGGCCGGAAGTTCTCGGTCAGGCGCTCGATGGAACTGGCGAACAGGCGCCCGTCGGCCAGCACCGGAGTGATGTCCTTAAACAGGATGCCGGCCTTGGGAAAATCCGGCACGTCGCGAATGGCGCGGGCCAGTTCCTCAACGGTTGCAATGGGGTTTGTCATGCCGCGCCACTTTAACCAAAGGGCCTAAGTTTTCACAGCCTCAAGTTTCTCGATCATCTTCCGCAGCTTGATGAGCGCGATGTTCTGGATCTGCCGCACCCGCTCGCGGGTGACCCCGAATTTCGCCCCCACTTCCTCCAGGGTCCTCTCGCTTCCGCCGTCCAGCCCGAATCGGTAGCGCAGGATGGTGGACTCCCTTTCGTCCAAAGTCTTGACCATCTCCTGCAACATGCCCAGGGCTGACTTCTGGTCCAATTGATGGTACGGCGTGCTGGCGCTGTCGTCCTGCACCAGTTCGGCAAAACTGTTGGTTTCATCGTCGCCGATCGGGGCGTCCAGCGACGCCGGGCGGATGGCGGCGGTGCGCATCTGCGCGACGCGGGCCACGGACATCCCCATCTCATCGGCCAATTCCTCGTCGGTCGGTTCGCGCCCAAAAATCTCCTGCAGCTTCAGGGCCATCCGGCGCATCCGGGAGATCTTATCCACCAGATGGACCGGCAGGCGGATGGTTTTCGATTGATTGGCCAGGGCGCGCTTGATGGATTGTTTGATCCACCACGAACCATAAGTGGAAAGTTTGCCCCCCTTGGCGGGATCAAAACGTTCCACCGCCTTCATCAACCCGATGTTCCCCTCGCTGATCAAGTCCAGCAGGGGCAATCCGAAACTCTCGTAATCATGCGCAATTTTGACCACCAGCCTCAGATTGGCCTTAATCATTTGTTCGCGCGCCTTCTTGTCGCCCTTTTTGATCCGGGCCGCCAGCTCAATTTCCTCCTTGGGCGTCAGCAGTTTGACCTGGCCGATTTCGCGCAGGTAAAGCTTGATCGCCGTCTCCCCGTCGTAGGGCGCGCGATCTCTTTCCGCCGCCGCCAAAAGCGGCTCCTCATCCCGCGGGGCCGCAGCCGGTTCCGGCTCCGGCGCCGTTGCGGGCGGCGGGGCGGCGCGGCGCTTGATCCTTCGGGGAAAAGGCCTGATGCGGGCCTTCTTCCGGCCCTTGCGAACATTTTTGGCGCGCTTGTTTTTCATGCCCGACGGGTATCAGTCACCGAGAATTAGCCCTCTGCCCCACAATGGGCAAGACAATTGCGGCGCAATGGGGCAAGACTATTGCGCTGTATTTAAACACCGCTGGACTCTATGGTGTGTCCCATCCGGGCCATGATTTGACCCGCTCTTTGGCTCTTCTATTCAAAGTGGCGGGCGGGATTTTTGGCCGGGCCGCGCCCGGCATGAGCAAACCACCCCGTTTGCCTGTCAATGTTGAGAGCCGAAATGATGATGATGAGTTCGGAAACCGAAGCGCAATTGATCGCCCGTTGCCGTCAAGGCGACGAGGAGGCCTGGGACCGGCTTTTTGATCTTCACTATGGGGCCGCCGGGCGGTTCGTGTTTCAGTTGTCCCCGGGGTTCTCGCAGGAGGACGTGGAGGAAATCTGCCAGGAAACCTTTTTGGCCGTCATCAGGAACATCCGCTCGTTCCAGGGCCGGAGCCGGCTGCAAACGTGGATTTTCCGCATCGCCGCCAACAAGTCGCGCGATCACCGCCAGCGCCTGCAGGCCGCCAAACGCGGCGGCGGCCTGACGCCCGTTTCGCTGGACGCGGAGAACGCCCAGACCGGCCTGGCGCCGGATCCGCCCAGCCCCCTGCCTGGTCCGGACGCCCTTCTGCTCAATGCCGAGCGCCAGGCGCAGCTCGGCCGGGCGCTGGAACAATTGGGCCAGCCCTGCCGCGAAATTATTGATCTGCGCTATTTTGGCGATTTGAGTTATGATGAAATCGCCGCGGAGTTGAAATTGAACGCCAAAACCGTCAGTTCGCGCTTGAGCAAATGCCTCGACCGCCTTGAGAATGCTCTCCAGCAGCTTGGCCGCGGGAAATCCGCGCCTTTTTCCGTCTAATGATACATGCCGGCCTCGGATCCAAATAAAAAAATGGAAGACTTGCTCCGGGCTTACGCCAAAAAGCGCCGGGAGGAGGCCGGGCCGTTGCCGGAGTTGTCGCCGCGCGTTCGCGCGCGATTGCAGCAGGAAGTCCGGCGCGCGTCGGGCCAATCCGCCCTCCCGTACCGGAGGCGATGGAGACTTCCCATGAATTGGTGGGTGGGGCTGGCTTTTGGCGGCGCGGCCGCCGCCCTGGTCATGCTGATGGTTTGGCCCAAGGCGCAGATTGACCTCAAAAGCAGGGCGGTCGCCCAAGAAGCGAAGAAAACCGCGCCGCCTCAACGGATGCTTGCCGCGACCAGCCAATCGAAGAAGGTTGCGGAAAAGCCGGCGGCTGCTCCCGTCGCCCCCGCCGTCCCCGCCCCTGCCGCGGCCTTGCCGCCCGGCGGCGGCTTGGTTTTGGATCTCCACAGCGCGTTGCCCGGCAATCCCATTGCCGCTCCCGCAGCCGGACAGCCCTCCAGCGATGCCATCAATGTTTCAAGAGCCGCGCCGTCAATCAGCGGCACTGCCGCTCCCGCCACCAATGCGCCTTCCGTTCTGGCGGCCCTGAGCGATGATGCCGCGAGTCGAGCCGCCTATGTTGCCGGCGATGTTCGGCGCGGAATTGGCGGTGGCGGAGGCGGAGGCGGATTTGGCGCTGGTCGTGGCGGTCGTGGCGGCGGCAGCGCCATTGGTGGCGGCATCGTGGGGGGCCGTCCGCCCGAGCTTGCCGCGGCAGCGCCACCCAAAGATGCTCTGCTCGGCGCGGATAAAATGGCAAAGACCGATGTGCCCCCCGCCAGCCCACCCGGCTTGGCGCTAAGAATGGTTCGATCAAACCAGCCGTCGGGTCAAATGACTTTCGCCATGAAGAATACCGCGGCCTTGCCGTCCGCGGTGCTGGCCTCATTTCAGATTGAGCGGACGGGGCAGCAGATTCGCGTACTGGACGCCGACGGCTCAGTCTATCAGGGGCAGGTGGCAAATCAGGTCGTGATGGAAAAGGCGCCGCCGCCCGGGAATTTCACCGGGGCAAACAATGCCGGCGCGAGCGCGCCGCCGCTCCCATCTTCACAGCAGAATACTCCGCCGCAGCAGCCCGCCCTGCTGGGCGGCTTCACCTTCCAGGTCAGCGGGCTGAACCGGACGCTCAACCAGAAAGTCGCCCTCACCGGGAGTTTTTCCAGCGCGCCGCTGCAACAATATGCCAATGCGTTCAAAGCCGCGGCCGGGGAAATTCAAAACCAGGCGGCAAACCAATCGCCAGTGGCCAACAACGCTCCGCAAGTGGCCAACAACCTGCAATACAACATTCAAAACTTCAACAACAGCCAGCAAAACATCCTGGCCAAGGCGCAAGTCTGGCAGGTGACAGGCCGCGTGCAAATCGGCCCGACCAACCAATTCGACCTCCAAGCCGTCACCATTCAGCCGTGAGGAGCATATCCGAGTGGAACATTTATCCAGGCCCCTCCCGCAGCCGGGAATACGCTCCAACCGCCGCGCCGTTGGCTTGCCGAATATGTTTGCGCGGAGGAGCCGTTTCGTCGGAAAGTAGCACCTGTGCCGAAACGAGTTTCCATGGCGCAACGATTTCATTTTGAACTGGAGTTGGTCAAGCGGGGCATCACTCGCATCGCCGGAGTGGACGAAGCGGGCCGCGGGCCGCTGGCCGGGCCGGTCCTGGCGGCGGCGGTGGTTTTCCCGGTCGAATGGATCTGGCGCGGCCTCCCCGCGCCCCTGCGAAAGATCAATGATTGCAAGCAGCTTTCCGCCGCGGCGCGGGAAATCTTTTACACCGAACTGACCTCGCGCCCGGAGATTCATTTCGGCATCGCGCAGGCCGACGCCCGGCTGATTGATCAAATCAACATCCTGCAGGCGACCCATCGCGCCATGAACCTGGCTCTCGAGCAATTGCGCCCGCCCCCGCACCACGCCCTGGTGGACGGCCTGCGGGTCAGGACCCTGCGCTTCCCGCACACCGCCATCGTCAGTGGCGACGAGTTGAGCTATTCCATCGCCGCGGCCAGCATTCTGGCCAAGGTCAGCCGCGACCGGCTGATGGTGGAGTTTGACCGCCAGTATCCCGGTTATGGCTTTGCGGGGCACAAAGGCTACGGGACGCAGGCGCACCTGGCCGTCCTCAAGGAGCGCGGCGCCTGCCCGATCCACCGGCAATCCTTCGCCCCGGTGCGCCCGGCGCAGCGGGAATTTCTTTAATTGACAATGCGGTGCCGTTGAGAACATTGGTCACGCGGTCAAAGAGCACGGACTGGCTGGAGTTGCCGCCCACAAAGAAGACGCTGGTTTGCGCGCCAACCTCCGGCGCGGCCACAAGGCCTGCCAGGGCCGCGCCCGCCGCAAGGAATTTTTGGATCAACTTTTTTTTCATGGCGTTGCAAAGGCGATGCCACACTCAATGAATTCCTCATAAACTTCTCGCTTTGTCTTCATCGGAACCTCCGGTGGACCGGTCAGCATCCGTCACTGTTTTATTAAATGTTATTTAGCCGTTGCTCTGGTCGGGTTTGTCAAAGCGCAGCTTTTGCACTCGTTCAACCTGCACCACACGCGAATCATGAACCGTGATTTGCACCGCCCCGCATTTCAGCGAACCAACGTGCTCGCGCACCAATTGCAGCCATGCCGGTAATCTGCATTCTGTTCCATTGCAAAAACAGCCGCCCTCCTCAAAAAATCAGCCTAAAAAATCAACCTGCCATTGGGTCTTTCTTGGGCATGCTTGCCCGGATTTTCGGCTTACAGCGCCAGATTGCCAACAACCACCGATGTTTGGGGGCGGCATGGGGTGTTCACCCCATAGACCAACTCAGGCAACTCACTACTCTCATCATTGCGAGTCCCACCAATCCGCTAGGGCGGATTGGGCGGGGTCCGGTTCGTGCTCAACGGCCGGACCCCGTTTTTTTAGTCTCCACAATTGTCAAAAAAACTGCCTCATCGCCCTGGGCGCAGTCGCCTCCCGCTCGCCTCGCTCAAACTATCGTCCCGGAAGCCGCGGCCGAATCGGCGGCTTGTTGGTCCCGGCGTTGTTGCTCGGCCGCCACGGGCGCTGCGCCGCCAGGTTCGGTCGCGATGGTCGCCAATCCCATGCCAAAGCCCGTCAGAGGATTGTTCCAGCGCGCGTTGCCCGTGAGGGGATCGAGGCAGAACATTTCGCCGTAACACGTGGCCAGAACCGCGTCGTTTTGCAGCACCACATTGACGAAGCCGGAGCCTTTGAGATGGGTCGCCCAGACCTGCGTGCCCGTGATCCGATGCAGCGCCACGACCGATCCTTTGATGCCGACGAATACCAAGTCTGATGTTTTCATAAATTGCGCCTTGTCGTCGAAAGGCTAACAGACTCGCGCCGCCTTGACGAGGGCCTTGACCAAACCTTCGATCGTGTGCTCTTTGGCTTCCAGGGCGGGTTTCAGGCCCAGGGCGGCGATGGCCTGGCTGGTTTGCGGGCCGATGGACGCCAGCCGCAGCTCCGGGAATCGTGTCAACAATTCGTTCAGGTTGAAGCGCGCGTGGAAATTCGCCACGCTCGACCCGCTGGCAAACGTGATCCAGCCCGCCCCCTCCTCCAGCAGGCGCGCCGCCGCCCCGTTGCGGTCTTCCGTCTCGGGGACCGTTTTGTAACAGGCCACGTCATCCACAATCGCGCCCAGTTCCTCCAGTTGCTTGGGCAGCTCGCCGCCGGCCGCCTCGGCGCGCAGGAGAAGTATCTTCAGGTTCTCGATGCTCTCGTATTTGGCGAGCGCGCCGGCCACGGCCCCGGCGATGTACTCCGGCGGCGTCAGGTCCACTTTCAGATGCAGCCGGCGCAGTTGGGCGGCGGTGGCGGGGCCGACCGCGGCGATTTTCACCCCGCCAATGTCGCGCAGGTCTTCAAAGGCCTTGAAGAAAAACTCAAAAAAAGTATTGACTCCGTTCGGACTGGTGAAGACCAGCCAGTCGTAGGCGTTGAGTCCAAGCAGCGCCTCCGCCACGGCGCGGCGGTCGGTCGGAGGCCCAATCCGGATGGTCGGAATCTCCAGCACGTCGGCCCCCAGTTCGAGCAGGCGACGCGACAACTGCCCGGCCTGTTCGCGCGAGCGGGTGACGACCACGCGGCGGCCAAAAAGCGGCAGCTTCTCGAACCAGTCCAGCTTCGGGCGCAATTTGACAACATCGCCAATGACCGTCAGCGCGGGAGGCTTGAGATTCTCTCGCGCCACCACGTCCGCGATCGTTTGGAGCGTGCCCTCGATGGATTGCTGCCGCCCGGTGGTTCCCCAGTGCACCATCGCGACCGGCGTGTTTTCGTCCATGCCGCCGGCCATCAGTTCGCCCGCAATCTGCCGGATGCGGGTCACGCCCATGAGGATGATTTTGGTGCCGGGCATTTTGGCCGCCTGCCCCCAATCCACCCCCGGCTCATTTTTCGCCGGGTCTTCATGCCCGGTGAAGACCGTGAAACTCGAGCAATGTTCCCGGTGTGTGACGGGAATGCCGGCGTAGCCGGGAACGGCGATCACCGAGGAGACGCCCGGGACGACTTCAAAGGGGATTTTCGCCGCCGCCAGCGCCTCGGCTTCCTCGCCGCCGCGGCCAAAAACGTACGGGTCGCCTCCTTTGAGCCGGACGACCGTCTTGCCGGCCCGGGCCTTTTGGACGAGCAATTGATTCAGTTCTTCCTGCGGCATCGCGTGATCGCTCGAGCGTTTGCCGGCATAAATCATTTCCGCGTCGGGCGGCGCCAGACGGAGGATGTCGCCCTGGACCAGCGCGTCGTAAATCACCACCTCGGCGCGTCCGAGCAATTCGGCCCCGCGCAGCGTCATCAGTCCGGGGTTCCCGGGACCGGCGCCAACCAGGTAAACTGTGGGGATGCTATTCATGGCGCCGGCTCAAAGCCCGCTTTTCCGCAACCGCGCCGCCACTTGTTCCCCCAATGCGGCCGCCTCGCTCAAAAGGCCCTTTCCCTCCGCCCGCTGGACCTTCTCGGTCAAATGCGCCACCGCCCGCATATAAATCCGGCCGCCGGTCACGCAGGCATAAGCGCCCAGGGGCGTTTGACATCCGCCGCCCATGTCGCGCAGAAAAGAGCGCTCGGCGGTGACGCATTGAGAAGTCTCGAAATGATCCAGGTGCCGGCAAATCTCCCTCATGCGGTCGTCCTGTTCGCGGATTTCCAGGCCCACCGCCCCCTGGCCCACGCAGGGGAGCATCTGCCCGGGTTCCAGGAACAAGGCGGCCAGGCCGTCGGGCACTCCCTTGCCCACCAACAGGCCGGAAGAGGAGACGCGCATCCCCAGGCGGCTCAGGCCGGCGGCGGCGAGGATGGTGGCGTTGATTTTCGGCTGGGTGGCCAGCTTGAGCAAACGCGTGGGCACGTTCCCCCGAATATCCACGGCGGTGAAATCCGGGCGCAGCGCCAGAAGCTGGGTTTTGCGCCGCGCGCTGCCGGTGGCCACCCTCCAGCCTTTGGGCAGATCGGCCAGCTTCATCTTCGGGGCCAGACCACTGTCAACACGATAGATCAGCACGTCCCGGACGTCCTCACGCTCCCCCGCCACGCCCCCCAGGGCCAATCCGGCGGGCAAATCGGTGGGGAGGTCCTTCAAGCTATGCACGGCCAGGTCGGCGCGGCGCTGGAGCAGGGCGGCCTCCAGCTCCTTGGTAAAAAGCCCGCGCGTGGCCAAAGCGGCGGCCTGGGCGGGGGCGGCGGTCTGTAACTTGTCGCCGCTGGTCTTGATGATCTTCAGCTCAAAGGCCAGTTTGGGAAATTTTTGGCGGCATTGAGCCAGCACGCCCCCGGCCTGGGCCAGAGCCAGCGCGCTGCCGCGAGTGGCGATGAAAATGGTGCTCATGCAAGGCGGCCGGTCAACCGTTCCCAACCGCCAGGTCCGGGCGGCCTATCAACCCCGCCGCCGGCAGCAGCGCCCTGGCCTTGTCGCGAATCAGGGCCTGGCACCGGGCGGCTTCCTCTTTGCGCTGCTGGAGGTGATTGTCCGCGATTTCCTGGAGGTCATCAATGTTGTAAAGATAAACATTTTCCACGAACTTGATTTCTGGATCAATGTCCCGCGGCACCGCGATGTCTATCAGCAGCAACGGGCGGTTCTTGCGCGCCTTCATCAGCCCTTCCAGCCGGGCGCGGGTGAGGATGTGCTGAGGCGCGGCCGTGCTGCTGAGGACAATGTCAATGGCCGGAAACTCCCCCGCCCAATCGTCAAACGGAATGGCGCGGCCGCCCAATTCCTGGGCCAGGGCCAGCGCGCGCTCGTGCGAGCGGTTGGAAACCAGGATGTTCCGCGCGCCCCGGCTCCAAAGGGCGCGGGCGGTTTTTTCGCCTGTCTCGCCCGCCCCAATCACCAGCACCGGGTGTTTGCCTAGCGAACTGAAAATCTTCTCCGCCAGTTCCACCGCCACCGACCCCACGGAAACGCAGCCGCGCTGGATGTTGGTTTCCGTGCGGATTTGTTTGGCGACGTTGAAGGCCCTTTGAAAGATCTTGTTCAACGAGCCGCCGGTGTGCCGGTGGCGAAGAGCCAGCTCGTAGGCCTTTTTGACCTGGCCCAGGATTTCCGTCTCCCCCAGCACCATCGAATCCAGACCGCACGCCACCTGGAAAAGATGTTCCAGGCCGCGCGCGCCGATGTGGCAGTAAATTTCATCCTCCAGTGGCTCCTCCCAGCGATGGTAGTCCAGCAGAAATTTCCGCAGCGCCGCCGCCGCCGGCGGGTCCGGGGACGCCGTCACGGCGTAAATTTCCACGCGGTTGCAGGTCGAGAGGATGAGGGCTTCGGCGGCGCCCGTTTGGCGGCGCAGTTTTTCCAGCGCATCGGGGATCGCGGCCTCCGAAAAGGCGAAGCGCTCCCGCATCGTCACCGGCGAGGAGTGATGGCTTAATCCAATGACCAGGAAAGGCATGGCGGGGGGAGCTTTTTAGAATTTGTGCGCCGGGGACAAAAGGTTGACTCCCCAGAAAGTCAACAGCACGAAAGTGAACGCCCCGATGGCGCCCCAGGCGAAGCGGCGCCCGGACTGGGCAAAGCGGCTGTGCAAAACCAGCAGCCCCAAATAAAGGAGCCAAACCAGGAGCGACCACGGCACTTTGGGATCGGCGGCCAGGCGCAGTTCGGGGCGTTGCTTGACCAAGAATGGGATGAACGCCAGCCCGGCGGTCAGCAGCAGGAAGCCGGCCCAGAGCAGGCGGCTGGTGATTTTTTCCAGGCGATCAATGGGCGGCAGCAGCGAAAGGACGGCGCGCAGCTTGTGGAATTTCAGGTCGTGCTCGAGGGTCAGATACATCAACGCGGCAACGGAACTTAATCCGAAGGCGCCATACGAGAGCAGCGTCAAGGCCGCGTGCAAACTGACCAGGCCATTGCGAAACTGCGGCTGGTCTTTGTAAGGCACGTCCAGGGCCGGCATCAGGGCGAAGACGCCGATGCCGAAGATAATGGGTGCCACAAATGCCCCCAGGTGACGCAGCTTTGGGATAAGCCCGATCACCAGATAAGCGGCCACAATCGTCCAGGCCACAAAGGTCATCGCTTCGTAAAGATTATTGACGGGACAGCGGTCAAATCGCAGCCCGCGCTGGATCATCGCCCACGTGTGCAAAGCCGCCCCGGCCAGCAGCAGAAGATAATTGATGTGATCATCCCTGCGGAAGCCCCGGCGCCAGAGAAAAATCGAGTACACCGCGCTGCACCCATAAAGGATTACGGCGAGCAAAAAATAAGTTCGAGGGTTCTGCCACAACACGCCATTACCATAATTCACCCTGCCGCCGGTTTAAAGTTCAAATTTCAGTCAAAGGCTAATCTGGTGCGCATCCTATGTTGTGCTGCGTCCGAGCCGTCCGCTCCGCCTCCCGCTCCCCGAAATCGCCCCGTCTGCGCCATCCGTGTAATCCGTGTAATCCGTGGTAAAAAGTCCGCCTCCCCCTCCCAGAATTCGCCCCCTCTGCGCCTTCATGGTAGATGACATGGGTATTGGCAGGTGAGCGCACAAGCGTTACACCAAGATTGTATGAAACACAATAATACCAATACCCCAAAATCATCATCCACCAAAACGGCTGCCAAAGCCAAGATC
>Ga0181536_10003579_pt1 | contig 16875 bp, 15 predicted proteins | sample PEATcosm2014_Bin_41_FD_121105 | JGI IMG/M metagenome (GOLD analysis project Ga0181536, IMG submission 121105) | Peatland microbial communities from MTU Mesocosm Facility, Houghton, MI, USA - PEATcosm2014_Bin17_60_metaG | ecosystem: Environmental > Terrestrial > Soil > Wetlands > Peat | place... | reverse complement strand
CGCATTTCTGAATGCTCCCCGCGACGGAGGATCGCCCGCGCTGCGCCGCTGCGCCATCCGTTTTTCATGCGCGCGGATACTCAATGGCGACGCTGCGTCGAGCATCCTTGAGCAATTGCTCAATCTGCGGCCGAGGGAGTGCTTGACGCCGCGCGATGACGTTGAGCGAAGGGGATTGAGAGAGGTAGTTGTTATGTGCGGTGATCCGGACGAGATAGGAGGGGGTGGTCTCGAACACCTCCTTCATAATCGCCTCGATCTGATTCTTCAGGACACGGGCTTCCCATTCCGCTTCCGCAGCGCGCTCGTGTTCCTCGGTGTCGGTCCAAATTCGGCTCGCCTTCTCAAAATCCCCGACCGCAGCCTCAGTCCGCCGAAGCCGTGCGCGAGCTTTGGCTCGCTGAAAATAGGCACGGGCGAACATTTCTGATATTTGCACATCCGCGGCCTCGGGAAGCTCGATGGCTTGCGAATAATATCGGTCGGCCGCCTCGCGCCTTCCTTGAGCAGCTTCCAGATCCCCACTTAGGATCAGCAAGTCAAGGTGATCTTTCCGGCCGTCCGCGGGAATCAAGGCAAACGCCTTCCGAACCGCTTCCTGCGCGTCCTCATACTTACCGGCAACCAGATACGTTCGAGCAATCAGGCTGTAGCAGTCGCCAACCTCTGGGTGGCTAGATCCGAAATCCGGTATAGTCACAAATGACTCGATCGCTCTCTCAAGCAGTCGAACGCTTTCTTCGAGAAGTTCATTTCTATTAAGGTTGCCCCTGGGTAATTTCTCAGCCTGCAGCCGAACAAGGCGGCCAGTACATTTGAGACAGAACGCGGTGTTCTGCTGCCAGCCAATCTCTTCGCCAAGCCTCAAGCTCTCGTCAGCTTCGACGCGAGCGCGGTCCAGATCATCGAGCCGCTGGAAGGCCCACGAACGTCCGCAAATTAATGCCTTGGCACGCGCTCGCGCCGCAGGCTCGTCTATCGGCGGAACATGAGAAGCCGCAATCGTTAAGTCGGCGAGATCAAGCACGAGGTGTTTATTACCGATTCGCTTCAGCAGCTTTTCGATGAGCGGAAATACGCGGATGATTGCTCTTGGGTCGAGGTGATAGCACGCTCTCGTAAGGCTAATCACATCGGGCACAAGCATACGGCCTTCCGCAATTGTGTTGTATCTGTCGATGTAGCGTAGAAGTGCAGAAAGACCCTTGTCGACACACGCCCTTTCTTCCTCCAAGGGCACCTTGCCGGTTTGGATCAGCAGTCGCCAACGGCCGGCATCTTCAATTACGTGACCCGATTGGATGAGCGGAGCCATTGCGTTCGGAACCTCCGAAACGCTGCAATCCAGCACCGCGGCGAGCGCCTCGGAAGGCAATCCGATCGTGCAGTGGCCAAGGACGGCAATCGCTCCCCGTAGGGTGGCAGACAACTCCGCAAGGACGACGTTCTGCGGAATCTCCAACGAAAGACCCTTCGCCCGGAGGTAAGCGATGAGTTCATGAACAGAATATCTGGTCCTATGTTGTAGCCCTTCGAAGAGCTTGTCACGCAACTCCTGAACAACGCGTTCCGGCGTCAACGGCGCCAGAAATCGGGCCATGAAGTGGACGTGATTTGTGACCACCGATTCCGGAAGGTGACGAATATCCATTCTGTGAAGGAGTTCCGCGGCGGCGGCGCCGAGATGGGAGGCAATGGCTTCGAGATCATCAACCCTGTCAAATCGGCACAGGCTTCGAAAACGATCACTATCGCCCGACGCCTCCTTCGCGATCCTGATGAGAGTTTCCGTCGATCGAATAATCTTCGCTGACGTACCGGCGTAAATCAAGACGAAGTTTGCGTGATCGCCCCGCGCCCTGCTGGCACGATCAAGCCACTCGATCACATCTTTCCGCGTCGGGTTCCGTTTGACTTCGACGTGCCGGGTCGGAGTCGTCACACTGAGATCCCACCGAGTGATTCCTTCGTCATGGATGGCTCGGCTTTCCATCGTGATAAATGGATTCTTCAGCGGGCTCGCAAGTGCCTCCGGTATCAACTGGCACGTTTCGTAAACCGCGACATTGAGCTGGTATGCTATCCCCTGCGCATTCGGCGGTCCGCCAGTCGAGCCTGAGTCGCGCTCTTCGAAGAGCGGCGCTGCATCCGCCACTGTTTTTGGTTTTCGAGGCATCGGCCGTGAGGTCCGCTCCGCCGTTTCCATCGTGAACACTCGGTCCCGACGTGGAGCATGCGGATTCTGCAAATATCTGCTTACAGGATAACGAAGATCCCTCCGCGGTGCGGGAAAGGCCGGATTCGAAACGCCCGCACTCAAACTACGCTCGCCGAAAAAGTCGTGGCAATTCGTCCGGTGATATTCTCTACGGCAGAGCACATACCCTTCATCTAAGTTCCTACCTGAGCCACGCTCCATCACTACGCAATAGAACTACCCACGTAGTCATCGGGTGAAATCGGACGATGCGCCGCGGCAAGGATGGCATACTGAGGATGCGGGGGAACCTGAAATCCGCAAGTTACAGGTGCTCAAAGCCCGGAGACCGTTCGAATCCCCCCCTCTCCGCCAGTATATTTTTCAGTAACTTATAGCCGATTGAGCGCTTTCGTGGTGCAATATGGTACAACGAAGCTATGGCGCTCAATCTGTATCGCCGCCACCGCCGCGAGTGCAAAGCGGGCCATCCCCACCAGCATCTATCCAGTGAATTCGACGAGCGGAAGCGCGGCTGGAAGCGTTGCGAATGCCCCATAGTCGTCTCAGGAACGCTTAACAAAAATTTCCGCCGGGAGAGTACCGGCAAATGGGAATGGGACGATGCCCGCGCAATTGCCGCAGGCATAGAGGCCGCCGGATCATGGGGCAGCGAAATCATCCCAAGGCCTGAACCTCTGCCCGAGGCCGGGCCGCACCGTTGCCAGATCGCCGAGGCAACCAAATCCTTTCTTGCCGAACTTCAGGAGACTGCGGCGTTCGCAACCCACAAGAAATACCGTTTGCTCATGGCGCGGTTTGTGAAGTTCTCCGAGCAGCGCGGTTACGCCATGATCGACCAATGGGAGCCGATAGACGTGCGACAGTTCCGGTCCACGTGGCCGGTCAGTCCCCAGACTGCCGTCCGACGCATGGCGATGATGAAGCCGTTCTTCGAGTACTGCGTGAGTAACAAGTGGATCGGGAGCAATCCCGCGCGCGCTGTCAAGAACCCGAAGGGCCGTGAGATGGCGAACAGGGGCGATGAACAGAAGCTTCCGTTCACCGACGACGAAATCAAGAAGATGTACAAAGCCTGTGACGTGTACGGGAAGACCCACCGGCACAAATGGACCGGCGAAGACATGGCGGATTTTATTTCGCTGTCGGTCTACACCGGCCTGCGCATTTCTGACGTGGCGCTGTTTAACATCGACCGCATGCAGCCGACAGGAGAAATACGCGTCCGCACCACAAAGGCGGGCACGCATGTTTACACATGGGTTCCGGCGTGGCTTCAGGAACGCATACGCGCCCGTGTTACCAAACACGGGCACTACATTTTCGGTTCCCACACAACCAAGAGCCTCGACGTGATTACTGAAGGGTGGCGACGGAAACTGAACCGCATCTGGGAATTGTCGGGTCCGTGGAAAGAACCCCCGACGCCGCACAGATTTCGGCACACGTTCGCCCGCATTCTGTTGCAGAAACCGGGCGTTACTGTCAGAGACGTTGCCGAGTTGCTTGGCAACACCGAAGAGATGGTCAAGAAACGCTATTCGGCATGGGTGCCCGAGCGTCAAGCTCGTCTCACGAAGATTTTGCAGCAGGCCTTCGATGGCAAGCCGAAACCCAAGCTCGTCGCTATGCCGGGTAGGCGGAGATAGCTGCTTTGAGAGTTCGACCAACGCACCCTGTCTGGCCGCAGACAACGCGGGCAGGCGAGGACAGCGACCGCAAGCACCTCACCGAGCGCGAAGTGGAACGGCTGATCGAGGCGACGAAGGGCAGTAGAAATGAGGCCCGCGACCGTTGCTTGTTGCTCCTGATGTTCCGGCATGGGCTCCGCGTGTCGGAGGCGTGCTGCATGAAGCTCGATCAAGTGGACACCGAAAGCCGAGTGCTGCATGTCATTCGGTTGAAGGCCGGGTTATCGACCACGCAGCCGTTACGTACCGACGAACTGCGGGCCATCGGCGTATGGTTGAAACAGCGCGCGCGGATGAAGCCGACCGGCAGGACGTTCTTTATCAGCACGCAGCGAAAGCCGTTGCATCGGGCCACGGTCAATGTGGCCCTGTGCAAATACAGCGCCGCCGCTGACCTGCCCTTGCGTGCCCATCCTCATATGCTCCGCCACGCTTGCGGCTTCGCCCTTGCCGATCAGGGCGCGGATACGCGGCTCATTCAGGATTACCTCGGGCACCGGAACATTCAGCACACCGTCAGGTACACTGCCAGCAATCCGGCACGGTTCGAGAAGCTGTGGCGTTGAAATGCTAAAGAGATTTTACTCCCGGCCCGCAGTGCCCGGCGGAGTCCGCTTAGGGCGGACTTCCGCCGCTTTCGTTGCCGGTGTTGCTTCGCTGCCGGTTTTCGCGTGCAGGGGGCAGGCGGGTTACTATTGTTAGGCAGGTAGGCATGAACCGTCTGGCAATAACAGGGTTCGTTGCGGCGAATATACTCGTCACAACGGTGCTCGTCTTCGATGTGCTGGCAGCCATCGTGGGGTTGGTGGGTTTTCTCCTTATACGAGAGTGGCTGGTGGTGGCTCTCGGCCTACTGATGATGTACTTCATGCCCAAGATTTACCCTTTTGTTGTCATCCCCCATTTGGGTCTGGGCGCTCTGGCGCTTACCGCTTTTGAGAATGGGTGGGTGGTCGTCGGCTTTGCTCTTTCGATTATCAGCGCCTTCTACAACAATATCGTTATCGCTGGATGGATGTTCATCGCATTCCGCCTGTTCCTCGAAAATCAGGTGGCGTTCGTCCCGTTCTGTTGGGCCTATGCGGTGGCGACTGTTCCATTTTGGACGTTGGCGCGGGAGGAATTCCGGAGCGGCCCGAACGCAGGGACGAACGTCATGATGTTCATGATCCAGATAACGGCCCTTGCGCTCGGAGTGGCTCGCTATGTGGGTGGAGGGCTTTCAGCCCTGCTAAACATCTCTCTGGTGTTCATAGCTGCCGCGACCGTTATCCATGGGTTTCTGTTGTTTGCAAACCGACCGGAAAAGATAGTCGGCCCCTCTAAGAAGTGTGCTCAATGCCGCACAGTGCGTGGTCTCGACTACTTTAATCTGGATGCCTCTTCACCCGATGGTCATGGCCCCCGTTGTGTAGCGTGCCTGGCCCCGGAAATGTGGGCAACTGTTCAGAAGATCAAAACTCAGTATGGAGCGAGCGAGTAGAACGCCGCAGTCGTTAGATAAACGGGAAGGAGCGACCGCATGGCGTTATGGCCACCGGATGACTACAGAAAGATACGAGATGGGCGTTTGGAAGACTTCGCTACCGTTCACTCGACGGTATCTAGTGTTTCCAAGCTGTTTGAATTACTTGGGTCTTTCAACGAACCGAAATGGGCATTTCGTGGGCAAGGCACAGACCGAGTTCTCGCGGCCAGTATCGAAAGAGTGGCCATTAGACCGGGAATCGCCGAGGATGACGTGATGCGCGGGTTCAGGCGTCGGGCGCACCAGTATGTTACGGATGTGCCCAGCCGTGATGATGATCTTGAATGGCTTGCTCTGATGCAGCACCATGGTGCCCCGACGCGGCTTCTTGATTGGACTAGGTCGCCTCATGTTGCGGCTTTCTTTGCCGCGCAGTCCTCGAATGCAGCTAATCCATTCATCACCACAAAACCAGAAAAGCAAGCTGATGCGCCACTGGCGTGCTGCAAGGAAAGCAACGCGGCGAAGCAGATGCACTTATCCTGCCCGCATCGCGGGATTAAGCCGTTCGTCATATGGGCTGTCGATGTGGACAGCGTGAATGCCGAGGCAGTGGCGATGCTGGGCCTCGCCGGAGCCAACAATGATCTATCCGCGCCTGAGAATTTCAGAAAAATTTATTGGGACCAACAGCCCGATGAGCTCTTTCTGGTTGCGGCAGTTGAGCCGTATAGAATGAATGAACGCCTGACCATTCAACAAGGGCTGTTTCTCATGGCCAATCGTCCGCTGTTTTCCTTCCGTAGTTGTCTGGCGGCGCTGTTACTTCATGCGAGCAAAGAAAACAAACCGAGCGCCCAATGGCTGCATAAAATCGTTGTTGCATCGGAAACGCGGTTGGACGTACTTAGGGCACTCAATAAACTAAACATCAACTCCGCTACCCTCTTCCCCGGCTTGGATGGCTTCTGCCAATCGCTTTATGTCACGGTTCAGATCCAAGAACATGAGAATTGGCCGGGGGTTTCCCAAACGACAGACCGGGAGCGTTGGGTGAGGGGAATTTAGTACGACGCATTAATTTGCCTCTGAATTCTGGCTTCCAAGGCCGGGTCGTGGAGTTTAGATGTGCATGGTCTATTTGCTTGACCACGTAGAACTACAGGTCGGCGCTCTCGTCACAGCCGTTCCGGCGCAACGTGGCTCAAGTCCAGCAGTGATTGTGTTTTTCCGTAACGCTGTCAGGGCACTCCATCGCCGGGCATAATCCCACTTAATGTTTGGCTATCAAAAGCGTTTGGAGAGAACACGTTCCACGTCCCGGCTCCCGTGGAGAATAGCTACCACCTGCAACGGCTTCGTTTCAGGTCGGTAGACGATCAGATATGAATAGACCGCGAAGAACTTGACGGGCTCATTGGTCAAGTCTCTGCGCCAGTGTCCAGCTCCGGGCATGCTCGCCAGAAAAACGAACTTCTCCCGAATGGCCCGTTCGACCCGTTCGGCAATTTCAATATTGGCTTTCTTCTTCAGATAGCGCCAGATTTCGACGAGATCGAGCGCGGCTTCCGGCGCGAGAATGTAGCGCCGCATTTATTCGGGCTTTGCTTTTTGTTCCGTCAGGTAGGCGTCCAACTCGTCTTCAGGTATGCCCTCGTCTCGGTCAAGCTGCGAGATGCCGCGCCGAATTTTTGCGTTGATTGCGTCGCGATTATCAATGAGCCATCGATCCTGCTCCTCCTGTGTTTCAAGGAGATGCAGCAACGCCTCCTCCGCACTCGCGGAGCCGGTCGCGTGTATCTGCTTCTGAATTCTGGCCTCCAAGGCCGCATCATGGATTTCGATGTGCATGGTTCGTTTCGCTTCTCCTCTCCCGATGCCTTCTATTGTCGCAGGACCGATCCGAAACAGTACCGCTCTGCCAAGCGCCAGTCAAACACGTGCATGAGACCCCCACAAGATACGGCGGGTTTCTGTAGCCTCTCGACTATGGATTGATTTTGATGCAGGCTTGCGAATTGGCGGGCCGATTCGGCCCGTCGCCTGTCAACAAGCTGGAGAACTGAACCCCAGAAACAGCAAAGCCCGCCAGTGGCGGGCCGTACAGTCCGGTGTGAACCGGGGAATTTCGTTTCCTTAGACAAGAGCGACTTTCCCCGAAATCAGACCCCAAGTCAAGCGGAAAAATACATTTCCGTTAACGGGTCGTTTTGCGCCGATTTTCGGCCCCTTCCGGCGGGTTATCCACAACCACCAAGGAGTGAATAACCATGATCGAAAAGCAATTCGGCACCGAATACGGCCCTGCCCTGCAACATGGTGACAAGACCGCCTGTATCGTCAGCCTTCAGGCGGAAATTGACCGCCTCGGAGGCGTACCCTACGGCTGGCTGAGAATTTACGAAGTCCTCCTGTTCGCCTTCTATAATCCGCGTACCGGGCAATGCTTCCCCTCTCACAAGGCGATTGCGATCAAGGCCAGATGCGGTGTACGCACGGTACAACGCGCGTTGAAATGGGCACGAGAGCATACACAGCAAAACGCGACCAGTTGGGGACGGCGGCGCAGCAAGCACCACGGTAAGGGGAAGGTTGGTGCGCTGCGCTAAATGCAGATACGCCGCGTCGTAGGCCGCCAAATCCCGTCGGCGGGCGAGGGATTCCAGATCGATATTCTCCACCATGCTCTGGGCTTCGACGCGGATGGGCAGGGCTTTGAGAAGACTGAGATATTCCCGGATTTGCTGCTCGGTGATGCGTTTTCGCCTGCTGTAGGAAACGAAGATGCTGTTTGCAATCTCGAAAGCCCAAATCTCCGGGACGATGGCGTCATCCACCGCCAGTCGGCTCAGGATGGCGCGGCTATAGGGAGTGTTTTCGGTCGGATCGCCCGGAAAGCACCATGAAATCGCGACAGAAGCGTCAAGAACAAATAGTGCCATCAGAAGCGATGGCCTTCATGGAGCAACGCGCGTGTGATCGGCTCGCCGAGGCTGAGGTGATATCTGTCGCCAAATTCGAGCATGCGGCGAACTGCTTCCTGCCGACGCGTGGGCTCGGAAACTGTCGCTTTCTGAGATTGCGGAAGCGCGTCCTGCTCGACGATGGCCTGAAGATACTCCTGCAAAGCCAATGCCTCTGGCCTCCGCCTTAGCGAGAAGTCCAGCTTCGACTTCCGGGTTGAATGTGAGGGTTACGGTCACAGAATCCTCGTGTTTGCTTGTACCAGTTTACGGCAGCTTCACCTTAATCGAAAACGGGGCATCTGTCCACGACAAAGCGTGCTCCAGCATCGCTTGCACAGTGTGGTTTTGGCTCGCACTGTATTGGCTAGTTGACCCGCGCCAACCGCTCAAGCAGTGTCAACTCGTCGCAGACTTCGATTCCGCGGGCGGCGCAGTATGAAAGGATCGTCGGGTCGTAGAAATCACCGTCGTCCGTACACAGAATGTCCGCTTCGCCCCGTTCAGCGGTTTGCAGAACAATCAAATCGTTGGGATCGCGCAACGGCGCACGATAGTGTGGGTCCAGGGTCACAAGATGCGAGATGCTTTGCAAAAACTGCGTGTAGTCGAGAAGATCCGCGTCGGTGAGGCTGTACAGTGCCTGAAATCGAGGGTATCGAAGCACTTTCGTCGCTTCGGCTAACATGTCATTGGAGAGGATCAGGTCGTGCCCGCCTTGCAGCAGTTCCTCGAAGAGCCTTCTCGCCCGTGTTGAAGTTCGGCCATGCGCCCGAATAAGCGCATTCGTGTCGAGGACAATCCTCAATGGGTAGGTCTGTAGTTGGGCCGTGTCGAGCGCAACGCCTCGTTAATAATTTCCTCTTCTTCCGCTTCGCTCACCGGCTTGCGTTGGGCATCGACTTTGGCGAAATAGCGCTGGAGTTTCGCAAGGGCTTCTTTGCGCTCCTCTGATGACAACCGAGAGGGGATGATCGCTGAAGGTCGGATGCCTTTGATGCTGACGGATTCGTCTTCGGCCACAGGACGGCCAAGCAGGTTCTCAACGGCACGCCGCTGCTCGGGGGACAGATCTTTCACTTCGTGGAGCATTCCGATTTCCTTAAATAGTATTGTCGCAGGCGATGGTAGCGAATGAAGCCGGTTCCGTCAAGCGCACCGCTTCACTGGAGCGAGCGGGCAGGGGCCGTCGCCTGCCCGCGCGGGAAATCCGAGGCCGGAATTCGGAACTTTGCCTTTGCGGCCGAAACGCCCAGCGTGCAATAGCGTGCAATGGTGGACGGCAGCGCTGGCAAATCTGGCGAGAGTGGGAATGTACAATCAGTAACTTACGGAGCGGATTGGGGGCTCAATGTCTCGAATCCCCCCTCTCCGCCATATTCCAACCGATTGTCGGCACCCAACTCGGGCTGCGCCCGGTTTCAGAACCGCAGAAGGATTCCCTGAAAGCGATGGCTGGTTTCTGCGACTGGCATCATCGCCCCCGCGCGCGCCTTCTGCGCCGTGCCCGAACATTACGGCCTGGCGCTGGACCAATCGAGCCCTGGCTAACGAGTTCCCGGTTCTTTCGCAGGAGAGGAACTTCCAAAACCAGGCCGGAGTCCAATAACGAAATACGCGATGTACACGAAACTGGGAACCGCAGCTTTTGCCGGCTTGATCGTTGTGGCGGGCGCCATTGCTATCGCGCTCGTCTCCGGGCTTCCTTACGAGCAGGCACAGCGTGCGCGGGATCGGGAGCTTTTTCCGCAGGTCGGCCGCTCCGTGGATATCGGCGGCCGGACGCTCAATATCTATTGCTCCGGCGCGGGGCGGCCCGCCGTCATCTTTGAGAGCGGCGCCCCCTGGCCACTCTATGAGCCGCGGCAGATGTTCGAAAACGGCGCGCCGCGGCCGGGATACAGCTGGGTATGGATTCAGAGTAAGCTGGCCAAAACCACGACGGCGTGCTGGTACGATCGGGCGGGTTCCGGCTGGAGCGACCTCGGTCCTTACCCGCGCGACAGCACGTCCCAGGCTCGCGATTTGCATGCTCTGCTGCGAGCGGCGGCGGTCCCGCCGCCTTACGTGCTGGTGGCGGAATTGTCCGCTGCCCTGGATGCTCACGTGTACGCGGGCGCCTGGCCGGAGGACGTGGCCGGTTTGGTGTTTGTCAACGGCGTCCATCCGGATCTTCTCCGCAAGATGCGGCCCGGTGGCGGGAGAATGGCTTTGATTCCGGTATTTGTCGGGCATTCCGAGGATGAAATGGCGCAGCTATTCAACCAAGTGGGGTTTTACCGGCTCGGTCTGCCGAATGTTCCGGCGCCGGCCCCCCTGCCGGACGGGATGACGACCGCGGAATGGAACACCATCCGGCACCTGACACAATCCTCAAGAGCGCGTGCCGCGTTGATCCAGGAAACCGCCTCCTGGCAGCGGAGCAGCGACGAAGCGAAAACGGCGGGAAGTCTTGGCGACCGTCCATTGATCGTGCTCAGTGGGGAAAACACCATCCTGGGACCGGGACACCAGAGCGTTTGGATGGAGCTGCAGACCGAGTTAGTCCGCTTGTCCGCACGGGGAAAGCTGGTGACGGTCGACGAGGGCCGCGACAACCTGATCTACCAGTCCCCCGGCGCCGTCATCGATGCCACGCATCAGGTTCTCGATGACGTTCGGCAGCTGAGAAGGTTGCGTTAGAAGTCGCAATCTGGTGGAAGTGCCCTTGCGTCTTATCGCGCACCGCCCGCCGTGTTTTGGCGCAGAGTCGAGTCGGCTCCGCACATATCAATGCACCGGGAGAATCCGGTGCGCCAGCAGGACGGCGAAGATCACCGTGTAAATGAAAGCCGTAACGGTGAGCGCGATGCCGATCCGGTCTTCCGACTGAATCACATGCCGCAAGCGGAGATGTACCCGATTTTCCGGGTCCAATCCCGCGTGCATCAGCTTCTGGTCTTCGGTCGCGTTGCTGATCCGGCATAGAGCCATGAAGATCACAGCCGCGACGAGAAACATCCAGACGATGCCCGCAACCACAACCCGATCCATCATACGGCTTCTCTCACTGCATCCGGCTTGCCATCTGGTTTGCCGGCCGGACCATGGCGCGCCAAGTGCTCCATATCCGTATACGAAAGGAGGCTGATATGGCCGGCGCACCGGTTAAGTCCGTCGTGATCACGCCCGATAACGAGGCGCCATTTCGTACGAGATTCGATCATCTGCGGGATCGGATTCGGAAGCGGGCGTTCGAATTGTATCGCCGCCGGGCCACCTTGGGAGCGGAAAAGGCGGACTGGCTTCAGGCCGAACAGGAGATGCTTCTGAGTCCTCTCGCCGGCATTGAGGACAACGCCCGCGAGATCCGCATCATCGCAGCCGTTCCCGATGTCGATGCAAGCCATCTGACCGTTGACGTTCTTCCCGGCTCGATTGTCGTGGAGGGTGATGCGGACACAAGCCCGGTGGAGCGTTATTCGGTTTTCCCTCTGCACGACCCGATCAAACCCGCCGCCGTGAAGGCTGAATTCAGCAACGGCGATCTCACCATCGTGGCGCCGAAGGCGGATGCCGCCAAGTAGGGCTCCGGAGACATTTGTGAGAATATTGTCTGAACTGTGCCGGATTCCGCGAAACCCTCGTTCTTTATCTCCCGCGCTGGTGAGGATCAGGACTGGGGTTTGTGGATTGCCGAGGTTCTTCGCGAGGAGGGATACGAGTATTTCCTTCAGGACCATCACATAGGCACCGGCCACAGCTTCGTCGAGCGGATTCGACAAGCAATGGAACAGGTGCAGCACGTCGTCGCCGTCCTCTCTCCCGACTATCTCGCCAAGGAGCACACGATGGCGGAGTTGGACACGGCCTACGCGCTGGATCCGTCAGGCACGAAACGCATGCTGATCATGGTTCGCGTTCGTCCCTGCGAGATCCCGAAGTTCTACAGGCGCTTGGTCTATCTCGATCTGACGGAGAAGACCGAGCAGTCTAAGCGCATGCTGCGGGCGCGAATCACGGGTGAGCGCCCGAGCGTGACGACGGACCACCGGGCATTCACCGCAAAACTCCCAACAGTTGATCCTACGCTCATCGGGCGCGAAGAGCAACTCGCGTTACTCGACCGCGCGTGGTCGGACCCGGCCGCCAACTTCGTCCAGATCATCGCGGCGGACGGCACGGGCAAGACGGCTCTGGCGGACAAGTGGTTCCGGCGGCATCTGAATGAAGCGACCGTTTTCGGTTGGTCGTTCTACAGCCAGGGAACCTCTGACAACCGCCAGACTTCTTCCGACCCGTTCTTCGCCGAGATCATGACTTTCTTTGGTGTCACAGTTCCGCCCACCGCGTCCGTCTATGCGAAGGCCGAGGCGATTGCCCAGCGGCTACGCGAGGAACGGGTGCTGCTGATTCTCGATGGCATCGAGCCGTTGCAGGATTCGAGCGGTGCGTTGCGGGATCAGGGCCTCAAAGCCCTGCTCCAGGAACTGGCCACGAAGAACAAGGGACTGGTCCTTTGCACCACGCGTGTGCGGATTCAGGATGTGCCGGACGACGACGCGCGGGCGCTGTCGATCGATCTCGATAACCTCGATCCCGAGCACGGAGCGGAGTATCTACGGCACTTCAAGGTTGAGGGAACGGAGGAGGAACTTCGCGAGGCTTCAGCGGAGAATGTCAATCACGCGTTGGCTCTCACGTTGCTAGGGAGTTATCTGGCCGAATTCTGCGATGGAGACGTTCGGCGGCGCGTCGAGATTCCGGCGCTGCTGGTGGATGACGTGAAGCAGGGCGCCCACGCGCGGCGTGTGATGGAAGGCTATGCGCGGATGTTCGCGGGGAAGCCCGAGTTGGATATCCTGCGTGCGCTTGGTTATTTCGACCGTCCCGCAGAACCGGCAGCGCTCAAACTCGTGCTGCCCGAAATGTCGGATCGCACCTACCGCGCAGCGCTGAACCGGTTGCGCGACGCGAGGCTTATCCTCACTGCGGACCCGACGGCGCTAATCGATTGCCACCCGCTCGTGCGCGAGCATTTCGCGGACGTGATGCGGAAGACGGCATCGGACGCGTTTCGCGAAGGGCACTCCCGACTTTACGAGCATTACTGTAAACAGGCTCCTCGTCAACCCGACACGCTTGAGCAGATGACTCCGCTCTTCTACGCCATCGCCCACGGTTGTCAAGCCGGGAGACACGTTGAAGTATTTCGCCACGTCTACCAGGACCGAATCATGCGAGGCAGAGATTTTATTCTGACGAACAAGTTTGGAGCCTTCGGGATCGGACTTTCGCTGGTCGCCAACTTCTTTACCCTCGCCTGGACACGGCCCGTGGCCACCCTTCCGCCGAACGATAGATCGTGGGTCTACGGCCAGGCTGGATTCTATCTCCGATCCCTTGGCCGCTTGTCCGATGCCGTTGAGCCCATCCGGGCGGGAACCGAAGCGCATGTTGAGTTGAAAAACTGGTCAGGTGCAGCTCTCAGCTGCGGGCATCTCGGCGGACTCTTTCTTACCCTCGGCAGATTACAGGAAGCCATTGATACGGCGCGGCAATCGGTCAGCTTTGCCGACCGGAGCGGGGATAGCTCCCAAGTGTGGCACCTGCGTACACTGCTCGCCTTTTATCTTCATCAATCCGGCAATCTCGACGAGGCAATGCTTCTCTTTAGGGAAGTCGAGCTGTTCCGTGCTAATCAGCCTGAACCTCCGATTCATGTCTCGCTCGGGATTTATAGGTACTGCGAACTCCTTGCCGACCAAGGCCGCGCAGAGGATGTCCTTCGCCTAGCCACCCAGACTCTTCCGATAGCGGAAAGTAATCGTTGGCTATCTGATGTGGGCCTCGACCACGTCTCTCTTGGGCGCGCTTACCCCGCAGGCTCGTCTGAATCCGCCCTCCACTTGAGGCAAGGCGTTGATTACCTGCGAAGAGCGGGCCGTCTCGACCTCCTGCCTTTTGCCCTCCTTGCACGCGGCACTTAACACGATCTCGACGAAGTCTTCAAGATCGCCAGCCGCTCCGGCATGCGCCTCTTCCTCACCGACTACCATCTCGCCCAAGCTCGGCTCTACATCCACGAGAACGGGCTTGATGACGCGCGTCCGCACATCGAGAAAGCCGCCAAGCTCATCGAAGAAACCGGCTACCATCGGCGCGATGCCGAGCTCGCCGAGTTGCTCAAGCTAATGGCGCAATCAGCTTCTCCGCAATGAACTCCAGGATCGCCGATGGCGTCCCCGCTCCGTCGACTGGAAGCCGTAATACGCCGGCGGGGGTGAACTGCGCGCCCGGGGTCCCGCTCACGAGCGCCATCAGCTTTTCTCCGTCCACGCGCGTCTCTTCGTGGAACTTCACGTTGAGGATCGAGACGCGCCGGTCGATGGCCTCGATGCCGATCTTCTCCGCCGCCGTCTTAATACCGGAATACGTCAGAAGATGCAGCACGCCCTCGGGAACCGGCCCATAGCGGTCCGCCAGTTCCTGCTCCACTTTCTCCCGCTCGACTGCATCGACCGCCTGGGCGATTCTCTTATAAGCCCGCAGCCGCTGGTTTTCGTCCGTGATGTAAGACGACGGAATCCTTAAATCCAGACCCAGGTTCAACGAAGAGTGAATCTCCGGCGCGACCTCTTCGCCGCGCAGCTCGCGCACCGTGTCCTCCAGCATCCGCACGTACATGTCGAATCCCACCGCGTTGATGTGGCCGTGCTGTTCGCCGCCCAGCAGGTTGCCCGCGCCGCGCAGCTCCAGATCCAGCGCCGCGATCTTGAATCCGGCGCCCAGATCGCTGAACTCTTTGAGCGCCGCGAGCCTCTTGCGGGCGATTTCCGTCAGCTCTGTGTCCGGCTCGACAAACAGGTAACAATACGCCCGGCGGTTCGATCGGCCCACCCGGCCGCGCAGCTGATAGAGCTCGGAGAGTCCGTACCGCTCCGCGTTCTCGATGATCATCGTGTTGGCAAGCGGAATGTCGAGCCCGTTCTCGACGATGGTGGTCGACACAAAAACATCGAACTCATGCCGGATGAACTGCAGCATCACTTTTTCCAGCTCGGCTTCGGCCATCTGGCCATGTCCCACGCCGATGCGCACGCCGGGGAACATCTCCTGGACCATGGCGGCCCGATGCCAGATGGAATCGATGCGATTGTGGACGAAATAGACCTGTCCGCCGCGCGCCAGTTCCAGCTCGATCGACGACTTGATCATGTCCGGCGCGAAGGGCGCCACCACTGTATGAATCGACAGGCGGTCTTTGGGCGGCGTCTCGATGACCGATAAGTCGCGCAAGCCCAACAATGACATGTGCAGCGTGCGCGGAATCGGTGTCGCGCTCATGGCGACGGCGTCGATTCCCTTGCAGATTTCCTTGAGCCGTTCTTTGTGCTTCACGCCAAACCGCTGCTCCTCATCGATGATCACGAGCCCGAGATCTTTCCATTCGACGTCTTTTGAAAACAGCCGGTGCGTGCCGACCACGAGATCCACTTTGCCCTCGGCGATATCGACCAGCACGGCTTTGATCTCCTTCGGCGTGCGGAAGCGGCTCAGCATCTCTATGCGCACCGGGAACGGCTGAAACCGCTTCTTGAAGGTCTGGGCATGCTGAAAAGCCAGCACCGTCGTAGGGGCGAGCACCGCGACCTGCTTGCCGTCTCCCATAGCTTTGAAGGCGGCCCGCATCACTACCTCCGTCTTGCCATAGCCGACGTCGCCGCAAAGCAGTCGATCCATCGGCTGCGGACTTTCCATGTCGCGTTTGATGTCGGCGATGGCGTTCTTCTGATCGCGCGTCTCGCCGAATTCGAAGGCGTCTTCAAACTCGCGCTGCCAGTTGCTGTCGGCGGAAAAGGCGAATCCGGGGGCGAGCCGGCGCGCGGCGTAGAGCTTGAGAAGCTCCTCGGCCATGTCGCGCATTTTGGTTTTGATTTTGGTCTTGGTGCGCGTCCATGTCGCGCCGCCCATTTTGTCGAGCGCGGGTTTGGCTTCGCCCTCGCCGCGAAAACGCTGCACCAGGTCCATGCGCGAGAGCGGCACATAGAGCTTGTTGCCGCCCGCGTATTCGATCAGCATGTAATCGCCTTTGGTGTCGCCCTGCGCGATCTCCCGAATGCCGAGGAACTGGCCCACGCCGTGTTCCACGTGGACCACATAGTCGCCGGCCTTCAGATCGAATTGATCGGCGGAGAAGACCCCGGTCCCGGCGTGCGCTTTCGACGGCCGGGCTACGGTCTCGGGCGATTCGAACAGATCTTCGGAGCCGAAGATGGCGAGGCGCGCTTCCTGAAACACCGTCCCCCGCGCCACGTCGCCGCGGATCAATGCGATTCCGGCGGTCAGGGATTGAGCGCGCTCGCGCAGATACTCCGGCACCTGCTCGCCGCCGAGATCGATCCGATACGGAATCGAATACTCGCTGAACACATCGGCCAGCCGCTCCACTTCGCCGGATGTAGGCGCAAAGAACGCGAGTCGAACGCCGGACTCCAACAGAGTTTTCGCCTCACGGATGGCCACCTGCAGATTGCCGTGGAACGCCATCGAGGG
>Ga0181536_10003577_pt1 | contig 16879 bp, 20 predicted proteins | sample PEATcosm2014_Bin_41_FD_121105 | JGI IMG/M metagenome (GOLD analysis project Ga0181536, IMG submission 121105) | Peatland microbial communities from MTU Mesocosm Facility, Houghton, MI, USA - PEATcosm2014_Bin17_60_metaG | ecosystem: Environmental > Terrestrial > Soil > Wetlands > Peat | place... | reverse complement strand
CGCAGTTCCTCATACGAGGGAGTTTCGTTGAACGGGGAGCGGTCGTCGGACGGAATTCCCAACGTTACGCGCGGCGTACCCCCAGGTGGGTGATGGTGAGGTCAGGGGATCTGAACAGATACGAACGGGGAGCGGTCGTCGGACGGAATTCCCAACGTTACGCGCGGCGTACCCCCAGGTGGGTGATGGTGAGGTCTGGGCTTGTCGCGCTCTGACGGACAGGTTTGCTGTGGTGATTATGCCGCCTGAGAGTCGGCGTTGTGGTGGATCGCAGCCTCGTAGGCCGCCGGACTCAAGTACCCGAGTGAGCTGTGTAGCCGGCGGGTGTTGTACCAGCCCTCGATGTAGTCGAAGAGCGCGGCGTGGACCTCTTCGACCGAGTGCCAGACCCGTGTGTCGATGAGCTCTCGTTTGATGGTGGCAAAGAAGCTCTCGGCCACCGCGTTGTCCCAGCACTCGCCGGTTCTCCCGACGGACAGGACCACGCCGCGTCGCCGGGCGAGCTCGCCGTAGTCGAGACTCGTGTATTGACAGCCTCGGTCCGAGTGCGAGATGAGCCCCGGTCCCGGTTTGCGCTGGACGAAGGCCATCTCGAGCGCCCGAGCGACGAGCTCGGTGCGCATGTGGTTGGCGACCGCCCACCCCACGACCCGGCGGCTCGCCAGGTCGATCACCGTCGCCAGGTACGCCCAGCCGGCAAGCGTCCAGATGTAGGTGATGTCGCCGACGTAGCGCTGGTCGAGGTCCGCCGAGGGTGCGAAGTCGCGCTGGATCTGGTCCTTGGCCTTCTCGGCCTCGGGGTCGACCACGGTGGTCTTGCGCCAGCGGCGCTTGGTCTTGCCCTCCAGGCCGTTGCGCTGCATGATCCGGCGCACCCTGCGGCGCCCGACGTCCTCACCGCGCTGGCGGAGCGCCTCGTGGACCCTGGGGACCCCGTAGGTGCCCTTGGACTCGGTGTGGATCTCGGTGATGGTCGCTGCGAGCTGCTCGTCGGCCTCCTGGCGCTCGGTGCGGACGCCACGGCGGCGGTTGTAGTAGGCGGCACGGGAGACCTCGAACAGGCGGAAGCACCGGTTGATGCTCCGACCTGCGATTTTCTCCGCCTCGATGAAGGGATCGAGCTTCATCGGGTCTCCTTTGCGAAGAAAATCGTTGCCCGCTTCAAGACCTCGACGTCCTCGCGCAGGGACTTGTTCTCCCTGCGCAGCCGGGTCATCTCCTCCCGTTCCTCGGTCGTCAGGCCCTCACGCCTGCCGGCGTCGATGTCTGCCTGCTCAACCCACCTGCGGACCGAGGACTCGGTGAGGTCGAAGTCCCGAGCCACCTGGCGGATCGACCGCTCGCCGCTCCTGCAGCGCTCGACGATGTCAGCCTTGAACTCGGGCGTGAACGACCGCCGGTCCCGGCGCTCTCCCTGCTCCTTGGTTCCCATGATGGACATCCTTTCCGGGGCTCCGCCCCTGATGTTGGATGTCCGTCAAACCGTGCCAACCCCAGTCAGGGGATCTGAACAGATACCGTCGGTCATGTCGTTGTGCCATACGGCGTCGAAACCGAGCAGCCGCAACCCCCGAGCCAGCCGACCGAGATGGACGTCGAGCACGAAGCGCGGATCCAGCAGCGGACGGGGTCGAAGGTGCACGAATGGAGAGCCGTGGGATGTGTCGAACCCCGGGTACACGCCCACGAGGTCCCCGGAGGCAACTTGGTGACCGAAATCGACGGATTCGCCGTTCACCAGGATCACGTCGATCTCCGTGTGCGGCACCCCGAGCGATTCCGCCAGATCCTTGACGGTCGTGCCCGCAGCCACATCGCACGCGATCGGCTCGCCACGGCGGTCGGACGGCAAGAAATCGTTGAGCTCGGCGTAGAACCGGACTTCGACGTGGCGGGGCATTCGCTTCGAGCGTAGGGCCGGTCGTCGGCGTCTCTGCGCCATGGAGCGCGGCCTTGCAACGCGGGGGCGGCTGACCATGCTCGCCCAGCGGCACTCATGATCCCCTCAGTGTTGAGGTCGTCAGCCATCACTTGAGGACCCCGAAATTTGAAAGCCCCGCTGAAAGCGTCCTCTTGCTGGCGAAAGAGATGCGGGACCTGCTGACGGTTCCAGTATCGGGCGTCTGGACACCGCCCAGGCACCGACTCGAGGAGTGCCCGAAAGGGTTGTTCCTGGACATGGTGGTTTGAGTAACGTCCCCAGTACCTCCGCTCCTCCTTGTCGGCGGGAGCGGCGAGATGGGGATGCTCTGCGGCCATGTCAGTGGGCCGATGCTCAAGGTCGCTACAGGCCCGAGGGATAGGTCTCTGGCGGCTCGCCCCGGTCCCAAAGTCCGGTCCGTTCGAGCGGTTCCACGGCAGACGTGCCGTCGATGTGAACGACCGCGTCGAACTGGGCGCATAGCCGGGCCGAGAACCAATGGCTCTGCCGTTCGGTCTCAGGCCGGTAGATGACGCCGATGGCCCGTTCGAGGCGAGGATTCGTCAACAGGTCCGGAGACCCCGGTCCCAGCTGGACATGGAACATCTCGGCGTCGCTGCGATGGAAGAGTTCCTCGTAGCTCCCAGGAAGTGCCGGGCGAACACGCTTGCGCTCGGCGGGTCCCCCCCCCAGTTCGACGCGGCGGTCACGCTCCCGTGGTCGGTAGTAAAGCCGACGAGGAAGCATTCATCACCCCAGGTGGTCCGTACTAGCTGTCCGACGTTCAGCTGGCCCGAGACGCCGAGCTCGGTCGCCCGGGCGTCGCCGACGTGTGAGTTGTGCTCCCAGACGACCACCTTGGTCCGGCCCACCAGCCGGTCAAGGTGGCCGACGAGATCGGCGAGGGTCTCCGCCATGTGCTCGTCTCGGAGGTTCCACGACGAGACTCCAGCCTGGTACATGGTCCGGTAGTAGCGCTCGGCGTTGTGTACGAGCCGGGCGTTCTGCTCGGCGTAGAAGAACTCGTCTTCTGCCACCCAGCCGTCACGAGCCATCAGCGCCGAGGTTCTAGATCGCAGATCCACCAACTGCGCGACCACTTCTCGTTCGCAGGGCACCATGAGGTCCAAGGTGACCGCACGGCCGTACTCGGGCCCCTCCCCGACGACGTGGTCGAAACAGCTGTAGCGGGCCCGGGCCTGGGCAGCGGCCTCGGGGTTGACGGAGTCGAGATAGGCCACGACCGCCTCCATCGAGGCTCGCAGACTGTAGAGGTCTAGGCCATAGAACCGCACCTGCGACCGTCGATCGGTATGCGACTCGTTGAAGGAGCGAAGCCAAGCGACGAAGGCCACGACGTCGGTGTTCCGCCACATCCAGCTCGGGAACCGCGCGAAGCCAGCGAGGGCGTTGGTCGCGTCCGGATCGGCCGACTGCCCGAGCACGTAGCGGTTGACCCGGTGCGCGTCGGGCCAGTCGGCTTCAACGGCCACCGCCGTGAACCCCTTATCCTAGATCAGGCGCTGGGTGATGCGCGCCCGTTCCCGGTAGAACTCGTGGCTTCCGTGGGTCGATTCCCCAAGGAGTATGAACCGGCGGTCCCCGATCAGCTCAAGGAGATGGTCGTAGTCGTCTTCTGCTCCCGTTAGAGGGGCGATGTCCCCCGGTGCCAGCTCCTCTGCCGGCGGTGCGAATACAGCCATGCTGATAATGCTCTCAGGATCCTCACGCGGGCGTCAGGGGCGAAGGTCACCATGGATCCAGATGTTCCGGGACGCCGCGGCTCGGCGTTCGGAGCGAGGCGATCTGCGAGTTATGGGGCTCTTCGGAATCCAGCGGGGTCCGATCAGTTCAGCCCCCCGTGCTCGCGATAGTTGCCCGCCCTCCACCGGCACTTCGGCAACAGGGGCCCTGCGAGTTATTGCCCGCGTGTTCGGGGACAGTCACCCATCAGCAACTCACACCGTGCTCGTGAGCGAACAACGTCGCCTCTTGGCGGGATCCCAGCCGTGGTTCACCGCCAGTCGAGGTGCCGGTCAACCTGCTTTGCGGATGCGAAGATCGAGGTGGAGTCCGGCAGCCGTGACCATATTGACCAGGGCGTCGATGCTGAAAAGGTCGACCTTCCCTCGAATGAGATCCGAGATTCGAGGTTGGGTCACGCCAAACTGCCGGGCCGCCTCGCTCTGGGTAAGTCCGGCGCTCTTGATGTAGCCATCCAACTCCTGCATCAAGGCGGCTCGGACCTTCATGTTCTCGGCGGCTGCCGGCGTGTCTTCGATCGCGTCCCACACGCTCTCATAGTGCTTGGCCGTCATTTCTTCTCCTTCGGGCCGAGGTAGTCCCTCATCTTCTTGTACCGCTGCTTGCCGACCTCCATGTCGGAACTTGCCGTCCGCTGGCTCTTCTTCTCGAAGCAGTGCAGGACGAAGACCGTGTCCCCGACGGTGGCGACGTAGAACACTCGATAGGCACCTGCGGAGTCATGGACGCGGATCTCTCTGCATCCAGGCCCCACCATGGCCATGGGCTTCCAGTCGAACGGATCTTGGCCGCATTGCACCAGGTGCAGCTGATAGCCGGACCGTTGTCGGGCGACGGAGGGAAACGCTCGTAGGTCATCAAGGGAACTCCCGATGAAGACCAGATCCTTCACGTGCAACAGTATACAATATCTTGTATACCCAGGTCAATGATCCCGCATCGACCCTGAGGGAGGGATCTCCCAGAATGGCGCCCGCACCCTGCGAGTGCACCACCCCCGATCGCCGGGATGGTGACGCATGAAGGGGATCCCCGGAGGCAGCGCCCGTCGCCCCGCAGCGCCCCCGTCTAGTAAACTAGGCGGGTGACGCCTCGAGCTCTTCTCAAGCTCCTGGTCGGCCGCAGGTACAACTGCGTCGTCGTCCGTCAGCGGGGCTCTCACGTCATCGTCCAGTGCGGGAAGTGCCGGACGGTCATACCGATGCACTCCAGGGACCTGGCACCGGGGACCTGGGCCGACATCAAGTCATCGCTGGCGCCATGTCTAGGAGAGAGGTGGTGGGAGTGAAACTCGTCAAGGTCACCATACGAAGGGACCCTGAAGATCACAGCTTCTGGCTCGTGAACGTGGTCGGCGAGCCCGGGGCGCACACCTTCGGGAGGTCACTATCCGAAGCGAAGCGTCACGCGATCGAGGTCGTAGCTCTGTGGTCTGAGCTGGAACCGCAGCAGTTCGAGATCGACTGGGACCTGCGCCTGGGTGATATCGCGAGGCCGGTCAAGGAGGCCAAGGCGGCGATCGCTCACGCTGAGGAGGACCGCACCCGGCGGGACCACGCAGTCAGGGCGCTCACCGAGGCGGGCGTCAGTTACCGAGATGTGGCCGAGCTCCTTGGTCTGTCGCACCAACGCGTCGCACAGATCGCCAAGGCTTCCTAACCTGCCCTGAACGCGTCGTCTATCACGCGTCCCCGAACATCGGCCCCGAGGCAAGCGCGACCTGTCTCCGACCGCCGGTCATGGGCGCTGCCCCGCCGCAGCACTTCGAGGGCACTGGCATATGTCTCACTGATCCGGCAACGTTGCGGGACGGGTAGACGGGCGGGAATAGGGAACGCTCCAAGCCGATACCGCTGGCGCTTCGTCGGCTGGCGGGAGTCGGTCGACGCCGCCCACGCCGTCGACTCCGAAACCCTCTTCGCCCTGGAGCTCAACCGTGAGGCACTCCGCGTCGACCACTGGTTCCCGGTACGCGTCATCGCCCCCGACCGCCCCGGGGTGCTCCAGATCAAGTGGCTGGCCCGGGTGGTTGTGGTCTGAGGCTGGCCGGGTGGTCGGCCGGGTCCCAAGTGGGCGCGGACTCCGGCGGTACGCTCGAGTGACGGCGGGGCCGGGCAAAGGGGGCGCGATGCATTGGAACATGTGGCTGTTCTTCCCGGCAGCCGGCTGGGCGGCACTGGTCGCCGTCGTCGCCGTGGTGTGGGCCCGCCGGACGGGGCTCGGCGCCGGCGGCATTTGGAAGCCGCTTCCCGGCGCCACCGGAAACTGGACCGCCGGGCAGAGCTGGGCTGCCAACCTCACCGCGGCGGGCACGGTGGTCACCGGCCTACTTGCCGCGTCGTCGCCGGTGATCAAGACAGTGCTCGGCACCACTGCTCCGGGGAAGCTGGCCGCCATGTTCGTCGCCAGCGCGGTCGCCTCGGCGTGCGCCGGGGGGGCGACGATCGTCACCGCCACGTTCCGCAAAAAGGGGGACGTCTTCACCTGGGCCGTCGTCGTCGGCTGCTGGGTTGGGCTGGCCGGCACCGGTGGCCAGCTCCTGGTGATCGCCGACCAGGCGTCACACCTCCCACTTGACGGTCTCACAGCGGCGGCGTGGCCTCTCCTGGGGGTGGGCGCCCTCCTCCTCACCTCCTATGGCGTGGCCGGCCTGCACGAGTTGCTCACGCCCCCGCCTATACCAGCGCCGGGGATGCCCGGCGTCGGCTCGGGGGCTGCCACCCGGTCGATGCTGGGCGGGAAGTGGGCCCGGGTGACCGAATGGCAGGGCGTCGAAGCGGACGTCGCACCGAGAACGTTCTTCGAGGTGGTGCCCGAGGCGCCGCCCGCGCGCCGATCCGCCGCTGTCCTGTGACCTGACCCCGATGCGCCCGGGTGCCGGCGCGGGGTGCTCAGCGGCACCGCAACTCGGCCAATTGCCGGCGTGTGTGCTCCCACCGGAAGTTCACCCACAGGCCGGACTGGCGAGCCACAGCGGGCAGGTCGGTCACGCCCCCCCCTGGCCCAGCTGAACCACGGGCCGTGGCCGGAGGCCGACTCCAGACGAAGCGTCAGGGGCTCGGTCCGCTCCCCGGGAGCCTCCGCCTCGACGAGCAGGCCTCCGTCCGCGCAGAGCAGGGCGGGCCACTCGCCGCAGCAGTCGGTGGGGGTCGCCGCCGATGCTGACGCTGCCGTCGATCAGGAGCGCGCACGCCCACCGGCCCTCTCTCGGGAGGGGGGTCGAATACCGGCTGGCACTCCACGGGAGCCTGCCGCTCGCGGGCGACGATCACCGCGCTTGGCGAGACGTCCACGCCGAGCGCCGCGACACCGCGCTTCCATCCCATAACACGCGGGCCAAGATCCGGCGACGTGACTGGATCGCCGGGACGTAGGCACCGTCCCGACGGCGGCACTTCGGCGCCAAGCCAGGGCTCGTGCCTGCTGACAGCGATAGGGACACCCCCGCCCTACGCCAAACTTGAGTCTGCACATTTGCGTGGGCAAGGAGCTGCGGGATTCGTAGGCCGATTGATCGAGGTCAAGTGGGTAGGCGCACTCCCTTGCCGTTTCGAAGTGTCTCTCCCGTCTGCACTGAGGCTCCTGTTATGTCTATCTCTCCGTCGCAACTCTCGAAGTGGTAGTGACCCGGACCCGAATTGGGCGAGGTCAGAGTTCCCGTCCCCGGAATAGTCACCCGCCACGTCACGGGGGATACCCTCAGTCCAGGCGGCGGCGGAGTGGGGGTGGCAGAGCATTCCGGACCGGTGAGGTCGATGAACGCCGAGAAGATGTTGATCGGATATGTCCGTGGCCTTGACGTGGGTGCTCGCGGCGTGTGGGGCGAAAGTGCATCCATCGTCGAGGTCGAGACCGACACGGACGCCGCGTCGGTGACCGGTGCGTTGGCTGCATTCAGGCCAACCAGCTGGATCTTGCCGAGGAGAACGCACCAATGGGCCGAGACATTGCGGATGACGAGCCCGGCTGAGAGGTGTTGGCTGAACCCGCTGCCCTGCTCTGGAGTTGTGAGCGAGAGTTGACTGGCACGGCAGGGTCTCGATGTGGGAACTGCGACCGTAAGGGGAACAGCGGGCCAGTGGTTGGTTGTCTGCGTGAGCACCGTTTCGGGCCGTGCCGACCGGTCGACGACCTCCTTCGTGACACCCGCATAGGTGACCCTCGATCCGGCGCTGAGAGTCTTCTCGGCCTGAGCAAGTGAGTCGCCTACCACTGTTGGTTCGAACTTGTGACGGTGCAGGCTTGTCGTGGCAGGCAGGAGGCGGCGGTCTGGGCCCGAGGAGGCTTCGGCGGTAACGAGTGAGGCACCAAGTCCGGCCACGGCCAGGAACCCAACAAAGACCACGGCAGTGAAGCAACGCCGCATATCTCTGACTGTACTGCGGCCAAGCTGTTTCAACACGTAGCCACCGCACGCTCTGGCGTGGAGCCTCACTGTCGCCGACTCCTGTCCCCTAACGACAACCCATCAAATCATCGGCGACGCCCATAACGCCGGCTCGGTGATCCGTTATTTCACGGCCGGAGAGCCGAAGTGTGAACTTCGGCAAGCGCGCAGCGCGATCATTCCGGAACGCCCACCGCACGGAGCAAAGCGGTGCTCCTGGATACATACCGACTGGTCCCAAGCGACTTCGCTCCGCCGTCAAGCGCGCACAATGACGCTACAGACGGGTCGTCTCGTGGAGCGACGTCCAGGAGGCGAGGGTCAGCGCAATCCGGCGATGAAGTGGAAGTTGCCCTCGCCGACCGAGCGAGTCAGCGTCCGCATGACACGCGCCGAGTCGTCCCAGGGCCCCTCAACGTAGAGGGGCTTGCCCTGGTCCCCAAAGGTGATGGGGCTCGGCCCCGACCATTGCCCCAGGTGGCCGGTCGCAGCCCGGAAGTCTGCGTGGGGCCCGAAGCCGAGGCTGCGGGCGTAGTCGACGGCGCCGAAGACGAGATGCTGCGCAAGCTCCAGCGGCGCCGGTACTGAGTCCCCGTCGAAGGCACCGAAATACTCGCGGACGAAGCTAGACAGGGCCCAGTCGTCGAGGTTCTCGGGCCCGAGGACGTTCTTGACCCCCAGGCAGTAGGTGTCGACCAGGTAGCCGCACACCGACACCTTGCCGGCACGTCGCAGCCGGGCCACGAGCACGCACACCATCCCGCCCCGCTCGGGCCCATCCTCCTCTTGGCCGGGCCAGTCCGAATGTCCGTCAATCGAAAGGCCCCTACTCCAGCCCGGGCTGACCCAGCACCCGATCAGCGCTCCGCAGGGCTCGACCGGTGAGGCGGGGCGCTGCTCGGCCAGTTGTCGCACCAAGGGGGCCACCTTGGAGGGGGCGACGCCGAGGGAGCGAGCAATCTCTTTGGGGGATCGCCCGGCCTCACGGAGATCACGTACCCGGTCGAGCAACTGGGCCTCGGTCATGAGCCGTGCTTACCAGCCGGGCCGGGCCAGCACGTGGATACCCCGCCCGGGCCCGCCGGATCGGGCTTCAGGGCAGAAGCGGCGGTGGCGACCGGCGGGGCGCCCGGCGGCATCCCACCCCGACCGATCTCACCATGGTCCACATAGCCCAGGCGGGCTCGGTCCATGCCCAACGGGTCCTCGTCCGGGCTGGCGACCGACAAGAAGACGCGATAGGGCGACTCTCACGTTGGCCGCACCGGAGCTGGGGTTCGCACGCAACCCCCCACTCACGCCGGCTCGCCGGAGAGGCTGATCGACGGCTGCTGGTAGGCGGCATCTGTCCCAAAACGCCAAGAGGCGCCCCGGCTCGGGGTGCCCCTGACCGCCGGGTCGTGGTCAGGTCCCGAGCGTCCCGACCGCCATGACGGTGGGCACTCCACAGCGAACTCGGCGTCGGTCAGCGACTCGGCCAGCTCCTCGGCGGACAGCTCGTCGAATGTGGCCGCTCTGGTCTGGACCCAGGATGCAACGGGTCATTTCGAGGGACAGGCGTTGCCCATCCTCTGAAGAACGAACCAAACTGGTCCCCGATGCGTCATAGAGGGGGATGGTGGAGAAACGCCTCGAAACCTGGCTTGACGAGAACTATGTTGCCTCCTTTAGGACCGCCTGCCTGATCCTGGGGAATCGAGCGGACGCTGAGGAGGCTGTGCAGGAGGCCTTCCTGCGTGCGTGGCGTTTCCGTGACTCTTTAGCCTCGGTCCCCAGCATCAAGCCATGGCTCTACAGGGTAGTGGTCAACGCCTCCTACTCGAAGCTCCGCCAGGACATTCCACGCAGGGACCGCCGAGCCGACGAAGGATTGCTGGACCAAAGGGCAGCGGGTGTTGCCGACCCAGAGGCCCAGGCCGAGCGGGCCGAGGTAGCAGAGACCGTTCTGGCCGCTCTCCAGCACCTTCCCTTCTCGCTACGGGTGCCGGTCGTCCTTCGCTACTACGCCGATCTGAGCGAGCGCGAGATAGCCCAAGCCATCGGACGCAGACAGGGGACTGTGAAGTCTCGCCTGCACGAGGCACGACGTCGCCTGGCCAAAGACCCCAATGTCCTAGCGCTCGTGGGCGGGGAAGCGGCGGATGACAACGATGAACTCAACGGAACCGAGGAGGTCGTCCAATGACCGTTATCGACGATGACCTCCTCGCGTTGCTCGTCAAGGACGCCGGCTCTTCCATCGCGGTCCCTGAGTCTGGGGCATCGGACATTTTGGACCGGGCAAGGGGTCGGTCTAATGCTGACGAGGTTGACGACAAGCAAGAGCAGTTGGATCAAGAAGGGGATGCACCAGACATCGCCCGCACGTCACGGGTCAGGACGCTGGTCCGCACACACAGGTTGCTGTCTGTGGCCGCATGCTTGCTAGTTGTTGTACTCGTGGTGGCAGGAGCGACCTGGATTTGGAAGCCAACGCCCACGACTCGGGTCAATAGCTCTGCTCTTTCCGCTCCCCACTCCTCGCTAAGCAACGTCGGGACCACGACCACGACCTCCCCCTCGAATGTCCTCGGGCTGGTGCACGCTTCAGGAGCATCCACCGTGGCAGGCGTCGCAGCGGCCGCACCGTCTGCGGGCAACGTGACATCCCCTGCCTCTACGGCGAAGTCACCGCCGCTTCCTTCCGGTGAGGTCGGACAGTCGTCGAAGATCGAACAGACCGGCACCCTGAGCCTGATCGTGGCCAAGGACGCCCTGACCAAGACGATGACGGAACTCACGTTCCTCGCCACCGCCAACAACGGATTTGTCGCCAGCACGCAGACCCAATCGGGGTCGAGCAGCCCGAGCGGGACAGGAGGCGGAAGCATCACGCTGCAGGTTCCGGTTGCCAGCTTCGCGGACGTACTGAAGAAGGCTCAGAGCTTCGGCAAGACCTCTTCACTCAGCACCAAGGCCATGGACGTGACTGGCCAGTACGTCGACCTGCAGGCCCAAATCACGGCGCTGCAGGCAAGTCTTCAGCAGTACCTGACCATCATGACGAAGGCGACAAGCATCGGCGACATCTTGTCTGTGCAGTCACAGATCAACACCATCCAGTCGCAGATACAACAGTTGCAGGGGCAGCTTCAGGTTCTGACAAGCGAGACGGCGTACTCGACGCTGACGGTGATGGTCAACGAGAAGACGACCCCGGTTCCCGTGGTGTCTGCCCATCCCCAGTCTGGCCTGGCAAAGGCCTGGCATCAGAGTGTCCATGGCTTCGTCGACGCCGTGGAGTGGCTGATACGGATCGCTGGACTCGCTCTCTTCGTGCTGCTGTTTGCCGGTGCCATCATTGTGGGTGCCCGGTTCGGCTGGCGTCGTTATCGCCTGCACAGCCTGTAGCTCGGGGTCGGATGTCACGCGACCGGGTTCGCCCGGCAAGCCCCCACATCGCCCCCGCCCCCGGCGTGACGCTCCGTCAGCACCGCCTCTGCTGTCGGCCCTTCAGGCTTCCGCGGAGCCGACGCTAACGGGAGCCGAGGGTGCCGGCCTTCCCTCACGACATCACTGCTCATAAAGGCCGCGTGTCGTCGTCGGGGAGTCGGCTGAAGCGCGCCATGCTGACGACAAGTCCATTGAACTTCGGGTCCTCGGACCAGAGAACTATCTCCCGCGGTAAGTGGCGGCAAACTGGCGTGCAGTCAGCGTGATAGCAAGCGACCATCTACCAGATCCTCCGCTCGGAAGCTGCGTGAGGAGCCCACGCGAAGGTATGAATCGGCAGGATCTGTGTGGCAGCACGTGCCCCCTACCGTTCAAGCGTGCGGCAACCCAGCGGTATCTCCTACCGCCGGGCGTGGGCGTCGTCCCGCGGCGGCACAACCATCGCTGTCGCCGGTTCCGAATCCATATGGGTGCGGCTCCCCTGGGGGGACTGTTCCTTGAGCCCTTCTCCCTGCTCAGGTAGCTGAGGCAGCCTCCGCCCGCGCCGATGTCGCGCGAGATCCACCCCCATTCGGTCGTGGTGACCGAGAATCTGGCTGTTAGCAACGGGCAGATAGGGGGTTGTACGCTATGACTCGTGCCACGCAGAGCCGACGCCGCGGTGCCGAAGATGGTGCGGGGGACGGTGGTGACCCACCGGCGTCGTTGCGGGAAGCCGAACTGCCGGTGCGCGAGCGGCGAGGAGCTCCACGAGCAGGTGATCCTCACCTACTCCGAGCAGAGCCGGGCGCGCTCGGTGAGCCTGCCCGTCGAGCTGATCGCCCCGGTGCAGAAGGCGACGGCGCGCTACCGGCGGGCACGCCAGAAGCTCGAGACCGAGGCCAACGCTGGGCTGGAGGCGCTCGTCTCCCAGCTCAGGCGCAGAGCCTGAGCGAGGCCTTCTCGGCCTCCGAGGGCCGCTACCGGGATCTCGTCTGCTTCCTCGGCGGCACCGAGTCGGGCAACCTCACCCACGCCGAGCTCGAGCAGCGCCTGCGAACCGACGGCTTCGAGCTGCTGCGCCAACTCTTCCAGGACCACTTGGACCTGCGGGCCGAGCACGAGGAGCGCTCCGAGGAGGTGACCGGCAAAGACGGCGTCGCCCGCCGCTGCACCGAGGCCAACCACGAGCGTCTTCTCGTCACGATCTTCGGCGAGGTCCGGGTGCGGCGCCTCGCCTACCGCCACAAGGGCACCACCAACTTGTATCCGGCCGACGCCACCCTCAACCAGCCCGAGGAGACCTACTCCCACGGACTGCGCGCCATCGCCGCCACCGAAGCGGCCAGGGGCTCCTTCGACGAGGCCGTGGCGACCATCGACCGGGCCAGCGCGGTCACGGTGCCAAAGCGCCAGGTGGAGGATCTGGCCCGGGCCGCCGCGGTCGACTTCGAGGCGTTCTTCGTCGACGCAAGGCGACCGGAGCCGGGCGACGACGAGGTGGTGGTCCTCTCGGCCGACGGCAAGGGCGTCGTCATGCGCCCCGAGGGGCTGAGGGCCGCCACCAGGGCCAAGGCGGAGGCCTCGCACAACAAGCTGAAGGGGCGATTGTCAAAGGTGAGAAGTCCAACCGAAAGCGGATGGCGGAGGTCGGCGCTGTCTACAGCGTCACCCCCGTCGCCCGCAACGCAGACGACGTGATGGCCCATCGCGCCAGCGGGGCCCCGAAGGAGGCGCCCAGGGCGAACCACAAGTGGGTGACCGCCTCGGTCGCAGACGACGCGGCGAGCGTGATCGCCCGGGTCTACGACGAGGCCGAGCGACGGGACCCTGACCACGCCCATCCCTGGGTGGCCCTCGTCGACGGCAACAACCACCAGATCGACCGCATCGAGGCCGAGGCGGGCGCCCGCGGCATCGAGGTCACGGTCCTGGTCGATTTCATCCACGTGCTCGAGTACCTGTGGAAGGCGGCCTGGTGCTTCTTCGCCGAGGGCAACCCCGCGGCCGAGGACTGGGTGCACGACAAGGCCACCGAGGTGCTCTCGGGCCGGGCACGGATCGTGGCCGCGGCCGTCCGCCGCAAAGCCACCACCTGGGGGCTCGGCGGGTCCGCCCGCAAGAACGCCGACACGTGCGCCGACTACCTGCTCGCCAAGGCGGCCTACCTCGACTACCCGACCGTCCTGTCGAAGGGGTGGCCGATCGCCACGGGCGTGATCGAAGGAGCGTGTCGGCATCTCGTCAAAGACCGGATGGACATCACCGGTGCCCGCTGGGGCCTCAAAGGCGCTGAAGCGGTCCTCAAGCTGCGGGCGCTACGGGCCATCGGCTGCTGGGACGACTACTGGTCGTTCCACTTGGCCCAGGAGTGCAAGAGGGTTCACGAGTCCCGATACCTCGACGGCGCTCTGCCCCGAGCGGCTTGACGTCCCTCCAGGGGAGCTGCACCCAATCCATATAGGGGATCAGGCGGCTGGTTCCTGATCGCTCCTTCCGAGGTGGACCGGGACCCGGCGTTCGTCGCCGTCATCAAAGACGGCAACAAGTTCCAACCGGGCACCGAGGGCCTCGAGGTACAGGCGAAGCGTAGAAATCCGGACATCATCGGCATGTTCGAGCTTCGAGATCGCACCTTGGGTGACCTGGAGCCGGCCCGCAAGCTCGGCCTGGCTGACCGCCTGGGCGTGGCGAAGTTCGTAGAGGTGGATCTCTTCCAGGGTCTCAGCGCGCTTGGCCGCAAGGCGCTCCTTGGCACCAGGGCGCGCGTCGACTTGCTTGCGCAGTTCTGAAAACTTGGTTCGGGCCATCAGATCAATCCTTCTTCTTTCAGTTCGGCCAGGTATTCGTCATACAGTTCGTCGGCTAGGGGGATTGCCTGCTCATACCAGCTCTCCCATTGCTCGCTCTTGTCGCCCCCGATCAGCAGGATGGCCTGCCGACGAGGGTCGAACATGAACAGGACCCGCAGAACGCCGTCTTTGGCTGCCCGCAGTTCCTTCATGTTGTGGTGCCGTGACGAGTGAATCCGCTCCACCACCGGACGGCCCAAAATTGGGGCCTCGCTCGGCAAGCAGGTCCACACGGTCGGTCACAGACTCCTGTTGGTCGGCAGTAAGACCGTTCCACCAGGACACGAAGTCGTCAGTGACCTCAACATCCCACACTCGTATAGTATGACGAATGTCTCATTATGAGTGAAGACTCATTGCACTCAGCCCTCGCCGCGAGTACCGCTGGGGTGACCGGGAACGCCGGTTCTGGATCTCGCCGGGGGTGCCCCCGAATCCCAGCCAAGTCGCCAGTCCTGACCGCCTCCTACCGCCGGGTCGTGGCGCACCCCGAGCTTCCCTGACCTCGTCCGCCATGCGCAAGCGATTCTCACCCGACTTCACGCGAGATGTCGGCGCTGTCGCCCGCAGATGCACGATGGCGTGGGGAGAGGATTGGCACGGTTACCCCGCTTCGGCCTTCGTCCCCTTCGACGGTTCGGGCGTCTTGTAGGCGGGGAACGGGCAGACGCCGTGGCCGATGACGCAGATGGTGGCGGACGTCGGGAAGTCGAAACCTGTCGCGATGACCTTCGGCGGGAGCTGGGGCTGGCCGCTCGAGGAGAATGGCACTTCCAGGACGCGTCCTTCGTTGTTCGCGGGTCCGCAGCCAGACAGATTGCCACCCGAACATGCGATGTGGATATCGACAAGGAAAAGGGAGCCGTCCGGCGCGAACGCCATGCCGAAGGGGTTGAAGCCATTGGCTTCGGTCACCGAGGTCTCACCGGGGACCGTCGGGCGTGTCGACAGGAGCTTGCCTGTCTCCGAGTAGAACGCAACTGCTGGTGACCCGATGTACTGGTCCACGGCGACGCAGCCGCACTTCGGATCCTGCGCCACACCCGACGGCAACGCCAGGAATGTCGACGTGCCCTTCATGAAGTCGGTGACGTGGAGGTGGCCCTGGGGGTAGAGCCCACCGGGACACTGCCCAGCGCTGGTCGGCAGCGATGTGTGAGCGATGCGGAGCACCACGCCCGGCGCTGTCGCTGTCGTGGACGATGTGCGCGCCTCGGGGAGAAGCAGGTCGCCGTTGTTCGCCGTTGCCATCATCCCAGGCTGCGCGAGTCCACCAGTGCCGTCGGCGTGGTGAGGTCCGTAACCTCCCGAGGTCGGTCCCATGAGGATGCAGTAGGAGGTGTACTTGGGCGCGAACCATTCGACGAGCCGGCCGTCGTGAGGGACGGGGAATGTGCCCTGCGCGGTGGCAATGTCGTCGGCGACCACATTGCCGTTCGGCAGCGCATCACAACCCGTGTACGTGGAGTTCCCATTCCATTGCCCGCCTTTGGTCTTGGGCGTGTCCTGGCCCGGGGCCCCTTTGACTTTTGTTGTCTTGTACGGGCCCGGGACGTAGAGGTTCGTTCCGGTCCACACGCCGTAGCGGTTGTTCAGTTCCTCACCGTCACCGGGTTGCTTGAACGGATGGTCGGGCGGGCCCCCTGGGTTGTGCTGTGACGGGTTGGTGGGGTCGTAGCCGCCGACGAAGTCACCGTCAGTGTGGGGCACGATGCAGACCTGGCCATTCAAGTCCCACGGGCGCATGAGCTGCCCTTCGCTGCCATTGGCCGATTCGTAGTAGTCCACCTCCTCGTTCTGGTCCCAGTAGACGAGGTAGCCGCTCTTGGGTGGGGAGATCGGCTGGTCACCCGACTGGATCCCGTTCGAGTTCGGGAGGGTACCGCCCGGGGTGGTCGTCGGGTTGTAGTGGAGCTTGGTTACCGGGATCGAACCGGTCGGATAGTTCGACGCCCCCGCGGAGATAGGCGTGCCACTCGATGCCGCGAGCACCGTCAAAAGCAATACCACCGATCCGGCGCCCGTCGTCACGTGTCGCGACCAACAGCGGTTCCTTCGCGAACGCTCCATCCCACATGTCCCCTTTTCTTGTCCGTCCGGTTTCTTGCTGGTCCCCAGGCCCGTTGCGTGCATCAGCCGGGTGAGTGGCTGTCGTGTCGCCATGTCCCCGGTCGAGGTGGTCGAGAGATTAGCCCGCGGTTACCAGGAGGGATCGAGTACACGCCGTTCGATGGCCGCCGCCCAGGCGATGGCCTCCTCGGCCGTCATGTGTGTCGACCCAGGCACATGTGAATCCGGTCACTGCCATGAGCCAGAGAAGAGGCCGGTCAATCACGTGGCGCGGAAGTCGTCCTCAGGGCGGCCTTCCATCTCATCCATTAGGAAAACGGTGCCATTCAGTGTCTGAACCAGATCGGGGATCTCGTTGTTGAGCGCCTCGCTCGTTGAGCATCAGTAGGCCCCCCACCGCCATCGAGCGTGAGCACGTGGTGATGGGCAGGTTGGCGACGCCGCGTTCGCTGGCGACGGGCTGGAGCGCAAGTT
>Ga0181536_10003574_pt1 | contig 16887 bp, 14 predicted proteins | sample PEATcosm2014_Bin_41_FD_121105 | JGI IMG/M metagenome (GOLD analysis project Ga0181536, IMG submission 121105) | Peatland microbial communities from MTU Mesocosm Facility, Houghton, MI, USA - PEATcosm2014_Bin17_60_metaG | ecosystem: Environmental > Terrestrial > Soil > Wetlands > Peat | place... | reverse complement strand
GTTCGGGTTCTTGATCGCGTCCCCGCCCGCGGTGACCACCGGAATGTGATTCGCCTTCACGACCCTCATGGCCTCGTCGATATCGCGCACGCGGAGCGACATCGCCGGTGTTCCCGGATCCTGAATGTTCCGGTGGACCGGAGTGTTCGGGATTCCCTTGAACTCGAAGATGGTCCAGCGCGCCGTCGTACCCGGAATGGTGGCTGCGTTGCCGTTTCCGTGGCCGAAAGGGCCATCGAGGTGGCGTTCCCGGGGCTCGACTTGCCGAGGTTCACGTTCACGCCAAAGAGCGCCCAGAACACCGCCGTCTTATCCGCATCCGACGCCGTCATGCCGATCGAGCCGGTCAGCACCTTGCTTCCGGGAGGCGCCGTCGAGGGCTGCTCGGGATAGAACTGCTCGAGCTCCATGACGAAGCCATCCGGATCGTGCAGGAAGATGGCGCGGTTGGATGTATTGTTGGTGGCATTCTTTCTTTCCATCACCTGGCCGCCGGTGGTGATCACCGTGGCACCGGCCTTCAATAAAACCGGCATGATAGCGTCGATATCCTTCACTCGGAGATTGAGCATCGAGTTGCCCGGATCGCGCATGCCCGAAACGACGGGATTACGGTCGATATTGGTGAACTCAGTGAATTCGAGACTGAAGTCAGCACCGGGAATCTTGACCGACGCGACGCGGAACTTCGCGCCCCTGGTGTTGGTCATTTGCTGAATGCGCGGATTTTCGGCGGGCGCTTTCGCGGGACCTGTGCCATTCACCTCCATCCCGAAGGCGTCCCGATAAAAGGCCACGGACCTATCCACGTTCGCCACGGTGTGGATCAGGTTCTGAAACCCGATGACAATGCCGGTGGGAGCGGCCGCGACTGGTTGACCGGTCTGTCCGTACAGGGCGCCAGCGAGCGCTAACAGCGCGGGGGCGATCGACAGCGTAGCTTTCAACAGCATTCGTTTCATACGTCTCTCCTTGGAGCGTCAGGTCTTTGGACAACTATACTTCATTGCGGCACGAACCGCTCCCTTACGGTCACGGCTCCGTAACGTTACTGAGCCGTGACCGTAAGGGAGCGGTTGGTCGGTTCTCACGTTAAATCCAGCGTCTGGATGTGGGGTTCGTAAGCATCGAAGCTGATCGCCGACGCCGCGGGATGGCGACGCCAAAGAGCAATCAAAGCCACGCCGGTCGCCGCGAAGAACAGCAGCGCGCGCCCTGCATGGCCGTCCAGCGCGTGCTCCAGATCCGCGAGCTGAAAACTGTAGCTGGTGAACCCGTAGAGGTAAAGGACAAAGAGAAGCGCGAGGTTGATTCTCCCCGGGAAGTAGGAACAGGTGAAGGGGACTTTGCCGAAGCTCCAGAACAGCACCTCGATCAGCAGCGCCCCGGACACGAGCTGAAAGACGATGTGCAGCAGACCGGACTGCCATCCCCAGCTCCAGATCTCCAGCGGCAGCAGGAGAAGCAGCGCGGGCGCGAGGCCGCTCATCAGGGCACGCTTGCGCGTCGCGCTCCGGGAGGTTTCGCCCCAACGCGATTCCGTGATGCGAAAAAGCCAGTTCGAGGCGAGTTCCGCGGGAAACTGAAATGCCGCGCGAAATCCGGAAACGATGAAGAAGGCGATGAGAAACGGGAACGATCGCAGGCCGTCCTGAGAGATGCCGACCTTGCCTGCCCGAACGGCGATCGTAACCAGCAATCCGATCGAGAGACCGACACTGATGTACGTCGCGAGAAACAGCCGGTGCTTCGTGCTGCGCGCGAGGCTCCAACCCGTAAACGCGAAGATGGCGCGTTCCTCCGGCGTTCCGATGAGGCGCTCTGGCCGAGTCGCCGAGGGTGCGCGCGACGAAGTATCTTCCGACTCCAGCGTGCGCCGGTAATGGCGCCGGAATCCGAGCGCCCAGGAAAGCGCGAACGTAGCAGCGGCGATGGCCAGCGCCTTCACGGCGAAGCGCCCCAGGGACGCAAACAGCGGATCGGGGTGCGGCAGCAGCAGATCGTAGAGGCCAGTGAACCAGAACGGCGGGAAGAGCCGGAGCCACTGCGGGTGCGTCTCCGCCGTGGAGTGCAGCAGCATGGAATAGATCGGATAGAGGAGAAGGCTGAGGACCATCAGGCTCATCCCGAACATCTGAATCGCGGGCGAAATGCGTCGAAAGACGCGCGGACTGGTCAGGTTGATCAGCACTCCCTGAAACGCGGCGACCGCGAAAAAGGCGAAGGCCGAAGCGCCCGCGGTGGCGGCGATCTGCGCTGCGGCAACGCGCATCCCGCCCGCCGTGCGCACCGAAGGGATGGCCATCGAAAAGACCGGCACCATCAGCGCGGGGAACAGGTTCACGGCGACGACCATCGTCAGGAGAAAAAGACCGAGCGCGGCAAACTTGGCGGCGAACAGATCGCGCAAACGGATCGGGAACGACGCCAGAATCAGGAAGTCGCGCCGATCCGGGAAGAGCATGTCCCACTCGAAGACGGTTGCGAAGCCCGTCACCGCGAACGAGTATGCAGGGAAGAACAGGCGTGAGACGCGAAGGACCCAATCAACCGCGGGGCCGGGTTTCTGCGTAGCGAGATCCATGAAAGAGGGCATCAGATAGAGGGCAACGAAAAAGCCAGGCGTCGCGAGGAATCCGAGCACCTGATAGATATTGGTTTCGAAGCCGCCGCCGGGCGAGACCGTGTCGTTTTCGAAGAAGCGGGCTTTGAACAATTCCAGCAGCAGTCGAAACGGACTCTTCATAGGCTCATGACTTCGGCGATATCGCGGGCGCGCGATTCCATATCGCCCTGTTCGACAAGCTGCGTGAAGATCTCCTCAAGATTGGGAAGCTGCATAAGGTCGCGCAGCCTGCCGACCGAGTCGTCGGCCACGATGCGGCCCCGGTAGATCACGATGACGTGCTCGCAGACTTTCTCCACCAGTTCGAGCACGTGCGAAATGTAGAGCACGGCCTTGCCGCGGGCCGCGAGCGCGCGCAGCAGGTGGCGAAACAGCAGGGCGTTCGAAATGTCGAGACCGGACTGGGCTTCGTCGAAGATCAGTACGTCGGGATCGTGGAGCAGCGCGGCAGCGATCAGGACGCGCTGCTTCATTCCCTTCGAGTACGCGGAGATGGGAACCCATCGGGCCTCGCGCAGGGAAAGAAGCTCCAGAAGCTCATTGGCCTTGCGGTCGACGCGAGGCGCTGGCAGTCCGCGAAGGCCGCCCGCCAGTTGCAGATATTCGAGACCGGTCAGATAGCCGTAGAGGTTCGGCTCTTCCGGAACATAGCCGAGCCGCTGTTTGAAGCCGGTGGCGTCCTCGCGGAGATTGCGGCCGTTGAAGAGCACCTGACCTTCAGTGGGATGCAGCAGGCCGGTCATCATTTTGACCGTGGTGGATTTGCCGGAACCATTGGGCCCGAGGTAGCCCGTGATCTCGCCCGGGCGCACGGCGAAGCTGACGTGGTCGACCACCGTGAGGCTGCGAAAACGTTTGGTCAGGCCGCGGACTTCGAGCATCTCATCGCCTGAAATGCAGATTCGCGGTCACTACGCCGTGCCATATTTCACTGGGCATGGCCTGGTGGACCGCGGCGATGGCAAGAACTCCGCCCAGCGTCGCAATCTGTAAAGCGGTCGCCATCATGAGCGTTCTCACCCATGGATCGGCGAGTCTCCGGGGAACTGCGATCGTGACCAGTTCGGACAGCGCGCAACACCAGACCGAGGCGATGCCTAAAGCTCCGCGCGCGCGTGCAAGGTCTTCGGTGAACGCTTCGGTCATTTCATCGCCGAAATCCTCGCGCAGCTCACACGGATAGAACAGGAGGAGGCCCCGGTAAATCCAGGAACTGAGGCGCAGACCGAGGGTCATGACGCCGACTCCGCGGAGCGCAGGCGCATGGCCTTGGCCTTCCTGACCATAGACTCCATGCGCTCTAGCTCGAGATTCAGGACGGCGGTTCCGTCGCGCGTCAGGCGGTAGTAACGGCGGCGGCTGTCGGCGCCCGCGGGGGCCGGCGCTTCCCGAATCCAGCGCGATTCCAGCAGGCGCTGGATCGTGGTGTACAGGGTTGCCGGGCCAATCGGGAACTTGCCTTCGGAGATCTCACGCGTTTCCTGCATGATGGCGTAGCCATGCTTGTCGCCGCCGGCGAGAGCGAACAGGATGAAGAACGCCGCTGGCGGAAGGGGGAAGTCAGAGCGATCCATGGATACGATATATCATCATCAGATATATCGTGTCAAGAACTAGAGCGGGTTGCTTTTCTTAGAATCGTTGCTGGTATCGGGCACTGATGCGTGACAGGGCGGCGGCATAGTCGAGCCGCATGTCGTTGTAGCTGTCCCATTCAAATGGATACGGTGGCTCGTTTGTGGCCTTGAAGCGCAGAATCAACAATTCGTCGAATTGGGAGCTAACTTCAGCTCGCAGGCGGCGCTCCGCTTCCGGAGCTTCCTGAAACGGATGCAGGTAACCCGCCTTACCCGTTGTGGGAAACTGGCGGTCACCTTCATAGCCGATCGTATGATCGGCGCGATTGATGCCGACGAGCGCTGCGCAGATCGGATTCCCGCCACCGCGTTTGAATTGGTCGGCCTGATTCCGAAGGTCGTTGATCACACGGTCGATCTGTTTGATCATTGCCTTCGCCAGCACTTTGACTTCAACTCCGATTTCAACTGTGGCTATAGGGCCGCGTGGCACGAGGTAGCCGCTGTCCGTGATTGGCGTCTCGCCCGGAATGATTTCGCCAAACGTCCCGTCACCCCGGCGGGCCGAAACGCCGCGTCGTTTATTCTGGACATTCAAAACGCGATCCTTACGGTTGATTGCCGCGTCGACAAGCTTTTGGGAACGGTTGACTGTTATGAGGTCTTCGTAGAGGTGCATCGCCACGAAGTCGCCTTGATTTGAGGCACGATGCTTATAAAGGCGGCCCTCAAAGAGTCGCCTGAATTCCGTCAGCAGCCGGTATTCGAGTGGTGCGGGCGTCTCCGTCAAATACGACCTCGGCTTCCGTTGCGCCAACGAGACGTGTTTGCCGAGCGGTCCTGGCAATCCGCTGCCGGGCGATATCAGTGTAAAGAGATTCGATTTCGTTAGCGATCGAATTTCTGCCTGCCATGATAGCAGCCTGCGAGGTCGATCCGGTTCCCGCGAATGGGTCCAAGACAGTATCTCCTGCAAAGGAAAACAGACGGATGAGGCGATCCGCGAGTTCAACAGGGAACGGCGCGGGATGTCCATCCCGGGTGGAAGCACCACGCAGATTTGTCCAGATGGAGCGTTGCCAGGTCTTCATCTCTTCGCGCGTAAGCATCGACAAGGCTTTCTGAAGCGACGGAGTGGAACGGTACTCGCCACCTTTCCGGAGGAAGAGAATATATTCGATGTCGTTTTTGATGATTCCACCAGGCTGGTATGGCTTTCCATAGAAACCAGCGCCATTGCCCTCGGCCTCGGTGACACCATTGGCGATCTTGTGCCACAGGATGGGCTGAAGACAATCGAGACCAATCCTGCGTGCGCGTACCTGGATGTCGGCGTGTAATGGGACGATGTAATGACGTCCGCCCCTCTTGCGCGGGATGCAAACATCACCCACGACGCAGCAGATCCGTCCGCCACCAGTCAAAACGCGCTTACACTCACGCCAAACCTTGTCCAACTCAGCCAGAAAGTGCTCGTAGTCCTCGAAGTGCCCCATCTGATCCTGGTTGCCCGGCGCATAGGCCTTTAACGTCCAGTAGGGGGGCGATGTCACAACCAAATGGACCGATCCGTCTGGTATCCAGGACAAATCGCGAGCGTCACCGCGATGGACACGATGAGTGGTCCGATTGTACGGCTGCGGCCAAACAACTTCACGGTAGTGGCGATTCGCCGCGAGGAGGGCCTTTAGACCCTCAGGCGTATTGTCCTCGAGCGGCAGGCGAGGCGCGTTACGCCTGGCACGTGCTCCGGCACCATTAGTGAAGAGCGGCAGGCTACCGTTGGGTTTCGTTTTGCTCAATCGCTTGTCGGTCCGCGTCACTTGACCAAAAACCGGTTTGGAAGTGCTGATAGAGATTGTACCGTTCTCTCGCAGTTCTTCCATCCTGCTTTTTCTATCGGCAGAATGCTGCAAAAACAAAAGCCCCCTTTGCCTCGCGGCAAAAGGGGCGCGCTTTTTCCGAATTGATCCGAACCTTTACAGTTCGAGCGGCCCGGTGCTGTCGCCCATCGTGTCCTGCTGAATGCCCGCCATACCGAGCATCGAGATGAGCAGGTTGCCCATTGGCGTGTGCAGTTTGTACTGGTTGTGCTTGCCGCCCTGAATCTGGCCGTTCGCACCGCCCGTCAGCATCACCGAAATCGGGTCGTGACTGTGGACGTTTCCGTCGCCCATGCCGCTGCCGTACAGGATCATCGTGTGATCGAACAGCGTGCCGTCGCCGTCCTGTGTCTTGCTCATCGCTTCCATGTAGCGGTTGAACAGTTTGACGTGATAGGTGTTGATCTTCTGGTGCTTCTCCATCTGCACCGGATTGTACTGGTGGTGCGAGACGGAGTGATGCTGGTCGGGCACGCCGATCTGCGGATAGGTCCGGCTGTTCAGCTCACGCGACATCATGAAGCTCGTTACGCGGGTCACATCGGACTGGAAGGCGACCACCTGCAGGTCGAACATCAGGTTGACGTGATCCTCATACAGCTCGGGCACATCCACCGGAGCATCCGGCACCGACATCTCCGCTTCCTTATTGCGCTTCTCGACCTGTCCGATGCGGCGTTCGATTTCGCGAAGGTTGTCGAGATAGTCGCTGATGCGGGTCTTGTCCTGCGCGCCGAGCTTGCTCTGGAGCCTTGTCGCGGCGCTGGTGATGGAGTCAAGCAGGCTGCGATCGTCCTGCAGACGAGCGAAGCGATCCCTGGCCGAACTGCCGTCACCGAACATCCGCTCGAAGACCACGCGCGGATTGATTTCGGCCGGGAGCGGCGTGGTGGGCGTGCTCCACGACATCGTATTCAGATAGGCGCAGCTGCTGGTGCCATCGCAGAGACCGATCATGTTGGAGACGTCTTCGATGCCCAGTTCGAGCGAAGGAATTGGCGTGTCCTGACCGATCTTCCTGGCGATCATCTGGTCTATCGTGGTGCCTGCCTGCACATCTTCGCCGGGAGTATCTTTTGTATTGCCGCAGCTCAGCCATGTGGCGCTGGCGCTGGCGTGGCCGGAACCAGCCTGGTGGCCATGGTTTTCGGCAAGATTACTGAGAATAAGGAAACGATCGCGGAACGCTTCGACGGGCTTCAGGATCGGCTTCATTTCATAATCCCTGCCAGTCTTCTCCGGCACCCACTGATTGAGGATGACTCCATGCGGAGTGTAGAAGAATGCCGCGCGGAACTGAGGCTTCGTGCTCGCCGACAGCGCGGGCACCATCGACTCCAGGAACGGCAGCGCTATCGTTGCGCCAGCCATGCCGCGCAGAAACGCCCGGCGGGGCAGATGCTTTTTCGTGATGATCATCTTTTCGATCTCCTTATTGTTACAGTTCCGAAAATTACTCTAATGCTACACGATTCCGTCACCGGATGGAAGCCGCCACCGGAGTCGTCTTTGCCGGTTCGGCGGCAGAGGCGTTCTCCACCACAGGGGTCGGCTTCACCCTCATCTGGAATGCCGGGCTGGAAACGATTCCCATCACGATCGTGGAAAACCGGTCGTTATCGGCCTTCCCGCCGTTCAGGATGCGGCGAACCGACGGCATATCGTAATAGTCCAGCGACCGGCCCAGCGAATAGCTCATCAGCTTTTCGGTGAACGTCTGGATGAACACTTCGCGGCGGCTCAGCAGGAAATTCCGCAGGCCGGCGGCTCCATCCACTTTCGAGCCGTCGAACAGCGTATCCGCGGCGTCGATTTTCGCCTCGCCGTCCTTTACGCGCCACCGGCCGACCGCATCGAAATTCTCCAGCGAGAAGCCGATCGGATCCATAACTTTGTGGCAGGTCGCACAGAAGGGGTTGGCGCGGTGCGCGGTCATGCGGTCGCGCATGGTCAGAGCTTTGGCCGCCTTGTCGTCCTTCAGCGCCGGCACATTGGGCGGAGGCGGCGGAGGCGGCGTGCCGAGAAGATTGATCAGCACCCACTTGCCGCGTGCCACGGGCGACGTCCGCACAGCGACCGAGGTCAGGGTCAGAATACTCCCCTGGCCGAGCAGGCCTTTGCGTGCATCGTCGGTGATCTCCACCTTGCGGTACCGGTCGCCATAAATGCCCGGGACTCCATAATGCCTGGCCAGCCGTTCATTGAGGAACGTGTAATTGGCGGTGAGCAGGTCGGCCACGCTCCGGTCTTCCTTCATGATGCTGGCAAAGAGCATCTCGGTTTCCTGAGCCAGCGCCTGACGCAGGTTATCGTCGAAATCCGGGAAGACATCCGGATCGGGAACAACGCCGCGCAGGTTGCGCAACTGCAACCATTCCGCGGCAAAATTATCCACGATCGCCTGCGCTCTGGGATCGGCCAGCATGCGCCGAACCTGCTGCTGCAGGACCGTCTTGTCCTTCAGCTTGCCCTGCACCGCCAGATCGTAGAGCTGCTGGTCGGGAATCGTGCTCCACAGGAAAAACGACAGGCGCGAGGCCAGTTCGAGGTCGCTGATGCGATAGGGCGTGTCGGGCGCCACGTTGGGCGGATCCTGCTCTACACGGAAAACAAACTCGGGACCGGAAATGATGCGGCGGATCGCCATCTCGATACCCTGATCGAACGTTCCCTTGTTTTTGCCGCGCTGGTAGAAGCTGAGCAGTTCTTCGAGATCGCTGTCGTTCGCGGGTCTGCGCCATGCGCGCGTGGCGAGCGCCGTGAGAATTTTGCGCGCGCAGCCAGTCTCATCCTGGCCCGGTCCGGGACGGCAAATGAAGATGCGGCGGCGGCTGGGCGTATCGCCCGGTCCAGTGGGATTATAAGGACCCATGATCCGCAGGCTGTCGAGATGCGGGTATCCTTTTGTCTCGTTGCTGTCGATGGCCGTGCGCTGGAACTGCTGCCAGACTTCGGCGGTCTCCGCTTCGTCCTGGCGGACGAAAGATACGGAAACGGTATGCGGACCCGCCGCCACACGCGCGCGGAATGCCATACGGGCATCGATCTGTTCCGCCGTCGCGGTCGCGTCCAGGTGGGACCGCGTATCTTCCTCCGGCCCTCCGAAATGAACCATCTTCATTCTCACGCCATCGAGCGTGATTTCGAGCGCGTGCTGATCTTCGAGGCCATGAGTGACGAAGAGAATGGAGCGCGAAAGTTTGGGCTGAAAGACATATTCGCCGTCGAGAGCAAAGTTGTGATGCGCGACCACCCCCCCGACCGTCCCGATGGGTGTTCCCTCGATGTGGCTGTTCTGCGAAAGATCCGGTTTGGGACGATATGTTGTCGCCACGACACCCGCCGACGGATCGCCGACCGCGATGCTGCTGATTTTGGCGGAAGCGGAAAGATATCGCTCGAGCAGCGTGGGCGACAGGGTCAGCGTCTGCGCCATGTTGTCGAAACCATCGGAGGAATCGTCCGGCGGCAGGAGCTGCGACACATCGGCGTCCACCGTCAAAACGTCTTTGATGGCGTTGGCGTATTCGGCGCGGTTCAGGCGATGAACGAGCGTGCGGCCGGGGTTTGGATTGGCCGCGGCCACCTTGTCGATGGTGTTTTCGAGATATGATGCGAAGCCGTCGATGGATGCATTGTCGGGGCGCGGAATGCCGATCGGCGGCATCTCACCCGCGCGCAGCTTCCGAATCACTTTTTCCCAGACGCGGGCATCGGCGGTGATTTTGGTGAAGTCCCGGTTATCAAGAACCAGCCCCGCCGTCTTCAGCTTTTCGCTGTGACACGCGACGCAATACTTGTCGATCAGGGCTTTATACTGCTGCGTGTCGGGCGCAGCGGCGCCGGTTGACTGGGGAGTGCCCCAAAGCGCCGGAACGGCCAGCGCCAGGCTGCCAATAAAAAGGACAGGGATCTTCTTCATTTCTCTTTCACCAGGAATAAACTACTTTTCGGCAACCTCTTTGGGTTCGACCGGTTTCTTATCGTCGGATTTCTGAGTGGTGTCCTTGTTTTCGTCGGCCTTGGCATCCTCGGCCGGCAGACCCTGCAGTTTGCGCAGCAGCGCCGCCGTGCTCTCGTGGGGTGTCACACGGCCCGCGCCGCCGGCGCCCGCAGTGGCGTTCTTGCCCAGCGCAATATCGATCGCCGTGCGGCCGCGCTTGTCCTTTGCATCGAGCTTCGCGCCGTGCGTCGCGAGATACTCGACGATCTCATCCGATCCCCTGGATGCAGCCAAAAGCAGCGGCGTCATCCCTGTGCTGTCCGCGGCGTTGACATCCGCCCCGTATTCCATGCAGAGCTTGATGGCTTTGATCAGATCCGCCGGCGGCGCGGACCGCTCATCACTCGTACCACCACCGCTAACATCTCCCGCCTGCGCGGCGGACATCAGAGGCGTCGAACCGTTCTTTCCGGTCTTACTGGCATCGGCTCCTTTTTCGAGCAGCAACGCCATGACTTCAAGATCGGCGGATTTTGCCGCGCGCCACAAAGGCGTTGCATCGGCCGGAGCACCAGCCTGGCCCCCCAGAGCTTTCTTTGCGGGCAGCGCGTTGGGCAGCAGGCTGTCGGGCTTCGCACCCTTCGCGAGCAGCGCCTTGATGAAGTCCATCGAGGTCAGCGTGTCGGCGTGGTTGGACGCGGCGTGTATCACATGCACCGAGTCCCGGGTCTCCACCGCCTGCCACAGCGAGCCGTCATTCGGGTCTCCACCCTTTTCGAGCAGAAGGTTGGCCATGTCCCAGTGCGCATTCGCGGCCGCGATCACCATCGCGCTCAGCTTGTTGGGGTCGCGCTCGTCTGCGTTTGCCCCGCCGTCCAGCAGAGCCTGCGCCGCTTCGACGGAGTTCTCGCGAGCCGCTTCCATCAGGGGGGTCAACCCGCCCGGAGGATAGCTCGAGAAGACCGTCGCGGGGCCTTTCTCCATTTTGGGGTAAATCAGGTGCGTCGCCGAGGCGTTGACATCGGCTCCGTGCGCGATCAGCAGTTTCACGACACTGGCGTGGTTTTCGCCGGCAGCCCACGCGAGCGCGGTCTCCCCGTGCCAGCCTTCCTTCGCGTTCACCGTGGCGCCGTGATCGAGCAGGGCCTTCACCACGCCCTCGTTGCCGGTGCGCGAGGCGGTCATCAGCACGGTTTCACCGCTGGCGATTTCTGTGTTTGGGTCGGCGCCAGCCTTCAGGAGCAGTTCGACCATTGCGGCGTTACCATTCGCGGCGGCTTCGGAGATCGCGGGGATACCGTAACGGTTGGTCAGCTTCACGTTGGCGCCCGCTTTGATCAGCGCGTTCGCCGTATCCAGATCGTCGTTATGGGCGGCCCAGATGAGCGCGGTCATGCCATCCGGCTGCGCCGCATTCACGTCCGCGTGCTGACTGAGCAGCGCGCGTATCGTTGCCGAATCCTGATTCTGGACGGCGTTTGCGAGCCGGATATCGTCGGCGGCGTACAGGCCGGCAGCCGACAAAAGTGCGATAACCAACAAACCGTTCAAACGGGGAGCGCGCATATGTTCTCCTTATACATCTTATACATAAGGTACGGATACGGTGGTGCCCGTAAAACGATAGCTGATTTTCATCCCGAACGAAAGGGGGTATCCTGGTAGTCAGAGTTAACGATGGACAGCTCCGCGGACGATCCCAAATCGTCGAGCGATTACGTTCCCTCCGGCGCCATTCTCAGCCGGTGGTCCGAGTCGGCGTGGGAAAACGGCCTGCAGGTCGACCGCCTGCGGGACATGCAGTCGCTGAAGATCCAAACGCTGAACAGCCTGTACGAACTGACGATCATTTCGGCCAGCCATTGCCAGGTTTTGCTGCGCGGCGGACGCCACTTTCCGGAATGGACGCCGCTCGGGTTCTCCGGCAGCACCTTCGGAGGCAGTTTTATAAAAATGAGGGGCATTTACATCGGCTTCTGCATGGAGTTCCATCTGGGCGAGATGCGGATCTTCACCACCAGTCCCGTGCAGTGGATCGGGCCGGTGGAAGATCCGGGCGAACTCGCGGCTCCGGCCATCCCGAAATAGTTCCGTATAGCCTCAGAACCGGACCGCCGGACTGAAGAAGTAAAATCCCATAGCCGATGTGATCGGCCGTCCGGTACAATTGAGCGATTTCCAAAGGAGCATGAATTTCATGAGCGTGAAGCTGAATACCCGCCAGGCGGGCGACGTAACGGTGGTGGATGTTTCCGGCCGCATTACTCTCGGCGAAGGGTCAAGCGCCATTCGCGACGAGATGCACGCCCTGACGGGCAAAGGAAATAAAAAGGTCCTTCTGAACCTTGGCGATGTAACCTACATCGACAGTTCCGGTATCGGCGAGCTGGTTTCCGGCTACACGACCATCGCGAACGCCGGCGGCACCCTGAAGCTGCTGGGCCTGACAAAACGCGTAAAAGACCTGTTGCAGATCACCAAGCTGTACACGGTGTTCGATGTTCACGAGGATGAAGCCCACGCGCTCCGGAGCTTCGTCTAAGGGAAGCCCCAGCCGCTTAATCGCATTCCCCGGCCTCTTGTTTATGGGGTAGACTTAGCTGAATCACAAACATGCCGCTCGCCACCGGAGATCGCCTCGGGCCCTACGAGATCGTTGCGCTTCTCGGCAGGGGCGGCATGGGCCAAGTGTGGCGGGCGCATGACTCGCGCCTGAACCGCGACGTCGCCATCAAAGTCTCCGCCCAGCAGTTCACGGATCGCTTTGAGCGCGAAGCCAGGGCCATCGCCGCGCTGAACCATCCCAATATCTGCACGCTCTACGATGTCGGTCCGAATTACCTCGTGATGGAGCTGATCGAAGGTCCCACGCTGGCGGACCGGATCGCGGAAGGTCCGATTCCACTCGAAGAAGCGCTCGGCATTGCGAAGCAGATTGCGGCTGCTCTCGAAGCCGCGCACGACAAAGGCATCGTGCATCGCGATCTGAAACCGGCCAACGTCAAGATCCGCCCCGACGGCTCGGTGAAAGTGCTGGATTTCGGCCTGGCGAAAACGGCTGAGCCCGCCGAGCTGAGTTCGGATTCGCCGACCATGCTGTCGGCCGTCGGCATGATTCTGGGCACGGCGGGCTATATGGCGCCGGAACAGGCGCGCGCCAAAAAAGAGATCGATAAGCGGGCCGACATCTGGGCCTTCGGCGTGGTGCTGTACGAGATGCTCACGAGCAAGCGGCTGTTCCTGGGCGAGGATGTGGGCCACACGCTGGCGTCGGTGATCATGCAGGAGCCGGACCTCTCGGCTGCGCCCGCCGAAGTGCGGCCTTTGCTGAAGCGGTGTCTGGAGAAAGACCCGAAGAAGCGCCTGCGGGATATCAGCGGCGTGGAGTTTCTGCTGGAGAGTAGCCCTGCGGCATCGTCCGCTCCCTCACGGTCGCGTTTCGGTAACGCGGGGTGGGTTGCGGCCGGTGTGGCGACAGTAATTGCGGCTGCACTGGCCTTCGTCCATTTCCGCGAGAAGCCGCCGGTCACCCACGTCACGCGTTTTCAATACCCACTCCCCGAAGGCCAGAGCTTCACTCGTACCGGCCGGCACGACATCGCGATTTCGCCCGACGGCACCAAGCTCGCGTACGTCGCGAACCTGCAGTTGTATCTGCGCGCGATGGATCAACTCGACGCGCAGCCCGTTCGTGGCACGAATGAGGATCCGATGGAGCCGGTCTTCTCGCCCGATGGCCAGTGGCTCGCGTATTTCGTGCCGGCGTCAGGGGGGACAAATGTATCTGCACGGGGCGCGTGGGCGCTGAAGAAAGTCGCAGTGGCTGGAGGCGCACCGGTGACACTCGGCCAACTGGCCGCCGCGCCATTCGGCGCCACGTGGCGCGATCGCACAATTGCCTTCGGCATGAATGCGGGAAGCACGGCTGGCGTCCAGGCGGTACCCGACTCAGGCGGCACGCTTAGCACCCTTTTGACGGGCGACCCAAAAAAGGAACAGTTGACGCAACCGCAACTCCTTGCGGATGGCAAACACGTGCTGTTTGTCGCGCTGCCTCCCGGAGCGACCGAAGGCCAGGTTGTCGTCCAGACCGTGAATGGAAACGATCGTAAAACCCTGGTAAACGGCGGCACCGATCCGCGCGTGCTCCCTTCCGGTCAACTCGTGTATATCCACGACGGGACACTGCTCGGCGTTCCATTCGATGTGAAAAACCTGACTGTGACCGGCGGTCCGGTTCCGCTGGTCGAAGGGGTCACGGAGACAACCACCTCAATGGCTGGCCAGTTTGCGGTTTCATCCGACGGCACGCTCGCGTTCAGGCCGGGAGCGGCCGGGGCTACAGCGCAGCGCGTGCTCGCCTGGGTCGACCGGCAGGGTCATGAAGAGACCCTTCCCGCCAAACCCCGGGCGTATTTGTATCCGCGGCTCTCTCCCGACGGCACAAAGATCGCTGTGAACTCGACGGACGAGGAGAACGACGTCTGGGTGTTCGATCTCGCAAAGGATACGCTCACGCGACTGACCTTCGGACCCGCCTTCGATTACCACCCAGCCTGGACACCAGACAACAAATACCTGCTCTTCAGTTCGGGTCCGTCTACTGGGACTTCCCCGAAGGACATCTTCCGGAAGGCGGCCGACGGCACGGGCACGACCGAGGCGTTGACGCAGCATCTGGAGGGTGGATATCCGCTGTCCCTGACGCCGGACGGAAAATCGCTCGTCTTCAGAAAGCTGTCCACCCCGGGCTTGTTCGTCTTACCGCTCGAGCCAAAGGGTGAGGCTCACGCGCTGACTGCCGATCCCAAATTCACCGAATATAACGGTGAAATCTCGCCGGACGGCCGCTGGATCGCCTATGACTCCAACGAATCCGGACGCTATGAGGTTTACGTCCGCCCGTTTCCCGCGGTGGACAGCGGCCGATGGCAGATATCTTCGGACGGCGGCTCGAATCCGGTCTGGTCGCGATCCGGCCGCGAGCTGTTCTTCGCGACCGCTGCGAACCGGATGTTTGCGGTTCCCATTCCGGCGGGAGCCACCTTTACATACGGAAGGCCGCAAACGCTGTTCGATACCACCGCGTACGTAATAGGGCTGAACAGCCGCCACTTCGACATCTCCGCCGATGGCAAACGCTTCCTGATGCTCAAGGAGGCTGGGAGCGGCGATAAGGCGGCGCGGCCCTCGATTGTCGTCGTCTCGCACTGGTTCGACGAAGTAAAAGCGAGGATGCCCGCGCGATGACTCCGGGCAAGCCGCTCGCCACCGGAGACACGGATTCCAGCCGTTCCCCCGGGCGCGGTGTCGGTCATAACGAATGAATTGATCGACAACCTTCGCGAAGACGACGCTTACTGATGTGGGCCCTGCTCGACATCAACGTTCTCATCGCTCTTCTCGACTCCGACCATTCGCTCCACTCGCAGGCAACCAGCTGTTGGATCCATTAGCGCATTTTCTGAGTTTCTGTGGGGCAGCCAATCCCGGCTGCAGCCGCCTTTCAGGCGGGTCGCCGGCTGGAAAGCCCGCGGCAGGCAGGATTGCCCGCCCCACCGTCTTTTCAGGGTAAACTTGACTGAATCACTCACATGCCACTGGCTACCGGAGACCGCCTCGGGCCCTACGAGATCGTCGCGCTGCTCGGCAAGGGCGGCATGGGCGAAGTGTGGCGAGCGCGCGATCCGCGTCTGAATCGCGACGTCGCCATCAAAGTCTCCGCGCAGCGGTTTTCGGACCGGTTCGAGCGCGAAGCACAGGCCACCGCGGCATTGAATCACAAGAACATCTGCATACTTCACGACGTCGGGCCGAATTACCTCGTCATGGAGCTGATCGAAGGCCCGACGCTGGCCGAGCGCATGGCCCAGGGGCCGATTCCACTCGAAGAAGCGCTCGGCATCGCGAAGCAGATGGGCGATGCGCTGGAAGCCGCGCACGAGAAGGCCATCGTGCACCGGGATCTGAAACCGGCCAACGTCAAGATCAAGCCCGACGGAACGGTGAAGGTGCAGGATTTCGGCCTGGCGAAATCGGCCATCGATCGCGCGCCGCAGACCCACGATTCACCTACGATGATGCCTGGGACGCAGGTGGGCATGATCCTCGGCACGGCGGGCTACATGAGTCCGGAGCAGGCGCGCGGCCAGGAAACGGACAAGCGCGCGGACATCTGGGCCTGGGGCGTGGTGCTGTGGGAGATGGTGACCGGCAAGCGTCTGTTCGACGGGCCGACGGTGTCCGATTCGCTGGCGGCGATTCTGACAAAGGAACCGGATTTGACGCTGGCGCCGGCGAAGATACGGCGCGTGCTGGCGCGGTGTCTGGAGAAAGACCCGAAGAACCGGCTGCGGGATATCAGCGGTGTGGAGTTTTTGCTGGATGATCTTGGACCTGCGGCTACCAGCCGCGGCAGAATGCCGTGGATTGCGGCAGCGGTATTGCTTTTGAGCACTCTGGCGCTCGGTGCTGTCGCCTGGCGGTATTATTCCGCGGAACCGCAAGTCCTGCGCATGACTCTGCAGACGCCGGAGAAGGCGCAGTTCCCAAGCGGCGTCTACATCCCCATGATTTCGCCCGACGGCCGCCGCGTGGCCTTCGCGGCGATGATCGACGGGAAGACTGGACTGTGGCTGCGCGACCTGGATGGCCTCAGCGCCCGGCTGTTGCCAGGCACGGACGGCGCCAGTTATCCGTTCTGGTCGCCGGACAGCCGCTGGGTCGCGTTTTTTGCCGATGGAAAACTGAAAAAGATCGACGTGAACGGCGGACCCGCGCTGACTCTTTGCGACGTTCCCCAGGGTGGCCGCAGCGGTACCTGGAATAAAGAGGATTTAATTGTTTACGGCCTCAACG